>JAABUM010000929.1_pt1 | contig 46866 bp, 48 predicted proteins | sample 5559161 | NCBI WGS metagenome assembly JAABUM01 (sample SAMN10711868, study PRJNA513369) | rock metagenome | isolation source: Antarctica rocks | place: Antarctica: Victoria Land, Siegfried Peak nord
GGTGGTGGAACTGCGCGCCCGGCGCTGCCGCCCGGGCCGTCGTGATCAGCGCCGCCTGGCTTAACCGGGGTGCCCGGGGAGGGGCACCAGCCCCCTCCTCTTATTCCGAAGATGAACTAATGGCAATCACGCGCCGTAGAGATTTCTATACCCCTGGCAACCGCGCGCACGATGTGGACCCGAGCCCTGCAGTGGGATGTCAGCGAGGGTGGCCGCTTCGAGGTCCGTGACTGCCGTACCCTGCTGATCTGGCCCGGCTATAACGGCGCCTCTGGTCCGGCGGGCGATGCCGCGCCTCTGGGCTCGGTCAGCCTGCGCTGGAACACGCCCAACGACCGCCAGGCTACGATCACCCGCATAGCCTGGCACCCCACCCACGGCAATGAGGAACTGGTCTGGCAAGCCCTTGAGGCGCTGGCTGGCTGGGCTCCCGTAGACAGCAGGGCCTGACAGACTCCTGTCCATTGGGCCAGGCGCCTAGCGGAGGGACGAGACCAGGTGGACAACCAGGAGCAGCGCAAAGAGGAGCATGACCAGCCCTGAGCCGCGCTGCATCCATAGCCGCGTGGTGGCCGGTAGGCGCGCGCGGGCCAGCGCGCCGGCCAGCCCCAGCCCCTGAAACCACAGCCAGGACGCGCTGATCACGCCGAGCGCGAACCCGGACCGCTGCCCGGCCCCCTGGGCGGCGATAGCTCCACCAAGGATAGCCACCGTATCCAGGATGGCGTGCGGGTTGAGCAGGGAGATGGCAAGTGTGGGGCCCACCAGTGCGCTGCCACGGCAGACGGCGGTGGGCTCGGCGCCAGGAGCGCGCGCATACAGCGAACGTAGCCCCAGCGTTACCAGGAAGACCAGCCCAACGGCCGTGAGCGCTCCGCTTAACTCCGGCGCGGCGTGCAACACGGAGGCCGCGCCGCCCGCGCCCAGGCCGATCAGCAGGGTGTCGCATAGACTGGCCGTGACCGTCACGGCAAGTACGCGCGGCATGCCCACCAGCAGGGCCTGATTCAGGACAAACAGGTTTTGGGCGCCGATCGGCAGGATCAGGGCCAGACCGAGCAACAACCCCGCGAGAAACGCGCTCACCCGATCGGGCCAAACGGCACACGCGGCGCGGTGACCCTCATGGGGCCTCCTGGAGATCCAGCACGCGGATCCACAGCGCCTGTTCGGTCACCCCGTAGCGCTGGGCCAGCGCGGGGGCGTCCACCCGGCCCTCGGCCTTGTGCAGATCAGCCTGGAGCATCCAGGAGGGCATCAGCAGTTCGGCGGCAAAAGCGTCGGCCTCGCGCTCCTGATAGGCCTGCACGCCGCCGCGCCGCGCCCGGCGGTCCACCAACAGGTGGCTATCGTGGTGAAAATCCTCGTGACCACTGAGATAGTGGCCCAACTCATGGGCGATGGAGAAGGTCTGCTGGGTTGAGGCGTGCAGACGGTTGACCCCGATGGCCTTGACCCCATCCTCGATAAACAGCACACCGGCGGTGTCGTCCGGGAAGTCATAGGGCAGCACCAGAAAGCCCAACTCAGCGGCCAGCCGCCGCGCGTCTACCGGTGGTTCGGTCACGCCGAACAGGCTGAGCAGGTTGTGCGCGGTGCGCCGGAGATGCTCACTGCTCATCCCCGGCTGCAGGCGCCCTCGTCGTCCTGATGGCCCCTGGCGACGCGGCGGGCGTGCTCCTTGAAGCCCTCCAGCGCGCTGGATAGCGCGCGCTCCTCGGCGGGCAACAGCTCCTGATCGCCCCGGCGGTACAGAGCGGCGGGCGCCTCGTCGAGGGTGAAATAGGAGATAGGCTTGCCCAGCAGATCGGCCAGACGCGAGAGATCGGCCAAGCCGATGTTTGTCTTGCCGCGCTCAATATCCGAGATGGCGGCGTGGGTGCGCCCAAAAAGCCCGCCCAACACGGTCTGCGAGAGGCGCTGCTCCTCGCGGGCAGCGCGTACCCGCCGGCCAATCTCTCCCCGCGTCAACATCGTCAGCCTCTCCTTACCCCCACTATAGCATCCCTGTAGGCCACCACAACAGGGGTGTCGGGAACGCTTGCACGCACGGCGGCGAGGCCGACGGGAAAAAGCAGCGGAGAGACCGACAGACTTGCCGCTCTCTCCGTGCCCCTATCCAGGGATCAATCGTGATGTTGTTGGTTACGCGTTGGGCTTGCCGCTGATCTTGTTGCCCAGGCTATCCAGCGCGTCGTGCGCCGCGTCGCCCACATCGCTCAGCTTCTGCTTGGCGTCGCCCATTGTCTGCTCAGCGCGGCCCTGGGTGCGATCAGCAGGGTTGTCGGTCACGTCGCCCTTCAACTCGCGGGCAGTTCCACGCACCTTGTCCATGCCACCGTCAACTTTTGCGTCTGCCATGGTTGCGTCTCCTTACTATGGTCTAGCCCCTCTGCCGCGCCCAGATTGCTCGGCCATCATTCAGTAAGACTAGACCCTGCTCCCAAATAGGGCAAGAAGCGTACCACCGGCGCCGAGTGTGGGGCAAGATCGCTCCACGGGCGTGGGCAATCCGCGAGTTGGCATACTTCTTGCCCATACATGGCCTCTGGAGTTTATTTCTCCATGTATAGGCGTTCGGCCCCACCCCCTGTAGAAACACAATGGATGGAGCCACCGGACTTATAGTCAAGCAGGAGGTATCACTAGTATGGCATCACAGCAACGACGGCGATGGGGGCTAGGCTCCGCTCTGGCCGCCGCCGCGGTCGTCTTTAGCGGCGTCGTAGCCATCCCAGCGGCAGGGGTAGCCGGGTCGCCGCCAGTAGCCAGCGCGGCGCGCAGTAGTGGCGCGGCTGGCGCGTCACTCTTGCAGGCCAGTGCGGCAGTGACTGACACGGCGACAGTCACGGCAACTGTGGGCGTGACGGCAACTCTGGGCGTTATGGCAACTGTGGGGATCACACCGACCGTCGCCGCGACGGCGACCGTGGCCGTCACACCCACCGTTACAACAACCACTGTGGCCACGCCGACCGTCACCGTGGTCACGCCGACCGTGGTCACGCCGACGGTGACCACAACCGCCACAGGCAGGGCTGCCTCGGCCACGACGACGTCGACCACGCTGGTCAGGGGTACCACAATAGCCCCCTCGGCGACGGCGACCACGTCGGTGGTCAGCGCGACGGGCACCACAACAGCCACGACCACCAGCAGGGCTACACTGGTGGTCACACCGACCACGGTGGCTCAGGGTGGCCTGATCAATGCCACGGGCGTGGGCTACCAGCCTGGCGAGACGGTACGGTTTAGCCTCGGCGGCCAGACTCTGGCCCAGACCTTTGCCGGTACCACTGGCGCACTGGCCCAGACCGGCTTTGGTGTACCCTACACGACAACCACCGGCGCTCATGTGATCACCAGCACCGGTGTGACCAGCGGCCGCGTGGCCACGGCCACGGTCAACGTGGTCGGGCTGACCCCAACGATCACCACGACAACCACGTCGGTGACCACTGGTTCGACTATCGTGATTAGCGGCTGCAACTTCGCCGTCGGCGAACGCGTGGTGCTGTCGCTCAATGGCAGCGCTCTGGTCACTGCCCCCAGCGTGATCACCACCACGAGCAGCGGGTGCTTCCAGGCCACCGTGCAGGCGCCGGCCAGCCTACTTGCCGGCCCCAACACGCTGTCGGCCACGGGGGCCTCTAGCCGGGCCACCGCCCAGCTGGCCCTGACTGGCCGGCTGCCCGTGCCCTCCACCTTCTACTTCGCCGGTGTCTCCACAATGGCCGGCGAGCACCCTGCCCTGGCTGTGCTCAATCCCACCAACCAGACGGCCACGGTGACCGTGACTCTAATGTATACGGCGCAGGCCCCCGTTACCAGGGCACTCACTGTGCAACCGCACGCGCGGCTAACGACCGATCTGCTGGCGCTGGGCGCCAGTGGCATGCGCTTCGGCGTCAAGCTGACCGCCGATCGCCAGATCAGCGCCAGCGTGACCGAGCGCCGTGATGGCAAGGACCAGTGGAGCACACCTGGCGTGAGCGCGCCCAACAGCACCTGGTATCTGGCCGAAGGCTACACCGGCCTGACCTTCAAGGAATATATTAGTGTGCTCAACCCCAACGCTAGCACGGCCGTGGTCACCCTGCGCCTGCTGCCCTTTAACGGCAAGCCGGCCAGCGCCTACACCTACAACATCCCGGCCCAGCGTGAAGTGTTCATCCAGGTCAACAGCCTGCTGCGCGGCCAGTCGCTCAGCGCTATCGTCAGCAGCGCGCTGCCCGTGGTGGCTCAGCGCACCATGACCTTTGGCTCCGGCGACTTCGGCGCCCACGCCAAGGTGGGCACTAACCTCAGCGCGGTCAACTGGTACTTCGCCGAGGGCTCGACGCTGAACAACTTCGAGACGTACCTGACCGTGCTCAATCCCAACGCAAACCAGGCCGCCTTTGTGACGGCCAGCTACTTCTCGGCCACCGGCGCGTCGCTGGGCAACCAGACTATCCGGGTAGACGCCCTGCGCCGGGGCAACTTTAAGCTGAACGACTACGTGCGGGCCAACGCTATCTCCACTATCGTGTCGTCCAACGCGCCGGTCGTGGTCGAGCGGCCCCTGTACTTCGGCCCGCCCAACGGTGGTCCCTCGGGCGGCAGCGATGTATTCGGGCGCAACGGCACAGCCACCAGCTTCAGCTTCCCCGAGGGCAACACCTCCACCATGAAGGAGTTCTTGCTGCTGCTCAACCCCACCAGCCGCACGGCCAACGTGCGCGTGCGCTTCTACACCACGGGCGGCCAGGTGGTCTCCCGCACCTTCAGCGTGACGCCGTTCACCCGGCGCAACCTGGACGTCAACCGCGAGGTAACCAACCTGCCGACGGGCGACCACGGCTCCATCGTGGAGTCTACCAACGGCGTTGGCGTGGTGGTGGAGCAGAGCATCTTCAGCGCCAACTTCCGCTCCGGCTCTAGCAGCCAGGGTATCGTGCGCTAATCCTACCAACTCAGATCATCGAGACAGCCGACCAGGCTCCATCCCCTGCAAGGGATGGAGCCTGGTGGCATTTCCGGCTACCAGCGGCTGACGGTCAGTCTTGTTTCTGGCAGGTACGGGGCTGTCCTCCTGGTTATCGCCCGCTGAGATACATGGTTCGTTTGGGCCAGCCTCCAGAGTAACGACTCAGGTGATCCTAGGACGCCATGGCTCAGCTTGCGTTCGGGTGCGCTGGGCGGGTATCGTATGAGTGGTGTAATGATGCGCCGCTCCGCCGATGCTGGCCCCGTCTCCAGACCGACCTACGTTGTCAGCCACCCTGGCCGTTGCAGTGGAGTGTGGTTGGCAGTCTCAAGTCGTGGGCGCGCCAGCACGTTCGCCTATGCTCACGGCCTCGGCGTGTACACCCATCTGCTCGTCGCGGTGGGAAAGGAGAACCAAGGAGTGCGCCTGACACCACGCGAACAGGAGAAGTTGCTCATCGTCGTGGCCGCCGACCTGGCTCGGCGGCGCCAGGCGCGGGGCCTGAAGCTGAACTATCCCGAGGCGCTGGCTATCCTGACCGCCGACCTGATCGAGGGCGCCCGCGATGGCCGCGGCGTGGCCGATCTGATGTCCTTTGGGGCCACGATCCTCTCTCGCGATGATGTGATGGAGGGCATCCCCGAGATGATCGAGGAGGTCAGCGTGGAGGCGACCTTCCCCGATGGCACAAAGCTGGTCACCGTGCATCATCCGATCCGGTGATGGTCGGCGACCGCCACGACGATCAGCGTGATCATCATAAGGAGCACAGCCCCATGACTCAGCATTCAGCGCTCGGCGCCCCTTTGAGGGTGGGTGTCGGTGGACCAGTGGGCTCGGGTAAGACGGCGCTGATCTACCGCCTGTGCCGCGCGCTGGCCCCGCTGCTGGGCCTGGCCGTGGTGACCAACGATATTTACACCCGTGAGGACGCCGCCTTTCTGGCCCGCCATGGCGCCCTGGCCCCAGAGCGGGTGGTGGGGGTGGAGACCGGGGGCTGCCCCCACGCGGCCATCCGTGATGATGTGTCGGCCAACCTGGAGGCCATCGCTGGCTTGCGCCGCCGCCTGCCCGGCCTGGGTCTGGTCTTTGTGGAGAGCGGTGGCGATAACCTGGCCGCCACGTTCAGCCCCGATCTGGCCGACCGGCATATCTATGTAATAGACGTGGCCGCTGGCGACAAGATCCCCCGCAAAGGGGGCCTGGGCCAGGCTGATCTGCTGGTGATTAATAAGATTGATCTGGCCCCCTATGTGGGGGCCGCGCTGGACGTGATGGCCCGCGACGCCGCCGTGGCCCGCGACGGCCGCCCTACCCTCTTTACGAACATGCAGGATGGGTCCGGCCTTGCTTCGGTCGTTGACCATCTGTGGGGTTGGTTGGCCGTGGCTGGCATGGCCCCCGCTGACCGGCCGGCTGGCCTCAGCCCCGCTGGGGCGGTGGAGGGCGGCTTGCCCCGCTGGAGCACCGGCGCCACGCCGGTGGCGCCCTAAATGGTGGTTAGGAGATACCCATGATCCCGGGTGAATACCTGCTGGCTTCCGAGCCGATAGAGCTCAATGCAGGCCAGCCCACGCGCCAGGTGGTCGTAGCCAATACGGGCGATCGGCCGATTCAGGTTGGCTCGCACTACCATTTTTTCGAGGTCAACCGCCATCTGAGCTTCGACCGCGCCGCCGCCTACGGCTGCCGCCTGGACATCCCGTCGGGGGCCTCGGTGCGCTTCGAGCCGGGCGAACAACGCCCCGTGACCCTGATACCGCTGGCGGGCGCCCGCGAGGTGTGGGGCTTCAACGGCCTGGTCTCCGGGCCGCTCCATCGGACGGAGCCATGAGCGTTCGCCTCAGCCGCGCCGAGTACGCGCGGATGTATGGTCCGACCACGGGCGACCGCGTGCGCCTGGCCGATACGAGCCTGATCTTGCAGGTTGAAAGCGATGCGACCGTCTATGGTGAGGAGGTCAAGTTCGGCGGGGGCAAGACGATCCGTGATGGCATGGGCCAGGCAACCCGGGGCGGCACGCTCGATCTGGTGCTCACAAACGCCCTGATCGTGGATCACTGGGGCATCGTCAAAGCGGACATCGGCGTGTCCGATGGCCGCATCGTGGCCATCGGCAAGGCCGGCAACCCGGCCATTCAGGCTGGCGTTGACCCCCTGCTGGTTATCGGCCCGGGCACGGAGGTGATCTCGGCTGAGGGGCTGATCGTCACGCCGGGCGGCATTGACAGCCATATCCATTTCATCTGCCCGCAGCAGGTTGATGAGGCCCTCTCGTCGGGCATCACCACCATGCTCGGTGGCGGCACCGGTCCGGCCACTGGCACCAACGCCACCACCTGCACGCCTGGACCCTGGAACATCGCGCGCATGCTGGAGGCGGCCGACGACTACGCGGTCAACCTGGGCTTCCTGGGCAAGGGCAACGCCTCACACCCCGACGAGTTGCGCACGCAGATCGAGGCGGGGGCCATTGGCCTCAAGCTGCACGAGGACTGGGGCGCCACCCCCGCCGCGATTGACTGCTGTCTGCGGGTGGCCGACGAGTACGACGTGCAGGTGGCCATCCACACCGATACGATCAACGAGTCGGGTTTCGTGGAAGACACCATCGCCGCCATCGTCGGGCGCACGATCCATACATATCACACAGAGGGGGCCGGCGGTGGGCACGCCCCCGATATCATGCGCGTGGTCGGCCTGCCCAACGTGCTGCCCTCGTCAACCAACCCCACCCGCCCCTATACGGTCAACACTATCCAGGAACATCTGGATATGTTGATGGTCTGCCATCACCTGGACGCCAGCGTACCCGAGGACCTGGCTTTCGCCGATTCGCGTATCCGCGCCGAGACAATCGCCGCTGAGGATATCTTGCACGACCTCGGCGCGATCAGCATGATCAGTTCCGACTCACAGGCGATGGGCCGCGTCGGTGAGGTGATTATGCGCACCTGGCAGACAGCGTCCAAGATGAAGGATCAATGCGGCGCCCTGCTGGGCGAGGGCGCGGGCAACGACAACCTGCGCATCCGCCGCTATGTGGCCAAGTACACGATCAACCCGGCGGTGGCCCATGGTATCGCCGCGCACGTCGGTTCGCTTGAGCCAGGCAAGCTGGCCGATATCGTGCTCTGGAAGCCGGCCTTCTTCGGGGTCAAGCCCGATCTGGTGCTCAAAGGCGGCTTGATCGCTATGGCGGCCATGGGCGACCCCAACGCCTCGATCCCCACGCCCCAGCCGATGCTGCTCCGCCCCATGTTTGGCGCGTCCTCGGCGCGGCGCAGCACCAGCCTGACCTTTGTCTCAGCGGCCGCCCTGGAGCATGGGGCGCCCCAAAGGTTGCGTCTGACTAAAACGGCGGTGGCGGTCCAGGGCTGCCGAACCCCCTCGAAAGCGTCCATGGTCAACAACGACCTGCTGGCGGCCATTACCGTTGATCCCGAGACCTATCAGGTGCGGCTGGACGGCGAGTTGCTCACCTGCGAGCCTGCCGCCATCGTCCCGCTGGCCCAACGCTACTTCCTGTTCTAGCCCACGTGTCACTGGCTCTGCTGAATCTGCTGCACCTCTCCGACGCGGGTTTTCCCATCGGCGCGGCCTCGTTCTCCCATGGGCTGGAGGGTCTCGTGCAGCAGGGCGCGCTCACCAGCGCCGCCGACGTGGAGGCGCTGCTGCGGGCCGTGCTCCAGCAGGGGCTGGCCCGCTGTGAGCTTGTGGCCCTCTACGCCGCCTGCGCCTACGCGGCGCGTAACGACCATGACGCGCTGCTCGCCCTGGATACCCAGTTGGCGGCGATGACGCCTGTTGCCGAGTGGCGTATCGCCAGCGGCCGGCTGGCCCGTCGCACCCTGTCCACGGCGGCCCTGTTGACCACCAGCCCGGCCATGGACGCCTATGCCGCCCAGATTGGCGATGGTGATGGGACAGCCACTGGCCACCACGCGCTGGCCTTTGCCGTGGTGGCTGATGCCCTGGACGTGCCACGGCGCGAGGCTGCCCTGGCCTACACCTACTCTGAGATCATGGCCCGCCTCTCGGCGGCGACGCGGCTGCTCGCCCTCGGCCAGAACGCTACCCAGGCTATCGCGCACCGCCTCAAGCCGGCCATGCGGCAAGCGGTAGACCATGCGGCGACGGTTCCCCTGGAGCGGATGGGCTCATGCCTGCCCGCTCTGGAGATCGCCGGTATGGCCCACGAGTATGCGTCGGCCCGGCTATTCGCCTCATGACGGCGCGCCGTGGGCAAACGTGAGCTGGTCAGGATGATCAGCATGAAGGTACCTATCTGCCTGGGCCGCTGGTCATGTGGCCTCTGGTGACGCTAACCGTGGGCGGCGCCCCGGACTGCCGCACGGGTGAGGCGGGGTTTCTGGATCTCGCCTTGGCTGCCCATGAGGGCCGCACTGTGGTTGCCCGCGACTATGCGACCGCCCCACTGGCCTTCCGAGTGACCGCCCCACCGTGGCCAGGCCCGCGCATGCTGACAGGGGCCGTTCATGGTCGGGTGCTCGCCCTGGGTGGGGGGCTGCTGGCTGGCCAGAGCGTGTACACGAGCATCACCGTAGGCCAGGGCGCTCGCGCCTCCATCGGGACGGTCGGGGCGACGGTGGTCCACGGTGCCGAGTCTGGCGCGGTGACCCACCAGAGCCACCGTTTTCACGTCGGCGCGGGGGGGCTGCTAGTCTACCTGCCCGACGAGACGATCCCCTGTCGGGGGGCCCGATTGGCCCAGCAGACGGAGGTCACCCTTGAAGGGGGGGCCAGCCTGCTCTACGGCGAGGTGCTCACACCGGGGCGGCTGTGGCATGGCGAGCGTTTTGCCTACCACGATCTCCAGCTAGACCTGATCGTCAGAGACGACCGGCGGCCCCTGCTGATTGATCGGGCCACCTTTTGTCCGGCTGAGGGCACACTGCACGCGCCGGGTCGCCTGGCTGGCCACACCCACCTGGGCACACTGGCCGTCTTTGGCCCGCACGCCGGGCGAGCTCTGTCCGAGGCGCTACACGACCTTGCCCGGTCGTATGGCCTGACCGGTAGCGCCTCGCCGCTCTACGCGGGCGGCGTGCTGCTGCGCCTACTGGGCGACACCGCGCAGGAGATCAAGGCCGTGCTACGCCAGGCCGTGGTCACCTCCCTCGATCTGATGGCTGCCGCTAGCGCGGAGCAACGCTAGTCGCGCCTTTCCGAGCCCAAGTGAGGATCCGTGTAGGGGCGTCCCCTTGTGGGCGCCCGCGCTCCCGGCGTAGGGGATGCAGGCCCGCGCCCCCGGTGCTGGGGTATCCCTACGTCGCGTGCGGCTACCATGTGTCTGGACGCCCCGCGCCCCCGGTGTCGGGGCGTCCCCCGCGCCCGGTCCGCACTGGGCGGCGTCGTCAATGCTCGCCGCGCGCCAGTGCCCGCGCGATAGCGTTGTGGCGCGCCACCAGGGGGGCCACCTCCACGTCCATCAATGCGCCGTCCCGCACGCGCACCCGTCCATCAATGATCGAGAGGTCAACGGGGCCGGGCTGACAGAAGACCAGGGCGGCCAAGGGGTCGTGGACGGCCCCGCCGGCCAGGGCCAGGCTATCGAGGCGGTAGCCGATCACATCGGCGGCCATGCCGGGGGCCAGCGCCCCGATGTCGTCGCGGCCCAGCACCTCGGCCCCGCCCCGCGTGGCCAGGCGCAGCGCCTCGGGGGCGGTCATGGCGGCGGGGTCGCCACCCACGCGCTGCAGCAACATGGCCTGTCGGGCCTCGGCCAGCAGGTGGGAACCATCGTTTGAGGCCGAGCCATCCACGCCAAGACCCACCCGTGCCCCCGCCCGCCGCAGCGCGCCTACCGGGGCGATACCCGAGGCCAGGCGCATGTTGGAGCTGGGGCAGTGGGCCACGCCCGTGCGCGTCGCGCCCAGCCGATGCGCCTCGTCGCCCGACGGGTGGACCATGTGGGCATGCCACACGTCAGCGCCGACCCAGCCCAGGTCCTCGGCCAGTTCGACCGGTGTACGGCCAAAGGCCGCGCGGCAATACTCCGCTTCGTCGCGGGTCTCCGCGAGATGCGTATGGGCATGCACGCCATAGGCGCGCGCCAGCTCGAGGCTGGCCCGCATCAGGTCGGGCAACACCGAAAACGGCGAACACGGGGCCACCACAACGCGCAGCATGCTATGACGCGCCGCATCGTGGTAGGTCTCGATCACCCGGCGCGTGTCGCGCAGGATGGCCTCTTCGTCCTCGACGACGCTGTCGGGCGGCAGGCCTCCCCGCGACTGACCGACGGACATCGAACCGCGCGCGGCGTGGAAGCGCAGGCCCATCTCCGTGGCGGCACGCACCTGATCGTCCAGGCGGGCCCCGTTGGGCCACAGGTAGGTATGGTCGCTGGAGGTGGTGCAGCCCGATAGCATCAACTCGGCCATGGCCACCTTGCTGCTGACGTAGACCGCCTCCGGCGTCAGGTTGGCCCAGATCGGATAGTGCGCGGTCAGCCAGCCGAACAGGGTGGCGTCCTGCGCCGCCGGCACGTTGCGAGTCAGGGTCTGCGTAAAGTGGTGGTGCGTGTTGATCAGGCCGGGCAGGATGATCATGTCGCGGGCGTCAATCACCACGTCGGCCGTGGCCGGCAGATCGTTGGGGCCGCCCACACGGCGGATCACATTATCCACAGCGAACAGGCCGCCGTCCGTCCACTGGTGACCAGCGTCATCCATACTGACCAGCAGGGCGGCCGACTTGAGCAGCAGCGTGGCCACTTACGCCCTCTCGAAGAGGATGTCTTGCGCGCCTTCCCACAGAACCAGTCGCCCCAGGTCGCGCAGCCCCTCGCGACCCTCCACAATGGTCAAGAAGTGGTTGCCGGCAAGCTGGCCCAGCTTGCTGGCAAAGAGGGTTGGCCCGTAGGGGAACAGGATCTCCGTCTCACTGTAGCCGCCGGGGTAGAGCAGGATCTCGCCCGGCGCGGGGTGGCTGGTGGCGTTCTCAAAACCGACGCCGACCTCCAAGTCGCCCAGCGGTATCCAGTCGGATTCGCCGCTCCAGCGCGCCTGAATGATCTTGTTGCGGAACGGCAGCAGCGCCGCGAAGGCGGCGCAGGTCGCCGGCGCCAGCTGCTCCTCGAAACGCGCGCCAAACACAAACGGCCCCGCCGTGATGCGCACCATGGTCATCGGCCCTCTCCTTCTGGTGTGGGTGTGGTGTGCTTGCTCTCAGGCTCGGCGCCCTGAGAGGCCTGCAGTGCGGCCAGCACGCGTGGTGGGGTCATCGGCTGTTGGGTCAGCCAGGCTCCCGTAGCGTCGTGGATCGCCGCCGCGATGGCGGCGGTCAACGGCACAAAGGGCATCTCGGCCACCCCGCGGGCGCCATAAGGGCCGTTTGGATCGGCCAGTTCGAGGATCACCGGGGTGATCTCTGGGGTGTCCAGCACGGTCGGTAGCAGGTAGGTACTCAGGTAGGGCGTCAGCAGGCGCCCATTCTCAATGCGCAGGTGCTCCAGCAAGGCGTAGCCCAGCGCCTGGGCCACGCAGCCCTCGATCTGGCCCTCGACCTGCTGGCGGTTGATCGCCTTGCCCACATCGTGGACGCTGATCACGTGCAGCACCTGCACCTGGCCGGTGCCCAAATCAACCTCGACCTCCACGGCCTGGGCGGCATAGCCATAGGTAACGTGGGGGCGGCCCTTGCCGCTGCCGGGCTCCAGTTCGGTGGTGCGCTGCGCTCGAAAGGTCTCGGTCACCACCAGGTGGTGGTCGTCGGTCTCCTCCCAGGCGGCGCACGCCTTGCGCGCGGCGTCATGCACGGCGCGCCCGGCCATAAAGGTCAGGCGTGACGCCGACGCGCTGCCCGCGTTGGGCGCTTCGGCGCTGTCGTCGCAGATCATCTCAATAGCCGAGAGCGGCAGATCCAGGGCCTCGGCGGCGATCTGGCGCAGGGCCAGGTGTGAGCCCTGGCCCACGTCGGCGGCCCCCACGCGCACCTTTGCCCGTTCATACTCGGCCCGCCCGAACAGCTCGACCGTGGCCGTGGCCTGCTCCTGGTAGCCAAAGGAGTAGCCCACGTTTTTGAGCCCGCAGGCGATGCCCACGCCACGCCGCCGGCCCGCCGACGGGTGCTCCCGTGGCCGCCCGTAGCCCAGCCGGGCCGCCGCCTCGGCGACGCAGCGCTCCAGCACCGCGAGGGCGCTCACCCCGGGCGGCAGCGGCTGCTGGGTCGGCTCGATGCTGCCCTCCCGATAGATGTTGCGGCGGCGCAGCTCAGTGGGGTCCATGTCCAGCGCGCCGGCAAGACGGGTGACCATCACCTCGGCGGCAAACTGGGCCTGCGGCGCGCCGAAGCCCCGAAAGGCCCCCGACGGTATGTTGTTTGTGTAGACGGCGTAGCCGTCCAGGGCAACGTGCGGCACCTCGTAGCAGCCGCTGAGAAAGACCGTGGCGACCTTGATCACCTCGGCGCTGGTGGAAGCGTACGCCCCGCCATCGGCCACCACCTGGGCCTCCACCGCCGTGATGCGGCCATCCCGCATGGCGCCCCAGCGGCAGCGCACCTCCATGGGGTGCCGTTTATGGTGGGCCATGATAGACTCCTCGCGGCTCCACACCATCGCGGTAGGCCGACCCAGTTTCCAGGCGGCCAGGGCCAGCAGGTGCTGCAGCGAGAGATCCTCGCGGCCGCCAAAGGCCCCACCGATGGCCGCGTAGCGCACGATCACGCGGTCCTCGGGCAGGCGCAGCATCTGGGCGATCTGGCGGCGGTCTTCGTGCAGCCACTGGCCAGCCGTCTCCACGACCACGCGCCCCTCCTCGTCGAGGTAGGCGATGCCCGCCTCCGGCTGCAAGAAGGCGTGCTCCTGCCAGGAGGTCGAAAAACTGCCCTCCAGCACCACGTCGGCCTCGGCCAGGGCGCCGGCCGCGTCACCACGGCGGACCGGCAGGTGCAGCAGCAAGTTTGATCCGCGCGCGGGGTGGACCAGCGGAGCATCGGGGACCAGCGCCGCGTGGGCATCGGTCACGGCAGGCAAGTCCTGGTACTCAAGCACGACCAGGCGGGCACCCGCCGCCGCCGCGGCCACGCTGGTGGCCGCCACCAGGGCCACTTTGTCGCCCTCGAAGCGCACCACATCGGCGGCCAGCACCGGTTGGTCGGGCTCGATCAGCCCGTGGGCGTTGTAGGGCACGTCTGTAGCGGTCAGCACGGCGATCACACCAGGGTGGGCCAGGGCCGCGCTGGTGTCCACTCGCAGCAGGCGGGCATGGACGCGATGGGCAAACACGACCTTGAGGTGGACCATGTCCTCGCGCACCAGGTCAGCCGGGTAGAGCGCGGCCCCAGTCACTTTGGCCTGGGCATCGGGCCGGACGGGTGAGGCGCCGATCAGGGACGTGGCGCCCCTCCCTCCGCGCTGGCAGACGGCCTGACCGCGCCGACGGCGTCGAGGATCTTGGTATAGCCGGTGCAACGGCACAGGTTGCCGCTGAGGGCCACGCGGATCTCCTCGGGGGCTGGCGTGGGGCGCTCCTCCAGCAGCTTGGCCCCCGCCATCAGCATGCCGGGGATGCAGTAGCCACACTGCACGGCCCCCCGCACCAAAAAAGCTTCCTGCAGCGGGTGCAGCCCGGCGTCGGTGGCCAACCCCTCAATGGTCGTCACCGCGGCGTTGTGCGCCTGCGGCGCGGGGACCAGGCAGGACATCACGGCCTGGCCATTCAGCCACACCGTACAGGCGCCGCACTCGCCCTCGGCGCAACCCTCCTTTGTGCCGGTCAGGCCGGCGTCATCGCGCAGGGCGTTGAGCAGCGTCTTGCCCGCGGCGCCCGGCAGGGTGCGCGGCTGGCCGTTGATCGTGGTTACCACGGCGCCGCCAAACGCCGCGCTGGCCGGCGCCGCCGAGACGGGCGGGGCGGTCTCCAGCAGCACGGGCCGGGCTGGCCAACTGGCGGCCTCGTCGCCGCTGGCCAGGCGGCGCAGCCCGGTGGAAACCAGCGCGACGATCGTGGCCAGACGGTAAGCGGCGGGACCACGCACGTCGTCAATCGGCGCGGCGTCCTGGCAGGCTTGCCGCCCGGCTTCGGCAACCACCTCGTCGCTCAAGGTCTTGCCCCGCAGATACGCCTCGGCGTGGGCCGCGCGCACCACGACAGGCGCGACGCAGCCAAGGGTGATGCGGGCGTCGGCGACGCGCTGGCCATCCATGGACAGCACGATGGCCACATTGATCACCGAGATGGCCTGAGCGCGTCGCAGGCCCAGCTTCAGAAAGACGCCGCGCCGGTGGCCCGTCGGCACGGGGATACGCACCTCACGGAGCAGTTCATCAGGCCGCAGCGCGGTGCGCCGAAACCCGGTGTAGAACTCGGCCAGCGGCAGCGTGCGCTCACCACCGACGCTACACAGCGTCACCTGGGCGTCCAGAGCAAGCAGCGGCGTGATCGTGTCGTTGGCCGGTGAGGCGGTTACCAGGTTGCCGGCCACCGTGGCCCGCGTACGGATCTGCGGCGCGCCGACCTCCCAGCAGGCCTGAGCCAGGGGCAGGGCGTGGGCCACACAGGCCAGGGAGGCCACCACGTCGTTGTGGGTGGCCAGGGAGCCCAGGCGGATGTACCCCTGCTCCTCGCGCACATACGTCAGCCCTGGCGTGCGCGTGATATCAATCAGCGTTTCGGTGGGGCGCACGCCGCGGGACAACTCAACCAGCACATCGGTGCCGCCGGCCACAATGCGCGCCCTGCCGGCGTACACACTCAGCAGCGTCAACGCCTCCTGGAGGCTGGTTGGTTGGTGGTAGGTTGACCACATGATCGCCATCACTTCTATCCGGCCGTCCGGCATGTTGTCCGCCCACACCGCGATCCCACGGGCCGGGGGCCGGGCCGCAAGACACCTAGAGCGTACCGTATTCCGCCGCACTTGTCACGCCGGTTCACCCCAAGCGGGCTGATCAGCTGTCCCCGTTATGCCGCGTTCCTCATCGGCTTTCTTTGGCCGCCGCCAGGATTTTCGCTGTGGTATGCCAGAACCTGGTCGTTGCTGGGACCGCGAAGTGTTTCTCAAACAAATTGTAGGACGCGCCTGGCCGGCCGTTTTGCAGATGCCACACGACGAATAGCTCGGTTGAGGTCATCCCGATCAACTCGAACGCGCCATCCGGCGTCAGATAGGGCATGGGCAGCGTGGCGATGACGGGTTCGGCCAGGAAGGTCACCGCCAGACGTATGTCCGGGGTCACCGATAGTCCGCTAAAGGGGTCGAGGGTGAGAAGCTGTTCCACGCCCTGGACTGTACGCACACAGGTTGCCACCTCATAGCCCAGGGCTGTGCGCAGGTGGCGCTCAATGGTCGTCCGCAGTATGCGCGTATCATGTTCACTGCTCTCAAAGAACACATTCCCTGTCTGGATATAGGACCGCACGTGATCAAACCCCAGATCCCCAAACAGTCCCCGCAAGAGATCCATTTTCACGTTATGTCCACCAACGTTAATCCCACGCAGTAAGGCAATATACGTCACGTTTGTCATATGCTTTCTCCAGGCGAAGGATCACTCGACTGACCCAAACATTCACGTGTTCGTCAAAAACCGCTTGAGTAGGGTGGCTCATCCTTGCCGGGCACGGCCCAAACCTGACCACATGATGATCTACCCGATCATCGAGACCGCGGGGGGAGCACTGCAAAGTCAGGGTCAGGCTGGCTCCTGATACCGCGCGGCCCACTGGCCCGGCCCATCGCGCCGGTAGTCCGCGACACGCAGGAAATCAGCCACACGTTCGGTGGAGAACGTGCAGTTGACCGGCGCGTGACGCGCCTCCGTCCCCGGGCAATCCGTGACGACGCCCTGCCACTGGCCCTGGGCCGCCTCGAAACGCAGACGACAGTAGCCGCCGCCGCCGAACAGCCGCCAGAAGCCCACCAGATCAAGGCGCTCATCCGGCGTGGCCATGACCTCGGCCAGGAGGGTGGCCGCCTGCCCGGTCACTGGCCGCCCCTGAAGCGTGTCCCGCGTCACGACGGCGCTGCTCCACAGACATGCCCTTCCAGGTGGAGTTCACGGCGGGGCACCGCGACGGGCCACCACGACTGCTCAATTGGCATCAGGGCAACGATGTGCCCATCGGCGCCGCCCCTATCGGCCTGGGCCACCTGCGCCTCTACCTGCGCGGGCGTCACATCCCAGCCCTGCAGGATGGACACCACCGTCCCGCTGGCGTTGTGCTGACGATAGCCGTCCAGGATCGCCGCGCACCACGCCGCCTCGGAGCCATAGAGTGGCAGGTCGCGCTGAAACTCGCGGTACAGGGAGAGCAGGCCCACGCACGGCCGCGGGCGCAGCGCCCGCACCAGGCCAGGGTAGTAAACGGCCCCGCAAGGGTTCCCGCAGGTCACGCCGTGGCAGTGGCCGGTGGCCAGGTCGGGGTTGGCGATGCCGCCCAGGGTCACGCCGATCTCGCACTCCGAGCAAATCACCGGGATAATTGTCAGGTCAGGGTGCGCCGCCGCGACGGCGTCCACAAAACGCACTGTGAAGTAGTCTTCGGTGTGCGTGAAGGGAGATGGGGCCACTTTGGTCCCGGGGGACACGTCCCACGAGCGGCACAGCGGGTTGCCGCAGCCGCAGCCCGTAGGGCAGGATTGTACGTCGTTGAGCAGGACGCCGCTCAGCGCCTCACGGGCGGGCAACCGGCCGAGCAGCGCGTCAATCTTGCCCAGCGCGTAGTCGAAGACGGCCCGGTTATGCACGGAGACCCACGGGGCCACCGCCGGCATCATCTCCTCCGAGGCCTGCCAGTGGGGGAAGGCGGCCAGCCACTCGGGATGCCAGGGTGTGGTCAGCCACTCGGGATGCTCCTCCGCCGCCGCCGGGTCGCGCCCGACCTCGATCCAGGCGTAGACATCCAGACCTGCCCTCCGCGCGGCCCCCGCCGCCGCGGCGAAGGCGCCTCGCTCTGTCCCTGCGCCCAACTCCAGGACCAGAGCGTTCTTGCGCTCGGCCCGCGCCCGCGTGAGCAGCGGCTCTCCAACATCCTCGGCCCGCGTCAGGTAGCCGCGCGGAGCATACTCCCTGGCCATCTCCATCCTCCCCGCGTCGGCCCATCGCCGCGCACATCCCGCACACGCGCCCCCGCCACCCCGCGCGTTAGCGACGGGGACACACCCTAGCATAACCCATTCACAGGGGGCAGGCCTCTCCGGCTATACTTTGGGCAGACCCGCCGTGGAGCCGTGATACCGGGAGAGAGACCGTGTGGCCGGAACAGATCCCCGACGATGTCCTGGAGAGCCGCGTCGCCGAAGCTGCCGGCGTGGCAGAGGAGCATGCCGCCAGCGTGGACGCCGAAGCACGGTATCCGCGCGAAGCCATGGCGGCCTTGCGCCGCCTGGGATTGCTCACCCTCCTCGTCCCGCCCGACCTCGGTGGGTGTGGCGGCACACTGGGTCAGTTCGTGGACACGGTGCGCCAGCTGGCCAGGGCATGTGGCGCGACAGCCCTGTGCTATGCCATGCATGGTGGGGCGCGGCATATGCTGGTTGCCCAGGCTCAGGATGGCCGCCTCGCCGCGCGGCTACGCGCGTCGTGCGCGGCCCAGGAGATCTACACGCTGGCGGTCAGCCCGGCGCGCCACCCGGATGGCGGGCAGTCGTTCCTGGCCCTCCAGCGGGTCAGCGGCGGGTATATGCTGAGCGGGCGCAAGGCGTGGTGTACCGGTGTCGCGGAGGCCACCGCCGTGCTGGACTTCGTGCCCGCTAATGCCACCGGCGATGTTCCGGTCCCCACCGTGCTGTGTATCCAGCCGCGCGAGACGCGGGGTCTACGCATCGAGGAAACATGGCAGGGCACGGGCCTGCGCGGCTCACGCAGTGATACCATCGTGTTCGAGCGGGCCTTTGTGCCCCACACGGCGCTCGTGGGGGAGGAGGGGCGCGGCGACGCGCTGCTGGCAGCGACCGATGCCCCCACACTACTGGGCCTGGCCGCTGCCAGCCTGGGCTGTAGCGAGGCAGCGGTGCGCGCCGCCGCCCGCATGCTGGGCGGTCGGCTGGAGCAGGGTGCGTCGCTGCCACCGGTTGCGCTCGATCTGGCCGGGGCCGATGTGGCGCTGCGCGCCGCCGCCGTGGAGACCGCCGCGAGGATGGTGGTCGCCGCCGCGACCGACGCCCGCCCGGCCATCCTGGCCGCCAAGGCCGCGTGCAACCTGGCGGCGGTCACCGCCGCCGATGCGGCCCTGGCCGCGGGCGGGGCCTCAGGCTACCAGCGCGGTGCCCCGCTAGAGCGTCATTGGCGCGACGCCCATGGCGGTCGGCTGATGCTGCCAACGCCGGAGGACTGCCGCTCAGCCCTGGCCCAGACGCTGCTGGGCTGGAGCTAATCACGGCCCGATCCGCCGCGGACGCCCGTGCCATGGCGTTGCCACAGGCGCCGATCACGTCGTCGGACGCACTGTTCAACAAGATGCCTTCTACTCTGGCGGCGCTCTTCTCTCATGTCCTACCAGTCTGAACCTGCCGGTGTGAGCATCACGTGGTTGGCGCTCAAACACGGGCCGGTGCGGGGGCCACCGCAAGAAACGCGGCTCCGTCCATACAGGGATAGAGCGCAAACGTCTGGGTGCTATGGATGCTAAAGCCCGCGCGGGTCAGCAGGTTGGCCAGACCGGCAGGTGAGCGGGTATGCTGGTGCCCGTGGTCGTACACACGGATGATGGCATCGGCCAGTGTGATGGGTAGGCAGCGTGGCACGTAATCCACCACGAGGAGTTGCCCGCCTGGACGCAGCACGCGCCGCGCTTCCGCAAGGGCGGCTAGCGGAGAAGGAAGGTAATGGAGGACGTTAGCCAGCACGACGGCATCGCTACTGCCGTCGGGGACGGGCAGGGCCACGGCGTGACCCGCGACAACGGCAATGCGCGCCCCTGCCTTGATCAGAGGCGCCAGCTTGGCCAGCGCCACGCGCCGCATACCCGCGCTTGGTTCCACACCCGTAAGATGGAGGTGCGGCCAGCGCACGCTCAGACGCCGCGGCAGATCGCCGGTACCACACCCTACGTCAAGCACCCGCTCCGCTCCGCTCAGGTCGACGCGGGCTAGAAGGGCCGCGTGCGTCCGCGCAGTGTAGCGGCGCCAGCGTCGGTCATACCCGGGAGCCCAGCGGTCGTACTGCATGCGCCCCTCGCTACAGTGGCATCATGCCGGTGAGCGTGCCGCGTGCCACGGGGTGTCCATTGGTGGCATGCACGTTGAGGGCTAGCCCCGTGAGGGAGGCCCTGCGCGGGATGAACGTGGCGGCGACAGCGTAGCCCTGCGCGTTCGCCGTCAGCGTGGCGAGGGGGAGCTTCACCGCCCCGTTGCTGCCGTGTGTCCCCGTGTGCAGGTGCTCGGCGTGCGTACTCCTGGGGGCCAGGGCGCGTTGGACGATGGAGTACACGCCTGTTTCCTTTCTGACATTGACGACGATGAGCCGGTTCACAGATGCTCTGCATCAGGACGTGGTGTGCGGACCGGTAGCGCGTTCCTCACGCTCAAGGATACGCCGTGCTACCGCGGGCAGATCACGTCCGATCACATCCGGGGGCTCGGCCAGGGGGTCCAGCACCTGGCCTGGCCGGGCGACGAAGGCCGCGGCGCATCCCGCGCGCAGGGCGCCAGCGACGTCCCAGGCATGGGCTGCGATGAGCCGCACCCCGGCAGGGGAGACCCCCATCCTCTCCGCGGCCATACGGTAGGGCTCAGGGGCAGGCTTGAGGCGCCGCACGGCGTCCGCCGAGAGGATCTGCTCGAAGTAGCCGGCAAGGCCGGCGCTGGCGAGCTGTGCTTCGGCCACCGGCAGTGTCGAGTTGGTCAACACGGCCAGGCGCAACCCGGCGTCACGCAAGATATCCAGACCCTCACGCACGTCGGGCTGAGCGGGCAGACGCTGCATGCCGCCCAGCAGGGACCTGCGCTGCTCCTCCGAAAGGGTGATGCCCTGGCGGGCGGCGGTCATTTGCAGTGCCGCGTCTCCAATGGCCCCGAAGTCCTGATAGGCGTCGGTCACCGTCGCCACCAGCGCCGACTGGAGCAGTTGCTGGAACCACGCCTGCCGGGCGCTGGTCGTGCCGAAGACACGCTGGAACTCCGCATCCAGCCCTGCCAGGTCAAGCAGGGTCTCGTTGACGTCGAAGACGCACACGCGCGCCACGCTTATCTCCTCTCCGTGCTCTCTGTGCCGTCGCCCGGCTGAGCGACGGCGGCTAGCATCATCTCGGGGCTGGGACGATCACCGGGCTTCTCGCCGACATGCTGCCAGCGCACGCGGCCGCCCATGTACATAAGGAGCGTCGTGGGGAGAGCAATGCCATTCTCAAAGAGGTTGTAGGCCACCGTTGTATCGTCGTCTCCGTCAGAGAGGACGGGAAACGGCGCGGCCGTCTGCTCCGTGAGCTGTCGCGCCCGCGTGACGCTGTCGGTGCTGAGCATGACCAGCGCCACGCCGGCCTCCTGAAACCGGGGGTACTCATGAGCCAACTGGCTCATCTGCCTCTGGCAGTGTGGTCACCACCAGCCCCGGTAGAACACAAGCAGCACCGGACCGCTCGCGTGCAGGGCAGCGAGGCTGACTGTGCTGCCGTCACTGGCCGGAAGCGCAAACTCAGGGGCTGGCGCGCCAACGGCGAGACCGTGTTTTGGTGTCTGCTGAGCCATTATTTCCTCCTCGTCATGTGTGTGCTATGAGCGTTTTCCACCCTGACCCTGTTGGTAGGGCACAGCGCGTGCCAGGGAGGCCTGGGTCGTGCCCGTGCCCCTGGGGGCAAGAGACGGAGCCTACAACGGGATCGGCTTCGTCTGCTCCCCGGTCGGCCTGTCGCCCGTAGTGGTCGCGCGCATCGCCGGCGGCGCAGACCCCTGGCACAATAGGGCCAGGGCAGCGGCCGGCACGCCCAGCGCGGCCAGACCCACGCCGGTGAGCAGCTGGGACGTGGCGCGTGCGCTGGTCACGTGCGGCACAATCAGCGCGACTATAGCACAGCCAACCCGCCATGCGGAGGCGCGGGCGCGAACCGCGACGAGAGCGCGGGGAGCGTTCATGGTGTCCGCCGTGTGCCCGTCACAAGCGCGTAGCCCAGCGTGCCCGCGGTCACGGCAGCGGCGGCACTGCGTGCCAGTGCCTGGGCCTGGCTGAAGTCCACCGCGGGCAGATCAAGCTTTTTCAGGGAGACGAGGAGCTGCGCGCCCAGGAGCTTGGTACGGACGCGCGCCACCAGCTCCCCCAGGGCCTCATCATGTAGTTCAATGCGGTCTACGGTCAGCCCGGCTCCCTGAAGGTAGGCGACGTACTCGGCAGTCGGCCGCGCATCAGCGATGCAGGCGACCCAGGCTAGCAAGCCGTCCAGATCCGGCGGCAGCGGCCCCGCGCGGGTCAGGTCGCTCAGACCAACCCGCCCACCGGGGCGCAGCACGCGACGGAACTCCGCCGCCGCGGTCGCCTTGTCCGGAAACGTGCAGAATGCGCACTCGCACACAACGGCATCGAAACTGCCGCTCTCGAGGGGCAGCCGTTCGGCATCGCCCTCAACGGCCACCACGAGGCCCCCCACGCCCGCCCGTGCGGCAGCCTGCCGCGCCGCCGCCACGTTGGCGCCGCTGTAGTCCACGGCTGTGACGTGGCAGCCAAACGTCTGAGCAAGATGCACCGCCGAGGCCCCAGGGCCGCCAGCCACGTCCAGCACCCGTGTCGCGGGTCCCAGCGTCAGCAGTGTGCCCAGGCGCTCGGTCAGCATAAGGCCACCGGGATGGAAGGAGTCACCCAGCAACAGGCGGGCCCAGTCGCTGGCATACACGGCGGCGCAACAGCTCTTGACTTGCGCCGGCGGCGTGGTCGTGGTTGGCCGGGGTACCTCGTGGATCATGGGTGTCCCCCCGCCGGCAGCCCGCCCCGGTCTTGTCTGCGTGGGCCAGAGGCCGGCGTGTCGAACGTAAAGGTGATCGGCTCTGGCACGAAGGGCACGCCAGCCCGTCGGGCGCGGGCGCGAGCGTGACCGCGGACGGTCAGCTGCTCGCGGGCCTGCTCCCGGTAACCCAGGGTATTGTAGGCGCAGAAGGGGATCTGCTTGCCCCCCGGCAGCAGAAACTCCTTGCAGCACTTCATCAGGTTCTTCTGGTTGAAGGTCCAGGGGTCCATGAAGTCCTGCAGCATGATCATGAACACGCGGTCGGCCAGCGCGCCGACGTCGAGCCCATCGGGCAGGCCACAGGCCGCGCAGGAGAGGGCGAACTGGCCCGCCGCCGTGTCCGAGCCAGCCACGGCCGAGGACGACCACAAGCCCTCCAGCGCGGTCTTGATCTCGCCGGCCAGGTCGGGCACGACCCGGTTCGTGATGTAGTCCAGGTAATCGTCCACGTTGAGCACGCGGGGCAGGGGCAACACCGTGCCACCCTCGACATAGGCGTATGTCACCGAATTGCAGGTGGGAAAGCAGCAGGGCACCGGCACAAAGTCGGAGACCCGAAACAGCGTGGCGGTCTGCTGCTCGATCCAGCCCAGCACGTCGGGGATGGTCACTCGCTGCATGGGGTCGTGCCCGCCGTGGCGCCCGGCATGAAAAGCCGGCTGGAAGTTGATGCCCTTCACCGCGGGGTGCCCCAGGGCAAACCGCACAATCGCGCCCACCTCGTGGTCGTTGACGCCGCGTTCGATGGCCGGCACCAGCACCACGGAGAGGCCAACCGCGGCCAGGCGGTCGAGGGCGCGCAGCTTCTCGGGCAGGATGTCCGGCTCGGCGCGGATGGCGCCGTAGGTCGCCCGGTCAAAGCCGTCAAACTGGAAGTAGATCGCCGGGCGGACCTCGGCCAACTCGGCCAGGAAGGCGTCGTCGGTGGCGATGCGCTTGCCGTTCGTGTTCAGCATCACATAGGGGATCCCCCGCGCCTTGGCCGCACGGAGCATAGGTATAATCTGGGGGTGGATGGAGGGCTCCCCGCCGGAGAACTGCACCACCTCGGGCCGGCCCTCGGCCCGCACGAGGTCGTCAAGGATCTCCTCTACCTCCTCCAGCGTCAGATTGAAGCCCGCCCCAGCGTTGGCGAAGCACAGCGGGCAGTCCATGTTGCAGGCGCTGTTCACCTCAATGATGCCCAGGCAGGTGTGCTGTTGGTGGTCGGGGCACAGCCCGCAGTCGTGGGGGCACCCATGCTCAATCGCCGTGCTGAAGGCCAGCGGCAATGTGCCCGGCTTGTTGTAGCGTGCGGCACTGACGTAGGCCTGGGCGTCACCGTAGACCAGGCCCTCGAAGACTCCGTGCTCGGGGCAGCGCTTGCGCATATACACCTTGTTATCCCGCAACAGCACCTGGGCGTCAATCACCCGGCGGCAGTCGGGGCAGATCGAGCGGGTCAGTTCGAAGAACACGGAGTCTCGGTCGCTCTTCTTCGGCGGGGCAGCGGGCTGTCCCCCGGGGGCCTGGTCATCGAGTGTCGTCACACGTCTCCTCCTGCCTCATTGCCTCTCATCGAGGCAGTCCACACGCCGAAGCATAGCGCACTCTCCTCTGGCCAGTATGCCAGACCACCTCACGGTGGCGCCGGCGACGCCGCGTACCGCTCCATATCAGGAGAGCGGACAAACCTTCAGCAGGATCCCTGGCGCCGCGCTCATCCAGTGCGGCGCCCCCACCGCCGCAGAGCGTACAGCGGGCCGCGGGCGAGGTGGTAGGCTGGCCACTGTGCGTAGAAGCGCAGGGCAGCCTGTTGCACGGCCATGGCCAGCGTGGGGTAGACGTGGATCGTGCCCGCCAGCGCACTGACAGGGAGGCTGCGGCGCATGGCCAGCGTGATCTCCTGGATCATCTCGCCGGCGCCGGGCCCCACGATGTGGCCGCCCAGAATGGCCCCTTTCCAGGGCGTCACGATCAGCTTGACGAAGCCCTCCGTCGCACCCTCGGCCTGGGCGCGATCGACATGGGTAAATGGATGCCGCAAGACGAGCACCTTGCGCCCCGCACTGCGGGCCTCCTGCTCGGTCTGGCCCACGTGGGCCACCTCGGGGTCGGTGAACGTGGCCCAGGGCATGGGCTCCAGATGGGCTTTGCCCTTGAGCCGGGGGAAGAGCGCATTACGCACGACGGTGGTGGCCTGGAACCCCGCGGCGTGGGTAAACTGGTACGGTCCCGTTACATCCCCGCAGGCGAAGATATGGGGGACGCTCGTGCGCAGGTAGGCGTCGACGTGGATACCCTGCCGCGGGTCGTAGGTCACGCCGGCCGTCTCCAGGCCCAACCCTTCCACATTCGGCGTACGTCCAACGGCCAGCAGGAGCTGGTCGCCCCGCACCTCGCCGGACACTGCGCCCTCGTAGGTGACGCGGAGCCCGTGGCCATCTCTGGTAACACGCGTCAGCCGGCTCTGGAGTACAGTGATCCCTTCACGGGCGAAAACGCGGGCGAGAACGGCGGAGGCCTCCGCGTCGTCACGGGGCAGGAGGCCGCCCTCGCCCGCCAGTATGGTGACCTCCGCGCCCAAACGCCGAAAGGCCTGGGCCATCTCCACGCCGACAGGGCCGCCCCCGACCACGATTAGGTGCGCGGGCAGGGCGCGCAAGGAAAAGATCGTCTCGTTGGTCAGGTACGCGACCGCGTCCAGGCCGGGCGCCGGCGGCACGGCGGCACGTGAGCCAGTACACAGCACAAAGGCGCGCCCATGCAGGACCTGCCTGTCCACCTCCAGCTCGTGCGCTGAGCGGAAGGCGGCCTGGCCCAGGTACACGTCGATACCGCGCCTGCGCATGGCCGCGGCATCTTCGGTCTGGTCAATGGTCGTGATCACCTTCCGCACGCGGTCTAGTACTGTGCCGAGGTCGACAGGATCTAGCTGTCCACTCAGGCCCAATGCCCCCAGGTGGCGCGTCTGGTGCGCCGCGGTGGCGGCAGCAATGAGGCTCTTGCTTGGGACACACCCGGTCCAGAGACACTCGCCCCCTAGCCGCTCCCGATCAACCAGAGCAACGCGGGCTCCCAGAGCGGCGGCAGCGGGCGCGGCTATCAAACCCGCCGATCCACCGCCCACGATGATCAGATCATACACGCCGCCACGCACGTCTCGGTCCTTCCCCGCTTCACTCCGGAGCCTGTGACGCGCTGTCGCCCGCCGGGCCAGGACATCCTGTCTGGTGTCGTGAACAGGTCCCACTCTCGTCGCGACGGCGGGCCGGGCAGCCCAACCCGTGGTGACCTGGACCTTCCCCCGGTCCCGCACGCTGCAGCGCCGACCCGGCAACGCCGTCCACCGAATAGTATAGACGACGGTGCGGACGGACGCGCCTCTCCCTGGGAGAAAGCCAAGACGGTGTGCGGATAGCCAGTAATGGACCGAGGGCGCCGTGGTACACTATGACAATGATCGGCGCCACGCCTTTCCAGGTGTGATCGTTACATGCTGGTGGGCATAAGCGGCGTCTGGCCCCGTACGTCCAGCCGCCATCCGGCGATGGCTGAACGCCGGTGTCTAGGATGGTGCTGCTCGGGGCACCGATACTGTGGGAAGGCCAGCAGGGCAGGTCGCCCACGCCCACAGCCTCCGCACCAGAGCCGAGCGCGGTGGCGGCGCCCGGGGTGTGCCTGGAGCAGAGGACATGAACAGCGGGAGTGACTCAGACTGGCCGCTGGAGCCCTGGACCGTCCAGGTGCTCGGCGACGTGCGCCAGCGCGGCTACGCGCCCGTGGCTTGGGCGGGCCTGCTTGCCTCCTCATGGCAGCGGGCACGGGAGACCGCCCATCGCGAGACAGCGCTCGTCGGGGCATGGCGGCGCCTAACGCTGGCACTGCTGGCTGGGTCAACGGCCCCCATCGCGTTCGCCTGGCGGCGCTGTGGCCCGCGCCACGGACGCCGCATGGGCACGCTGCTCCTGGTCGGCCTCAGCTGGCAACAGGCCGACGCCTACCTGCATCTGGGCATGAACCGCCGGCTGAGTGACGGGGTGCTGCTGCCGGAGTATGGCGCGGCGCTCTGGCTCACCTATCTGCGGGGCGCCGCCGCATCCTGCCTGCTGGCCGCCACGCTCACGGGTCTCGACCTTCCCGGCCTGGCGCCCGGCACGGTGATGGTGGGGGCGCTCACCGATGCCCTCGACGGGCCTCTGGCGCGCCGCTGCCACCACGCCACCAAGCTCGGCGCCTACGCTGATGGCGAGGCTGATGTGATGCTGGCCGTGGCGCTGACCCTGGCGTCCGTGCGGCGCGGCGCCCTGCACCCGACCGCCGTTTGGTCGCTGCTGGGAGCGCGCTACCTGCTGCCCATCAGCGTCGCGTTTGGCGTGGCCTTCACGCGGGGCCGCGCGCCTCACCTCGCCCATACGCGGGCCGGCCGGCTGTGCGGCGTGGCCCAGGCTGCTCTGATGGCCTGCGCGCTGGCGCCGCGCCGCTGGCAGCGCGTCGTGGAGGGTCCACGACGCCTTCTTTTCCTGCTCACGGCCGTGCTCGCCGTGGCCAGCGGCCTCTCGCACGTGCCGCGGATACTCCTTAGGCAACGGGGACTGTGATCGCCGCGTGCTCGGCAAGACGTCCAGGAGGGGACGAGGGCGCGGCAGGATCACAGTCCACCCGGTCGGACCGGCGCGCGCTGCCGATTGATGGCTTTCCGCTCATCGGTGAGCGTGCCGCCCCGGGGCTTCTTGTGGGGCGTATGCGCCCTCGCGCCGTCAAGGGTGAACGGCTGAAACCCCAGGTCCCGCACAAGGTGGCTGCCCGCGGGCAAGGGGTAGGGCGTCGCGTCAGCGCTGCGCTTGTCATGCACACTTCGAGACCATTGCCCACTGCGTGCTGCTGTACGTCCGCTTCCCGTTGAGCCTCCAGGGAGTGGAAGAGATGATGCTCTTGCGCGGGATGCGGGTGAGCTATGAGACCATCCACCGCTGCCGCCGGCGAGCACGGCAGCGAACACATCATCAGGTTGTGTCAGCTCACCTGTACCAGTAGTACACCACGGCGCCCTTGTTTCAGACCATAGGGGCGCCTCTACAACAGGTTATGTCAGCTTACCTGTGCTGGCGCCCGGATCCTGGCCGGGCAGGGGGGGCGGTGGCGTCACGCTGGGCGCGTAGCCGGGCCTGAGCAGGCAGCCCACCGGCGGCGAGACGACGCGGCCGTTCTGGTAGACTGTCGTGCCACGCACCAGTGTGGCCACGACGCGCCCGCGTAGCCCGCGGCCGATATAGGGGCTATGGCGGTGACGGTAGAACAGGTCGTCCTGGCGCAGCACGGCGAGGGGTTCAAGATCAACCAGGGCCAGATCGGCGTCGGCTCCGCGGGTGAGGCTGCCCTTGGCTGGCCAGAGGGCAAAACGCCGCGCCGCGCCTTCCGACAGAACGCGCGTGATGTCGCGTAGGGCCAGGCGGCGCTTGTAGTGCCCCTCGGTCAGCAGCAGCTGCATGGTTGATTGGCAACCGGAGACGCCTCCCCAGACCCCGAAGAAGTCGGCCCCTTCCTTAAGAGCGGCTGGGGAGGGTGAGTGATCGGAGGCGACCATAGCGATGTGGCCCTGTTCGATGTGCTGCCACAACGCCTCGCGTTGGGCGGAGGGGCGCAGCGGGGGAGCGCACTTGGCCACGGCGCCCAACCTCACCACGTCCTGGTCGGTCAGCACCAGGTAGTGCGGGCAGGTTTCACAGCTCACGTCAGCCCCGTCGGCCCAGGCGGCGGCGACGAGGGCCACGCCCTGGCCGGTGCTCACGTGGACAATGTGCAGGGCGCAGCCGGCCAACCCGGCCAGGGTGATCGCCCGCTGGATGGCCTCCAGTTCGGCGACCACCGGCCGCGAGGCCAGGTAGTCGCGGGGGGTCAGCCGCCCCTCGGCCACGGCGCGGCGGGCCAGCAGCCCGGTGATGGCGTCGTTCTCCGCATGCACGGCCACCACGCGGCCTAACTGGCCCGCGCGGACCATCCCTTCGTAGAGGGTCAGATCGTCGGCCGCCGCGAAGTCAGCGATGCCGCTGTTGGACATAAAGGCCTTGAAGCCGATCACGCCCCGCGCGGCAAGCTCGTCGAGCCTGTCCAGGTTGCCCGGTACAATGCCGCCCCACAGAGCGAAGTCAATCAGCGAGGCGTCCCGAGCGCGAGCCAGCTTGGCGTCGAACGCCGCCGCGTCAACCGTGGGTGGATGGGCGTTGAGCGGCATGTCGAAAAACGCGGTTGCCCCGCCCGCCGCGAGGGCGCTCGTGGCCGTGACGAAGCCCTCCCAGTCGGCGCGGCCTGGCTCGTTACAGTGGACATGGGGGTCAATCACCCCGGGGAAGACATGCAGCCCCCCGGCGTCAATCTCCACGTTTGCGGCGCCTTCCAGGTCAGGGCCAATCGCCTCGATCCGGCCATCGGCCACCCCTATATCCGCGCGCTCCGGGCCAGCCGGGGTCACGACCATGCCACCGCGCACGATCAGGTCATACAGGCTCATCGCGTCACCATCCTAGCGGGAGTTCAGGCCTGATCATCGCTGGCCAGCGCGTCGAGGAAGCCGTTCATCACCTGCAGGGCCACCGCCACGTCATGGGCGTCCACCGCTTCGGCGGGGTGGTGGCTGATCCCCCCAGCACAGCGCACAAACAGCATGGCCACCGGCGTCAGCAGGCGCATGATCACGGCGTCGTGGCCCGCACCACTGGGCAGCCGGGGGCAGGGGTAGCCGCTCCGCGCCACGGCGGCAGCCAGCAGGTCGCCCAGCGCGGCGTCACAGGGCGCCGCCGCTGTCTGCTGCACGGTGTCCCACCGCAGGGCCACGTTGCGGGCGGCGCAGATACGCGCCGCCTGGTTGCGCAGACGGTCACAGGCCGACTCACGCGCGCCGTCCTCCTGGTGGCGCACGTCCAGGCTCAGGCTGACCACGCCAGGGATCACATTGCTGGCCCCCGGCTCAACGGCCAACTGGCCCACCGTGGCCACCAAACCAGGCGCGTGGCGGGCCAGGTCTTCCACGGCCAGCACAACCTCGGCAGCCGCCACCAGCGCATCGCGGCGCAGGTCCATCGGCACAGTGCCGGCGTGGCCAGCCTGGCCGGTCAGCCGCAGCGCGGCGCGGGTCTGCCCGGCGATGGCCGAGACGACGCCCACCGGCAGCCCCCGGGCCTCCAGCACGGGGCCCTGTTCGATATGCACCTCGCAGTAGCCCAGCAGCGCCTCGGGGGCCACCCGGCCTGAGCCGAGGGCGGTGGGGTCGCCGCCAAAGGCCCGAATGGCCTGCTCAAGGGAGATACCCTCCGCGTCACGCCGGGCCAGCACGGCTGGATCCAGAGCTCCCGCCATCACCTCACTGCCCAGATAGGTAGTGTGGTAGCGCAGGCCCTCCTCATCGGCGAAGGCCACCACCTCCACGGCGAAAGGCAGCCGCCGGCCTTGCTCGCGCAAGCCCTCCACGCAGGCCAGGGCCACCAGCACACCGAGCGGGCCGTCGTAGCGGCCAGCGTCGCGCACCGTGTCCAGATGAGAGCCCAGCACCAGCGCGCGCGCCCCCGCCGCGCGCCCATCGTAGCGGCCGATCAGGTTGCCGATGGAGTCGCGCCGGACCACCATGCCCGCCTCGCTCATCCAGCGGGCCACCTCGTCCTGGGCCGCACGCAGGGCGGGCGTACCGTAGCGGCGGGTCAGCCGGCCCTCCTCCTCACTATAGGTGGCCAGCAGGTCGCAGCGCTCCATCACGCGGGCGGCCGCGCGGAGGCCCGGGGTGGCGGGGGCGCTCATCAGCGGGCTGGCCTAACTACCACGGTAGACGCTGTAGGACCAGGGCGAAGCCAACAGCGGCACGTGATAATCAGCAGAGGGGTCGGCGATGCCGAAACGCACGGATACACGGTCTAGAAAGGGCGGCGAGGCCGTGACCAAGTCGGCGAAATAGGGCGCCAGCGCGAAGACCAGTTCGTAGACGCCGGCGCGCGGCTCGGGGCCGCTCTCACCACCGAGCAGGGGCGCGTCGGTCCGCCCGGCCTCGTTTGTGTGAGCCGTGGCCAGCAAGGTCCGCTCACCCGAAGCCTCCACGCGCCACAGCTCGATGTTCACGCCGGCGGCGGGGCGGCCACGCGCGGTATCCAGCACATGGGTGGTCAGGCGGCCAGCGTTCATCTCCGGCTACGCCTGGCGGCTCATGGTCAGCTTGATCAGGCCGTAGGCGGGGAACGGCGTGGTGTACACCTTAACGCGGGGGTCCTCCTCAGAGACGGCTACGGGATCCCAGGTGCGGTTCTGGGCCTCGAAGGACACCTCAGCAAGTTGGGGGAAGCGGGCCAGCAGCCGCAGGCCCATCTCGTGGACCAGATGCTGGATGGACTCACTGACAAAGCCGTGGAAGACGGCGGTGACCACATCGCGCACCTGCTCGGACGCCACGTAGCGTGCGGCGCCCAGCATATCCGCTACAGTGGTGTAGCGCCAGGAGAGGTCGATAAAGATGAACAGCGGCCTGTCCACGCGGTCGGGCAGGGTAGTGTGCTCGTCGCGCACAAAGCGGGTGAAGGCGCTACCGGTGACCTTGAGCAGCCGCAGCCCCACCCGCTCACAGCGATGGTCGGTTATGGCGATTTCCGCGCCGTCGCGCTGGCAATCCAGGGTGACCAGCCCGTAGTCATCCTGGCTCGAGGCGAAGAGCGTCGCACTGGGTCCACGTGAGCCGTCGGAGTGCGGCACAACCAGGTCGTTGAACGGCAGGTCCCTGGCCGTGAGCCGCAGCCGTTGCATGTCGCTATAGCGTTCCAGCAGCGTCTTGCCCAGGAACTCAAGGTATTGTTCCGGTGTGGCCCCATCAAAGGCCAGGGCCTGTTTAAGCACCACGTTCTTCATCGAGTCGGTGGCCACCACCTGCGTGTTATCCCCGTGGGTGTAGCTGGCCAGAAAGTTCTCGCCGAAGACCTCCACATCAACGTCCATGGCCAGCAACGTGTTCGTCCGACCGCTGAACGAGGACTCTGGTACGGGCGTCACGCCCACCAGTGGCCGGGCATACACGCGGTACACCGGCACGCGGCACTTGCCATAGGAAGTCACATAGGCCGGGGAGTCGCTCATGGCGCTCTTTGCTCAAAAAGGGCCAGCAGACGCAGGCGGCCGATGCTGGCCACCTCGCCGAGGGCCGTGCTGATCTCATGCTCACGGCTGTTGGTGAGCCGGGCCTCAAACCCCGTCAGGATGCTCTCCTTCCTGTGCTCACGGACGCAGATAATGAAGGGGAAGCCGAACCGCTCCTGGTACGCCGCGTTCAGCCGCTTGAAGGTCACCACCTCAGCGGGGCTGAGCCGATCCAGCCCAGCGGAGGACTGTTCCTCCCGCGACTCCGAGCTAAGCGTTCCAGCCAGCGCCGCGCGCCCCACCAGGTCGGGATGGGCTCGCAGCAGCGCCACCTGTTGCGCGACCGGAGCGGCGTCTATCACCGCGCGCAGTGCCTCATACAGGCGCTCCAGACTATCAAACGGCCGGTCAGCCCAGGCCGCCTCCACGATCCAGGGCGGCCCCTCGAAGACGAACCGCAACGCCCGCACAAAACCGGCCTGATCGAGTGCATTGACGCCCTCCATGGTCAAGCGCGCGGTGGTCACCTGTCTGTCTACCTCACCTGGATCAGCCGCCCCGCCCGTGACGAGCACGGCCGTTTGAACTCACAATGCTGGCCGGCGCCGTCGTACAGCCTCTCCGCCGCCCGCCGCTCGCCACGTTCAATGATAGCATACCCCCTCGTCACGGCAGTGCGCGGAGCAGGTGAGCCAGGACGCCATCTATAGACCATACAGGACACAAGCCGCGCCTGCCGCGGCAACGTCTCCAGAGCCTCTCAAGGTTCACCCGACATGTTAGTACTCTCCAGATCCAGGGGCGCCAGTCGCAAGGACGCCCACCTGGGCACGGCCGCCGTGCGCTGACGGTGCGCCGGACAGGGACAGAGCCAGGGCAGCGTGCAGGGGACGCGGCGTGGCGCGCACGCAGAACCAGCGTTCGCGCGGACGGAAGCCGTGGCGGGCTTTCTGGCGCTCGTTACTGAGTCCAGCATGGATGCGCCGCACGCCGTGGGCGATACTCCAGCGGACCAACTCGTCGATCAACAGGAAGTAGAGCGAACTGGGATAGGCCAGTTCGTAGCGCAGGCCAGCCCAGGCGCACCACAGGTCCGCGCCGCGGCCAAAGCACAGGAAGAAACCGGCCAACTGACCGCCCACGTGTCCCGTAAACAGCAGCGTCTCGCCGGGCAACTCGCGCGCCAGTGCCCCGAACAGGTCGGCTGTGAGCGGCATGGCGCTCTCGGCCGTGCCATGGTGGGCGAACACCTCACGCAACAGCGGATAGAGCAGTGCTCCCTCGTCGCCGGCCAGCGGGCCGTGGGCCAGCACGACGCCGTGGTCGGCCCCCCGGCGGCGGGCGCGGCCCACCTCGTGGCGGTCGCGCCTGGGCAGGGTAGCCAGGTAGGCGTCGTAGGACGCGCCGGAGGGGCCGCTCAGGTCCAGCATGGTCGCGGCAGCCTGGGCCGAGGCCAGGAAGCCGCGCGCCTGCCACTGGGGCAGATCGGCAGTGGCCACGTTGCCCACGCAAAGCAGGGGCCGTGAACCGTGGCGGCACAGGTCGCGCAGGGCCGGTTCCAACCGCGGCAGCGCCGCCTCGAGCGACAGGCCAGGCCGCCTGACCACGCCGGGATGCATGGCCGACATGGGCGCGCCCACCACAACACTGGCCCGCCGGAGCAACGCCTCGCACAGCCCGCGGCGGCCAAAGGTGGAGGCGGTGTCGGCGGTGAAAGCGGCCAGCGGACCCTGGCGGTCTTCCAGCAGCGCGTAGCGCGGCGCGTAGCCAGGCCGACACGCCTCCATCACGCGCTGCCAGCGGTGGGTCATCACCACCTGGTCCCCGGCCAGAGCGTCCCAGCGGTCCTCGTCAAGCTCGTGAATGGAGCGGGCAATCTGATAGTGGTCGGCCATGGTCGTCGTGTTCTCCTCATTCTCTACTGGGTTATCGCCAGGGCCGTGGCCGGCAAACCGGCCACGGCGGATGTGGTCCGTGCCCCGGGGGGCGCGACATAGGAGACGATGCAGCGCAGTTTACCGGTGCGGCCCCGCTCGAACTCGGTGGTCAGCGTCACCTCCACCGGCAGTGGTTCGCCAAAGAGGTCGGCTAGCGCCTGGCGGACCAGCCCAGGGGTGGTGACCTGGTGTTGCTCCGCCACGTTGAGGGAGACCCGCACGTGGCCGGCGGCGTCCTGGACGAGTACATGCTCCAGGATGCCCGGCAGGTGCTCAAACGCCGGGTTGACCATCCGCGGGCTGAGGCGGCGGCCGCTGGGCAGAGCCAGGAAGTCATCTACCCGCCCCTCGACCAGCCCCATGGTGGGGAACCCGCGCCCGCAGGGGCAGGGACCCGCACCGCTGCCGGCGACACCGATGTCGCCGATGGCGTAACGCAACAGGGGCATGGCCCGGTTGGTCAGGCCGGTGAGCACGATCTCGCCCTCCTGGCCCTCCGCCACGGGCGCGCCATCGCGCACGAACTCGACAGCCACGTTGTCGGCGGCGATATGGTAACGATGCTGGCGGCACTCAAAGGCCACCTGGTGGAACTCGAAGGTGGAGTAGTCGTCGAAGCAGTCGCAGCCAAACGCGTCGCCGATGGCCGCGCGGATGCCCGCCGTGAGCAGCTCGGAGTGCAGGTGGATCGCCCGTGGGCGAATGCGGGCTAACTCAGCTGGCGTTGCCGTGCCGATGATCAACAGCAAGATGGAGGGGTAGGCTGTGATCAGCTGGGGGCGCAAGCGTAGCAGGTCCTCCACATACGAGCGCGGGTCACGCTTCCTGAGGTCCACCTGGTGGCGTCCACCCAGGCCGACGCGTTCCCAGGGCAAAGCCGGAAGTGGGTCGAACGCCGTGTAGGCGACACGGTGCCAGGGCCGGTAGCCCAGCTCCCACAGGTGGCGGAAGGCATACGCGGCATAGGCGTCGTAGGCGTCGTGGGCGTGGTAGAGCTGCAGAACCTTGCCCGACGAGCCGGAGGTGGCCTCGTGGACAGTGGCCGCCGGCGCGTAGCCGCCGGCGACGATCTCGGCGGGCGCGCAGGCGCGCAGTTCGTCCTTAGTGGTCGGCGGCAGGTGGCGCAGGTCAGCGACCGTCCGAATATGCCTGGGGCTCAACCCGGCAGCGCGGAACTTGCGCCGATAAAAGGGCGTCGTGGCGTAGGCGTGGTGGACCATGGCGCGTAGCTTGCGGTCTTGCAGGGCCTGCGCCTCGGCGGCGCTGAGGCGTTCGTGGCGTAGGGCGGCGGCGATGTAGCGGGCCTGGCGGGCGGCGGTGTGGAGCATCGGTGGGTCCTCCCTCACGCCGCGCCGCGGGTGGTCCGCGCGGCGGCGCGTAGGTGCGGCAGAGCGCGGGGACTCTTACCGCGCAGCAGCATCGTCCAGAGATCGCGGTTGACCGCGTAGTGGGCACAGGAGAGCGCCACTCCCAACGTGGCCGGCGCGTCGCCAGCATAGAAGCCATCGTAGACGGTGTCGCCGCCGAACTGAAAGAAGGACGGCTCCAAACACAGCCGCTGGGGATTGACCAGGAAGTGCAGCAGGTCGCCGGGCAGCAACCAGCGGCAGCGCCGTCCCACCGCGTAGGTATGGACCTCGGCGATGGCTCGGCCACGGGCGACCTGGTAGAGCAGGTAGGGGAAGTCCACGCCGCAGGCCATGGCCAACTGGACAGAGGCCCACAGCCGTGGGTTGATCTCCAGCAGGAGCGTCTCCCCGGTGAAGCTGTCCTCCATAAACTCCACCTCGGCCAGGCCATACCACCCAATGGCCGTCAGCAGGGCCACGGCGCGCTCTACCAAATCAGGGCGCCAGACGCGCTCTTGCAGCGTACTCAGGCCGTCAGCCACGGGAAAGTGGCGTAACTCCTTCTGCACAAACGAGGCGACGGGCCGGCCGGCGCGATCTATCAGCAGGCACACGTCATACTTGGCCCCGCCGACGATGCGCTCTTGCACCAGGGGGCGCGGATAAGTGGCGTGGACAGCCGTCCAGGCCGCCCCCACCTCGTCAGCCGCGGCGGGATAGGCGATCCCCCGCCCACCGGAACTGGAGCGGGGCTTGACGATGACCCCGCCCGGCCGCCCAATGGCAAAGCGGCGGGCCTCGTCGGCGGACGCCGGTGTTGCGGTGCGTGGGTGGGGGATACCCAGCCGCTCGGCCAGGGCCATCGTGCGGGCCTTGTCCATCCCGAAAGCCAGTTGGTCTGGAGTGGGGATAGGTACATGGGTGACCTGGGCAAACTGCTCATGGTGGCGCGAGATGGCCAGCAGGCTGGCGTCGTCGGTGGGCAACAACACCGCGTGGGGCTGCTGGCCCAGGTAGTCCAGCAGCATCTCGGCGAAGGCATCGGGCCGCGTGCGCGGACAGGGGTAGAGCACCCGCCGCCGGCAGTAGCGCGAAAAGAAGGCGGGGGCCAGGCGGGTTGAACTGCCGGCGGTCACGGCGATCCCCTGCCGGCCCAACGACTGGCACACGGCCACTGTCTTGCGCAGCAGCGCGTCGGTCACGAACATGGCTGTCTCCTCTCTTGTCATGTGATCACTCAGTGTCTCGTGTATGCGCGCCTGGTGGCGCGGACGCTTGATGCGGGGTTACCCTGCGCGCTCCCAGCCGGGCGGACGCTCCGCCCACGCTACGCCGCACGGTGAGCCGCCGGGCTGACGTCCCCCGGCGATCCGCACAACCAGAAGCTCCAACCGCGGGGTCATAGCGCCTTCTCCAGAGAGAGGAACGCGGGCGAGACCGGCCGGAGGCGGGCCAGGGCCCTGCCAGAAGGGGCCGCAACGTCGTATCCGCGCCGGCGGAACAGGGCCAGTGACGCCGCGTTGTCCCGGGCGACATGGGCGATCATCCGCCGTTTACCCAGTGCGCGGGCGTGCTGCTCCGCCGCGTCCAGCAGGCGCGCGGCGATGCCGCGCCGCCGGTAGGCGGGCGCGACGGCCAGGCCAAACAGGTAGGCCTCATCCGGGCGTGGCCGGTAGAGGGAGGTGCGCAGCGCGGTGGCCAGGAAGCGGGCAGCGCCCAGCAAGCCCAGCGGACGGAGCGCGGGCAGCCAGGCCGGCGAGGGCAGACCCGCCGTCTCGGCCGTGACCACCGTCACGACGCCGGTCAGGGCAGCCTCCATGCGGGCCACGATCAGGCCGGCTGGCGGCGCCGGCCGCAGGGCGAGGCGCACGCGCGCCTGCCGCTCTACCGCCGATGGGCAGAGATGCCCGTGGAACGTGGCGATCAGCAGCCGCTCCACCGCGGGCAGGTCGCCCAGGGCTGCCGGCTCAATCACCATCTCACGCCACCTCCCGTGCCCCCGCTGAGCCGCCCACCGAACGGGCCAGGGCACCCGTCGCCAGGCCAGCCAGCAGGTTGAGCGGGCGGCACGGCAAGGTCACGGCGGCGGCGCGTTGGTGCGGCTCGACGCCCAGATGGACCTTCGTCTCAAACGCGGTGGCTCCGGTGTGCAGGCGCTGGGCGCCCAGTGCAATGGTCTGGGCCACGCATTCCACGACCAGACGATGGTACGTCGCCGTGTTCCAGGTCCTCTGGTAGTCCAGCCCCAACCACTTGGCCGTCACATGGTCGCCGTCGCGCAACAACGCCGCGCAGCCGACCACCGCCCCTGCCTGGCGGGCCACCAGCACGGTCAGGTCATTGCCCAGCACCGCCGCGGCCCGCCCGAACAACTGGGGACGGTAGCAGAGAGGCTCACCATGGCGGGCCAGGACGTTGCCGACCAGGCGATCCAGCGTACCGGCCTCCGCGCCAGCTGGGTCCAGGGTCTCCACGGTGATCCCCTCGCTCGCCGAGCGTTCGGTGATGCGGCGGATCGCCCGCCGCTTGCGCGCGGGCAGAGCAGCCAGGTAGGCGGCGAACGAGGGCCAGGGCAGCTCCAGGCTGGTGTCGGTCCAGCCACTGACCTGCAGGTAGCCGTGGCCGCGCAGCAGCGGCCAGACGCCATCATTGGGGGCCAGGTGTTCCACCTTGATGAAGGAACAGCGTTCGCGGGCAGCCAGCCCGCGCAGGCCGGCCAGCAGGGCGGTTTCCGCCTCCGGGTCATAGTTGGATCGTACTAGCAACCCGGGCACGTGGACGACCGGCACGCCGCAGCGCAGGGTGGGCAGACAGGCCACCAGCCAACCGGCGGCGGCTTGCAGGCCACGGTGCTCGAAGCGGCGGTGCAGCGTACACACGGCGGCGGCCTGGAGCCGATCACCCTGACGCAGCAGCAGGTAGCGGGGCGTGTGGTTGACCAGCACGCTCTCCGCCAGCCGCAGCCAGCGCCGCCCCGTGAAGGGACGGCCCGCTCGGAGGTCATCCCACTCCCCCGCGGCGACATCGGTGATCGTGGTGATCGTGGTGATGGTCCGCGCCGCCAGCGCCTCAGCGGCGCCGGTGGCAGCGGGGACGGTCGCGTTGAAGGACATATGATTATCAACTCCTACTAAGTACGTAAGGTTCTGTGTGGTGGGGCTCTCGCCGGCAAACCCTGCCTGGCCAGGCGGCAAGGGAGACCTGGCTGACCCGGCTACGGTCCGCTGATCAGCCGGAGCCGGGGCCGTGTACAGGTGCGGCGTCAAGGGCGGCGGTGCGCGGTGCGTCCGCCGGGCGGGTCCAACCGGCGATAGGCGCCGCCAGCCAGGTCAGCATGGCCGCCAGGACGGCGTGGGCCAGCACGTAGGCGGCCGTGGCGCCCTGCACGCCCCACAGCCAGGTGGCGGCCAGGCTGGCCGGCGCGCCCACGGCCAGCGCTAGGCCCACCGCGCCGGCGCAGGCGCGCTGGCGATCGGCGGCCTCCAGGATGCCCACCAACACAATGGTCATAAACAGCGGGGGAAGGCTCCAGGCCAGCAGAGTCAGGATGACCACGGCGTCCAGGTAGGCGCCGCCGAACAGCCGCGCCACCAGTGTGGGCCCCGCTAGATCCACACACAGGGCCAGCAGCAGGCCGCCCGCCAGCGCGGCCCCCACCAGGCGCCCGCTCACGGCGGCAAGGGCGCGCCGGTCGCCCCCGGCCGTCGCGGCCAGAGATGGATAGAGGGCAGCCACGGCCACGCTGGGCAGGCTGGTCAGCGCCAGCACCAGGCTGTACGCCGCGTTGAACAGGCCAGCGGCGCTGGCCCCGCACAGCGCCAGGACGGCCACCGCGCCAACGCGGTCGTAGACAACCACGCCGACGGCGGTGAGGCCGAAGGGCGCCGACGCGCGCAGGACGCGGCGCCACGGGCTTGATAGGCTGTAGCGGACGTGGATGCCCACCCGCCGGAGCAGCCAGGCCGTCAGGCCCAGAGTAGCCGCCGTGGCCAGCAGGTAGGCGGCGGCCACCGGCAGCGGATCGTGGGTCAGCGCCGTGGCGCCCACCGCTCCCCCGGCGATCAGCACAATCTGCGTCCCCAACAGCAGGCTCTGCGCCTCCATGCGCTGCAAACCACGGAAGACCGCGCAGACCAGCAGCAGGTAGGAGTGCAACAGGCTGTAGACGATCAGACAGGCGAACACCAGAGCGGCGCGGGGGACGGCCAGGGCTAGAGCCAGCGCGGCCAGCGCGGCGACCGGCAGTGCGACCAGCCTGGCCACCAGCGCCTCGCCCAGCGCCTCGGCGGCGCGCTCCGGCGCGCGCGCCACCTGACGGGTCACATAATCCTCCAGGCCCAGGTTGGCGCACACGCCGACCACCGCGGCGATGGCCAGACCGGAGGACAGCACGCCGAAACCGGTTGGGCCGAGTGCCCTGGTCACCACCAGCGTGGTGGCGACGCTGACCAGCCGCACCATAACAGAGCCGCCGGCTAGCACCCCCAGGTTTTTGAGCAGGTGACGGCGCGAGAGAGACATAGGCGTTGACTTTCTCCTGAGGACAGGGATAGGTGGTCGTCCGCGTTCAGGCGTAGCTACAGCAGGGATAGTGCGGGCAGGGGGGTGGCCAGGCTTGGCGCAGGGCGCCGCAGGCGCCCTACAAGCGCGGGGCCACCGCGGGCCGCGCCGCGCCTACCGTGGCCCGGCGTGACCCCGCGCCATCGAACCAGCGGTGCAGCGGCAGCCAGAGGATCACGCCCACCAGGGCCACATGAACGGCCAGAAAACCCAGCATGTCCACCAGGCGGGGGGTGTGACCAAGAAAGACGGCGACGTGCGAAGCCCAGGCAAAGTCGGTCGGGCGGCTGCCATGCGGCCAGGGATACAGCAGCCACATGGTCAGGTCGTTGAGCCCCGAGACAAGCGCCAGGATGCCGCAGGCGCCCAGCTTGAGCACGTGGGCCGTGCTGGCGCCGCCCAGGCGATAGGCCAGCAGGGCAAACAGCACGACGAAGGCATTACCAAAGAGGGAGAAGCGGTAGTAGGCGGCGAACCCGGCGTGGCCCCGACCGGCCAGCACGGCATTCAACCAGCCGTTCACGTGCAGGAACGAGGCTGTATCCACCGCGCCCATGTACACGGCGAAGCCGGCAGCCATTAGGGCCACGGCCAGGGCGTTGCGGCGCGGGAACAGCGCGATGGCCAGCACGGCGCAGACGAGCGGGCTGACCTTGCCCAGCCAATCACCCAGGCCATGCAGGGTACGATCCGGCGGCAGCACGACCATCAACAACACGGTGATGGTCCCACCGAGCAGCGCTGGCGGCAGCCAAAACCAGGCCGCCCAGCGACGTGATGAAGGAGCGATGTTCATCGGCGTCGGCTCAGGCGACCTGCTCGGCGCTGACCGCCGGCCTGCCCACCCAGAACGGGCCGAGCGCCAGGCCATCCAGGCCGGTCTTGAGGAAGCAGCGCACCGCGTCGTCGGGGGTACAGACGATCGGCTCGTCGTTGTCGTTGAACGACGTATTGACGACCATGGGCACCCCGGTGATCTCCTCAAACGACTTGATCAGGCCCCAGTAGGTCGGGTTATCGGCGCGGGAGACGGTCTGTACGCGGGCGGTCCCGTCAACATGCGTGATCGCCGGCACCTCGGCGCGGCGGTGCTCCAACACGTCGAAGACGAGCAGCATCACCGGTGAGGGATAGTCGCTGGCGAAATAGTCGCCAGCCCGCTCCAGCAACGCCGACGGGGCGAAGGGGCGGAACAGCTCGCGGTGCTTCACCTTCTCGTTCAGGCGTGGCTTGGACTCATGGCTGCGCGGGTCGGCCAGGATGGAGCGGTTGCCCAGGGCGCGCGGGCCGCACTCCATGCGGCCCTGGAACCACCCCACGATCTGGCCAGCGGCGATCCGCTCGGCGGTGTGCCGGGCGATGTCGGCGGGCCGGGTATAGGGCAAGCCGGCACGGCGCAGCGCATCCTCCATGGTCGCCTCATCGAACTCCGGACCCAGGTAGATGGAGGAGGTTGGGCGCCGCGGCGCCGTGCCCAGCACCCGGGAGCTGACGTACAGCGCCGCTCCCGCGGCGGTACCCGCGTCGGAGGCGGCGGGGTGGGCAAAGAAGTTGGTGAACGGCGTCTCCAGCAGCAACCGCCCATTCATCACGCTGTTGAGCGCCACGCCCCCCGCAACGCAGAGGTTGGTCTGGCCGGTCTCCTGGTGCAGCCAGCGGGCAATGTGCAGCCCAACCTCCTCCAGGGTCACCTGGAGGGCATAGGCGATGTCGGCGTAGTGCTGCTCGACAGGGGCTCTGACGCGGGGTCGGGGCGGCCCGAAGCGGTCCACAAACTTGGCCGAGACCCGGTGCTTGCCGGTCAGGTGGTGGGCAAACCAACTGAGGTCCAGCTCATAGGCGCCCTTCGGCCCCAGGTGGACCATCCCGCGGAAGTCCTTCACGTAGCGGTCGGCGCCAAACGGAGCGAGGCCCATCACCTTGCCCTCGTCACAGGTGGGGTAGAAGCCCAGGTATTCGGTGACCACCGAGTAGAAGGCCCCCAGCGAGTGGGGGAACTTGACCCGGCGCAGTTCGCGAATAGACGTGCCCCGGCCCACGGCCAGCAGCGTGCAGGTCCCGTCGCTGCCGATGCCGTCGGCGCTAAAGATGGCCGCCTCATCGAAACCCGACGGGATAAACGAACTGGCCGCGTGGGCCAGATGGTGGTCCACCAGGTGAACTTTCAGCTTCAGCGGCCCGCTATAGGCCAGAGCGCGGCGCAGCGTCTGGGGCAGCGTAAACGTGCGCGCCACGTGCAACAGGAGGGCGCCGCCCACGTCATAGTCGTCGTAGTGGCTCTGCGTCCCATTGCTGGTCAACGTACCCAGCAACCCCTTGGCCACGGCGCCGCGGCCCTGGCCTGGCCACAAAGCGGCCAGAGTGCTGGGGTAGCGCACGACATGGCGGACGCCGTGGAGCAGCTCTGGCCAGCGTTGCCAGAAGTAGGCCACGTGATCAACATCACCCAATGTGATGCCGGCCTGATCCAGACAATAGCGGACCGCCTGCGTGGGAAACCCGCCGAAGTGCTTGACCCGGTTCAACCGCTCTTCCTCGGCGAATGCAACCACCTCTCCGTCACGCACCAGTGCCGCCGCCGAATCATGGTGGCGGCTGAGACCCAGAATATACATGCCTTACCGTTCTCCTTCTTGTGAACTGCCTGATCACATAGACATGAACGGGGGGGCGCGGCGCAATTGGGGCTCGTCCGCGCAAAACCGGGACACAGCTCGCGGTTGAAACCGTGGAGCGTCGCATTCTGACCTGTGCGGGGACGCGGCGTCCCCGCACAGGCCGGATCAGCCTGACCTTCGTTGCCTGAAAGCAATGCGCATGGCCCGCCGCAACGGCGCTACCTGACCTCCTGTGCTCCAGCGCCACCTGCGCTGGAACAACGCGGCCAGACGCCACAGCTTGGTCAGCTGCGCTCGGCTGCTGGAGACGGTGCGGCAGTACGGGCTGCAGCGGTTGGATGAGGCTGGTGAGTTGGTGGTGGCGCGGGAGGCTGAGCCGCACCTGACCTGATCAGACCAGCAGGCATGGACAACCTTAAGGGCCCCCCGCTGGTGGGTGGGGTACCTGTTTATGGCCCTGGCGCTGCTGCTATTCCTGGTGCTTGGCGCGTACTGCGCTTTCATCGGGACCGGACGCCCCGCGCGGGCGCCGAGCGTCTCGGCGGTGGCTGCTAGGCGTACCGCTGATCCTGTGGGCGGTGGTCTCACTGTACCCCCTGCTGTGGATGGTCTCCACCTCGCTGAAGACGACGACGGAGGCGGCGGTGAGCACCTCCCTGTGGCCCAACGACCCTCTGAGCGGCCTCAAGACCTACGGGACGGTGTGGCAGAGCCTGCACTTCCTGCGGGACACGCTCAACAGCGTGGTGATTAGCCTGGGTGTGGTCACCCTGACCTGGCTGATCTATGGCTTGGCCGGCTATGCGCTGGCCAAGCTGTGGTTCCCCTTCCGCGACGTGCTGTTCCTGCTGTTTATGTCGCTGATCTTCATCTCCAGCGTGACTATCCTGATCTCCCTGCTGATCCTGCTGCGCAACCTACACATCTCAGGCAGCTACCTGGGCATCATCCTGCCCATCGTCAACGGCGGTGGCCCCATTGCCATGTTCCTGTTGCGCAACTATTTCCGGGGCCTGCCGCACGAGATCTACGAGTCAGCCAAGCTCGACGGTGCCGCCGAGCTGCGCATCTGGGCCCAGATCTACATGCCCCTGGGCATCCCCGCGCTGACCTACTTGGGCATCAACGGCTTCATCGTGGGCTTTAAGGAGTGGGTGCTGCCCCTGCTGACCGTGCAGAACGACAGCATGTACAACGTGCCACTGGGCGTCTACTAACTCAACAACACCACGTATATCCAGTGGAACATCGTCATGGCCGGCGCGGTGATTAGCCTGATCCCGGTGGTCGTGGTGTTCTTCTTGCTGCAGAAGTACTATCTGCAGGGCCTCGCCGCGGGAGCGCTGAAGGGCTAAAACTGAAGCGTCAGGTGTCAGCCACACGGCGAGCCATGCTGCTACCCAATTACCCGAAACTAGAGTTGTCTCCGCCAGGTTAACATGATGACACCGGTCGCACTGTAGAAGAGAGAATGAGCAGATAGGAGCACGGCGATGGATCGTGTCGTCATCGGGGCGCGTGGTGACTTGCGGTTTCGTGCTGCTCGCATTCTGGCCCACGGCGACACATGCGAGCCGCTGCACGGCGCCGACTTCTGTGTGCAGGTGACACTGCAGGGTGACCTGGGAACAACGGGACGCATGATTGACTTTCACACGGTCACCCTGGGTGTCCACCGTTTTTGCATGAGCGTACATCAGCGTATTCTTCTGCCGCTGGATAATCCGACTCTGACGGTGCGGCAGGATGGGGAGGTGTGGCACGCTACCCACGGTATGCGTCGCTGGACGTTCCCCACCTGTGATGTCGCCGTCTTCCGCGTGGTCAATCTGACCAATGAAATGCTGGCGCGGTTGTGCCTGGCGGAGGTCCGTGGGGCGCTGCAAGATGATGTGGAAGCTGGTGTGCTTCGTGACATTGAGGTAGCTGTGAGCGATCCGGAGGGGACGGCCTCCTACGATGAGGCGTGGGCCGTGCCAAGTGGACACGCGGGTGCTCGTGGCATCAACGCTGCCGTCGAGTAAGCGTCCAGCAGATCTGGGGTTAGGCAGCAACAACGTAGAAGGGCTGCCGTTTGTACCAGTAGGTGTCCCAGCCGTTGACCGGTCCTGAGTTGGCCGAGGGCATTGGCCAAGGCGGCGGACGCCCCGTGAGCTATGTGCCACTCGACCCGGAGGCGTTTAGCCACTCCCTCGCCCCGGTGATGAGCGCCTGGCGTGATCAACTCAAGACGGCCATCAAGGATAAAGGACCGACACTGGCGCTGCGGCGCCCCCAGCAGGATATGAGGGTCGTCGCCAACTCCCCGCTGGAATGGACGAGTGAGCACGATCGGCAGAGCACGTCCCGCCCGGTCATGATCTACCACATCCTTGTGTCATTCATGGACACCGACCAGAGGGCAAACCTATCACAGTGACGCCTGCCGCGGCACATCCGTAGGTCATGCGCTACTGCGTTATGGGTGAGGGATACCCGATCTCCTTGATGTCATCGGCGAGATCCACCAGGCTCAAGGTGGGGTTGAGTTCGGCCACCAACTCCTGCATAAGTGGCGTATGGGCGTACACCTTTGTGATCGCCGCAAGGGGCAACTCGTGGGGGATCAACTCGTCCACCTGATCGTCGTCCTCGTCCTCGTCGTAGCCTGACTCGTAGTACTCCTCGGCCCATGTCTTGTAGGTCACAGGGTTGCCGTCAAACATGATCAGGAGATCGGCTGATCCATCAGGGTTGGCCGTATTAGGGAAATCTATGGAGCCAATGCTCCATGCCGCGTCGGTCCTCCTCCGCCAGACACAAAACGTCGTGTTGTTGAGGGAGAAGGCGGGCTCCGCAAGAAAATCAGCAAACTCGGCGGGCACACGGTCCAGCACACCAGGCCATGGCTGGCCATACCGCGCGGCATAGCTGGCCATCGCCGTTTCATGGGCGTAGCCCTTGAGGACCGCGCCCGCCTCCGTGAACAGGAGGTAATAGTCGTCGCCGCTGCCGTTGCGCATCGAGGCCATCTCCTTCCCCGGTGCCCACATGCTGTTGAACGAGTAGTAGCGGGAACTCCATTCGCGGCTCAGAATGGCGTCGAGCATGGCGATAGACTGGCAGATCCGTCTTAGCGCCGCGAGATCTGGCAACAACTCAAGGTGCAGCGTCGCTATGGAAGCGCCTAGCCCCGGCATCAACCTTACCCCCATCGCGATGTGTAGATGGGACATCGAGCATCCTGATCTCCAGGCAGCGCGGCCCCGGAGCAGCACACGGCGTTACCGCCAAAGTATACATCGGATACCCTATTAGGCATCAGCCGCGCGTCGAACAGGCACGCTACACGGCGTGTCACCGGGGTTATGGGGAGGTGACACCGCGGTAGTCGGGTTCTGGTGATCGCAGGCGGGCCGCCAGCACGGGCGGGATCTGGGTATAGGCGAGCCAGGAGAGAGGCCGCCCCTGGCCATACTGAGGACCAAAGGCCGGCTCTTCAAGCCCATCAAGGACGAATCCGACGGCGAAGCAGGCGCCCAGGAGGCTGGACAGGGTGCGGTGGACGTAGTAGTGCGGCAGCGGCTCGTCCGACATGCCCACGCCCTTGGTCGGCGGGACGTGCAGATAGCGGGTTACCTTGATGTAGTACGTCTCCACCAGGCGCCCAGCGCGGTCCTCTTCTTCAAGGCCCAGGGTCGTCCCGGCGGGGTTGTTGAAGGCAGGGTGCATCACCGAGAACACGAAGGGGCAGCCCGGCTTGAGCACCCGGACCAAGCCGCGCATCAGGGGGGCAATCGCCGCCATGTCCATCAGGGCCATGTTGCAGACGGCCGCATCGAACCGCCCGTCACCCAGCGCGCGGATCTGGTCCTCGTCCGTCGCGTCCACCAACTGGTAGTCAATGTGGTCGGCGTGGTCGCCGCTGCGTGCCCGGGCGCGCTCCAGGAAGGCGGCGCTGAAGTCCGTAGCCACCACATGGGCGCCCAGGCTGGCCAGCCGACGGCTCATCACGCCATTGCCGCAGGCGATCTCCAGGACTTCCTGGCCGGGCCATACACCTAGCAGACGCTCCGTGGCCGGTCCGATCAGCACCCTCTGGAAGGCGTTGCCTTCACCCATGCGCTCGTCCCAGAACACAGCCTTGGCGTCCCAAATCGCCTGCGTCTCGCGGTTAAGATCCTGCTGAGCCGCCTCGGCAATGTCGCTGCTCATGTCTTCTCCTCCAGTCCAGCTACATGCGGCCATGGCGCCACGTTGGTTATATTGTAAGTAATGCTTACAATATGGTCAAGCAAACCAGCAACAAACGGTAGGGACAGGGTGGAAAATCGTGCGGCTCTGGCCCACTTTCCGTGCTACTCTTGTGGCCGCCCGGGGCCTCCCGCTCGGTGTGCTCTTACCCCCTAACTGGCGAGGAGCATACGGCGTCGGAGCAAGTCGAGCTTCCCCCTGCCGTACATT
>JAABUM010000930.1_pt1 | contig 46814 bp, 85 predicted proteins | sample 5559161 | NCBI WGS metagenome assembly JAABUM01 (sample SAMN10711868, study PRJNA513369) | rock metagenome | isolation source: Antarctica rocks | place: Antarctica: Victoria Land, Siegfried Peak nord
CACCGCTGGGGGTGCGGCGGCGGCGGCCGCGGGCGCCGCCGCTGGCGTTGGCGGCGGCGGCGGCGCCGGCTCCACGGGGATGCGGTGCCCCTCGCGCGCGGACGTCAGCAGCAGCAGCGTGTCCAGAAAGACGCCCAGGCACTCGAGGCCGGCGTCCGCCATGCGGCCCTCCAGCGAGACCACCTGCAAACGCGCGGCGTAAGCCCTGAGACGCCAGCACCGCTTGAGAGCAAAACATTCGTCTCGCCAACGTCAGGCGCAAGCACAGACTGGCGCTGCTGGTTGTTTAGCACACATGGTTGGACCAAACAGCTCCGATTGGATCCAACCGGGGTCATAGCAGGACTACTGCCGAAGGATGGCACAATCCTGACAGAGGGACCCGTTGGCAACTCAGTAGTCCTGCACACCTGTCCAACCCGGTTGGTCCAACCGTGCCTTGATGGTCCAACCGGGCTGCACTGTAGGACTACTGCCATGCGCAATGGCCAATTCCCTGGCAGGTTTCCGTTTTAGGCTGGCTCTGGTTCAATGCCTGAACTCCTGATCAGCCGGTCCGAGTCTCCAACAGCCTGTGTGAAGCGGTTGCATATCTGCATGTTCAAAACCTGAAGCAGCGCACCTCCATGAGGGCGTCCAGGTACAGCAAGGGGTTGAACTGGCCGCTGAGCGCAGCGCCGTTGATGCCGACGCCGACGCCGACGCGCGCCCCTGCAGGCGACGGCGGCCGCGCCGCCGTCGCCGACTGCCCCGTCAGTCCCGCCGCCAGCAGCATGGCCAGGTGGCGCGCAACGCCGTGCGCAAACAGCCGCGCCGCCGCCGCCAGCTGAGGGTCCGATGCCGCTGCCGTGACCGTCACCAACAGCTTGCGAACCAGCTGCAGGAGGCAGAATGGAACAGCATTTGTGCAGAATGTTGGATGGACTTGAGGGTCAGATGCGGGCGTCAGTCGCAGCCAAACGCCTTCTGTCCAACCATTGCCGCAGCATGTTGCCATGACATCATGAGTGCAGGGTAGGGTGACAGCGGCAGGGCGGTTTAATGAGGCGGCCGCACCCTGCGCTCGGACAGCTGCTGCATCCGAGTCTTGACAGGCTGCAGGTTGGGGTCCGGCGGCGGCGGCTGCGGGTACTCCGTCCGCGCGCTGTCCCCAAAGAGGCTGCACCAAAATGACAGAGAGATGTCATAAAGCCCGGTGAATCCGGACTCTCAATTGGGAGTTGCTGTCACGTTGCTACATACAGAGCTCCCTCTGTCCCGAAGAGGGTGAGGGACAGAAGCAGGCGGCTGTCAGAAAAGCCGGGGGGGTTTTCGGAATAGGTCAATGCGATATGCAGTCGGCTCGATTTGCTGTCAGCCGTTCGTGCAGAGCTCCGTCAGCTGAGCGCAGCGCCGCGCACCTGGCGGCCAGCTTGTCGAGGGAGCGGCCGGGCAGGCTGCTGTCCTCGGGCGAGCGCAGGTTGAGCATCGCCGCCAGCGTCGTCTGCAGGAAGGCCAGCCCCTGCTGCCGGTAGTACTCGTCCTTGGGCGCTGCAGCATAATTTTTGCGAAACTCAGAACGAGACTCAACACGACCAAGCCGATGGAGGTTCGCATTGGCCTTGTACCAGCAGAAACGCAGCTGGACATGCGGCAGCAGCAAGCCAGCGGAGATGTGAAGTCACCGATTCGTCTCCAATGCAGGCACAGCACGCGCAGATCAGCGGTTTGCAACACTGACAGCAGCTGAGGAGCTGCACATTGACGTGCACGGAGATTGGGCAATCCTGGACTGGGCAGGTGTGCACCCGGGTCCGCCTTGGAGACGGCGCCGCGGACGAGGGCGATGCAGCGGTCCATGGGCACCAGGAAGGACTGGGAGGTGGGGTGGAAGGTGAGGATGATGCGCAACCCGTGCTCCGGGTTGTCCCGGAACGCCACCGCCTCCGGCTCCTTGAGCCACCGCCGGTTGCGCGCGCCCAGCTTGCCCAGCAGCTGCAGCACCTGCGAATTTAGGAAACTCACTGTTGTGTTATATTTTGAGAGGTATCCAAGGCTCGGGAGGGTTGGACCCGCTAGTAGCGAGCCCACAGCTGGCCCAGCAGTTGCAGCACCTGTGGGATGTTACAGGCTTACGAGGTACTGGGGGTGCGTGACCCTTTTGGGGCATGGTATTTCCATGGAATTGCGCCCAGCTTGCTCAGCTGCAGCACTTCCAGGGTGTGACGGAGTGCGAGGTCAGGGGTTGTGCCGTTTGATCCAGTCTTGAAGCAGGGACACGTGGCGAGCACTGCAGCAGTGCCTTTGATGCTCGCCAAGCCTCCTTCCCCATCTACCTGATTCTCATCCAGTGGGTCCTGCATTGACCGCCCTGGCAGTACTAGCGTTACAGCGCCAGGGCGTGCACAGCGGTTCACCGGATTCGAGAGCAGGCATCGAGAGTAGGAGGCTGGCTGAGCTGTTAGGCTGCGGCAGCGCGGCAAGCGACTATCAGGCATCTGAAACTCGGCATGCGCATCGGCAGGCAACTGCTTCATCCACGGTGTGCGGCGTCAAAACAGGGCACACACAGAGCCTGACGTCTCCCAAGGTACCCTTCACTTGCAAGTTATATTCGCTCAGCTTCAAACTTAAAGGTAGTAATGGTGCAGGTCATTGAAGCGCGCCTTGGGGCCGAAGGGATAGGGCGGCGGGCGCAGGTGCGACCACAGCGCCGACATGAGGCGCGGCGTGACGTCCGCCATCGCGGGCTCCAGAAACTCCGGGTTCAGTGAATCCACCCAGTACTCCAGGGTGCGCAGCGCCAGCTGCACCAGCTCCGGCCGCCCCTGCTCGTTCAGAAACCGACAACCAATGTAGTAGACAAGTAGATATGACTGAGTGTCGTACGAGTTGTGGCGTGCAGACCATGCATGGTGAGGTCGCATGTGGTCACATGTGCTGAGTTGGGATATAGCAGCTTCTGGTGGGATATAGCAGCTTCAAGAGCGAGCAGCAGGCCAATGGCCAGCACCAAACAGCACGACATGTGGCAGCAGGGGAGATGCACGGAGGGAGGCGGACCTGCAGGCTGTCCACCAGCGCCGACATGATGCGGGGCAGCAGCTGCAGCAGGTGCGCCAGCTGCGCCGGCATGATCAGGAACGCCTCCAGCAGCGCATCCTGCAGACCACAAGGCGTAAGCTCTACAGATGGCCTGAAGCTGAAGGCGCCAAGGTGTCGGGGACCAGACACTCTGCGCGCTCTGTTCTCGATAGAACGAAATGCGGATTTTGCTGCCCATGTGCAGTACACCACCACTGTGTCATGTGACGGAAACTTTCTCAGCACCCGCAGAAATCTTCATTGAACAATCGCAGAACAAGGTCTGGAACAAGGCGCACCTTGTTTGCGGGCGTGGTGGGGCAGGTCAGCGAGTCGGACAAAAAGGAGAGCGTGTCCATGAGCAGCGGCCCGGAGGCAAAGTTGTTGTAGATGTCGATGAACTTGCCGCTGCTCAGCGACCGAAACATGGTGACCTGCAGCCGCAGGTAGCCTGCGCGCCACGGACAGGGGCGTCATGCGGTGTACGATGCTTCGGTGTGCCATCCAAGGAATGCAAAGGTCCTGCACCTGAAAGCGAGGCCGACCGTTTCACATGACGCAGGGCGCAGCAGATTGAACGTGAAGTGTTAGCTTTAGCTGCAGCGGCGGAGCGTACCGGAGGGGTCGGGCGAGGAGGAGGCGAGCTCCTGGGTGCGTGTAACGAGGCGCGGGAACACTGGCAGCAGGATGTCGTCCGTCTTGTGGCTGTACTTGGCCATGACGTCAAACACCAGGCCGAACAGGCGCTGCACCAGTGCCGCGCCCGGGCTGTCTGGCTCCTGTCGGTGGAATTTGAATTGCAACATCAGTCAATGTTCCGAGAAACATCAGGGCAGTGCGTTTAGCTGGCAGCGAGGCATGCCTGCGCCGCCACATCCACTGCTGCAGAGGCCCCACCCTCCCTTGCCAACAGCCACAGGTCGGCAGCAGCACAACCAGTTAGCGCCACAATGGAGGACCTTTTGGAGAAAACTCATGATGTCCAAACTCAAAAGCGCAGCCCACCTTGAGCAGGTCGAGGCCGGAGTCCGTGAGGTGCGCCGGCAGGACAGCACAGAAGTGACACCTCGGACAGTGCCGGCTGTATGCAGGAATACTCAAGTCTGAATGTGTGACGCTTGTCAAACCATAAGCGCAGCCCACCTTCAGCAAGTTCAGACGGGAGTCGGTGAGGTGCGCCGCCAGGACGGCGCAGAAGTGGCGGGACACCTCGCTCAGCACCGGCGGCTGCGCGGCAGCGCTGTGCCGCGCGTCGGCCAGCCGCGCGGCTGTGGACAGAAGCCGCGCGTCGCCCAGCAGCGCCTCGAACACCTCCGGCATCTTGACCGTGAACATCTCCATCGCGTCCCGCGGCTCCTGCAGCGGCGCACGGCAGGGTTTTGATATGCGGCTGGGAGCAATGGGCACGGGCGCAAGCTTTTCGTGTAGGCTGGCTGGTTTGTGCCTGTCTTCCCACGACAGCAACCCTGAAAACAGCCAATATTAAGTTGCATCGTGAGTCGCATCGGAAGTGGAACAGAGAGCCGCTGGCACCTGCAGCACGGTGAAGATGTCGGCAAACTGCTCGTACACGTCGGAGCCGTCGGCGGCCTTGTGGTTGCCGAACAGGCGCAGGGAGGGCATGCCGTGGGTGACCAGCTCCACCGCGACCGCCATCTCCTCCTCCCGCAGCCCAAAGCTCTGCTGCGGCGGCACGCCCGCCGCGCCCACGCGCTGTGGCCAGCAGCATTGCACGATGTTGAGATGATTGTTCAAACCGTCAAACATGTGTTCAGAGTGGCATTCCTGTCATGTATGATGACAAGGACACGAGGTCCGATGTGTTTGGCATGCTCTTGGTGCTGCCACAGCCAGGCAAGCCCGCATGCACCAGGAATTTTTTCATGCATTCTCCAGGATGGTGGCCGGGAGCACGTCGTCGTTCGAGGCTCTCACGGCTTTCCAGTTTTCCCAACATAGAAAAGTAAAGAAAAATTGCATCAGAATCGAAAGCAAGAACGCCACCTGGATGGTGTTGCCGAAGGAGGAGAGGGAGTAGAGCAGGCTCTTCATACCCATAACCAGCGTCTGCACCATGTTGCGCGAGTCCGCCACCCCCTTCTCCTTCTCCGAGATTGCCTGCGGCGGGCAAAGCAGGCGCATGGCATCGTCGAGAATACGACTTTGACGGTGCGTGAACTGGACAGCAGCAATCACACCACCATCTCATGCAGTCTACCGTGAAAGCACGAGTGCTCTGCAAAAGTTACTTCTGCGCCCCGCACGAGAGACTGCACACCTGCGTGTACAGGATGATGCGGGGGCGAGAGGCGCTGGCGCTGCTGGCCACGTTCTCGGCCGCCAGCATCGCGTCCCGCTTCTTGACACGCTCTTCCCGGTCCGCCACGCCTGCGATCAACATCAAGAAACGCTCTCAGCCAGATCTCAACAGAAATACAGCGTCTTGTACGATGCGTGTGAGGAGCAGTGCTGGCTGCCTCCATGATGCTTGGCTCGCAGCTTTGGTGAACGGCTCGCAAACAGCCGTCCAGGCTATTTAGTCAAGAAGTACGTTCAAAGACTGTGATAAAATGAAGAGATATGATGAGAGTCATGGGCGCACCCTCGGCGAGCAGGCCAGGCGTGTGGGGCACGAGGGCGGCGAGCTTGTCGGACAGTGTCGCCAGTTTGAGAGAGCATTCGAGAGAGCACAGAAACGTCCAAAAAAGACAAGCCGCGCACCCTCAGCGAGCAGGTCGGGCGTGTGGCGCGCGACGGCGGCGAGCTTGTCCGACAGCGTCGCCAGGATGGAGGTCAGCAGGCCGCGGTGCGCCTCCAGCATTGCCGGCGCCGCATTGGCGCGCCGCTGCATGATGACCTCCACCAGGTTGAGCATCAGCCGCACGCTGGTGCACTGCACCGTCACCGGCAGCTCCCCATCGTGGATGTTCCTGCACATCCACGACTCCACATGTTTGTTTGCAGTTGATACTTTTGAATCTTCACACTGCACCGTCACCGGCAGCTCCCCATCGTGGATGCTTCTGCGAATCAGCTCGCCAAAACCAGCTGTGAGAGCGTTTTGGCACCCAGGAGCTCTTTACAAAGCCAAGACTCAGCGCATGAGCTGGCTATGGGGCAGCATGGCTGCCGCCAGCAGCTGCCGCAGAGCCTGCAAGGTCGCAAATGGTGACAGGCTCCGGCCCAAGCCCTGGACATGCAACGGTGGAATGTGTTCGCACCGGGCGAAGGTGTGGATGATGGTGACGAGCTGGGGGTAGGTCAGCTGCGCGCGCACGTGGTGGATGAGCTCCGCCAGCATGGACAGCGCCAGCGGGCGCAGCTGCTCCCGGCAGGCCGGCGTGCGCCCCACCAGCACCTCCTCGTTCAGCAGCTCCCCCAGCTTGGGGTAGAAGTACCTGTGCATTGCACATATATCTTAGATCATGCCCTTGGAGTGTCAGGGTCTGCGCCGTGGTTGACGTCTGCGTCATACAGGAGATGCACAGGGGCCTTGGCGCACTGCTGTTGGCCAACAACTGCTGTCAGGGTTGCAGGCATTGACGCTGACGCCTTATTGCATTGGCGGCGCAGTGATCGCCGCAGGAGCGCAGGCATGCCCCTGTAGATTCTCACCACCCCCGCCGGACGGCTTGAAAACCCGAGCGCTGCTCGTGCAGGGCTCGACACAGATAAATGCAGTAGGGCAGTCAGCGCGCGAGGTACGCACTCGCGGACTTGCTGCAGCGTGAGCGTGTTGCGCATGGCGACAAGCAGCTCCTTGCGGATGGGCACCACGTCGGGCGCGGTTCGCAGCAGGTGCACCAAGGCGTCCGTGACCGCCGCGCGGTGCGTGATGATGGCCGCCGGGTAGGAGCGCAGCAGCCATGTCAGGAAGGTCACGCATTTGACCTGCAGGCGGGGTGTGGTGTGGGTCACGGTCTCAGAATTTCAGATGTGAGGCGTCCGGGGGCCAGCGGTGGACTACTCACAGCGGTCGAGCAGAACCTGTGTGTGGACCATCATGAGAAGAGTAGAGAGTAGAGAGGACGCTCTCAAAGAGGAGCTGCATAGTAATCGAGGAGGCAGAGAGATGACGGCACCTGCGCCTGCTTCAGGTCGGCCAGTGGCGCCCGCAGCTTTGGGGGCACCTCGTCAGGCGGGCCTGCAGGAGCAAATTCGAATAAACATCCAATTGTTGAAATTTGCGTTGGTACGATTGTGGCAGCCCTCCGTGGAGCAAGTTACGGTTTGACGAGATGAGAACATACACCACCACATGTTTATCGAGAGCGGCGGGCGCACCAGGGAGCGAGAGCGCCGAGATCATGGTCTTCACCAGGTCGCCGATGTGGCTCTGTGCTAGCGACGAGTACTGGCTGTACAGGATCATCACTGCACAGGAAATCCAAACACCTCAGAACGTGCGCCATAGGCGTGTGCAGTGCTCACGACTCTCCGAGCCAGGAGATGCAGATGCGCCCTGTGTCTGGTGCGGCTTCATACATTGCGAAACTCGCCTTCAACGCTGGGACCTGAAAGCTATGTCCATGGAAGCGCACCGACGATGGGGCACTCGATGGCGATCTTGAAGGACTTGAGCGCAGGCGTGAAGGCAAGCCGCGCGGCCGCCTCCTCCGGCTTTGCCAGGCCATCGACGAACAGCTCGTTGTACGTCACCGGCAGCCCCTCGTACACCTGCGGCAGAGAGAGTGATATTGAGACATCGCATCTGACTCGTGTTTTTCTGCTCCGTGGACGATTCAGCGCTGCTCAAGACGTCAGCGGTTGGTCCTGGGCGCAGTAAATGGTGCCAAATCATGCCGCCACCTTGCGCAGCATGCCGAAATGACTGACTGCCTTGCACTGGAAGTCCATGCCACGGAGAGCCCGTACAATAGCAACATCTTCAACATAATCACCTTGCGCACGAAGTCGAGGTAGGGCACCACGTGCTGCTCCATCTGCGGGGACCCCTCGGGCGGTGGGCCGCCGCCCTCCGGCTTGCGCTGCTTGAAGTTCTTGTGCAGCTCCATGAGGATGCGCAGCACCACGGACACATTCTCCTCGTTCTCCGCATGCAGCAGCGGCATGACGGCGGCCATGATGCCGCACACGTACTTGTGCAGCGACTGCGGATCAGTGAAGGTTGCTAAGAGTCAGCACGAGCAATTGCATTGCTGGGTGGTCACATGACGGGCTCCACAGACATGGCTGTGCAGCCGCCCGCACATCGTTTCATGTGTCAGAGGCGTACAAGAGGCAGCTGCACGCCGTGGCGCATGCCCTGCTGCCGCGTGCACATCAGCATGCACGCTGCGGCATTCGGGTGCCGCCGATCCGTCACGGTGAATGCCCAGCTCCCTCATGCTCCGAGACCATCAACCAGCAGCAATCTAGGAACCGCCATCATCATGCTACCAGTCTACGAGAAGAACTTGTGTGGTTACAAAGCCAAGCGCTTCCAGCTCAGGTCACGCGGCTCGCCTGGTTGGGCGGCAGCCGGCTGAGGATCTCCAGCGCCAGGTGGCGCGCACGCTGCGCCGGCGTGTCGGAAAACTGCAGCTGCGTGCCCGCCAGCAGCCCCAGCAGCGGCACCACCATGGCGCCCAGGAAGCGCTCGTAGTCGCTGCCCGTGAGCACTGCCTCAATGCCATCCCGAGACTCCGCCAGCAGCTCCGCCTTCCGCTCAATGCCTGCACGATTGACAGCATCGGATACTCTGACTGATCTGATTTGTCTGCCGAGATTGTTTCCTTCCCCAGCTCCTCGTGGCCTGAGCGTCCAGATAGAAAGATAGCTTGACCGCGAATAAGTCCGCCGTCATGCAGAGCGGCGCACGGCCATGCTAGGCACGAGTCAGAGCGGTGCAAGAAGCAGCGATCGCCAGGAGATGTAAAGAACAGCTTCCAATCACGCAACTTCCGACTGCATGCCGCAAAGAAAATTTTTGTCGGTGTCACGGCGCGGGGTGGGCGCATACTTGTGCCAGCAGCTGCGAGCTCCTGCGCGTGCTTGATGAGATCGTCCGCTGACATCGTCTTGGCCATCTTGCGGCGTGTTGCACAGCCGTGAGGACTAGATCAGGATGACAAGTCCATTTGCAACTTGAAATGTGTCGGACAAGTTGATAGTTTCCAACCGCGCGGAAACAGCGCACGCGATCAGGTCCAGCTCGACATGGCCTGCCCCTCACCACGTGAGTCGAAGACGCTCAGTTTATGATCTGATTCTGGCTGGTCTGCTGGAGAGCAAAAGCTGGGCCAAACAGGGTTTACGGCCAGACTGCACGGTTTGGAGCGCAACGAAGAGGGCTAGTGCAAAGCCAGCTCTGCGATGCCCAGGCGCATTGCACCTTCCTACAAAAGTGTCCAATCAAGGTGTATCTTAGCCTTGTCGTTGCGGCCGACTTGCGCTGCAAATTCGACAGACGTTGCAGAAATTCAGACTGGGATTGCGGGGGGCTTTCACTGTAGCACTAGTGGGGCTTCAAGTCGGTTTTTGGGGAGATCACACTGGCAGCAGCTGCTGGCTGGCCCCTGCCTGCGTGCCGGCCAGCGGTAGCAGTGGCCAAGCGCACCAAGCGAGCAGCGCGCGGCGGGTGACGCCATGAGTTACCTGCTGCCGCATCTGCACAGCGGCTTCGCCGTCGACCAGGCCATCCTATCGGTGATTACACAGTTGTGCTGCGGAGTGTTCATGATGCGCCTCGGAACATGCCTGTATGCCGTACTGTGCCGGAAAAATGTTTGCCGTGAGGGTTCCTGCTCTTGACCTGGCGCCGGCCCTGCCGCAGGAGGAGGACCGCGTCGTCGTCATCCGCTTCGGCCATGACTGGGAGGAGAGCTGCATGCAGATGGACGAGGTGCTGCGATGCTGGCTGATCTGTGTCTGCCGCATGTGCTGTGGGCAGCCCAGCCGCACAGCCCGCATTGCAGCTGCCACCGCCACGGCGCATCCAACTTCATGTCTGGTCCAGCGCTGCCGCAAACAGAAGGTGGGTCCGCCGCTAAGCAGGTGCTGGCGTCGACGGCGGACCCCATGAAGAACTTTGCGGTTATCTACCTGGTGGACATCGGCGAAGTGCCGGACTTCAACACCATGTACGAGGTCAGTCATCCTGTGTGTCTGCCTCAATGTGGGCTTGCTTGCAGCTGGCTGTGCGTCGGAGCAGAACAGCTGTCTCCTGTGCGTCATGCTGCATAGCGTGATCTGCACTCCTACGCATTCTACACTGTATGTCGCCAGTGCATCGCACTGAGGCCAGTGCGCTGACGGCGCCTCTCTCCTGCCTGCAGCTGTACGACCCCTGCACCGTCATGTTTTTCTTCCGGAACAAGGTGAGCCGATGTAGTTTTTGTGCTCAGGCTGGACTACCTCCATGTCAGTCCTCTGGCCATGTCAGTCCCCCAGCCAGCTAATGATCTGTCCAGCTGAGGTTGATGTGCCGACCCACGCTTCTGACTGTGCCTTGCAGCATATCATGATGGATTTGGGCACGGGCAACAACAACAAGATCAACTGGGCGATGACGGACAAGCAGGAGTTCATCGACATCACGGAGGTCGTGTACCGGGGCGCGCGCAAGGGGCGCGGTCTTGTGGTGAGAGTTCAGCAGGTTCAGCTTGCATCATTGTAGGTCAGCTGACGGCATCCATTCAATCTGAGTACCTTTTTTCGTTTACATGAGCCAATATTTTGTCATTGATGCAGGTGTCGCCAAAGGACTACTCCACGAAGTACCGCTACTAGAGGCTAGGGATCGTGATTGCTCAATCGTTGGCCGTTCACACGGACAGAGCATCTTCTGTTTGCAGCTGTGACTTGAGCATGGCTGATATATGGATATGCATCTGTTCCTCTGCACAATGATGTGCTTGCTTGTAGACAGCGAGAATCGATTGCAGAAGCCAGACGCAGGTCACTCGAACACACTTTTGAACGGTGTATCCAATACAATGAATCAATAACTGAAAGCGCCCCCACTGTATACATCAAACCATCAACGCACGAGCTTACAACACTCTTTTTATGCTTTCTTGCAATTGGGCCCGAGGACCGAGCTTGAAATAAAAGGGTTGCAGTGACGTCCCTGTAAGAGAGTCGTCACGACCAACCTTTTAAATTTAGCTTTCTAACAATTGGGCCCGAGGACCTTGTAAGAAAGCTTCAAATAAAAGGGTTGCAGTGACGTCCTTGAAAGAGAGCTTGGAATAGAAGGGTTCCAGTGACGCCCCTGTAAGAGAGTCGTCACGACCGCCTTTTATTTGAAGCTTTCTTGCAATTGAGCCCGAGGACGTCCTTGTAAGAAAGCTTGAACTAGAAGGGTTCCAGTGACGCCCCTGTGAGAGAGTCGTCACGACCACCTTCTGTTTGAAGCTTTCTTACAAAGCGCATAGTCACTCCTTTTCTTACACGGAAATTGTGGCGGGTTACACAAGTTCCTGACGACATCAGGCCGCTGCGTTCAGCCGATCAGGAAGCCTTCGCAAAGTACTACACGGCTGATATACCTTCGCGTGTAGCGGTGAGCCGCGAGCCTCATCATTGCACGCCCTCCATGCATGACATCCAGTGCCGCCAGTGGTAATGCCAGGGTTCCTGCGCGCATCTCTCTACATCCCCGGATACTCCGGTGGGTACTCGTCGCTCTGCATGCAGCGCCTCCAGAGCGGCCGCCGGCAGCACTGCCGCCGCCCGCCGACGCCCCCTCTGCAGGTCCATCCAGCCAGTCTGCCCAGCTCAGGGACGGTGCCGAAGCTGCATGGTAAGGGACAAGCACTGGCTCAACACCTATTGCGTCCTCTCAATGTTTAGCTGGAGCTGTGTGGTAGCAGAGGACATGGTGCAGAACACCGCATTGTTGTTCAACAAGGTGAAAGCCACAGTACACTTCCTGCATGAATTTGTTTATGGAGCGTTCCGAAGGCCCGGACCTGGCTGCGGCGGCCGTTGCGGCGGCCGTGCTGCTGCTGAGCCGCGGCGGCGCTTCCGCGGCAGCAGCTGCTGCAGGGTCTTGCGAGGTGCAGCCCCCGCCGCCTCGCCAGGCGCAGCCACCGCCGCCTCGCCAGGCGCAGGAGCCGCCAGCGGAGAAGATTGCATGGAAGGCGGCAGCGTGGCTGCCTGCGCCGCTGCCGCTGCACTGCTGGGTATGAGCGCGGTTGCGGGGGGCACCGGCGCGGCTGCGCTGTCCATCTCTGAGGCCGCCACTGCTGCGCTATTGCCTGCTGCGGCTACAACGGCTGCTGCCGGAATTGCCGGCGCTACATCTGCCACTGTGGCGGGTCCTGGCGGCCGCGGCGGCACGACTGGCGCAGTTGCCGTGACGGCTGCTAGCGTTTGCGCTGCTGGTGGTGAGTCTGCGGCTGTAGGCGAGCCCGGCGGCGGTGGCAGCGGCACCACTGGCGCAGCTTCGGCAGCGGCAGCTGCAGGCAACGCCAACGATGCCACCTCTGCAGTCGTGGGCGAGGGTGACGGCAAGCCCAGCGGCGGCCGCGGCAGCGGAGCCACAGTCGCAGCGCGCTCGGGTCTGAAAGGCGCCACCACGGCCGCAGGCGCCTGCGCTTCCGGCCAGCCCTGCCGGCCACCCGCCGGCGCGCCGCATTGGCTGGGCGCCGTGGCCCTGGCGCTGCCCCATGACACGCCGACAGCAGACGCGTGCAGCATTGCTGCCTCTGGCAGCGGCGGCATCAACCTGCCGGCGCCGTCTGCGCAGAGCGAGCGCATGCTGGTTGGCTGTCCTGGCAGCCGCTGTGCATCAGATTTGCCAGCGGAGGCAGTCGAGGGCGACAGCGGCTGCGTCGACTGGGCCTGGGGCGTGCTTCGGCCGACTGCTGCCATGCCGGCTGCGGCTGCTGCGGGCGCGAGGGGGCGCTGCTCCCGCGCCTGCTGCATGGCCAGCATCGCCGACAGCTGCTGTGGCTGTCGAGGCTGGCCGAGCGGCTGCGCCGGCCGGGCGGCGGCAGCCGGCAAGGTGGGCAGCGCTGCTGCCGGCGCCGTGGCCGCCAGCGCCAAGGCCACAGGCGGCGACTGTTGTGTGCTGTAGCCCGGAGCGCCGGCGGCGGCCATCAGCGCCGCCAGGGTCACCTCCGACCTAGGCGATGGCAGCTTCAGCTGCAGGCCAGGAGCTGGCAGCTTCGTGCCTGGCAGGCCGCCGGCTGCTGTGGCACCCTCTGCCGCTGCTGCACCTTGCAGCGCACATGCTGCCTGCGCTGCTGCCGCGTGCGCGACGGCCGGCTGCGAGGCGAGTGGTGGCACAATGGAAGCTGCGGGCGCCGAGCCCAAGCCGAGGCCCAGCGGGACAGCTGCGCGCCGGAACTGGATAGAGGCACGCTCTGCCGGCTGCAAGCCTGCGCCTGCTGCCCCGCCTGAGCGATCGACATCCTGCAGAGCAAGGGGCTTGGCTTAGCGCCGGAGACCACACAGTCTGCAGCAGATGGAAACCTTTGCCAGGATCCTCAGGCGTACGCGATCTGGTCGAACAGCCACCAAAGCTGAATCCAGAACGTGTCATCTGAGCACGTCATCTGAGCCGGGAAATCACCTCGAAGGCTTGCAGCTGGTGCACCGGCGGCAGGGGCGGCCGGAACCGTGCAGTGGGCTCTTGGGCGACGGCCCGCTCGGCGTCAAACTGGAAGCGGTCGATGCGCACCCCCACCTCCTCCGCTGCCGCCGCGCCGCCTGGGTTGCCCGCCGCCTCAGCTGCTGCCGCCTGCGACTGCTGCGGCTGCTGCCACAACGCCGCCGCCAGCGAGAGACCGTGTTGCCGCCATGCGGCAGCGGACCGAGTCTGCCAGGAGTCGCCTGCATGGCAGTGAGCAGCTGCGGTTGGGATCTATTTAATGGCAAATCTTCTTTTCTCGCGCCTCTGCTGCGTGATCTTGCCTCAACGAAGACATATTCAATATGCTTTCCTACGCGTCACCCTCTCCACTACTGATCTAAGTGCCCTGGCGTTGTTGAAGCAGCAGTCATAAGTCTCCGTCAGATCAGTGCCCTGCGACATATCTATGCTCTTGCCATGCTGCTAGTTGTCTCACCCTCGTTGGAGGCCGCGATGCGCTCTTGCGGCAGCTCCGCCCGAAAATATTTTCGGCTATGGACATGTCTGCGAAACGTCCTGAACCCCGGACCCTAAAGTTCCGCACCCTTGTCAAAGGCCACGTCACGCACGTGCGGCAGCTCCGCCTTCCAGTCGCAAGCCAGCATGGCCGGCAGGTGGCCGGGGCGCGCCGCAGTAGCCGCCACCTCTGAGTCGCCGCCGCCAGGCAGCAGAATTACCAGCCCGGCGACCGCGTTGTAGCCGCGCACGCAGTCCAGCGCCATTTGCGCCGTGTACAGCTGCGTGTGCAAGATCATGTGTGTCAGCATGTTTCAGGTATGACATATAAATGTAAAGAAGTGCAAAGAGCCAGCCCCGCGGGTTTGCAGCCTTGCGCGCAGTGCTGTGCCATGTGCGCCGTGGACGTGTACATTGCTAATGAAGGATATAGCGGGCAGTGCAGCCTGACAGTGACGATGCTGCACCTAGTGCCGGCGAGTACTTTGTCGAAGTATGCTGGTCACAGCACTGCTTTTGTCATCAGTTCTGCATATCTTGCACAGGTTGGTGCGACGGCTGCACAGCTAGAGCACCATGACCCTACAGCAAAACCAGCAGCTATGTGCACCAGGCATTTGTGCAAGCCCTGTGTGTGAAGCTATGTCGAACATGCTGGATAAGGGGGACCATGCAGAAGAGAGTCTCACGTGGATGCGGGCAAGGACGGCCACCATGGTGAGGCAGAAGGGCAGGAAGAAGCCCTGCGCCGCGACGGACGCAACAGCCGCTGCCGCCTTGCGCGCCGCCGCCGCCGCGGCCGCTGCGGACAGTGCGCCGCCCCGCAGCCGCCGCAGCGCCAGCAGGCCCAGGCCCTGCGCCGGCAGGCAGGCCGTCCCCGCTGGCGCCGTCCCACACTGCGCGCCTGCGGCCGGCAGACACAATGCTACGCATGCTCCACAATGATCGACATGTGCTGCAGCTCTGTGCTGCGTTGCCGCAGCACAGAGCTGCATTTCTGCCGGCAGGAACAAGGATCCTCGCGTTGTCACCTCGCAGATGAAAATTTCGTGCGCCACAAGAGCTGGAGGGAGAGCTATGCGTCTGGGGCTTGCCTGGCGGGCGCAAGCTCCCGGGATTCGCCGGCCGGCAGCTGCCGGGCGCCTGTGTGCCGCTGTGCAGGGAGGCCAGCAGCGTCGGCAGCTGCAGCATCTGCAGCAGTTGCAGGTGCCGCTTCACCTGCGGCCGCACAGGGGGGCATGTTGCACCGCTTCCAAAGGATCGTGGAGCACTCGAGGTGTGTTTCACATCACAGCACCACGGTGCACTTGCCACAGCTCACATCTGTGTCTGTATCTGTGTCTCAGTAACACATGTTCAGTTCATTGCAGGGAGCTGCACCTCGAGGCATCGCTGGAAGTAGCGGCCGCGGCGGTGCTGGTTGCGGTTCTTGTACAGCAGGCGTTCGAATAGCGCGACCTCCTGCCACAGCTGAGGCGGCGCCAGCCCCCCCTGATCGGAGTGCATCGAATTGCAGGTCACATGCTGGCGGCTGTGAGGACACCCGCGTCGGGCATGCTGGTAGGCTGCGGCGCATGGTGCGCATGCACAGCTAGAAATGCATGACCGTCGGGGTGAATGTTGAGAGGCACCTGGAGCTCTGTCAGATTGGCAGCGGCCAGCTGCGAGTCCAGGCGATTGGCCCCGGCCACGAGCTGCGGCTGCGGCGCCTCCCCAAACCAGAAGATCGGCTGATGGGGCGTTGCGCTCTGTAAGTCAGCCCGCATCGGAGTGCTGATGTCACATGCAGATTTCAAGCTGCACTGCAAAGTCGACAACAACCTTGTGGTTCGCTGAGCCCAGTGGATTGGGTTTTTCGATGCATGCCCAATCGACAGCTGATCAGGTGGCGTCAAGCTAAATACCCAGCATGTTGCTGCGAGTTGACGACGCAAACAAGATACAGCTCAAAACTTAGGCACACTCGAGGGCATGTTTGCGTTCCCGCGAACTCGTCGACATTCGGCGCAGAACGGAAGCATTTCTCCTACACTTGTGTGTGATTCACTGCTATTCAGCATTCGATCGTGTTCGCAGCTATGGATCCGCTCGTCGCTCTCGGTAGACTTCTTGCCGATGGCTCCAGCAAGCTTACGAGCGAGGCCAGCGTTGAGCGTGCGCTAGTCTGCTTGCACGCATTGCAGAAGGAACGTGATGAGATAGAGGATTGGTCCTTTCACAAAGATGCTCCTTTCACAAAGATGCTGGACAGTGTGCAGATCGGGTGCGACCATGGCGCACACCGGCATGCACTCAACTTGCTTGCCCCGCCGCCCCTGATACAAACCTGATATTGAGTCTTGCCGCGGAGGCACGCCCAGCTTGCAGAGGTGCAGCTGGCGATTCTTGCGACAAAGCTGGTGCAGCGGATGCATCAGGCGGACGAGGCCGCCGCTGCCGCCGCTGCTGGGCAGGAGGGCCCGACTGCGCTGCTGCCTCTCGTGAGTGCATGCCTGGCCACGCTAGAGCAGCGGGTCGCGAGGCATGGCTGGCTGTCGGACGTGGCACAGGACCTATGCCTCAGCAATGTTCTCACCGAGCTGGTGCTCGAGGTGGGTTGCGCTCGTGAAGCCCGCCAGCGGCTGGCATGCGCCGTCACCATTGCATTCCACTCGCGCGGCCTTGTGCGCGCGTGCTGGCCAGACGCCGGCGGCGGCCTCGGCGTAGCAGGCAGCCCAGTATCGAATGATTGCAGAACTGCGTAGTCTTCTGCAACTCTGCCTTCCACAGCCTGCGTGAGGTGGTGGGAACGCGTGAGGTGGTGGGGACGATCAAGTCCGATGGGAGCGGACCACGCGTCACGCAGCTGAGATCCCGGCGTTTGTCGAGCGCGGCGCAATGGCAACGGCGCCGCCGGCTGTGCGGCTCGCGGCGGCCCGCGCGGCGGATCCGGTGATATTCCGCCGAAATTATGCGGCGGATAGTTTCGGCTTCCGCGCAGCCGTTGGCTGCGCCGCCAATGACGACGGGCGCGGCTGCGCGGCACTGAATGTGATTGCAGCCGGCGGCAAGGCGGCGGCCGTGCTGCCGCGCGCGACAGAGATCTTGCACACGGCCCTGGGGTGATTTGCGATGGGCCCCGGCATGGCCGGCATGACGGCGGCGTTCGACGAGGCGTGCGGCGGCTTGGCCGCGGCGGCTGGCGCTGGCGCCGAAGCCCGGGCGGCAGTGGCGACCAGCCGCCTCTGACAGCTTCCCGGAGCTGCGGATTATGATCGGCACCAGCGGCGCCGGCGCGCGGATGCGCCGCAGCCTCGCTCTGGTGGAAGCGGCGCTCGAGGAGATTGCCCCTGCAACGGAGCCTCCCGCCGCGGCAGCGCAGGCTGCGTCAGCCGCAGCGCCCGCAGCAGCAGCTCCCAGCGCAGCCGCTGTCGCCGCTGCAGAGGCCGCCATGGCAGCGCTGCTACAGGTGCGGCAGTGCACGTTTCTCGTTGTTTCATGCTGTTGCGTTCGCTCTGGTGTGTATTCCCCACACTACAGCATGCAACGGGGTTGTCGCAAAAGCCCAAACCAGAGCGCAGTGCAAGTCGTTTGACCGTACATGCCTACACCTGACTCCCATGATGGTGCTCATTCCCATGCAAACAGGAGGAGTCTGGGCACAGCCCTTCTGTTGCCGGAAGGACAGCAAAGGCGAGCAAAGCGGGCACGCAAGCGAGCAAATCAGAAGGCAGCTGCGCAGGCCGCAACGCAGCCCGCAGAGCAGCGCGCTGGCCCTGGCGGCCAGTCGGCCGACCTTGCTGAGGCTGACACCTCGGCAGTCAGCCCTGCCAGAGCAGACATGGCGGCGGCCAGCGCTGCTGAGTCAGCGGCGGCGGCGGCCGCGGCTGCGCCGCCGCCGGTGCACCAGCAGCAGCCGGAGCGATGCACCGGAACCAGGCGCAGCTGCAGCCGAAGCTGCGACAGCTGACCGCGGCGCAGGAGTGGCCGCAGCTCCAATGGCCTCAGCAGACAGCAAAGCCGGCGACGCAGCAATAGAGAGTCAGGACAGCACAGCGCCGGATTGGATGATCTGTCCAATCACGGAGGTCAGTGTTGCTACCCAGAAGCATTTGTGGATCAGCTTCCTGCTTCCCTGCTGCCTGCCAGAGTCGCCACACCCCCTTGGCACTGCGACTGTCATCCCCCAATGGTGGTGGTGTTCCCCGATGATAGTGCTGGCCCAGCTGCAGAAAGAGATGAGGAACATTCATGCTTGAGTACACGCTGCACCTTCCCTTCGCAGGCTGCGATGTGCGACCCGGTCATGGCAGCGGACGGGCACAGCTACGAGCGGGCGGCGCTGCAGGGCGCGCTGCACCTGCTTCGTCTCTGCTCGCCGCTGAATAAGGCGCACGCGGCAGATGGTCGTCCGGAATGGCACGATGCTGCAGCTCTCTTTGATCAGTGTCGTTATGGGGAGATGGTCATTATTGAAGCACGATTGTGCTTCTTCCCCAAGCAGGGGGTGCTTCTCGAATCTTCTGAACGGACCCATAATCAGGTGAACTGGGACCAAACACCACGAACATTTCGTGATCAAATAGTGCTTTCCAGAATGTAGGTGACTAGTCCCACGTGCTTCAGCTAGGCAGTTCGATGAGTTTCATGGGCACTACTTGTTTGCGCGGGGTGGCGGGCATGGCGGCGGCGCGCTCAAGACATGTCATGAGACCAGCAGCATGCACACTACCCAGCCTGGCAATTGGGTCCCCTCTGCACTGTGTTCCTTTACATACACATTGTCTCCTCCTCAGATAGTGCTAGTGTACACAGCTCCGAGTCATCGCTGCAGCGACACTTCCGGCAGGACGTACTACAAATATGTCCGCATGCCGTCCAGCGAGGCGCTTCTGCACCTCGCGGCAGATTTGTCAACAGACGCCAATTACGCGCACAGGGTTCGCCACACAAAACACGCCTACATGGATAACTGGCAGTGCGTAGGGAGACAAAAGGCATGTCTTCCTGCGCACTGCCAGCTGATTGAAGACCGGAGTCGGCTTCCCCACGAGCAAAGATGAGTTGTCGCCGGCGACATGAGTAATGTGGACACTTGAGGCATGGTGCACACAAGTAGACGTTATGAATGATGACTTTATTCGAAGTTGTTCACTTGGGTGAGGGGGCAGCAGAAGACCGGACGATGCGGTTGCCGCGCAGCATCTGCCAACAGGGGAGCAGCGGCGTCTGCTGCTCCTGTGACGAAGCAGGCAGGCTGGTCCACTGACAGGCGTGCGCCTGCCGTGTCCATCTTGGACTGCCGCTGCCGCACAGAGGCTGCAGCTGCATGGCTGCGCGGCTGCGCCGCCCGCACAGTCTTTGCCTTCGCAAAGTGTTCTTCCTAGCAGACACAGCAGACTGGTCTACGATCGAGCAGCTAAACCAATTCGGCGAATTCTGCATCAAGACGCCAGCTTCGAAAAGGAAACTTCATGCTGGAGTGGCAGATTCAAATCCTGTGGCTGTATTGTATCCACACCAACCTGCGCATCACACCTTCAGCAGCACTTCCATGGCCGCCTCAGCGGCTGCTACCGCATCATGCTGCGGCATGGGCGCGGCTGCCGGCGCTGCAATTTCTGTGGCTGCTCGAGACATTGCTTCGATGGCAGACGGAGCCCTGCTGGTAGCGCTGCAGCTTTAAAGCTTTGCATTCAGTGCCGCCGCCACAGGAGGCCATGTCACAACACTTTTCAGGCCTGCCAGATCCTTTTGGGCCACAGCATCCGTGACGACCCGCTTGCACAGCGCAAAGCAGGCCTGCTCGACATGCGCCTGCTGTTGTTGAGAGCTGGACAGCGCATGTACCTCAGACCGGCGACCAGGATCAGTGGTGCAGCCGCTCTTTTGCTCTTCTCGCTCGTTGCAGCCGATCCAAATGACGGCTTAACCCAGCTGAGCTGTGGCAGCATGCACGGGGTCAGGATCGCCGGATGCGGCAGCCGTGTGCACAACGTGCGCAAATTGTGCCGGCGCCATGGCGCCAAGCCCCATTGTGGCTGTGTCCAAGAGAGGCCGCGGCATGGAGCGCAGAGCCAGCGCACTGCTGCCGTGTCCCCATATGTCAGGCAGACTGTCCTGCACCATCATGGCAGCAATGTAGACCGAGCAATTCCCCCATTAATGAGTAATTCCCTCATTAATATGTGTGCGCATCCGCGATGACCACTAGAAGCTTTCCAAGCAGGGCTGTGCAATCTTTACTTGTCTGCGAAGCCAGCCAAATCAAGCGGCACAGCAGTCTATGCGCACCTCGATATGGCGGTACAGCAGGAGGCCTGCCAGGATCCGCGGCTGCCGAATGGTGGAAGGTGTGGTGGACGACAAACACAGGCTCAGTCTGTGGAAGGCCGAGGAAGGCCGATATACCCGCACAGGGCTCTCAGCGCCGCAAGGATGTCGTTCTCGTTGGCCAGCTGCTCAGCCGACATGATGTCGATTACCACGGCAGCAGACTGTTCTGCCACAGCCAGCACAACCCCTTGGCCAAGGGGTTGTGCTGGGAGACGCCATCCATGGATGGCGTCTCCCCCGTCAGAAAAAGAGCCCAACACCGCAGCCGGTGGCGGCTGCGGTTCCAGTTGGCGTGGGGAAAGCGGGCCGGAGGATTTCGACGCTTGTGACGTCCAGCCCGGTCCAGGACAAGGCCAGCCGGAGTGTTGCAGCCATGGTTGTAGCCAGCCTGCCGGCGCCTCCCGGCAGCTGGATTTCAGAGAAGTGTCAATGAATCAGTCAGGACTTGCAGGAATGGTCGAGCCTTCTTCTATATCTGCGTGCTGTTCTGCGCATGGGCAGTCTGAGCGTTATTCAAGGTGTTGACTGTCAGGGCTGAGATCAGTGTCTAAAAATGGTTCTGCAGGCCTGCCTAGGGCTAGAATTGAGTGCTTGGTCAAATTGTAAATATGTACTTGGGACGTGAGGGCTGGTACAGTTTGTTGGTTTGACTCAGTCCCTGTCTTGTCAGAGCTTCTTGCTTCAGCTAAATTCACCAATAGCTTCTGTCTGCAGGTCAGAGCAAAGAGCAAACGACGAGGTAAGGCCCTTACATACAGACGTGCCACTTGGTCGACTGCTGCCGTCGATTATTGTTCGAATCGGGGCAACCTTAGCACAGGCAGCCAGCAAGCACTGTCCCACATAAGCGTTAATCATCGACTCACTACGACTCTGCTATAATGCAAACTGAGCTTGCTGCGGCGCTGATGCTGACTATGCGTCTGCATGCGCTTGTGAGATGAGCACTGAGATCATGATACAGACTGCTGTTGAGCTGCAGGGCATCACAATGGAAGAGACGTAGCATGACCCAGATCTGGTGACAGTGGGGCTGCAGCCACTAGATGCTGCCGCCCTGCGCTTCAGGTGGACACGGTGTGCCAGTCCGTGAACGAGCTGCAGTCTGCTCAGACCGTCTCATCCGGCTGCCGGTCTGAAGTACCGCACGAATGCCAGCTCGGATGTCGGTCAGCCCGCAATGGGAACCTTGATGTACATTTCGCGGATGGCGGCGAGCAGGCCACCTCCTGCCAGACCGCCCAGCAGGCCACCCAGCAGCGGCACCTGCACGCCACAGGTATCAGGTGTGGGGGCTGGTGCGTATCAGGGCATGCGACAGGTTTGCAGCAGAACGTGTTTGATGTGCGGTTGAAGCCACTGACTGGTCGAGGTGGACTGCTTTTGCTTTGTGAAGACACACATACTAACATGCAGACTGCAGGTACACACCGGTGAATAGCTCCACTCGCTGGACCCCTTGCCCGGGATGGGCAGCAGCCAGTGCGCAAAGCGCGGCCCAATGTCTCGGGCGGGGTTCATTGCTATGCCTGCAGGCGGGAAGCACACACGCCTGTCTGGGGCTGGAGAACGACACGCTGAGGCGCGGCATAGGCAGGTGCACCATGCTCCCTCAAGACTCGAAATTCTGAGCAGCTGGGGAGCTCGCACTGGCCATGACACACATGCCCCGTTGAAGTGCTTAGGAAGATTTCAATTTGCGGCAGCGCATCTGGGGGTTGACGCACCTGTGGGGCCGCCAATGCCCAGGACCAGCAGGAAGACCAGGAAGCCGACAAAGGCCGCGTCAAACGGCCGCCACAGCACCTGCAGCTCCTCCGACAGCAGCGCGCTCTGCGAGACACGGAGGAGTAGAGAATACTATGGAGGAAGAGAAAGGATTCTGATGGCAGCAGCACTGCCCGCCGGCCAGAGTGGAGAGACATCAGCGAGGTTTCCTCTCCGGCAGGTGATTGAGCGTGATGTTTGGAATGCAGTTTCAGCAAGCAGCCAGATCACACCTGCAGGATGCGCCTGATGCATTGCTCAGGAGCTCTGAACCACAGGTTCACTGACGCAAACCCAATCTCGCACCTGCAGCCCCAGTAGCTCGGAGCAGGAGATCAGGGCGGTGGTGCCAAGAAACTCGACGATGAAGTTAAGCAGCGGCGCCCGCACCGCCGGTCGCGTGGCAAAAACTGACAGCTTGACGGCTTGGTCCAGCCGGATTGCCGACTGCACATCAACAACGGAAATTCATCAATGGCCATCCCTGTTTATTTATAGACATGGCGAACAGAACAGTGGAGGAAAATTTTGGCTGCACACAACGAACTAGGGGAACAGGGGGACCTTGTCAATCAAGCTGGGAGATAATCGTGCGTGACTTCATCTGCCACACCTTCATGAGCTCTTCTTGGAGCTGGGCCTCCGACATTGGGTTTGGAGGCGATGAATGATGCGGTGCGGGATGGCCGTTTGCGACGGTGCGGTTGAAGCCGCGCTCGGCCGCGGCCGCCGCCGCCTTCAACACCTCGACAGCCTTCTTCTGCCTGGGGCTGGGCGGTCGACCCACCGCCATCTCCCCGAGGCAGATGCTCTCTGCCCGCCTGCAGGTAAGCATGTCGATACTGTTGCAGCCCGTCATGTAAGCTGTGTGAACGTGTGGACAACGACAAGTGTTGCAAAGGTGAATTGGTTTCCTGTTCGGGCATTGAGGGATGCAAGTGGTATGCATGTGGCGGCAAGGCATAGCTGACATCTCGTAGTACACAAATGCACGACACACATCTCTGTTGCAGGCTCGATGCTGCGGCTTTCGTCTGTGGGCTGTTTGCTGCGCACCCCAGGCGGACGAGATCGTCTCGCAGATCGTGCAGGTCCGCCTGTGACGATTCCATCCGCTTGTGCGCATCCGCCACCTGCAAATGGGAGCAAGCTCGTGCACTTTCTGGTTGTGTAACCTCAGAGCATGTCTCTTGATGAACGCCTGCAGAAAGGATAGCTTTTGGAGAGCAGTCGCTGCTGCATCCACCCAAGTGCCGGGAGCGAGCAGCCAAAGGCACTGTCACAGCGCTGGTTGTGGCGCGCCACACCAACGCAGCTGTCACGAAGCTCACACACCACAATGCGGGGGAAGGGTGGAAGGCAAACTTCGTAGGAAACAACATGCGCAAGTTGGTGTCCCAGCAGGATCCCACGAACAAGTGGTACGAGAGTAGCGCAGCCGCAAGCGTCGTCGCACCAGTTACATAATAGCCTTCTATGTTTGAGCGTATCAAAAACGTGTAAGGCACCTGGATGCTGCGCCGCCGCAGGCCGCCCTCCACATCGGCGATGCTGTGCGGCCCCAGGGCTCCCAGCTCCACCTCGTTGCGACGCTGCTCCGCCAGCCCCGAGCGCGTGTAAAAGCGCAGGTCGCCCAGGCTGTCCAGCAGCGCCGCCTTCGCGCCCTTGCCCTCTGTTTTCTGCGGTGTACGACATAGCTTCCTAACGGGATCATCAGCACGTGCAAAAGCACAGGTCCCCCGCACTGTCCAGCAGCGCCAGCCTTCACCGCCCGCCCTTCTTCTTCTGCGGCACAGCATATACGGAATGATGAGTCACAAAACAACAAGCTTAGTAAAATTCGTGAACTACTGCCATCAGCGTGTGAAAGCACAGGTCGCCGAGGCTGTCCAGCAGCGCCGCCTTTGCGACCTGCCCTCCTGGATCGTGCGGAGCTGCAAGTACTGAATGACCATAGTCTGTTGCAGCACAGGTCGTCCAGCACCGATAGCCTCGCGCCATTGCCTCTCCTGCTTCTGCACATGCAGCGTAGGTTGAATAATACATGTGGTGGAGAGGCCGGCAGCGTAAGTAAAAGCGTTGTCGAGGCTGTCCAGCGACGTCGCCTTTGCGCCCTGGCCTCTCTTGCTTCTGCAGGCAAGTCAAGCCAGCAAAGAACCCCAACGGATGCTGTCTGAGGCTCTGAGAGGCACCAAGGTGGCATCGAGGTGTGGGCAGATAACCAGCCACACGTGAGCACTGCAGCACACGCATCGCATGCGAGGCAATCACTGCTCCTGCAACGAGGCGTCGCAATGCCTTAGGCAGCTGCGAATTCGCGGAGGCGGCCAGGTGGCTCGCTGGACCAGCGTGCACAGCCTAGTAAACGGCTGAAGCTGACGAAGCAGGGACTGCGTTGACATGCACGGCATGTCAGCGAGAAATGGCCTGAACAGTTGAGCCAGCCGTTACCATCCTTCAAGTTCGCATTGTGGCTGATCACTCACCGGTTTGAGCTGGGCGTTGTACGACGCAATCAGCCGCGAGGTGCTGGACTGCACATCACCCGGCTCCAGCAGCGTCGTGGACTGATGCCCGGCGATTTGTGGCATTGGCAGCGTCCTGCATGGTAATATATGTGAGGAAGTCATCCGTGGTTAGCACAGGTGCTGGATCACAAGCCCTCGAGTAGTGTGCGTGCATCAGGAGGGTAGGGAATGCCAAGCCTCTAGGCGTGCTGATCGACCCCATGATTGCCCCTCATTTTCAGGATCCGCAGCTCATGACGCCACAGGGCATCGTGAGCTGGAACTCCAGGTGGCTACAGACTGTTGCGCAGTATGGTTACTTTTAAAATGTGTCAGGTTGGAGGTTCACACTGCAGCAACGCCGCTGCATGTCATGGAGGGCAAGGGGAAGCGCCTCGCCTGAAGTGCGGCAGGAAGTGCAGCCAGACGAGCACAGCGCCACCGCAAAGGCGCCAGCAAACTCTGCGGCGCCCAGCGCAAACACGTCACCTGCTGACAAATCGCCTGCATGGAAAAGGTGTCAGAATGGCGAGGCACTTGACTCCGGTCCAAGTCGTCAGTGTCACGGCACATTGTCCGACACGCACATGCTCAAGACCTTGCTTTCGGATCGTTTTGAGACTTCTCGCGATGAAGCGCACCCAGTGCCCACAGTGCCAGCAGCGTCGCTGGATTAATGTGCGCGGAAATTCGGCTGAAGATGGCGAGGGAGATGCCAAAGGCGGTGCCAAAGCCTGCATCATTGTAGGTCGCAACTGTCCTCAGACGGCATGCACATACAGCAATGTGTCTCGGCAGACTCCAGGCATGCACGAGCAGTGTGAGAGCTACAGCATGGCGTCTGCATCGAGTCTCGACTACAGCCTGTCCCACCTGCCGACACCCAGCCGTATGACATGCCATGCCCCTTTGTGCGCGGCAGCTCCGCATTCGCCACCGCCGACTCTCCCAGAAAGATAACCAGCATCAGTCCTGCAGCCATGAACAGGCTCGTCGACCTTCAGTGAACTGAACGCAGGTGATCAGCTGCAGCCTCCATCATGCTGGGGCGCCGCCCAAGTGCCACCGTGCAAGGGGTGAATCAGGTAGTGTCGAGCTGCATATGGTTATATCTTTCTGTCCCTCAACATCAGCATTCGTGCACCTAGAAACTCTGAGGCGCAGCGCGTCCCCAGGCTGTATGGTCCATCATATCCCATGCTTGCGCGGTCAGATGTGTGCGCCTTTTGCTTCTGCTGAAGTGTGCGTCAAGAGTCCTAGTCGCATGCGTGCAGCAGGCTGCTGCTCGACTCTTACGCTCAATTCCTGCATACGATGATGGCATGCGAGATGTGAGTGCATCAGATAGTCCGCGCACATCCCTTTCGCGCAGGCGCCGGCGCAACCGGCATGGAAGCAGCTACATGAGACGAGGCATACAAGGCTTGTACCACCAGACTGAGAATTTCATGAGAACAGTGATTCATCACTGCGGTGCTGCAGTCGTCTGCACTCTCACCTCATGCCTGCATCTGTGCGGTGTCCGGTGCCCTAACAGCAACGAGGGCCGCAGAACCAATCTAAGCCGGATTCTCCTACTGGAAGGATCACTGATACGACTGCGACGGTTGAAGGCTTGCTCCGCCGCTCGGCACACGGTGTCGGAGTTCAAGTCACAGGCTGAAGTGTGACGACTTGCGGGGCAACCACATCAGGCGGGACAGGCATGAGCCGTAAAACAAGAATTTTCAAGCAAACAAAATCTGACCATCAATTGCACGCGCACCGCGATGCAGCGAGATGATCGCTGAGAAAATGGAGAGTTAGTCACGATTCACGTGCAACACATGGGCACAGCAGCAGGAAGCTGCAAAGCGAGCAAGCTTGCAAAGCTGCTGGAGTCGATGCAGCCGTGCCAGTTTTTCGAAGATCGCGATTTATAGAAAGGTGTTGCCGCTATCAAAGGTGCTCTACAATCTCCTGGCCGGCAGCGATTAGCGCGCCAACGAACAGGTCATCTCCTGGCGACTTTGCTAGGTTAGGGGCTGTGCTGGAGCCCAGTGCAACACGGTTTTGGCAGCCCGGCGGTAGTCTGAGCACCCCATGTACTTGGAGTGCATTCCAGGTGGATAGCGACGTCGTCGCCCGGAGTCGTTAAGCAGTGGCTGGACTGGCAGCATCCCGTCTCGGAGCTCGGGACACAGCGACCAGGTGCAGCTGACGAGCGCAGCCTAGAAATGGTTGGCGGCCCCGGCTCCGCGCCGGAGGAGGCCAGCCTGCGGGAGGCGCTGAACGCACGGGTAGCCGGCGATGCGCCGTCGGGGTCGCTGCTGGAGCGGGCGACGTCAACGGCCACCAGCAGGGCGCGCCGGCACAAGCGTGCCAAGCCGCTGTCGCTGCTGCCGCTGGTGGCGCTGTGCTTCTACGACGTGTCGGGCGGCCCCTTCGGCATCGAGGTGAACCCCGCCATGTTGTGACTTTGGATATGTAGGCGGCGGCATGCATGCCGGCTGCATCGGCAAATGGCTGCAACAGTAGCATCTGCCTACTCAGCATGTCACAGAAGTGACAGTGACTCTGCAGCTTTCAGGATCATGCTGCCCAGGGTCGCTGGCTCGCCAGTGATGTCGCTGATGCCGCTGCTCCCAAATTCCTCCTTCTCAACCCTGTCCGTCCTCCGACATCCGATTGCATCTGCCTCTGCTTCAACCACGCAGGACGCTGTCAGCTCCGGCGGGCCGCTGCTGGCGCTCATCGGCTTCTGCGTGCTGCCATTCTTCTGGAGCGTGCCGGAGGCGCTTGTGACGGCGGAGCTGGCAACGGCTTTCCCGGAGGATTCAGGCTATGTAGCGTGGGTGACCGCCGCCTTCGGCCCCTACTGGGGCTTCCAGGAGGGCTTCTGGTCCTGGTGCGCTTGTAGCCCAGCTGCGGATCTCTTGGACGGGGTCATCTTGTCCAAGCTGCATTCGACCTGCGACTCCACAATGTGGGCGCCTTCCAGCACGGTTGAATTCCTCTCATGGGCTTGTGCTCATCCTCGGTGTCAAGACTTGTGGGCAGATCACAGACATTTGAGGCAGACCGCATGAGTGTCCTGATTCGTGCATGTGGTAAAGCATCACCGCTTTGCAACTCCGCTCGCAGGCTGAGCGGGGTGACGGACAACAGCCTGTACCCGGTCATGTTCATGTCCTACCTGGACGTGCTGGTGCCGGGCATCAAGGACAGCTGGTATCGCACGTGCGTCCCGCAAGCCTTGATTTGGCAATTGCCATCTTCCTGCCAGCCGCAAAGTCAGCTACTTTGATGGTGCCATCTTGAGTAAAGTTGTTCCATGGAGCAGACAACTTGCGACAAGACAGTGGACAGGTAGGTTGTCTACACAGCGAGGCAGCTCGCCTCGAGAGGACATTTACGGCAACACGACTCACAGACGCGACTTCGCTGGCCGTCACACACGGCTGGCTACTGACCCTTTGCTTCTGCTGTGCCCCTCAGGCTCCTGCTGTTTGCGCTGTCGCTGTCGCTCTCGTACCTGAACTACCGGGGGCTGCACATCGTGGGCAACGGCGCCATCGCGTCGACGGTCTACATCATCGTGCCCTTCCTGGTGCTGGGCGCGCTGGCCATTCCGCACGTGCAGCCAAGCAACTGGCTGGTGCAGGACTGGGGCGCGGTGCAGTGGGGCCCCTTCATCAACGTCATGTTCTGGTGCGCTGCCCGCATCGAGATGTTCTGACGGATGGTTGCCGCAAGCAGCATTCTGAGTCGCTTTGGAGGATGACGCATGGACAGGTGCATTATAAGGCAGATCATAAGGTTCCAGTCAGGACCAACATGTACCTGCAGATGGGGTGGAGCAGCTGCATGCGTTCAGGCAGATGATGGCCGTGGCCTGGCATAACACACTGCACTGCAGCTGCGAACTCCTCAACACAAACACCGTCACGCACTGCGGGAGCTTGACCTACAGGGACCTCGTGACCACGCTGGCGGGCAGGTGACGCGCCTCTGGGGGAGGCACATACAGCTTGAAGCGCTGCAACGCCACGGCAACTTCAGCACCATAAGCAATGCGAAACCGCTCTGCAGGAACCTGAATTACTGGGACTCGGTGTCCACGCTGGCAGGGGAGGTGGCGCACCCGAAGCGCACCTTCCCGCGCGCCCTGGGCATTGCGGTGGCGCTGGTGGTGGCCATGTACGTGGGCCCACTGCTCATCGGCCTGGGCGTCACCACCCAGTCGTCGGACTGGGAGCTGGGCTACTTCACCCGCGTCGCCCAGATCGTGCGCTTTTCGATCCTTGGTTCAGAATTTTGCTGTTCTGATGCTCTGCGTTCTCACGATTTACCTTGTGCAGTCGCTCGGCGAGCTACAACGCTGCGCTGCCAGGTGAAGCTCAGCAGGAGTCAGGGCATGTCGACGCCATTTGCTGTCGTGAAAACCTGTGTCTGGCACGACTGGCGCCAGCGCACTCGTGGCTCTTTGGCACTCCAGCGCCATCCTGCTGCTCGTGCAGGTGGGAGGCAGCTGGCTGGGCTGGTGGATGGTCTCCGCCGCAGCCATCAGCCAGATTGGACAGTTCGAGGTGAGCGCAAACACCTGCCACAGCGACATATGCTGTTCCCTCTGTCTTTCGTCCTGTCTCCTTTCTGTGCCCATCAACTGGAATGCTTGTCGGCTTGCACCCTTGCCATGCAATCCTGCCAGCCAACACTCCTTCGCGTTCACGGCTGCAGGCAGAGATGTGCAGCGACAGCTTCCAGCTGCTGGGCATGGCGCAGCGGGGCTTCCTGCCGGCGGTGCTCGCGCGGCGCTCCCGCCACGGCACCCCCACGCTTGCCATCATCCTGTCCAGCGTTGGCATCATGGCGCTGGTGCGGCTTATCATCGTTTTCAGCTCGAATTTATTCGCCTCTTGGGTCGCCGAGTCTGCTGGCTGGTGTTCCCTACGCCACCTTCCTCCGCTCTACCGTGCATCCACTGGTTCAGTTTAGGCTGCTGGCTGGCTGGCATACAGGCGCGAGTTCCGGTCATCGTCGGGCGGCACCCGGTTTCGTGCATTGAAATCAAGTCCCATGCTTGAACAGGCTTACCACCTCCATTGCTGTTCTCGCAACCCTGTCCGGCACGACCGCAGCCAGCAGCCCAAGGGACAGTCTCCTGCTCATTCTGACACAGAGACAGGCATGTGCATCGGGGTCGCAGCGCATGCTTACCGCCCATCATCGTCAGATCGTTTGCTTACGACTTGTTTTGCTGCTGAGTGATGTCCTCGAGTGGTCGTTGCTGCCCGCCGCAGGTGTCGTTCGACATCCTGAGCAATGTGGAGCTGCTGAACATCATGACTTTCCATGGGAATGGGGAATCCTGGGGGGAACCTACCAAACTGTGTTTGGTCCCCGCCGCAGGTGTCGTTCGACTTCCTGAGCATCGTGGAGCTGCTGAACATCATCTACTGCCTGGCGCAGCTGGTGGAGTTCACCGCCTTCATCTACCTCCGTATCAAGCTGCCCCACCTGCCGCGGTGCGCGCCGTTTTTCTCATCTCAACCCAGATTGCAGCAACGAATTTGCAGCAGCATGCTCCGCAGCAGCATGCTCCGCAGCAGCGTGGAACGCAGCAGCATGGAAAGAAGCCATCCCCGCCTCCTCTCATCCACGCTGCCGCACCGGCCGTGGGCGCGGCCGCAACTGTGCTCACATCAGCATGGTCGTCAGCGCGCTTGGGTTTAGGGTTTGGGCGTGGAGAAGAGACTTGGGCGTGGAGGGAAGCAGAACTTCGTTCTGACGCACCCTGTAAGCAACGACCGTGTCTTTGAGATGAATTTACACCCTTAAACTCTGCAACTTCCAATGCGTCAGGCCATACAAGGTGCCGCTGCCGACGTGGGCGCTGGTGCTGATGCTGCTGCCGGCAATGGGGCTGCTGCTCACCATCATCGCCATCCCCTTCGTCACGCTGCAGTACAGGGTGCGTTTCGGCAACTGTGTGATTCCTTTCGCATCGTGCGCTTTCTTGCTGCTCACCAGCAGACGTTGATGGGTGGCACCGTGGACGGCGTCGGCGCGCCGCTGCATCTGCAGCTGCACTGCTGGCGTCTCCGGCTGCAGGCTGCCAACTTTGTGATTGAGAGCCTGTTCGATTGTTACCATTGTTTTAAATTTCTGCAGATAATGGCGTGGACGCTGAGCGCACTGGTGTTGGAGGGCGCGGCACCCAGTGCGTCAGCTTGGAGCTTGGACTACTGCTTGAGGCTTGCCATCCTTTCGTGAAACTCTGCCTGTTCGTTATTGTCCGCAGACGATGGCGTGGACGCTTGGGGCGATGGTGCTGGGCGCTGCGCTGCACCCGCTGCTGCAGGCGGCGCGCCGCAACGAGTGGATGGAATTTGTGGAGACGTCCCCGGAGCGCTTCTACGACAGCCTGGTGGACTTCGAGGCGTCCGCGGCCGCGGAGGCACGGGAGGGTTTGATGACGGCAGCGTCGGCGGCGGAGATCGAGGAGGAAGAGGAGGTGGCTCCAGAAAACTACAAGGTGAGGTCCAATAGGTGCTCGTTATGGATTGGAATCCGGAAGATTCTCGTTCTGAACTGAATCTCGAAGTAGAGGATCAAGTTGTGGACTAAATACATCTACTTGCAGCAGTGCTGCAGGCCGGCGAGTGACGTCTTGTTTTGCCGACCCCAGAAAATGCGCCTGTTGCACAGGAGGAGGAGGAGGGGCCGGCCAGCCCCTGGTACGCCACATCAACGGAGACGGACTCGGACTCGCTGCTGGGCAGCATCCCGGAGGAGGATGACGAGGAACACAGCAGCCGCGGCGGCGGCGGCGGCGGCGGCGGCGGCGCGCGCCACGATGAGGACGTGGAGGCCAATGGCGCGCGCCTCAGCTTCAGCTCATTCGGCTCTATGCCCAAGCGGTGACACGGTGAAGGGCGCGGTGACGGCGGCGGCGGCGGTGGTGACTTTAGCTCAGTGTCGTGTGTGGCGGTGGCGACGGTCTTGACGGCGGCAGCACGGCGATCTGCGGGGCCGCGCCGCCGGCTGCCCGGCGGCCCGGTTGCGCCAAGGTCAACCTGCGGCGCGGCGGCTGTAGCAGGCCCCTGTTCTGACGGGCGGACAGCAGCAGCGGCAGTGCTCTGTGCACCGAAATTGAGCGCCGGCCGGACGAGCTCTGGCTGGGTGCAGATAGAGAACTACATGTGCCCTAGCTAGGCAGCGTCGCTGGAACATTCGATTCAGGTTCCGATATGCCGTCCTGTGCTGTGCCACCTGTGACCACTTGCAGTTCCTGCATGTGTGTCCTAGATATGGGCTGCACATTGCCGGTGTGATTCCTTACATATTGTTCGTAGAGGCGACAGGGTGTGTGGGCCACCTTCATTAAAAACAACAGAAAGAACGGGAACTTCTGCTCCGTCACAGATCTGCCTGTATGTTGAACATTCCATCAGCACAGCAGCCCTTCAAACGCAGGCCATTTCTTCGACATGATGCTGGCGGCATGAGGATTGTTGCCGGCACGCCTTGCCTATGCACACCCCTGTCTCCGCAGCCGGCAGGGCAGATTGCCCACAAAATCTTGCTCGCGATCAGCAGTGATAGCGCGGACAGTCAGGGAGGCACGATGTGGACCTCTGTGTATTCATTGGACAGCGTGAAGGCGGCCCGCACATGTCCGCACCGGCGGTGCGGACACGCGAATTCGGCTGCTTGGTAACCTTCAGGACGCTCACCTGCCGGCAGTATGGCGCATTGGTTAAATCAATTTATGTTGTTACGTCCGACGGCAGATATGGAAGCACATGGCAGCAGTCATATGCTGCAGCAGACCGTTTCAGACAGCAGCAGCCGAAAGCGGTGGGTATGTGCATGCCGATCTACGATCGGAGGACTGTGCATCGCTAAGATCTATGTCTAGACATCGCGTAGCGCTGAATTTTGGTGTAGCAGTCGACGTCTCTGTGGGAGCGAAAGCAAACAGGATAGTTACAGTCGTGCAGTGCTGCTATTCGCGAGCATGAAGCCCCAGGGACTGTAGGGCAATGGTCGTATTGATGCTGTACTTGACCGGACGACGCGTCGTATGCTCCGACGGCGTCCACAGTGCTTGGTTGGCACTGAATCACGAGTTCAGCGTTGATAGCGCCTCCCCGACCAGGGCCACCGCCGCCTTACCTTGGACCGCTGGTACATCATCAGCAGAGCACCGCCTGAGGCATGAAACCCAGCTACAGCCGCCGATCTCCGGTGCATCGACTGTCTTGACCAACACTTCTGCTACTGCTCGTCGCCGCACCGACCGTGTGAATGAGCTTGAGCCAGAGGCACGGACCAGAGCTCTGCACTGGCCAGCTTCGATCCAGTCCGTGCACGGGCTGCACACAGTGCATGAGCTACGGGTGGATGCATTGGCACCGTGCCACTGATGGCGCGGCACTTTCCAGTGACGCTGCTGCCGACCAGGGACGCTGCTGCCGACGGGCAGAGGTGCGTTGCCGATGATGCCGCCGGTATTGTGCGCAGTATCTACCGCTCGATACCTGCGCTGAAACGAGCATCGCAAAGCTGCTGAACGCCTCTGCATGCACAGGTTCTGCGCTTGCCTTTGGCACTTCGCCAACTTCCCGTTGTGCAGTGCATCGACGCGACCATCCGCCAAGAGAAGCATCAGCTGCACGAATTCAAGGTTCCGTTCGACGTGTGCAGGTTGAGAAAGGAGTGAATGCAAGTCTGGAGAGTCTGCACCAGCACAAATCGTTTTGCTGCGATGCTGCCCCCTGAAGCCATGAGCGGGAGCGGTTTCGCTGGCGTGAATGCCTGCAGCGCTTTCACATTCATGTGCAGCGTGATGCTGGGCCAGGAAGCGGACCTGATTGCTGCTCAACCTGATTGCTTGTGGTCTGAACGCCAGCGACGGTGACAGCCTGTGATCGGGTGGGAGCCTCATCACCCGACGGCTGAAGTCGAGTGCACGTACACAAAAACGAAGACTAAGCTGCTGGAGATAAAAGCAGTGAAGAACCTAGGCCATGGCGGTGGCGGATCTGAAAGTGCTGGGTGCGCTGCCATGCATCTGAGCCAGCCTGCATCAGCGTATGACTTGACCGCGCGTCTTTGTCGAAGGTTGCGAGCTGACAATGACTTCGTTCCTACAGTCCGCCAGCCTGACAAAGCTACTATATACAATGGGGTTCCAGACGTCAAGCCCAGCAGCAAGTTTAGGGGGTGAGTGGCGGTGTTGGCATGCGCCGCCGAGCCAAATGCCCGGCTGCATGCATCCTTGGCCTGTTTCTTGTGCATTCACGCTCCCCAATGCGTGGGCGATGCTCGTCCTCACCATGCACAGTACATCTCACGGGCAGACGGCTCTGCCGACATTGCCGGCACTACAATCCTGTCGCAGTGCGCCCCTGCCGTCAGGTTGGGCGTGCTGGGTCCTAGCAGCCCTCATGTTGAAAGAGACTCCTGTGCAGCGTGGCGCTCAACAAGGTGGAGCTCAGCCCCGACGGCACGCGGTTTGCGGGGCTCACCATCGAGGGCATCACCATCTACGACACCGCCACCGAGGAGAAGGTGGACATCTGCTCTGCGTGTCCCGATGTTCCGGGGTCACTTCTGTAGGTCATGGACGGAGCACCTCGACCATCGGACGGAGCAGGATGCAAGGCGCAAGCGATCGCACGATGATGAAATGTACCTACAGTTCCACAGAGGAGCAGGCATCAGCAGGGGCTGGCATTCAGGCAGCATGCTGCGCTGGGCCAATAGTGGAATCTTTCATCGGCAGGTGGGCAGCGTGGACGTGAAGGGCGCCATTGCGCTGGCTTGGTCGCCCAAGGGCGGCCTGATGCAGACGTACGAGCGCGTGGACCGGGAAAAGGGCAACGCCCACAAGAACCTCAAGGTCTGTCGTTTGCCTTCAGTGGTCTGCCGACTTGCATGGGAGCAAATGAACGTCCATGAAAGACATCGGACTGCTGGGCCTGGCAGACCAGACGCATGCTGCGGAGGGCTCATGCTGAACAGCACACCGCTAGGAAAATGTTATGGTGAGGGCATGGCCGCCTCAAATCAGCGTCTCAACACACGTCTTGCAATCCTGGGAAGCTGACTGGCGCCTCAAGCTGCGCTGCGCAGCTGTGGGACCTGGCGACGGGGGAGGTGCTGCTGCAGCTGTTCCAGAAGAGCTGGAGCAAGGAGGCCTGGCCGGCGATCCAGCTGTCGCCGGAGGAGGATCTCGCGTTCCATGCGCAGCCCAACGCCGTCAACGTGTACAAACCGCGCGAATTTGCTGCAGGTAAGAGCCCTTTCGTGTGTTACGTGCTCGCGTTGTGTGTCTGCATGCAGACACACAGGGTACCAGGCGTGCAGGTAGGCGGCAGCGAGGGTACTATTTCGCAGTTGCTGCACAGCGAGAATGCCGTTCGGCACACAGCGTCGCACCGACGCAGGAGCATGTCAATGCGCCTGCAGCACAGCCGCACTGCTTTGCTTCACATTGGGCCAGAGAACCTTCTTCGACAAGAGAACGCAATCTGCGCCGCAGGCGTCCTGCGGAAGCTTCACCTGAAGGGGCTGGGCGGATTTGCGGTGGCGCCAGGCGGCGGCCCCCACCTCGCCGCATACGTTCCTGAGGCCAAGGGCAGCCCTGGTGCGCGCCTCCGGCCTACGGCAGGACTACCTCGGTTGTGGCATCACTGTGACCTGCAGAGCCTGTGGCCCCAGCGCAATTGTCTGTGCCGATTAGGGGACGGCAAGGCAGACAATCTGAAGTGATAATGTTGTGCAACTCACTTTTGCCAAAACTTGTGCTTGATGTGCAGGCTTCGTGGCCATCTATGACCACACGCAGCTGGTCAAGTCGGGCGACGCGCCGCCGCCGATGGCCCGCCGCAGCTTCTTCCGGGTGCGCGGCTTGGTGTCAAGCCATTGCCGCTTGGTCACTGACGCAAACTGCCTGTGCCCACCGTCCGAGCGACTGCGTGGCCGTGTGCATGCTGCTGGTGCATCTACACAATGCCTGAAGGTCTGATAATGTATAGACAACATGGCGTTGTGACGCATCTGCTGTGATGACCGCAGGCCAGCCAGGTGAAGCTGACGTGGGCGGCAGGCGGCGGCGTGCTGCTGGCGGAGACGTCGGCCGACACTGACGCCACCAACAAGAGCTACTATGGCGAGACCAAGCTCCACTTCCTGTCGGTGCGCCGCCGCACCTCGAAACCCCTGCCAATTTAAGCTTGACATGAGCATGCGACCTTGTTGGACAGTCGTGGTGCTGTACACCTCCGAGATCGCGCAGGGTGCAGCAGGATCGGCGCACCGGCCCGATGGAGGACGATGTCATCTTGCAAAGGTTTTTGGACGCTTTTCACTTACTTAGTGTGACCATAAGCTGTGCACGGCATGGCGCGAACTGCCTGGTGCCACCAATCCACCAAAAGGTGGGCCGGTCCACAACAGGATCGAGGCACAGTAGCAATCGGGAGATACGTATATGGACCAAAACACATGCCGCATGGCTGCAGTCAGTGCGCGGCGTGGCGGACTGCCTGGTGCCGCTGAAGGAGCAACTGGTGCACAGCAAGTGTCGCAGCCAAGTCGTATGTCCATCCCAACATGAGACTCCCATTGTGCGTGACCGCAGTCGGTGCGCGGCGTGGCGGACTGCCTGGTGCCGCTGAAGGAGGGGCCGGTGCACGACGCGGCCTGGGCGCCCGACGGCTCGGCGTTCGCTGTAGTTGCCGGCTTCATGCCCGCGCAGACCCTCGTCTTCGATTCCAAGTATGCGCATTATTCCACTCGTGATGTGACAGTAACATTCCTCGCCAGGTATGCGCCCGCTCACCCCTTACTGGCATTGCTTTTGGCGAGGAAGTCGCGCACCAGCGTGCCGGCTGCGTCTGTTCCAGGCGCGGTTCACCAGATGCTGTTCACCCGTCACCATCGCGCCAGTACTGACGCGCCGGAAATGGTGCGCAGGTGCAAGCAGGTGGCGGACCTGGGGGCTGGGCCGCACAACATCGTGCGCTTCAACGCCTGGGGCCGCTTCCTGGCGCTCGCAGGCTTTGGCAACCTGCCCGGCGACCTGGTCTTCTACGAGCGCAAGGCCGACGGCAAGTGGAAGCAGCTTGCAGCTACCAGGTGCTTCCTCGGATATGGTTTCCTTTCCAAAGCTTTGGCAACTTGCGACCTGGTAGTCTACGAGTGCAAGGCCGACGGCAAGTGGAAGCTGCTGGTCGCCACCAGGGTGCGGCCTCGAATGGCGGCATTCATTCAAAACCAAGACACGACATGTGTTGTCGGGACGAGTGCAAGGCCGATGATAAGTGGAACCAGCTGGCTGCCACCGGGTTCGTGTTTTCATATGAATTCCCTCGATGAAACCGCTGAAAACTCTGTAAGTGAAACCTTTATTGCAAGCGCAAGGCCGACGGCAGGTGGAAGCAGCTGGCCGCCAACCAGGTCCGGCATTCGAAGTGTCTCGTGTGTTGAAAGCCTTATTAAGACCGCATGCCTGTTGCGTACCAGGCAGCCAGCCTCCCGCAGGGCGTTTGACGCGGCGCAGCATAGGCTGTGCACCAACCAAGGTCGCGATGCATGCCTCTGGTGGCAGCAAAGCCGCCAGCATGGAAAGCAAGACATGTGTTTGAAGGACATACGCAGGGCGAACAACGGCGTCACCCTGGAGTGGGCGCCGGACGGGCGGCACCTGCTGACGGCGACGCTGGCGCCGCGCCTGCGCGTGGACAACGCCTTCTACGTGTACCGCCACGATGGCACGCTCATCGCGCAGCAGCGCGGCGAGGAACTCCTGGAGGCGCTGTGGCTGCCCGCGCCCGCTGGTGCGCTTTGCTTTTTGCGTTCAGCGCTTGATGTTCAGCATGTCTGCACGTCACCAGATTGCCCTTCCTCCTTGTTCCCAGTACTCCAGTAGTGCGTTGCTGAATGGACAGAGGACGTGATTGGCAAATAGGCAGGACACATGCATCGGCCTGGCTGTTGGCGGAAGGAGCCGCGGCAGGATGTGAGCAAGGCGACATTCAGCGGCAACAGGTTCGACATTGTCGGAAGTCACCAACAATCGATGTCATGCTGCTTGCAGCCGGCTTCGAGGACCGCCCGTCGTCGCCGCGCGCCAGCACCGCCGCCGCGGCCGCCGCGGCGTCTGCTTCCGCCATCCAGCAGCCGGCGGCGCCCAAGACCGGCGGCGGCTACGTGGCCCCGGCGCGGCGCGCCGGCGGCGGCGCCGCGAATCCCGCGGCGGCGGAGCCCGACTTCAGCGCCGCCTACGAGCGCCACGAGCGCGCCGGCAAGGCCAGTGCGGCGGCGGCGGCGGGCCGAACCCTGGTGCCAGGTGGTGCGGCGCCAGCATCCACGGCAGCGTCGAAGAACGCGGCAAAGCGCGCCCGGAAGAAGGCGGCTGGCGGCCAGGAGGGTGACACAGCATCAGGCGACGGCGCAGCAGACATCACAAAGGGTGAGATCTGCGTCCTTGTAATTGCATCAAGTTGGCGTCAATGGATGGCTTCATCCTGAAACGGACCAGTGCAGCTCGCGACATACCGAGGAGCTGTCGCAATCGAGCCGCCATGGTTCAGGCTGCCTACACCCAATGCAACCAAAACAGCAACTCGACGCCCCAGCCGGTCGGGCCTGCACATGTAAATGGTCATAGCAGCATTCCGTGTGTGCGCAGAGGTCGCGCAGCTGTCAACATCTGGCGGTGCAGCAGCAGCCCAGCCGCCAGCGGCGAGTGGCGCAGCGGCTGCGGATGGCGGTGCGGATGCTGCAAAGCGTGTTCGCAACCTGCAGAAGAAGCTGCGGCAGGCGAGTTGCTGCAGCAGCTCCTGCTTGCCGATAGGTTCTTGGCGTGCCCAATCCGGGCTCGCCTGAATTCCCTGCCTACAGCTTGCATTCCTTAACCGCTGAGATTGTTGCACCGCTGAGATTGTTCAGTGTCAGCCGTGCGCACAGATGCAAGCGTCCACCGAATGCACTGTGCTCATATTGCCGTTTCACGCTATAGGTGCAGCAGCTTAAGGAGAAGGTGGCAAAGGAGGGGACGGCCAACGGCCTGGACGCGGACCAACGGGCAAAGCTGGCCTCCGAGGCCGGCCTCATACAGGAGATCAATTCGCTCGGCGGCGAGGCGTAGTCCACGGCATACCTTCCAAACCTGGCTGACGTTTCCTGTCTGAAATGCGTTGGGTGCCACAGTCGTACGGATCTATGAGTTGGTGCGACATTTGACGGCTAGAAATACCTACTGCGGTGTGATGCTCTCCAGAAGACCTCGCGATGCCTCGCACTCTGGCTTGTGCATGAGGGGCATGTTTCTCTGTGGGTGGCGGCGGACTGTGTCGATGAGGTACACACAGGTGCAGAGCGTGTTCCAAAACAGGAACGGCACACCAGGCCCAATCGCTGCAATCACTACAAGCTGCCGACTTCGATTCTGCTCTGTGAGCCTCGCCTGGGGTCGCAGTGCCATGGAACACGCCAACCAAAATCCCCAATTTCACACGACCAAATTGCAATTCAATACGCTAATACCTGAAGCCCTACGTCCTGGGATATAGAGAACCTGAGCGCCTGCCCAACCGGGCAGGCTCTAGAGAGACAGACGCGTGTTGCCCCGCAATTGCTGCCCAGCACAAGCCGGCTAGAATCCTTTCTGTCTGCGCGGTCGTCCCCGCCTGAAGCCCTGCTCCCACTTGTACTCGTCCCCGTACATTCCCATTCCCGCAACGGGCACACTCAGCTGACGGTGGCGCGCTGCTGGCTGCTGCGGCTGACGGCGGTGTGGAAGGGGCCGACGGCGTGCAGCAGGCGCGGCATGGTCTCCGGGATGCCGCCGTAGATGTCAAAGTCCAGCAGCGTGCCATGCTCTCGGAAAAAGTCCTCCACCGGCTTTGCTGCCGCATTGTATACCTGTGCGAAGTGCAGATGCGTCAGACAGATGACACTACTCTTTCTGCCATTCCAGGTTGCAGACCTGTGCCAGTGAGGGATGCCAAGGGAGTGGGCACAGTGTGCCGCGGTTTCGTGCCGGCCATTGCGGCATGCTGCAGCCAGCTGGTCTGTCTGAGTCAGCCTCAGGTGCCTGCTTTGTGCATGCAGCATTTGAGTTTACTGCATTGGGATGTTCGAGGTGGCAACCCCAAGCCCAAGTGAAAGTTCCTGCTGCATGCTGCTGAGTGGCGGCACGGAAAAGTGTGTTTGTGCGCCTGAGGCCCGCGGCGCGTACGGTGGGTTTCAAGGCTTGGTTTAGTCCGATTCTTCTACCGTTCTCTGGCTAGTTACCAGATTTTTCCTCTCGTCAACAAGCCTTCACCGTCTGGCAAAGCCAAAGACATAGTTGCTCAGCGCACCTCCAGCCGCTTTTTGACGATCTCCAGCGTATCGTCCGCCCGCCGCTGCATGTGCTTCTCGCATTCCGGCGGCGGGCTGAGCGGCGGCATCATGACCGCCGGATGGCCATCGGACGCTGGGATAAAGATGTCTGCCACATTGTAGTTCTTGCCGCAGTGCCCACATATCCGCCGCCCTAGGCACTTGGCGATCAGGATCTGCGACAAGACGTGTGCGTCCCAGTCAACCGCCTGTGAATTGAAAAATGGCGTCAGGCTGCCGCCTGAAACACAGAAAGCGACATAAGCGCTGAGATTACAACAGCACTATAGCCTGGCGCATATAGATGAACCACGTGGGCAGCTCTGTATCGCCGAGCAGCTGGCAGTTCCTGCGCATCAAAATGTGCTTTCCCGACATCCTGACGCACAGCAAGCAAAGCTGAGGGGTGTGGATGAACCCTGAAAACGAATACAATTGAGAAAGCAGCTCACCTCTTCCCGCACGTGCAGGTTGATCGCCAGCTGCACATCCGCGGTGCGGGTGAGCGCCTCTGCCTGCGCGCGTGTGCGGGGGAAGCCGTCCAGGAGCACCCCGGGCTCGCCCGCCGCCTGCCCCGACGCCAGCCGCTCGTTGAGCACCTCCAGCATGAGGCTGTCGGGCAGCAGGTCGCCGCTGTTCACGATGTCCTTCATCTGCAAAAGAGGCGTTGGCACAGGTCAGTGTGCAGCAGATAGCAGCTGCAGCAATGTGTGTACTGGAGGGGGACAAGCGCGCCAGCCTGTGCCAAGCTGCGAGGGGCACCGACACAGGCGGCGGCTTGATGCACCGAGTGTTGCAGATGAGCAAGTTGATCACTGGGATGCTATTCCTATGAAACCACCAGCACCAGCGTTGCACAGTTGCGAGCCGACTTGCAGGTTCGAGGCATGCTCAAGGTTGGCCTGGGAGTCGATCGATGCCAATGGCACGGCGACGAGCATCGGTCTGGCCCCTTTGACATTCCCTCTTCGCAACGATGCCCCCTGCCAGCAACCAACACGCGTCTGCAGCAACAAAAGTAAATGTGAGCAGCTGACACTTTGAACGTACCTGCCGCCCTCGTGCTGTGCCCGCCCGCATCTCGTCCCGTGCCAGGTCGCCTGCAGAGATGTGCGGCACACCGAAATGCTGGGCGACACGCGTGCTGTACGTGCCCTTGCCCACGCCCGGCGGGCCGAGGAAGACCATCGCTGGGACGGTGCCATCAACCTGGGGAGGCGCCACGGTGACCTCTGCTGGTCGCTGCCAGTTGATTGCCGCAGCTGTCGGGCCCCGCAGCAGCTGTGTTAGCTGGGCGGAGGACTGCGTCACTGTCTCGAAGGCCGCCTTTGTGCGCTGTAACATAGCCGCCATCTCGTCGCCCGCGCTGCCTACTGGAGCTACAAATCAGCTTGTGGATGCTCACACTGTGCTGAACGCTTTGTACTTCAGCCTCGTCTCATGTGAAGCACGAACTTCTTACCTTGCAATGGAAACTGCCCTCTTGTGAGCCGATGGCTGAGAGGACGCGCGTCACTGGCCTGGTGAGTAATGCGTTCACGTGGCTGCTCGTCTTCAGCCTGAGATTTCTCTGAAAGTCCACGTCGTCTGAAGACGTTATAGCGATCACCTGATGCAACCTGAAATCAAAATGTAATTTGCAACATCCCTTGATCATCGCCTTGATGTGCACTGCAGACGACTGCAAGACGGCTCCACCTGCAGCTCCGTGTGGAGGCCATAAAATCCGCATCAGATACGCTTGGGTGCACAGCAACTGACGCTGCTCGAAGCAATCTGTGTGCAGCATGGCGACGGATTTCTCCAGGACGGTGTCGCAGGCTGCCGTGGCCCAAATCGCAGAGTCGACAGGTGGGAGCTCTCATGCCAGCGCCAATTCGCTGCGGCGCCGCGCGGTCTCTACCTGCAATGAGGCTGGCAGTGCTCACAAGACCACACGGTACACGCCACTCAAACAGTCTCAATTGCAATCAGGCTTCGATACCATGCACGAGAGTGCTCTCGACATACTGTCGGACCTGCTGCTGCGCTACATTGGCGAGATTGGCGCCACGGCGCACAACTACGCCGAGCTCAGCAACCGCACCAACCCCTCCTCCGACGATCTGGTGCCCGATTCGCTCAACACCTCAAATGCATGTGGGCCTGCTGCCGTGGGCCTGCTGAGTGCCGCGTCTCCCGAGTGCCGCATCATCTGTGCTGCACTGTGGGCACATTGGACGACATGCGCCAGGCGCTGCAAGCAGCAGCCTGTCGCCAACACCTCGTACTCATGCTGCAGCTGATGGCCTTCAAGGAGCTGGGCATCAAGGTCGAGGACGTCATGACATACGCCAATTCGCAGGTTTGTCCGCAGCTTGCGTTATGACCAGGCTGGGCTCTTGAGCCGCATCTGTGACTCACCTTACCTCTCGTTGACATGCACGCCATCAGGCAGTTTGGACGCACCAGGATCTGTTGCATTAACGCATTCAATGCCTCTCATCACTGACCTTGCCACTGCCCTCGCAAACCAGGAGGAGGTGCCTTTCGCGCACACGATGCCGCCATACCCGGTGCAGCGCACCCCCAAGTGGCCGCCCACCTTTGCGCAACGCAAGGAGGTGCGTTCCTGACTGCACTCCACAGACACGAGGTGCCAGCAACGCCCACCATCTGTCTGCGAGTGCCTGCGCGTGGCGGGTTGTGTCAAGCCACCCGTGCGGCTCTCCGGATGCCCATCTCGAGGCAGGACACTGGCTGCAGCACAGCTCTGTTTTGTTGGTCGCAGGAGCCGCCGAAGCACGTGCCGTCGTGGCTGCCGGCGCTGCCAGACCAGCACACCTATGTGTCGACGCCGGCGTTTGCGGGCCACGATGCTGACGCAAAGCGTCAGCGCCTCGCAGCCACCAAGGCCAAGCGGCAGGTGAATGCTGCAGCATCTTCAGGAATACTTCGGCGACGTTCGAGAAGACGGCTGGCTGCTGGTCAGAGCCATTTGCGGCCACCGCGTGGTTTTGCTTCGTGCTGCCGACACCGCAGCGGCGTCAGCGGCCAGCGCCGAGGCGAAACAGAGATGCCCTATGCAAGGTTGCTGACGCCACCTCTTCTCGTGGCCAGGCCGAGAAGTCGCTGGTGCGGCTGAGCGAGCGCATGGGGACGGGGCCCGGGCCGGCCATCGCTGCGCCTGGCGGCAACCCTTTCCTTGCGACACCCTCCTGGGAGGCCGCCAGTGCTGCCGCGGCGGCGGACGAGCGGCCCGACAGCGGCGTGCAGCCGAGCAGGTGGGCGCTGCGGCAGCACATGGAACTTGCTGGACGAACTGCCTATCAGATCGTGATCCGAACAGCCTATCAGATTGTGGTCGAGGGTTTTCACCCCGATTAGCTCATTGTCGTGTCGTGCATGCAGGCAAGCGCCCGCTGCAGCAGATGCAGAATTGGCAGCCGCGCCGGAGCAGGGTAGCCTCGCAGATGCCTTTGCCACGGCGGCAGCTGGCGGCACACGGCAACAGGCCTCTCAGCCGACAGGTGCCGCGCTGCTCTGCTGCAGTGCATGGTCCTGAGCCTGCAGCCATCAGTCCTGCCTGTCGCCTCGTCCAGTGCTCGAAAATGTCTGCTCCTGTACCGGCCTGAAATTGCTTCCCTAGGCTGCGTGTCGTCGTTTGCAGGGTGCTGTAAATCGGTTTTCTCCTTCGCTCCGGCAGGCGCATGGGCGGAGGCAGGTGCGGCGGGCTCACGGCCGCCGGACGCGCTGGGCGGCGACGTGCCCGCATTCTCGCTGGACTGGAGCACCGGCGGCCGGCTGCGCCCCGCCCTGCCCGCCTTCAGGTGTCCCCCTTTCCTGCCTTGCCTTGCTGATGTCTTGCCTGGGTGGCTTCCGGTGAGGATGCCTCGGAGATCCAAACGCTCCAAGGAGTAGCTGCATGTCCATGCGGTCGGCAGGCCACATGAATGCTGTTGCCTCATCTTGATGGCCGTGAACCGATAACTGCGCAGCAAAGAGAGCACCATGTGCACACCCCAACTTAGGCAGAATGGTCTTCTGTCACCAACTCCTGGAAATTGCGCAGCGAGGAGGAGGACGCATTCGCAGCGGCGGCGGAGGCGGGTGTTGCCGCTGCCGCGCAGGCCGCCGCAAAGGGCACGGGGCGCAAGGCGCCGCGGGCCCGGGGGCCCCGCAACGACGCCGCCGGCGATCGTGCCAACGAGATCCTGGCGGCAGGCGCCGACGCGGTGCTGACGATGGGAGAGGACAGAGATGGCGGCGGCGGCGGCCGCGACAGGGAGGAGATGTGATCACATGTGGTCAGCGGCGCAGCACCGCCGGAACAAGCACAGGGAGAGTGCGAAATGTGCTGGCTGCGTGTGGCCTGTTTCTTTTCCAGCACAGGGTGGCAGCTCGCCCACCCTTGAGTGTGCCAGGACATGTTGATGCTGTGTTTCGAGCCAACGCAGAACATTTTCGCTGCGTGCATTTTTCCACAGACGCTGCAAACGTGTGTGAAGTGCGTTGGAGGCCGCGATCGCGGCGATCCGGCCGTTCGATCAGTCTGGAGGGTATTTGGGCATCCGCTGTGCAGCGGTCCGTTGAGCCTTGATCGGGTTGATCGCACCCTTCAAAACTCCGAGCAACGTCTTGAAGCTTAAAATGATGTCGTGTATCGGGGCCTTGCCCCCTTCGCTCGGCAGGCCCCCACAGATCGCACATGCAGTGCCTGCTAGCCACCAGGTGTCCTGGCAGCGGCCTCAGCCTTACAGCCAGCGCATCGGGTCGCATCCGCTTCAAATCGCTACCAGAGACCGCATGCTGGTCGTCACGGCAGCAGATGCCTCTCTCAGGGTGAAGCTCGGCATGGCCGCCGACCGCGGGTCACTGGACCTTAGCGAATGCGACCTACTGGAGGTCCCACCGGAGGTGTTCGACATCCCTGGCCTGGAGGTGAGGTGCCCAGATTCTCCAATTGCCTCATGGTCGACGCCTGCAGTCAGCTTGTGCATGCCGCACGCAATCGCCTCTGGCGCCGCAGCGTGTGGATGTCACAACCGCATCGAATACTGCCGACTGACGCAGGAGCTGTCGCTGGTGGCCAACAATCTGACGGAGCTGCCGGCGGGCATCGGCAAGCTGACCGCCCTGAAGCGGCTGCAGCTGGCGGGCAACCAGTTTGTCACCCTGCCGGACGAGATCGGCCAGTGCCAGCAGCTGGACGTGCGTATTGACTAGTGCTACCAGTACAGATTAGGCAAAACTGGTACTGTGCCCGCATGGTGTGCTGCACCGTTCATATTTGCTGCATGCCGACTGCCGCTTCAATACCATCAAAACCTAATTGTCAAGGCGCACCTCTGGCGGCGTGACAGGGACTGTGGCTGGGCGGTAACCTGCTGACACGGCTGCCCGAGACGCTGGGCCAGCTGACGAAGCTGCGCACGCTGGGGCTGTCGGGCAACTGCGTCACGGAGCTGCCGGCATCCATCAATGGCTTGACGGTGTGCGACGAGCTTAGTGTGCTGCTACTGCGCGCCTGTCGCACCACCAACTGCTACCTGCACCTTGAAGACTATCTGCTTATGCGTGGCTGACCCCAGGGGCAGCATCTCATGCTGATGGGTCCACATGCCGCCCCTGATGTGCCGGCATCAATACTGATCAAGAAAACTCCGTTGTCGCAGGCGCTGACAAGCCTGGAGGCAGCGGGGAACCAGCTGGCCACGCTGCCGGACCTGGACCAGCTGACGTCGCTGCAGAAGCTGGCGGCCTTCGGCAACCAGCTAACACGTTTACCGGCCAGCATCGGCGCGCTGCCGTCCCTGCGTGAGCTGTGGCTGCAGGGCAACCTGTTGACCGCGCTGCCGCCAGCCATCGGCCAGCTGCAGGTGAGCATACAGACATCTAGGAGGCGTCCATCGCATCTGCATCTTTGGTGGCCTGTTCCAAAGGCGTGCCCTAAGAGTTGCCTCGAAATTGGCAACGCCTGTGGGCCCTTGCTGGCGATGGTGCATTCACATGGTGCAAGAACTCGGAAGACACGCCGCGATCGTAATGACAAAGCGTTCAAACGCAACTTTATACATGGCACCCTTCGTGGCGCGCAGGCGCTGGAGCAGCTGTCCGTAGCGGACAACCAGCTGGAGGACATACCGATAGAGTGCAAAGGCCTCACCTCACTGCGCGCCTTCAGCCTGTGCGCTCCTGCACACATCAAACCCCAGCGGCCCCGGCACCTCTCGATATGATGAGCCATGCGCCACACAGTGGAGCGACCAGCATCTGGACGGATATGGGCCCGACACACTGCAACACAATGCATTCGTCCTGATCACAGCCACTGCCCAGCACCATTCACCTGCAGCGCTGAACATCGCCCAGGGTCCTGCCCATTGGCCGCTTTTCAGGTACAGCAACCGGCTGCGCATCCTGCCGGAGTCGGCGATGGGGCTGCCGTCGCTGAAGGAGCTGTGGCTGGAGGGCAACCCGCTCACTGACTCGGGGCGGCTGCGGCCCGCGGCCCAGGAGCACCACCTGGCGCTCGGGCCCGCGCTGCGCAGCGTGGGCCTGGACCAGTTCCAGGTCCGTGTTCTGCCCGTCTCAAGCATACGTACAGCATCGATATGATCGCTGTCGAGGTGCTGAGGCTATTCTTGTCTGGGCTCCACTTGACACAATGCAACCGTGTCTATTGGGGTGTCTGAATGCACTCTCACCTCGGGGGCCGCTGGACCAGCAACTCTCCCTTGAGCAGAACCTCAACGCCGCAGGTG
>JAABUM010000931.1_pt1 | contig 46798 bp, 76 predicted proteins | sample 5559161 | NCBI WGS metagenome assembly JAABUM01 (sample SAMN10711868, study PRJNA513369) | rock metagenome | isolation source: Antarctica rocks | place: Antarctica: Victoria Land, Siegfried Peak nord
TGGGACATGGCAGCAGGCATGCATGGGTAATGCCGTGCATGGAACCGGCAAAATGGAACAATTTCGTTAGGCAGCGCTGCCTGACTGCTTCAGGGTGCATCATCTGGAACCAGTGTGTCAAGCGTCTGCCATATGTCCGAAACGCGGGGCGCGCCTTGGTGAGCGGATTGTTGCACAGGTCGATGGTCTTGGCGGCGTGCTTGGTGGTGTTGCCGCACCAGGTCTCGCACCACAGCCACTCCTGCGCCAGCGAGTGGATGGGCACCTGCGCGTTCCAGCACGAACCACTATGGTGATCCACAGGTTTGAATCACAAGTTTCTGCCGACACCCTTCCCACCTCAGCCACAGCCATGGCGCTTTGCCGTCAGCCGGGATGGCCATCTGAGCTAAGGCGATACATCATTGCCATGTGTTGGGTCTCCAGTGAGAGGCAGTGCACAATTGAACGTTTGCGGGCGATGCCGCACCTGGTGCTGCGCGTAGTTGGGCAGGTCCTGATCCAGGTTGGCCAGGCTGTTGGGGTCCTTGCTCAGTGTGTCGTATATCACCCGCAGCTGGTCGCCCGCCGCCGTCTGCCTGCTCGTCAGGATGCACATTTGCAGTCAGCAGCCCGTGGCGACTTGCTCGATGCTCATATATCAAGTGCAGCTTGCCGCCTGCCAGCGTCTGCCTGCTCAACACTGCAGAAATCTGGGAGCCGTCTGATTACGGCAGTACGTGGCACGCATTCGCCATCTGAATGATGGTTCAGCGTATCGCATGTGGCCAGCAGCTCGCCCCCCGCTGCCGTCTGCCTGCGCGGGTGACAGGATTGTGCGCTGTAGGGTTTAGGGTTTAAAGTAGTAGTAATAGTTGTCATCAAGCAACTTGGCGCAGCACTAGCGAGTCCGCAGCAGCAATCGGCATGCCGCGAGGCGCAACAGTCAGCAGCAGTTCGCCGGTCTCACAAGATGAACACTAAAGCGCCCACCAAAGCCGCTTTACTGTTCAGAAGAGGAGACCATGGATCCTCAGCTCTAGAGCGTTCGTCTGGCCGCACGCATATCCATCCCTCCCGAGTTCTCACATATGTATGACAACTCGATCAATAGAACATGTACATATAAGTATCAGTAGTTCTTATATAAATATATATGTATACTTCTCATACATGTATTTGTTTCCTGCGTCCTGCGAGCCGCCACACCATCTGTTTCCGCAGCAGCTGATGCACACCGGAAGCGGGCGAGGTCGATGACGTAAAGCGCGGAGATGTGGTAAGGCTTGCCACGCAGGTGGTCCTTCCAGAAGCCAGTGCGCCAAAAGCGGAAGCCGTCCATGTCCTTGTTGTTGTCGCAGAACGGCGTGTAACCGTACGGTGCCCCCTGCAGCGGGCAAGTGTGTAGCCTCAGGCCTCATGTCTTGTCCAGTACTTCGGGCTGTGCCTTCACGCGACACGCCATTCAGGCTCAGGCAGGCTGCCGCTCAGAGGACGCCGGCTGTAGCTGTGGCGGAGACGATATCAGCATCTGTGCTGGTTCACACATCGGAACTCTTTCCAGCTTGGTGCTTAAGCGAATAGGCGAGACGTCTTGAAAGCTTTGTGCAAGCATCCACCCATCGGAACTGTTTCCAGCTTGGTGCATAAGCGAGTAGGCGAGACGTCTTGAAAGCTTTGTGAGCAAGCTGGTCTTGTTCCAGAAAGGCGATTTCGAAGTTCTCGGAACAGCATTCCCTTTTCAGCTCATGCGACAGAATGTAGGGTTTAGGGTTTAGGGTTTAGCTCACCCGCAGGTCCAGGTCGGCGAGCTGCTTGATGTCGGTGCGGATGACCTGGTCCGCGTCCAGGAAGATGACCTTCTTCAGGTCGAGGGGGAACAGCACGTCCAGGAACAGGATCTTGTACGCCCAGATGATACGCTGCTTCTCTGTCTGCGTTCGGAGGGGAGATGCAGAAGTGAAAACAGAGTGTACATGCACAGTATTTTGAAACATTGTGTCCAGAACTGGTGTCTCGCGCGCCTGACCGATGCGCCGCGCCTCTGACTGTATTGCACGCAGAAAGGTGGCCGTCGGCGCAAGAAGTTGTTGAGTTTGCAGCTCATCGCAGACGGCAAGGCAGCACGGCAGTGGGTCAGTCTGGGGGGTGCTCACACTTTCGGGGCCATGCGGCAGCAGCAAGGTGGTTTCGACCAAGAATGCTGTGCGAGCCATGGGATCGAGGTGTTGCGCCATAGGGTCCCGCGACAGGATGCCAGCACCCGAGACTGCCTCCGTGAGCTACCAAATGGACGCTACTTGCGGCAAGGTGCCCACCTGCTTGTGCAGCCAGGAGGGCCATTTGTAGGTGACGAACTCGAAGTCGAAGCCGTAGCGCGCAGCCATGCGCGGCACAAACGCCCGCATCTGTGGCGACATGTAGTTTTTGATGAACCACACCTTCACGCGCGACCTGCGGCGCGGGAGGCACCCTGCCTGTCAGCCCAGGCTGCCTTTCGACTCAGCAAAGAAAACGTGCGCGACGGATTCTGTGAGCTTCCCAGCAGCAGGGGACATCGAGACAAGACTTCGCCGACAGATGGGTTCATTGAGAAGGCTGCATGTCACAGTATTGGGCGCAAGCTTCAAGGGTCACTCAGCATGCTGGTCAGACCCAGCTGCTTCACACACTGGTGCGTCTCATCAGATCGAACTCTTTGGTGATCTACAATTTATCGGGCCAGCGCGCACTGGGTGTGGCGGATGACGCTGAGGACCATGATCTTCTGCAGCCGCTCGTACATGTGGCCGCTCGCAACCGTGAAGACGTGCACCCTGTCGTCCTCAGTTTTCGCCACCTCATCTGCAGGTCGTAGCAACATCAGAGGTAGGTCAGACGAGTCTTGGATTACGTGCAGCCGCTTCGAAAGGTGCACCCTGTCGTCCTTCTTATCCGCCACCTCATCTGCAGGCCACAGAACATTTGCGCACTATACAGCTGCATCAATGCAGGGCGTCCTGCACCAGTGACGCAGCAAAGCAAGAACACAAGGGGCGCAGGAGGGTTGCAAGGGGTGCAAGGCGGTGCGGAGAGGCCGCGCAGGACTACTTGAAGGTGGCGCAACGAAAGGGACGGCAGCAGATGAGTAATCGCACCCTGCTTGCCGCCAAAGAGCTTGCCCCAAACCGACATGCCGGAGCCGGTGCCGAGCACGTCCTCCGCCTCCATGCCCGCGCGCCTTCGCACGCGCAGCTGGACCTGCCGCCCTGTAGCAGCGGGGAACCCAGCAGATGAGAACATCGTATGTGTATCTGTTTCATGCATGTCACGCAAGGATGCGATGCAATCAACAGCAACTCCAGGGGCAGCCGTGGGGCAGCCGTAATGTCTGCGAGACTCGGGCGAGACACTGTCGCATTCTTCCACTCCAGCTGCCAAATTGCAGCTGAGCTGAGCTTGTGCGCTCAGAGCGAACAGCGCGTGCGGGAAGAATTCCTGTGCGGCCGCGCTGCTCTGCTGCTACTTAGATGAGAAGCCAAAGCGCAACGCCGAAAGACTTGTGGACCTTGCAGGCTGTCGAGCAGGGCGGGCATGGACACGGTGTCCTGAGCTTCAGACGCCTTGCCGTCCGGCGTGATGTAGTACAGCTCCTGCGAGCGCCCTGCGGCACAGAATTCCCATTTTCTCCAGCTGGAAAAAGGGATTCTACAGCCGGCGTCCTGCGCCGCCAGTGCTTCCCATCCAGCGTGGCGCAGTGCTGCTCCTGCAGCTTTCCAGCCCAGGTGAGCTAAGGAAAGCCATCTGATGCAGTGCAGCCTGCCATTCTTTGGCAACAGACGGAGGCCACGCAAAACAAACGACAGGGAGCAGGGTACAGGGGAGTAGGGGAGCAGAGTACAGGGGAGCAGGGTACAGGGAGCAGGGTACAGGGGAGCAGGGGAGCAGGGTACAGGGGCCCAGCCAGAGCGCGGCTTCTGGCAGCTAAGGGCCTCGGGACACAGCGAGGGCGACAACTCACACCCTGGCAGGACCGCCGGGGACCAACTGCGACAGCCACACAGGATGCGGAGCGGCGCACAACAGCCTGCACAACGTGTTGTTGCGTTGATACCGCACCTGGCGCCAGGTGCAGGGACCAGGCCCCCGGGCCGGCCTGCAGCTGGAAGTAGCCCAGGTTGGACATGACCAGCGTGTCGCGCAGGTGCGCCTGCCGCCCCCGCCCCAGCCACAGCTGCACACCTCGCGGCGTCATCTGCGCAGGCATGATGTTGGAGGAATGGAGGGTGGCAGTACATCGTTGCAAAGCAGCGTGTCCCGCAGGTGCGCCCCCCGCCGCCGCCCCAGCCACGGCTGCACTGCTCGCGGCGTCATCTGCGCAGTGGCCGGATACACTGCGGCGTGAGGGGCAGGTGCTCCGATCATGTTCCGGTAGTTTGCCCTCACGGTACGTTGTGCATCCTGCAGAGGGTGACCGACAACGAAGAAACCTGTTGCACCGAAGTGTCAAGAGGGCAAGGGTGAAGTGACCTCTGAATGGAGGCCCCGCTTCGCAAGAAGGGAGTCGACACCGGATGAGACTGCTTTAGCAGCTTGCGGAGTGACAACACCAGTGGGTGAAAGCTGCTCGCACTAGGCGGGCGACGAGGTGACCCTAAACCCTAAACCCTAATGCACTAATGGGTGAGCAGCAGCAAAGTGTCTGACGGGTGCAGTCTGCTCCCCTAACCCTAAACCCTAAATAGCTCGCCCGGGTCTTCTCAAGGACTCTGTAGTATTGCAGTTTGGTTTTCAGTAGCGCCCACCTGCTCGCGGGTACGGGCGCCGGTGTCGATGCACTGGCCCGTCAGCAGCAGCGCCTCCAGCTGGAAGCGGGCGTGCAGCGCTGGGCCGCCGCCTGGCGGCGGCGCAAGCTCCGCCAGCTTCAGGTTGTCCAGGTCCGCCTGCTCGAAACGGTGCGCTCAGAGTTAGGAGTTGGCGTTGATTCGGTGTCTCTGAAACCTTTCGTAGCTCGGGCCAGCAGCCGGGGCCAGCTCCGCCAGCTGCAGGATTGTCTAGGTTCGCCTACGACGAACGGGTTGAACTGCTACTAATCTTGTGACATGATTCGGGCAACAGATTTGATTGCCTGAAAAATGCGCCCCGGCAGCGCCAGCTCTTCCTGCTTGAAACTGTCCAGGTCCGCCTGTGCTGTCGGCAGATGAAGAAAGTTGCACGGCCTGTGCACCATTGGTTTAGGGTTTAGGGTTTAGGGCAAACTATCTCGGCGCAGGCAGCTCCGCCAGCTTCAGGGTGGCCAGGTCCGTCTGAGGTGCCGTGTAATCACCCGTGACAGCTCCGACGCATTTTCGAACCTTCTCTGTGTAGAGTGTGGCCAAACGAACTTGCAGGTTTCCGACAGCCTGGCCCCTGCGACTGGCAGGCGGCAGCAATGGGTGACACACCACAGTACTCAAACCTATATGAAGCAGCAGAATACTGACGGTTGCACACCTCGGCTTCCACAGCCTCCACCAGCCAGGCCTCCGGCACGTCCATGTTGAGCGTCAACACCTGCTGCCCGGGCAGCGACACAAAGGCAGCCTCTGGCGGCAGCGGAGCCTCCGTCGCCTCGCCTGCACCATGCATTGTGGAATTGAAACGAAGCGTGAGGTTGCAGGGCCCGCCGCCCCGGCAGCTAGAGGAAGGCGCCTTGCTTGCGTCGCTTGCAGTCGGGTTTAGGGTAAAACCCTAAACCCTAAGATGTTCACCGAGGCCTCCCCAGACGGTGCTGAACAGTTCGATAGCAGTACTTGAAGGCTTAATACTTGACATTATTTTGAAATGCCATGTATGGCACGTCGAAGCAAATACACCTGTGCCGGCAGACTTGGACAGCGTGTAGCGGTGGTAGGAGCGCAGCACAAGTGAGCAGCCGGATATGAACATCCACGCAACGAAATTGTTGGTAAAAGTAGCAGTTTTTATTCAAGATGTTGTGCAAATCGAACCGGTGCCAGCAAACTGGGGCAGTGCGTAGCGGTAGTAGGAGCGCAGCGGCAGGTCCGACAGCTCCGGCGCCGGGTGCAGGATGAGCTGCACGCCCAGGCCGGTGTGCCGCCGCAGAAACTCCAGCAGCGGGCCCAGCTTCTGCGCCGCCTGCACAGCCGCAGATGTTTGAGGGTTTGGGCCTGGGGTCTGAGGAATAAACCCTAGCAACATGAGGGCCGCAGGCCGTTGTGCCGCCGCAGAAACTCCAGCAGCGGGCCCAGCTTCTGCGCCGCCTGCACAGCCGCAGATGGTTGAGGGTTTCGGCCTGGGGTCTGAGGACCAAAAAACTAGCAATATAGCCGCGGCCCCAGTTTCTGCGCCGCCTGCAGGGCACAATATGCAAGCCTTGTGCGATGGCAAACCTGCACATCACTCGGGTGCGAAGCCAGAAAGATCTGCAAGCTGAGCTGCAGCCCTCAGCTTGCTTGGCCTGGGGACCCACGAGTGGGGCGGCAGGGGCTCTAGCTCCTGCCGCGCAATGCACAGAAACTCAGCGCAGACACGTTGCAGAGCGCTAAAGTCAGAAGAGGGGCTTGGGGAAGGTGTCCACAGCAGGCAACGTGCAGCGAGCAGCCTGGCCTCGCAGTTGGCAGATGGAAACAGCGGATTCAGATGCGAGGCGTTGCGAGACTCGGCGCGAAAGCGCACCTTGGACAGCGGATTGAGCAGCACACGGGCGGTAAGCGCCGAGGGCGCGCCTTCGGGCGACAGCGGCGGCAGCGTCACGCCCGCGTGTTCGGTCCGCAGCTGGTCCAGCGCTGACGCGAGGCGCGCGGACCGCGGGTCCACCTGCGAGCGATGTCAAGGACAATCTGTTCACCGAAACGCGATGTGCGTGTGCGGTATCGAGTCGAGATCTGAAAATCGCAACGATGATCTCGAGCACGTGAGTCATCTCGAGCAGTAGAGCTTGTTCAGCCACAGCGACGGGGCGAGACATCGAAGTTCAGACGCCATATCCAGCAGCAGCTACCAAATATCTCAGCGGCTGCACCGGCAGATTTCATGGGAACGGCGCCTCCAACTGCCAGTGGAAAAGGCGCTTCTGAGGCAGGAAGGCAACATTTGAGAAACAGGATAGCGCAAGACCACCTTGCCGCCGTACGCCGACAGGATTGAAGATGCCAGGGCCACCACATTGCTCAGCTGCTCGCTGGTCGGCGGCTCAAACTCCTCGCCCTCGCTGCCGTTCGGGCCTGTTGGTGAGGCGATGTGCGTCACTTCGAATCGACATGTTATGGAGGCATTTTGCCGTTTGCTCTGCTGATATCCCTCTGCACTCGACCAGCCAGGGGAGCAGGCACCCAAGAGGGTTTGCAGGGCGGGCCGTAAACCCTAAACCCTAGACATTCGCTTGAACCTGCACAAGCAAGGGCGTCCAGGTCCATGCATCGAGGTGGACTCCACGTCAGGTGCAGCCGGCAGCAGAGGTGAGGAAAATCACCTGGCACGTCGATGCGTCCAGCGTCGAGGGCAGCCAACACCACGTCGGCTGCGCCGCCCGCCATCTGCCCCCTGATGGCATGCGCCTGCATTTAAGGGGGTATAAGCGCCTTCAGAGTGGCGTAGCTTTGCATTTTGGAACGTGAGCTGGTGTTTTAGCTTTTGCAAACTAGGATGCAGTATGTTGCAGCAGGCGCTTCTGCTTGCTTCTTTATGTGGCGCGGCCGTGAGACAAGATGGCTGAAGATGCGCTACTGCTGCTGGGATCTGTCCTAATTTCGAATGTCCTTTCGAAATTCAAAATTCGAAATTCCTATTCAAATTCAGTCTGCACACAGTCCACTGGGCGCGCACTTGCAGCAGGGCGAAGTCGCCGGCGACCAGCGCGGCGTCCTCCGCGCCAATGGGCGCCTCAGCCGGCACAATCCTGCCATTGGTGACAACTCCCGCTGCGCCCGGCGCCAGGCCCAGCGTGTCTCTGCCAAGGGAACAACATCAAGCTCAAGATGTTCACAAACGGGTTGCCGCCCAGCTGACCAACCAATACACCCAGGACAACATACTAGATGCCAGGGGGCAGCTGAACCCTGAGCTATTTAGGGTTTAGGGTTTGCAGCTGCACAAGAGGGTGTCATGACCCCGCGCTCTCATCTGATATCGACTGCGTGGCTCGCCGCTCGAGCTGCTCGTACACGCACCGGGCAATGTTCACATGCTGCTGCAGGGTGGCCGCCCCCGCCGCGGCGCCGTCCGCCGCCAGCCGCTCCAGCCCCTTCCGGTTCAGCCCCATCTCCTCCGCCAGCTCCAGCGCCGCGCCAACCGCTTCCTCCCCCGCATCCGACTCCGCCGCCGTAAGCAGCGGTGTTACTAGCTCCTCGCGGGTGAGTAACGCCTCCAAGAAACCTGTGGAAATTAGATAAACAGATAGATTATCATATAAATATTATTAGATAATATGTACTCGGGAAATTCTAGGACGTACACTTGAATCATGCGTGAGGCACAACCCGGCCTTCATAGGCGCCTCGCTCTTGCATAGCCCAAGCCTTGGGTCTGACCACTTCGTTTGGGAGTGCGATGTATCGCTATATCACTTCAGTGCACAGCCAGACTGGGCATGTGCAGATGCGGTGGCTTTAGGTTTGGGGCGGCGGCGCGCCTGCGATCTTGGTGCGGCGGCTCGGCGCGGCTGCGGCGGCCAGCACCAGCCGGTGTAGCGGCGTCGGCGCCGCCGCCTCGTCCGCTGGGTTGTGCAAAATCGCCACCCGCGACTGCGACGCGTCGCCTGCCTGGCCGTCTGAAAAGGCCATTGCCTCCGCAACCAGCTCTCGGCCCGCCTGTGTTATCAGACAAATGTGAATTATGATCTAGGGCTTTGATTGTATTCCTGCAAGGGTGCATTCTTGGCAAAAGCGCAGCATGTCCACAGCAGAACGTAGCAGCACTCCGTCAGCCGCCATACTGATGTCAACAGCGATTCAGCGATCTGTCCCCACACAGCAGCAGCTACGACATCCAAGCCCGCGAGCCAGACTCTAGCGTTTGTCCGACCTGTTCACAATGCTGCGTGCGACACGTTCGGGTACCTGCGTGGCGATGTCGGCAACGACCCAGTGGGTTGCCGCCTTCACGTCGTCCTGACTGCCGGCCGCGTGCAGGTAGGGCGGCTGGCCGCCCGCGCCGCCGGCAACGGCCGCCATCAACTCTCCTGTCAGGGCCACTTGCTTCGCTGGCACATCGTCTGCGGCAGCGCCGCACGTTTGGTCAGACGGGGGACCTTGAGGACGACTCGATTGTTTGCGGTGTGAGTGTGGCTTAAGAAATGTACGTTTATCGGGCAACGAGTCTGCAAATTTTGACTCAATGTGCCATCCCCGCCATTTCCTCCTGGTGTGCTGACATTGGCCGCGGGAGCTGCGGAGTGAGGCCCTCGAAGCACGCTGTTTGTGCGTGGCCTGCGTGCAGCCGCCAAGCAGAACGCGCCGCGGGACTGAGGTTGGGCGCTGGCTGTGGCGCGGCAGCTGCAAACCGCTGAGGACATCGAAACAAGAGTGCTCTGTGTCCTCTGGCCTCCAAAGAAAGTAAGAAAGAAGGAGGAGACGGCAGAAAAAGTATTACTGGGGTCGAGGCTGGGCAGGATGCGCGGGTTGTGGCGCGGCAACGCCCCCGCCAACGCCAGCACAGCATCCAGCAGCGGCCCGCCCGCCGCTTCCGCCGCATCCAGCTTCCCGAAGTACACCCACTGCTGCGCCTGCCGATGGCCAGCACACGGAAAACGGTCATTACTGTGATGCCCCTCATGCGCGGCATCACATTTCGTACGACAGCCTGCATCAAACTACTCAACTCAAGCTTCATAATCGCCAGCTCGCAATTCTATGCAAACCCAAAGCAGTGTGCCTGCAGGCAACAGGCTCGCCTGCCGTGTCTCCGCCTGCAGCGCCGCCGCCGCCACCTGGCGCCACAGGCCGACGGAGGCGGGCGCGCCAGCCGGCAGCGCCGACACCAGGCCGTTCAGCACCAGCAGCGGCGTCGGGGCGCCTGCGGCACAGCGCACTGACTCGGATTCGAGAGAGCGTCCAGCACATGTTGTCCAACAGGAGAAAGCCCATGCAGTTGCGCCAGCCTGCAGCGCCAACACGTCTAGCCGTCGAGCCCCTGCAGCGGGGCCGGAGAGCCTGCTGTAGCCGCTGACGGCTTTCTCGGGTCGGGACCTGGCTCGCGTGTGAACCCGGAAGCCCACGGCAATTCATGCGGGGCTTTAACGGGCCTAGCAGGTAGCCATCTGCAAAACAAGGCGCGTTTCAAAAGCTTGGTGTGAGTCTTGACGGCGGTGCATGGCAGGCAGCCGCGCACCTGGCAGGCCCCGGTCTCTGGCGAAGGCCGCAGAGATGTATGGAAACCCTGGCTTTAAGCTTCTGCACATCCGAAGCTACACGTCTGCGGGCAGGTGTGCAGGAAAGAGTGGCAGAGTGGCACCTGAAATCCCCCGGTCTCTGGCGAAAGCCGCTGCCGCCAGCCCGTCATCGTGCAGCCCCTCCGCAAAACCGGTGCCTGCACCCGTCGTGGGAATGCATTGTCAGAGATGCTTACATGCCAGACCATTGGCGTGGACGATCGTGTAGATGCACACCCGCCGCCCTGCAGCATCTGCAAGACGGTGATGGTACAGGACGGTACCTCCTGCAGACGCAGCCAGCTTGAAACGATCGTTTTTGGTGGCTGCCATGTATTCATCGTGCTACCATCATGGAACTCGCCCAGTGTACTTTGCACGATTGCTGTATGTGCCAGTGCCACTTGCCGCTGATGAAACCGTCAGCACATCGTCCAGCAGCAGAAGCGGAGATGTGCCTCGAGTCGAGAAGAGCCGAGAACGTGAACCACCCAGTCTTCTCTACTCAATCATCTGTTCCAGCAAGTCACCTTCTTGCAGGTGCTGCAGTGCAGCCGCCGACGAAATGTCCAGCGCATCGTCGACCAGGACCTCCATGTCACCAGCGGCAAACAATTCCCACACCTTCTGGAAAGCCGCCTCCACCTGCAACATGAGCAAAACCATCAGACTGAAGATAGAGGATCGGACTCGACACCTCTGCCGCTTTCCCCCGCCTCCACAGGTGGACGCCAGTTATAGGCGGCCTCGAAAACCGGTCTTTGGTAGCACTCACCCTCAACACTCCAGCCTCCTACCTGCTTGGTTGTCAGCTGGAGCGGCTGCACTGGCGTGGCGTCATCGCCGCCAGCAAGCGCCGTGCCGGCGAGGTGCCCCACTAGCGCCTCGGCCGCGCGGCCGCCCAGGGCCTGTTGAGTCGCTGCCAGCGCAGCGGCCGCCTGCGCCGACGCGCTGCGTTCCGTCCAGTGCGCCTCCGACTCTGCAATGTGGATGACAGGGGTGATATGTAGAATTGGCAGCTCAAAGACGAGAGTTGAAAAAGGCTGGCCGCCAGCGCCGAGGTCGCCTGCGCCGACACGCTGCGTTCCGCCCAGGCCGCCTCCCGAGTCTGTGCGAGCGAGAGAGAGCAACCGCAGGAACCCAATGCGGGAGGAGTACTCGATCATGCCGCCGGCGTAATTGGAAGACCTTACCGATATAAGCCCTCTGGTCCAGATGTCAGAAGACCTTGCGAGATACCATACCTGGCTCATCGGCGGGCAGTGACGGCAAGATCCCGATGCGGACAGAGTACTCGTCCTCGATCATGTCTGTGAGCGCGGTCGCCGCCGCCAGACCCTCGGCGGACGCCAGGTCGGCCACCACCACGAAGTTGAAGATGTTTTTGGCGACCGCGTGGATCTGCGCGCGCAGTGTTGAGGCAGTCAGCAGCCAATACACAATTTGCGCCTTCTGCACACTATAGATCTGTCAAGGCCCTTTGGCAGATGCCGCGTCGGCCACCAACATGATGTTGAAGTTGTTTCTGGCAATTGCATGGATCTGCAGTGCAGAGAAGTCAGCGGTGAGTTGCACTTGAGTTTGTGCTTCATGACCACACAGCTTGAGGCTTTCGCGAAATAAAGCGAGGGTTTCGTCAGACTCACACACCAGGTCAGCCACCATCGATGTGCTCTTGGCCATATGTGCATTGAATAGCGGGATCAGAAAAAGGCAAGATCACTGAAAGAAACAGAAACGAACCTGGCCGGGGAAAACGGGCTGCAGCAGATCCCGCAGCCGGGCCGGCCACCGCGCGTAGCGGGAGTCATTCTCCAGGTCGTTGAGCCACGTGATCAGGCCGCCGCCGCCGCTGATGTTCACGCGGGGCTCCGCTTCAGCTGCCGCCGCCGCGGGACCGCGCAGCGCCAGCAGCTCCGCGACGTCCTCACTTGAGAGCTGCGTCGCCTGCAGCCGCCCCGCCAGGCCCACCTGTGGCCGCAGTTGAGGGTTTAGTAGGAAGCGCCGTCTTCACCCCACTCGATGGTAGTACGACTCGCCATGTCGCGCCCAGGACCTCCCTTGTGACGGGCAGCAAACCCTAAACCCTAAACCCTAAACCCTAAACCCTGATGGGTAGGGTTTCTTGCTGTCTGCTGTCCCTGTGGTGTCTCCTCTTTCTACGGAACTGTTTGAGATGGACGACCATCGCACCTCCTGTCGCACGCGGTCCAGCAGGGAGAAGACGTCGAGGTCGGCCACGCCCACAAACTGGCCGTTGAGCAACATGTAGTTGGCGCCGACCTGAAGGCGGCAGCCGCATGCAGGAATCAAGTCCGGACCGCTCATTCAAGACACAGCCTTCCTGATGCATGCAGCGTCCACAGCGGCAGGGGTTGGTCCTTGCCGGGGGTCAACTCGGCTCGCAGTCAACCGTCTCGGTGAACTTGGGTGATGCAGCAGTTGGCGGCAAGCTCCTGCGGTCGCTGCCCACGCCCAGGCGCAAGGTTCTTCACTCAGATTCGTTCAGACAGACGACCGAGTTGAAACGATTTGGCCCTGCCTGCATGACGCGGCGATTGGCGGCCAGCTCCTTGCGCAGGTCGGCGCTCACGTCCAGGCGCGACAGCGGCCCAGCATGCGTCGGGAAGTTCTGCGCCAGCTCCGTCAACAGGCGCAGCGGGTCGGACGCTTCCAGCACTCGCTGAGCCGCCTGCAGGCCCAGGTCCTTGAGATCCCACACCTGTGTGCATGCAGCTGCACGTTGCAATTCCGGCCGGTGTGAGACGCGATTGCAAATTCGGTCAGGCGGCAGGCGCAGCGGTCGGACGGCCCCAGCACGCTCTTCGCCCCACGCATGTCCCACGCCTTTCCGCGCACATACAGGAATGTCCGAGTGTAATCTCAGTGGCAGAATCCGAATGCGGCCAGGCGTGCGGTTGGCAGATGCCAGCAGCGCGTCGCGGTGCGTCAGCAGCTAGAAGCATGGGTGTAAAGTGTCATGAAACTCGTTGTGCTGGAGCCGGGAATCACCTTGAGCTTCTGCTCCTGGTTGGCAGACGCCAGCAGCGCGTCGCGGAACGTCAGCAGTTCCGGCCTCAGTTCCGGCTTCCGCTCCGCCAGGGTCGAAAAGATGAAGCCTTCCACTTCAGATTCCGCGCCCCCCGCCAGGGCTTCCGCGTCGGCGTCCGCTGCCTCCTGCTTCGCCTGAAGTCCAGAGGTTTAGGTTTAGGGTTTAGGGTTTAGGGTTTAGGGTTTAGGGTCAGTTCGCCTGAAGTCCAGAAGAAGCACTTGGTGAGCCTTCTCATCATCGTGCATACATGAAGCGTTCCAGCTCGACTTGGGCGCCAGGGGTGGCTTCAGCCTCAGCGTCCGCCGTCTCCTGCTTCGCAGGAAATCGAAAACGTTGCCGGATGTCGAATCACACGCAGGCGAGCGGGTCGTGTCATTGGGCCCTGTCCGCCGGGCAGCAGCATGCCTGCTGACACGTGTTTGCCATGCCAGATCGACTCCATCGGCGAATGTTGTATTGAAAACATAAATAAACAAACTTCGCGTTGATGTCGTCGAGGGCGGAGTATGCCAAGTTCGTGATGGCCGTCTCCACGCCAAAGCCGGGCAGCTGCAGCGGGCCGCCAGCGTTGCAGGCCGCGATAGTGATATCCGGACACAAGCCAACGTTCTAGGCTGTGTTGTTGTTGGTCAAGCGCCTGCCTTGGAGTCGTCGAGCGCAGAGTACTCCATGTTTTTTATGGCCATCTCCACGCCAAAGCCGGGCAGCTGCAGCGGGCCTCCGGCGCCAAAGGCCGCGCAGCCGTGCGCCGCGGCGCCCGCCGCCGTGCACGCCTCCCGCAGCACCGGCCGGTACACGTACTTCCCTCTGCGAGCGCCTGCAGGGCGAAGACAGACAGGGCCTTTTGAAGCTTCAACAGGCTCAGCTGATCAGCGCAGCACCTGCCGCGCCTCCCGGCCGGTGCACGCACTTCACCGTTCCGGTTGCGCCTGCAGGACACTTGAACTGTGTGGGGTTTTGGAGATGGAAGCTTTCAACAGCATCATTCAGCTGGCATGTGCAATGCGGGGCACTTTGAGGCGCTTGTGCGTGCTCGAGCTTCCCTACGCCTGAAATAGGTAGCACGATCATTGCCATCATCTACATGTTCGTGCGGCCTGTCATGCTGCCCACCCCGCACCGATGCCGCAGGCTCAGGCGGGCCATCGCCGGACATACGACAGTCAGCAGCGCCTCTCAGCTAGACTTCGCATGCAGCAGGGTGTGAGCCTCGCCTGGCGTGCTGGCGGCGGCGACTAGCTTTGCGTGCAGCGCTGCAAAGCACTGCGTGCCGAGGGCGCCGTACAGGATGGCGACTGTGTCTCCACCGCCGCCGCCGCCGCCGCCGCCGGCGGCAGGGTACACATGGTCGATGTCATACAGCTGCGACGGTGTGCCGTCCGCTGCTGGCGATACGCCGGAGAGCAGTTCGTCAAGCTCAGCTCCCGTGGTGGCGACGCGCCCGTTGACGTCCACCCAGCAACACGCCTGCGGTTATTGGCGGCCGGGCGAGTTAGCTATGGCTGTTTCTGTCTCAAACACAAGGGGGAGAAAGGACCTGCTGCTGCAGGCGTGCGCATAGGCAAGGCAATGTGAGCCAGGGTTGCTCTGCTGCGCCTGCCTCCAGGTTTGTGCGCCTCCAGCCATACTGCAGCCGCCCGACACAGTACAATGTTTGCACAGTCACCCGTCACCCTATCGACCCCACACAGGCTGGGTTCTGGAAGCTAAACACGGACCTGCTGCGGCGGCGCGCTGTCGGCGGCCAGGGTGCTGAATAGCTCGAGGCGAGGCGAGTACTTTCGGCTTGCCAGCACCAGCGGCATCAGGGCCGCGAGGCCGGGCAACGTGTGCGGCGCCGCTGCCGCCAGGATGTCGGCCCAGCAGTCCTGATCCTGCGTTGCGGAGCCGTGGCCGCCGCCGCGGCCGGCCCATGCTTCTACAAACGCCCAGAACTGCGGCGAGCCCTCCTCCGCCTGCGCGGCAGAGATACGGCGCAGCGTCAGCAAGCGAATGAGATGTGCAGGTCACTTCCGCATTCACGACTCTGCCCAAGGCTGGCACCTCACAGCTTGTCAGAAAAGAAGCGTGCTCAGCATGTGGCACATCAGCCTACCAAGAATTCCGCAGCCTCCAGCAGCATAGGCGTGTTGCCCCACTTGGCGGTCAGCGCCACGCTGGCGCCTCTGCCCGATTGCCGCGCAGGAGCAGCTGCGACGCTGCACGCTGCAGCAACGAGGCATAGCGCCATTGCCACGAACGGAACACTGCTACTCCGGAAACCGGGCATCACGTCGTGCAGTTTCTCTATATCAGCCCCGCAGCGTGGTGCACCGATCGTACAATATGTGCATCAATGAGGCTGTTTCGAAGCAATCGTGGGGTTCTCCGCAGCACCGCCGGACGGCCAGTGATCAGGATCGCGGTGCAGCTTAAGAAGCGAGGCTCCTCTTACGTTGGCGCGTTCATCAGGTGCAGCTCGTGCAATGGGCTCTCAATGCCTGGTCTAATGCAGAACACTGCCTCCTGGCCTCGGCAAGCATGTTCCTGTTGCTTCCTTTGCCAGCACATCACCCTTCCTGCATCCTTGGCGAAACCTGCTGCCGGGCGATACGCCTCGCATCTGCTGCCTTGCATGTCGCCAGTCGATGTTCTCGCTGCTGCGCGTCGCTGCTGACCGCCCCTCGCTGTGCCGACGCCTGATGCTCCGCACCGATTGCAGCAATTGCCGGACCCTTTGGGCCGCGACCCAGCCAGTTCTGCAGCCCTCACTGCGTCCAATCTCGCCTCAATACTCCGTGCCGCCTGCAGTCCGTGCGCTCTGCTTCGAAATATCAATTTTTACCAGAGCAGCGTGGACCCGCTGTGCCTCCTCTGCGGTACATCATCGAAAGACTCTCGTGATGGCGACATCCGCGGCCCAGAAAGCAACAGATGAACCACAAGCACCTGTGGGCGCCGACACAATGACCGCCTCCCAGTCCGCCGCAGCGCCTCCGGCTGCCGCAGCGGCGGTGCAGCCGCCGGCCATGCCAGCATCGGGCGGCGCTTCTCCCCACGCCGCCACCAGCAGCGGCCAGCCCACCAGGAAGCAGCGGGCGGCGTCGCCGCAGCTGCAGGGGGAGGGCGGCCATGGCGAGGGCGGCTGCATGAAGCTCGGCAAGCGGAAGGTTGCGCTTCACATCGCCTACCTCGGGACCGCCTTCCGAGGTACATTTGCTTTTGCACCCCTTCCTGAGCTTCAAATTGCTGTACCGTCTTAGAACGACGTACAGCAAGCGCGACTGCGAGTTGGGGCTATGGTGCCTGCCTGACGGCTGAAAATCCTAACGTGCGAGCCGGCGGCCCGCGCCGTGGCCATGCTGATAGCCAAACTTCTGACAAGACAAAGGCGCGCATGCACTCCACATGCAGCAGCAACCTGTCTGCCTGACCGAAAGGCAACTCTGTTGGCGCCGCAGGCCTGCAAGCGCAGCAGACTCTGTTGGCACTTGGGTTCATTATCATAATTAACATTAATATAATTAATGAATATAATTATAATATAATTATAAGTATGAAAAAAGTCCGCATCCCCGGCAGGCCTGCAGGCGCAGCAGAACCTTTCGGTGCTGGGCCATGGAGACACGGTGGAGGATGCGCTTGCAAAGGCGCTGGCGGCGGCGGGCGGCATCGCACCCAGCAACGCGACCGATCTCAAGAAAGTCGGCTGGTCCCGCAGCAGCCGCACCGACAAAGGTGGGTCTCTGCTTGGGGTGGACAAAGGGGAATTTTGGGTTATCCTGTATATGAACGCTACGTACCATATTCCTTCTTAGGCTTTGACTCAGAAATAAAACAATTTTCAAAATCAAAATTCCATAAAAATTGTAGTACTGTAATTATCTGCCATAACTGTCGGGACAACGTCACTCGCAGCTTGAAGCTTCGGGGCCTTTAGGGTTTAGGGCATGGTCACGAACGAAATTTCGGCAGTGGGATCTGATGTCGCGAATTTCGGCAGTGGGGTTTGACGCGAGGCTTCGAGGCAGATTGATGTGGCTCGTTGTGCGGCTGTCGTGGACTCTTCAACCGAGACCTTTTTTCCGGACAATAATATTTTGGGATTGAAATGTTCCGTCTGCAGGCGTGCACGTGCTGCCGAGGTGGGTGGCGCTGAAGCTGGACGTGAAATGCTGTGTTGAGTCGAAGCGGGAAGGCAGAACAAAGACTGCTTTCAGCTTTGGCGGCCTCCTAAACCCTGGTTCTGCCTGCAGGCGCACATGCGCTGACGGGCGTGGTGGCGCTGACCCTGGCTTCCGATGCCATAAGGAGCCTTGGAAAGCTGGCCTTGGCCTTGTTCATTTTCATCGTCGGACCATGCAAAAAGGTGGAATGCGAGTCACTGCAGGCGTGCACCTGCTGCGGGGGCGGCGGCGCTGCAGCTGGAGGCACATGGTGGCCTAAACCCTAAACCCTAAACCCTAAACCCCAAACCCTAAACCCCAAACCCAAAACCCTAAACCCAGTTGCACATCAAAATGTGGCCTGGAAGCCGAGCAACAGTCCGTCTCGCTGCAGGCGTGCATGCGCTGGCGGGGGTCGTGGCGCTGAAGCTGGAGTGCGACCCCAACGCCTTTGCAGATGACCCGGAGGGTCTGGTCATTGCGCAGGTGCGCTAGTTGCACGTATCTGCATGAAGTCGGTCACGAGACAAGGGAGCCTGCTGGCATCTGCCGTCTGGCTTGGGGTGCTGGCGGCAAGCTGACGAAGAGCTGAAAATCAAAACGGGATAATCAAAACCAAAAACGCTTGACTGCTCGCAGTCCATCAACAGCCACCTGCCGCCAAGCGTGCGAGTGCTGGCGGCGCAGCGCGTGAACAAGGGCTTTAATGCGCGCGAGCGCTGCGGCCACCGCACATACCACTACTTCCTGCCCGCGTCCGCCATCGGCCTCACGCTCGACGGTGAAAAGTTGACAGAGTCACAATGCCTTCCTTCAATGCCTTCTTGCAGTGCCTTCATTGACAGTAGGAATTGACAGTAGGAAGGTATCGCTGGTTCCAGTCGACCTGTGCTAGCATGGCTGCGTACTACATGCCTGCACTTCCGCCACTCGACATCGACGGTGCTCACAGTAGACGCATCTTGCATCCGTGGCCGCTTATGAGGCCCCGCCTGGAAAGACGTGCCGGGACTGCGGGCGACGGAGGAGGAAGCAGGAAGCCGGGAAGCGGGCAGGGGCTGCTGCACGGCACGCCGGCGCTGTGTTCCAGGGTTTAGGGTTTAGGGCGCACATCAGGGTCATGAACCAGTCCACATCAAAACTGCAGGCGGCGAGGAGGACGAGCGGCAGCTCCGGCTGCTGCGGGACACGCCATCTGTTTTATGTTTCACGTGAAAAGACTGGCGAAAGTTATTGAAAAGAGCGCACGCTTGCATCTCAGTCTCAGAAGTGTGCACTCGTGACCCATATGTTCTTTCTGGGTGCCAGGCGGCGAGGAGGACCAGCGGCGGCTGGGGCTGCTGCGAGATACGCTGGCGCTGTTCGAGGGCACGCACGCCTTCCACAACTACACCAAGCGCAAGCTGTACCGCGCAGAGACGCGCGAGGCCGCCGCCCGCAAGGTATAGTCATGATTCCGCATTTAGGGTTTAGGGTTCGCGTGCACTATCATGATTCAATGTGTTCCGGACTCAGTGTGTTCATCGTGTGCCTGCAGATGTGGGAAACCCTAAACCCTACCTCCAATTCAAGCAGCCTTCGCGCCTGTTTGAGCCTCTGCCGTCCCACCGCAGGGCCAGGAGAGCCGCCGGCGCCGCCGGCGCGGTGACGACGAGGAGGCACCCGCGGCGCCGGAGGCCGATGCCGCCATGACTCACGTCAACGCAGACGCCAGCACAGCCGCGGCGGACGCCTCGCGGCCAGCGGCCTCGGAGGCAGCCGCCGGCGCCAGTGCACATGCCGCACAGCAGCCCGCGGCGGCGGCGGCGGCGGCAGCCCCGACAGCGGCAGCAGCTCAGGAGAAAGCGCAGCCGCCGGCATCCCCGGCAAAAGCGCAGCCGATGATCGAGGCGGCGCCGATGGACGAAGACGATGACGACGCGGGGTCGGAAGATGAGGCGGCGCTTGCAATAGACGCCGCCACGCCCGGCGAGCGCTTCAACACCCTTGGGTAAGCAGTGTGCAAGCCCCATGCGCACGCCAACATGTCTTGTTTCAGAGGGTGGCAATCCATTGCCAGGCCTTCAAGCCCGGGAAGCCGTCGCCGGTCATATCTGGCCATCGATACCGAGGTCAGTAGGGGTCTGACACGCGGCTGTGCCACCACTACATGCCGTCAATCTGTGCGAAACCTCTCCCGAGCCATGGCCGTCTTGAACCCCCCAGAAACTGTGTGCTCTTTGCTTTGCACCCGCAGGTGGAACCACCAGCTGAAGGCGGGGGACAGGATCGAGCGGTCGCACCACCGCCACATGCGAGAGGTGCGGCTGGAGGGGGGGCCCACGCCGCTTGCGCCCGGCGGCCCTGTAGCGCTCAAAGTCGTCATCGCCGGCGACTCCTTTATGCTGCACCAGATCAGGTGAAGACAACTGCATTACTTTCGAAGCATCAGGGTTGGGTCTTCAAGTGTTGCACCGCATCAGTCCGAAAGCAGCACTGCCTGCCCGGAGGGCCACCCGCAAGGCAAGCACGCGATTGAACAGTTTGCTCAACTCGAGTTCTGACACCTTGGTTCGGTTCTTGGCTTCGTGTCATGTGTCTACTAAACCCTAAACCCTAAACCCCAATCTCTTCGCCAATCTCTTCGTGGTTGTAGCCTCTCAGCTCTCGGCTTTTGCGCCACTCGGCAGGCATATGGTGGGCACGGCGGCAGCGGTCGCGACCGGCCGCATCAGCCTGGAGTTTGCGGAGGCGACGCTGCATGTGCCAGCGCGTGCGGCGCTGCCGCTAGCGCCGGGCGCGCCGCTAGCGCTCGCTGACAACGCCTTCCTTACCTTTCCCAGGCACGCCTTTGCTTGAAACTGATTCCAGACGCCCTGGGAATACACGCTCAAGCGGCACACGCCATGCCATGCCACCCTGCGGAGCGGCAAAGGTAGCGGCTGCGGCGGCGGTGGTAGCGGCATCATGGCTGGCACCCTTCCAGTGCGGCATCCGTTTCAGGATACAGGATCGGGCTTGGATGCTGTTCTGAACATTGTTGCAGGGAACAGCCGGGGGGGCCGCTGAGTGTGCTGGCGCTGAGCGGCGAGCGGCTGACGCTGCGGGAGGGTGGCCGCGCCCTGCAACGCGCCTTCGAAAAGGAGGTGCGAGCTCTGGTGCCTTGCTGACACCGCGTCGCCGCAGCGCCTCTCATGCTGCGCCGCTGACGGTCGCACGGAATCAGTCCACCATCTGCAGAGTTATGATGCCATGCAAACCCTAAAAGCCTTCCGAGGAGGTCAAGAACAATGGTCCGATGTCAGTACGCCATCCAACAGGTGCTGCACCCGCACATCAGCACGCTGCTGGAGGGCGAGGAGTGGGACGCCTGGTGCGAGCGGCTGTCCCGGCTGGCGTTCCGGCCGAAGGAAGTCGAAGAGGTCGTGGCTGCGGCGAGGGTGTGGAAGTCGCAGCGGCGGCCGTCGCGGAAAGAAGCCGCCGCCGCCGCCGCCGGAGACGGCGAGGCGGCGGACACGCTCGAGGGCCCGGCGTTGACTTTTTAGGTTTTGAAACCTGCGAGGGGTTTTCATGGCCGACCTCTGAGAGCGCAGCCGGGCGAGGGGGCAGACGCGGCGGGGATTGGCCGGCTTACTTTTGCTTTTGGACGGCAGCAGCGCTGTTTGGACGGCACATGTAAAGCTGGTAATTTGACAAACAGGACATTGGACGCCCTGCGGCAAGCAGATAGAATCGCTGATACACCCTGACACGCACTTGGCTCAAACCCGGCGTGACATCATGGCGTGTTGCTCTCAACCTCGTCATCAAACAAACCTGAGGAATCAGTTGATAGCATCACCTGGCACACTCACATCTGCAGATCAAACCCACGTACAATTGCACCTCTGATGTGACTTGGCAATTCTGAAACCCACGACTCCTACTGATGCACGACCACGTTCCTCCTCGGATCCTGGCACAATGTCCACTGACCTCTTGTGGGATCGGGTGCCAGACTCCATAAGACTGCTGGCGGCAGAAGGTGTGTCAAAACCAGGCCCATCTCCTGGTTCGTCTGCGCCGCCCATCCGCCACCGTGTTGTGTGAGTCGCCCTCAGCCGAAGCAGCTGCTGCACCTTGCGCCCCTGTCTCCGTCCTTTGGGCGGCGCCAGCTCAGCCGAGGCAGCTGCAGCACCGCTCACTGCGCTCGTCCATCGCCGTCACCTCTGGCACCAGCACCCGCAGCCGCTTGGCCACCTGGTGCAGCGATTTGAGTTTAGCGAAGCCTCACATTTCACGCTCACATTTCATGTCCAGCGGTGGCGTGAGCACATGACATGCTGCCGCAGCACCGACAATGCGCTGCGATGCCAGCGTTGGCATGGTTGTCTTGGGGACTCTCAGTGCCGCATTCGACCACAGATGTCATGCAGTGAGGAAATGACTGGGCGCAGATTCCAATGTGCATGCATGCCCACTGCCTCCGAACTTATGCACTGCACCTGCGCAGCCGAAGGCCGATCGGCTGCTTGCTGCGCCGTGCATGCGGCCACCAGAGCGGCCAGCTGCGGTGGCCAGTAGTCCGGCAGTTGCGGCCGGTAGCCGTACGCGACCTGTAGGGGGGGTGAAAACGCAATCAATCTACAACACAGACGCCCTACAGGTAGGTCTAGTTCGGATAGGAGTAAACCGGTTGAGGAACACTGCCGGTGGCATGAGGTGGGCAGTCACAGCGACGTTTGTCCAGGCAGCCTGATGCCACATGCTCCGCAACAGCTAGGGTTTTGAGGGCCCATGCAACTCCGCTGAATGGAGTGCACACAGGCAGGCAGCAGAGAGGCTCACCCGTGTGGCATACCTGCAAACGCCAGTTCAAAGACATCAGCAGTCATGCCACTGGGATGCTACCGTCGACTAGCTCGTGTACTGGCAAACTCTTCTTCATTGGGCATGCTTTTGCCGCATCCTCCATCAAAGTGACAAAGTGAGCTTCGTGGGGCACCGGTCTCAGATGGCGCTCACTTTTCGAATTCGCGCACGTTGGCGGCCGACCCCAGCTCTGCCGCCGTAAGCTGCTTGCTCATGACCTCCCTCATGACACACCCCAGGCTGAAAACGTCTGTGGGGTCACACGCAGCGCATGTCAGCACTGATGAAGCTGCAGCAGTTTAGCAGGAGAATCTCAGGAAAATCTCGGGCGCAAAGGCTGCCAGGCTCATTGAGACGCTGCTCGGTTGACGCAAAACTCCGGCCGTGCAACCCCTGTGCGACCAGTCAGGTGCGGTGGTCCAGTTGCCCCTGGATCGCTCAAGGGCCTCGCCTGCCTTCTCATTGTAGGGCTGACTGAGGCTGACTTCCGGCGCCATGGACAGACACGAACCTGTCTGACCTGCACAGCACAAGACACGATGTGAAAAACGTGCCGCCGTGTGGCACCGGCCCATGTGCCGGGCATTGAAATCCCATTCAACAGAGCCGACCAGTGAGACTCGTCGACTGGGCATGCAACTGCGGCGAACCCGCCGGCTCGCTCTGCACACAGCAGGCGACTGCTCGTTGCTGGCCGCATGACGTTCCTGTGAGATTGCGCTGCGGGGCGGGCTCGGGCGGCGGAGGCGGCGCCTTCGCCGAGCCGCCGTTTGGACGCGCCGCCATGCTCTTCACCCTCCTATGTGTCATGGATTTGAGAAGACTCTGTCAGGCACATGTCCTTCCTGACAAGAGGGTGCAGTCCTGGAGCGAAAACACAGAGGGGACCTGATGGGATGCCCTCGGAGGGAGCGGAGCCCTTTATTATATTTTATTTTATTTCATTTTATTTCATTTTATTTCATTTTATTTTATTTTATTTTATTTTATTTTAATTTATTTTATTTTATTTTATTTTATTTTATTTTATTTTATTTTATTTTACTTTATTTGATTGCTGACACTGCCACACATGACTAAGCACCCACAATGGTTGTCTGTCAATTTCGTGGTTGTTGTGGAGCATGCATCACCCTTTTGGCGTACAGCGATGCGGAGACAGGGCGAGGTTTTTCCTGTCTCAGCCAGCCAGCCCGACAAAACCAAAACATGCATCTCCAGGCTCGATGCCTGACTGAAAAAGCAAACTCGAGGCGAACGCGCCTGAGGACCGTGCTGGGCTGTCGTTCCACAAAGCTGGCGTGCCGCGCCATGCCACCGCCGGCGACTCTGCCGCCGCCGCCGCCCCTGTCTTGCCCGTCGGCCGCCTTGTTGCCGACGGCGGCCTTCCCGCCGACCGCAAACGAGGCAGCGCTGAACGACACTGCGCTGCGCCGCTGCTGCAGCGCTTTGGGACTTACGAGGGACTTGCTGCGGCGCGCCGCCGCCGTCTCGCTGGCGCCGCTCCCCGCGATGCCTTCACCCAGCTTCGACTCCGACCGCACCAGCTCCAGCCTGCAGCAGATGACGTCCGGAGATGAAATTCGCAGACCTCGGGTGGCAGGGCTCAGATCTGGTCCGCCGCCGCCCTAAAACCCTAAACCCTTGATCTCGCATTCCTTCATCCGCTGTGAACTGCCCTGACTGTAGAAGCCACCCTGGAGCCCGGACAGCGGAGCTGAGCAACGGTTATTCTTGTGAGCGATTTCGTTCACAGGCTTGAGATCCGAGCGGAGTCGATGTACGCTGTGCGCAGATGAGCGCGAGCTGTTGAGTAGGGGCTGTGAAGCGCGCTTTGAACCGCGCACACTCGTTCAGATGGCTTCTTTCGGTCCAGGGCCTCCACCGTGGCGTGCAGTCCGAAGTCTCCCAGCTTCGCCTCCAGCATGCCGCCTGTACCTGCGCATCAGGCAACATACGGATTTTGCAGGTATGTTTCGAAATGTCTCCCACCTTCACCCCCAGGACGGCGTTTTTGCCTGCAGACTCAGGAGACACACGTTTCATACTGACTTATCTTATTGACTTTGCATACGTGAAGTCTCTCAGCCTGGTCTCCAGGATGTCGTCCTTTCCTGCGGAGAAGCGAGGGACATTACAGCACAGTTTTCAGGGAAACTTCGTTCATCAGTTACTAAGTTGTTACTAAGTTTCATGGCTGCAGGCGTCGTTCAGTCCCATCCAGTGGCAGCGCAGGAGCCAAGGCGCTCCGGCGTTGCCGCCGTACATGCCGAGAGTGCTCCTCAGTCCATCAAGGCTGAGGGGCATATGCAGCGTCACTTGGCGGCTGGGCGCTCGTATGCCAGAGTGGCTGGGGCAGGGCTCGTGTGCGCACGTGCACGTGTGTGCATGTGCATGGTGCTTCTGCCGGCCACGACAACCACACTCAGCATGAACCAACACACTATCTAGGGTTTAGGGTGCCGCGGCACTGTGCCAGCATGCAGCCCGCTGTGCCAGCGGAATCCTATCAACAAAAATGCTTGATAAAATTTGTTACTTTCACAGCCTGCCAGCTGCGGACACGCACGACACAGTGCCGCGCAATCCTCCGAAACCGCCCTGTCCTGCTGTCCACTTCGCCGGGCTGCAGGGTGTTGCAGATCACACCTTCCGTCAGCAGCACATTGGCGGCCTTGATGTCGCGGTGGATGATGAGCGGCCGCTGCGAGTGCAGGAATGCCAGGCCGTCTGCGATCTGGATGCACCACTGCAGCCCCTGGCTGTATGTGTACACAACCTGCGCACGTATTGGAGCGCGTCAGCTTCGACGCTTGTGCCCCTCCATGAGCCGGCACACCATGCTGCACATGGAGGGGCACAAGCGTTTCACGCAGCGTCGGAAGTGTGGAGACAAACAGAGTCGCGCTGCGCTTGGGTGATCATCCTAGGGGATTCTTCTATGCTGACAGTCCACCCGTGTGCGCTGCATCCACGCGACCCCCCACAAACGTGGGACAGTGGGCGATATCGACGGTTGACCTAAAAGGTACGAGGAGTATCGTAGCACCTTCCAGCCCTTGACGGCCATCTGCGCCAGGATCTTCTCGCCCAACGCGCCGCCGCTGCACAGCTCGGTGACGATGAACATGCTGTCGTGCGACACGTGCGCTCCGCCATGACACTCCTCCGCGATGAAGCCCACGCCCAGCACCCCCAGGACGGCCCTGTGCCGGCACGTGAACCTTTTCAATGTGTGTTGCCATCTCCCACGGGTTTGCCTGTCAGTCTTGCAGCATGGCCAACCAGGCCCGGCGCCAGCCACCCCAGGGTGGCCCTGCGGCTTTCTTCACCGTCAGCGTCCTGGAGCAATCTGCCGGCTTCCCTTGCCCCCATGCACCGGCTGCGACTCAAGAAGGTGCCCACCTCAGTCAGTAGTACCGCTCTGCATGCCAACGGAAGTCATGCATGTTTCAGCTTGTAGGGTTTAGGCTTGTAGGGTTTAAGCTTGTAGGGTTTAAGCTTGTAGGGTTTAAGTTTGTAGGGTTTATTTGCACCTGTGCCGCAGGCCCGCCAGCAGTACGGCCTCTTTGACGAAATCCTGCACGTCCAGGGGGTGCTGGAACAGCTCTGCTCGCAGGTACTTGACGGCCACGTCTAGAGTCTCCTCCCCGCCGCCGTTTGCCGCCGCCGCCACGGCTTCGCCCGCTGCTGACGCAGCCGGGTCCCGCCAGTTGGCCAGCTTGCAGTGCGCAACGGTGGCAAAGGCGCCATACCCCAGGTCCTCCACCTGCATTCAAAACAGTGTGTCAGGCTCCGCAGCATGTTCGATACAGGGTGGCAGCGATGGCAGGCGGCCATGCTGAGCGGAACCGCAGCCAGGAGGGCATCGACCAGCTCATTCCAAGCGAGCACCAAGGGTGGGCAGCTCCGACCAAGCAACGGCAAGCAGGGCGCTGAAATGCCAGGGTGCTGCAGAATACCGCTTGCACAGTGCATTCCCGCGCCTTGGTGAGGTCGTGGGCCTCGATGAAGGTGATGCCCGCGGTGTGGCGCAACGCGGCGTACTTGCTGATGGCATCGAGCGCCGCGCGCACACCGCTGCGCTTGAGCGCTGCGTAGTGCGCCAGCGCCTGCAACCGAGATAGTGGATGCCATTCGCTCAACGCAAAGTCCGGGACTGGCCAAAGGTGAGTGATCGAGTGCCGGTGATGCGTCGATCGGGTGCATGTCGAGTGCAGGCGACGACTGCAAAACGCAGGCGACAGATGCAGCCAGCCAGCCGATGTGCTGTTCTCAATGCCACATCGCCGGCAGAAGCATCCCACACACCTGTTCCGACGCATGCTCGGAGAGCACAGGGCGGTAGATCAGCTCCGGTCCGGCAGCGCCGCGCTCACCGCCCTCTGCGCCGCCCCGCGCTGCCCGGCGCCCGCCGCGGTTTGACGCTGGATTGTATCAGCACCCGAGGGGTAAGCCGTGTAGCTGCTCGCACGCGCTGCGTCTCCGTCCGGCTGCCGCGCGTCCGCCGCGGCGCCGCCGCCGGCGCCGCCCGCGAGAAACGGCGTCTGTGCGGTGGCTCCACTGACGGAGCGGGCCTCTGGCATCGCCTCCATACGGTCCAGAGACGTCGACTTGACAGCTCACTAGGCTGGGAAGGCAGCAAGTGTTCATAAATCAGTGCAGTGCGCAGCTAGGTTATCAGCACCGGTGCAGCTGGCTGAGGTGGAGTTTCAAAGATCGGGATGCGCTTGCTGGACTGTGGGAGAACGATCACAACCGTTTGAGGACATCATGCCAGCACGGCTTGCACGATACCAGCTCTGCACCTGTTCACTGTGTGTATGTCGACCTGCAGGTCGTGTCCCGCAGTTTGCGGAGGCTATTCGGATTGCAATGCAAATTTTCAATGCATTCAAGAGCTGCGATCAAGCTGGACCTTTCCAAAGCTGAGTGTGCCTGGTGCAGCTCTGGCATTCCTCTTCGAGATGAGAGCCTGGGCAAAATTGAGAACACTGACAGGTGCCGTCGATTCTGCGTGCTGACTGAGTGTAGTCCGGATTAATACAGCTGTATCTCAATAAAACCTTGCAAGCGGGCAGTTGTGGGCTTGCGTCCAAAGAGCTGTGTGCACTCTGCTTGTGTACGGCAGGTAGGGCATACTAAGTGTAACGTTGGGCTTAGTATCCCATGTGTACGGCAGAACCTGCAGGTCACGTGACCTAGAAACTTCGTTTCTCCAGCAAAAGTGCGACGATGTTGCTCGGAATAGATGACGAGATTCAATTTCATTTGTGGCTGACAGCGCGCACGGGCCCGGCAGCAGCCAATCTCGTATTCCTCCTGTCTCTGTGATCGAGCTTCCTGCAAATCTGCAGCTGCATTCGAAGAGTACAGAAGTCTCACATTGCGCCCTCGACACTGTTCAGGTGCTACTTTACTGGCCGAGCCGGTGCTAAAGTGGTGTTGGCCGAGGCGGCATGATAAGACAGTGCACATGGATCGTGCATCTGCATGGTTGCACGCGGGATCGGCAATGTGTCGAATGGGACGAAGATCCGTAAGTTCAAATTTGTTACCGGTCCTGTGTCCCGCTGCCGCGACGCTGAGGGAACTGCCTGGCGGCGAGCCACGCGCCGTCGCATGGATGAATCGCAAAACAGCGGTGCTGGATCAGTACCTCAGAGAACAGCAAAACACTCAGTATGGCAACTGCATGCTGGCAAAGAAACCTGCTCACCAAACTCAGAGTGGTGAGTGCCGCAGGGCGCACTGATCAAGATTTTGCGATTTTGAGTCGGGGGAATGAACAGGATGCAGTCACAATCGTTTCACGTCCACATAGCAGCTGTGCCCGAGCAGATGGGTGCGGCGCCCAAGGGTGCGCAGCAACAAAGCACCACAAGCTGTGTTTCGGCCGGCCCCAATGCCGGAATCTGATCATTATGCGTCGTGCAGAGCCTTCTGACCGTCCTCAATGTACACTCAAGAGTGACGCGGGCGCCCGACTGTGCAGATGAGTGGTGGACCGCGCTTGAGGGCGCATTCCCAAGAATCCTGCGGGACGAGGTCTGCCGCGACCTCCGTTTCGAGGATCTGTACCGGTGGGTGTCTTTATGAACCGATGCATTTTGCATGTGCGCGCGCAGCGGCGCAACTTCATGCTGTCAAGAACCTGGATGCAATGCACATGGTGCCTAGACGCCTGTCAGCGTTGCGACTTTTACCAGACAGACTGCTGTAAATGAACCTGAGCATTTGACAGCGCTCTGGGCCACGCACACACGACAAATGATTAGAGCTCTGTGCACAGGGCAGCGTACAACATGGTGATCTACAAGCAGGGCAGGCGCCTGTACAATGGGGTGTCGGCCGCGATTGTGGCGCACGCGCGGACCGTCGCGGCGGAGCTCGCCGCCGCGCCCGACGTCGGCGGCGACGCCGGTTTCCTGCAAGAGGTGTACGCGCGGTGGCGGGAGCACAAGAAGACCTCGGCGATGGCGCGACGTGGTCATGGTGCGGTGCCGCCCACCCTGTACCAGTTTCTAAAGCCCACCCTGCAGCAGTTTCACAGCGCATTTGCGCCGCGCGCAGCGCATGCCGCCCCCCACTCCCCCCGCAGGAGACTGAGTCTTTCTGCCCGCTATTTAGGGTTTGGGCCAGGGTTTAGGGTGCCTGGATGCAGCCGCGCAGAGCCCTGCCAACGTGTTGCCGTTGCTCGAGGCGTGGCGCCCTACTGTGGCACAGTAGCACACCCTGTAATGGTTCTATCAGGCCCGCCAGTGTGAAGAGCCTCTTTGCATCTACTGCCTCATGGGCATGCCACCATCTCGGAAAATCGACTGGGGTTTCCCACAATGCAGTACATGGACCGCGTCTGGGTGAAGCGCCATCGCAACAAGGGGTCCACCTCGCAGCTGGCGTTGGACGCATGGCGGGACGCCGTTGTTCGGGAACCGCGCATCCGCGAGCGCCTGCGCAGCGCGTTGGCCAGCGCGACTGGCGGAGGTTCACGCAGCGGTGGAGTTTCTGGCAGCGGCGGCGGCGGCGGCGGAACCTCCGACGGTGGCGCAGTGGCGGCTGGCGACGGCGGCGATGGCGATGGCAACACGGACCTGCTGCGTTCCATCAGAGAGGCGAGCCTGCCCCGCTCGAAGGGCGGTCCGTTGAAGCGTCGTCGAGGCTTGCTGGCACTATCACGCTGCGCGACAGAGTGTGCTGCCGAGAGGGTCCCCTGCATATCAATTGGCAGGCAGCATCGCCAAGCACAGCACCGCCCCCACCATCTGCATTTGAAAAATTGGTGCATTATTTTGAATTTTGAATTAAAAAAAAAAACAAAACGTGCAGACTGCTATGCTGCTGGCGTTGAGCCTGCATAGCGTTTGCCCTGGGTCCACCAACAAGGAAACAATCTGTTGGAAACTTGGCCATGCCCTTGCAGATGCTGGAGGAAGTCGGGGAGCCGCGGGATCTGAATGAGACAGCGAAGGGCACGCCGACAGCTGAGGCAGCAGCGTAGCGGCAGCCGTGCCCGATGTGGCTTGAAGGGCATGGAGGGAGGCGCAGATTCATTTGCGTTTTCAAGTTTCGCGTTTGCTCGAGTGGCGGATTGAGTAGGCATACCGTTGAGGCCGCCAAAATGGGTCGCAGCAATTTTTGATAAAAGCGTATGTGGGCATCTGGACCAAGATGATGCAAGAGCCATCTGCCGTTTTCAAGAAGCTAGGCCGCTGCTGAATTCGAAGGTGCTAGGCGGCAGTTGATAAGTCGAGCGTGCAAGCTCCTCGCCCGTGCAGAAACTCCAAACCAACTGAACCAGCATGAGATTTTGTTCTCCGTCTCCGGAAGTCGCCCAGATAGACACCGGCATGCAAAACGCCACAAGCACAGCGACCGCTGCTGACGCGGCGTCCCCACAACAAGCAGAAACTGGAACCTCATTCAGGAACCTGATCGTCTTGCAAGAACACTGGCACGACCATTGCCATGCACCACTGCAGGGTGGGTCCGTTCACTCGAGCTCGATGGGCTCGTCCTTAGTGCCGCTGCCGTACACGGGTGTGGCGGCAGCCGCTGGCGGTGCACGATCCTGCTTCACTGGCGCCACAGCCTCCTGCCTGGCAGCTGACGGCGGGCGCTGCGCATTGCGCTGCAGCGCTGCAGTGCCTGCAGCCCCACGAGGGACAGTGGAGACCCACATGATGGGCGTGGCTTTGCTGATACACTATGACGCACGTGCAGCGCTTGCACGTCACGACTTCAAGCAGCAGACGCAGCTGAACAGCCGTGTGCAAACAAAGGGTTGCAAAGGGAGACTGGGTTTCGCCTCTGCTGCGCGCGCAGCCGCCGTCGCTTTGGCCCGCCGCCACACAGGCCGCAGCCGCTGTAGCTGTGGAAGCAGGCGGGGCATTGGTGCCGCCGTGCGTCGCCGCCGCCGCCGCCGTCGCCAGCATGTTTGACGTAGAGGCAGCGGTGGCCATCGGCGCACAGCTGCCGTGTCCGGCCGCCGCCGCCGCTGCTGGCGCCGCCGCGGGGTGTGGGACTGACGCGGCGGGCGCCGGCACCGCCGCACTCCCGGAAGGCGCGGACGCGATGTCGCGGTATTCCGCCAGCCAGTAGCGCTCAGAGGCGGCAGGAATATCGGCGGGCCGGCCGCCGCAAACGCCCGCCAAATTCAGGCGCGCCGCTTGCTTGGCACCCCAAAACTGGCGCTCCACCTCGCGCTGGTTGCGCACCAGCTCCCGGATGACCGCCTGCCACAACGATGGGCCATAAAGCTCGTTCGTAATAGACGCCAATGGGAACTCTGTAGGCTGGCTTGAACATGGCAACAGCAGCAGCACTGCACCCACCCCACGACTTCCTCAAAAGAATCCACTCTGCTGCTGATCTCGGAATCGAGCAGCAGCGCTGCGCCCTCCCTGTGACACTGCCCCCGAGATTCACTCCGCTGAACTCCCGGCTGACCCTAAACCCTAACCCTAAACCCTGACCCTGAACCCCAACTCCGCTGACAGAAAAAGGGCAAAGACGCAGTCAGAGACGGCAGCCACCTGAGCGCGGCTGGATGAAACGTGCAAACACGTGTTTGCACATTGATGGGTAGGTCCACGTTTAGGGTTTAGGGTTTAGGGTTTAGTGCAGCGAGAGCGGGCACCTCCAGCAACACTTCGTCTGTCGGGTACTTGGCGGCGAGCCATACGCCAGCCTGCTTGATGGCCGCGGCGACTTCCTCGGCGGACGCGCCGCCGGGGCCCGCCGCCATCAGCACCTGATCAGTCAGGACGTACAAGAGAGCGCACATCAGTGTCTGACCGGAAGCAACAGGCGTCGGGTTCGCAATCGAGCGCTCTCTGGGATATCTGACCTATCAGCTGCTTGACAAGCCCCTAGGGTGGAAACTCCCCTGAGCGGTTCTCTCACTACAGCAGGATGTCTGGGAACTGGCGCATGAACAGAATCAATGCACAGGCGAATTGTCTAGCGGAGGAACATGTGGCTATCAGCTGGCTTCATGCCAGCTTCATGCCATCATGTGCCAGCACTACGAACACCTGCCAAGGCTTGCCGAGTCGACGGACAACGACGCTCATGACTCACGCACCAGCGTGGCGTTATGGATCATGGACTCGTTGTAGCGCTTGCGGCGGTCCAGGAATCGTCGCAGCGCAGCCATGTCGTTGCCGCGGCTCCCGGCCAGCGCCATGCAGGACTCCGCATCAAACACCACCAGGCCGGCGCCTGCAGAACACCAGTTCAATGCCAGGCATCAGTGGCAGTTCGTTGTCAGATCTCTAGAGTTGGCTGGGGCGGCCGAAGTGGGCTACATTTGCTGTGGCAGGGAATGGAAAACGCAGAACATCAAACAGTTGGCAGCATGGGCCCCAGAGCAGCATAACGACGAGCCGGAATGTTGTCGAATCTGCAAACAGACATTAGGCCCGCTGCTGCATCCGTGCCCGCACCGCCGTGAATGATCGTGGCGGTGGGGATGCGGAGGGTGGGCAGCTGCAGAAGCGGCTTCGTTGGCAGGCAGCGCGGCGGCGTGAGCCTGGGCTTCTTGGCGGCGGCAGGACGGCTGTAGTCGTCACTATCGTCGTCATCGTCGCCGTCTTCATCGAGTCTCCAGGCCTTTCGGCTGTGGCGCTGCAGGCGGCCACCGGGCAGGTTCCCGGTGGAAGCCGGCAGGCCCTGTATTCGGCGCTGGCTGCGCGCCGCGCGATCCTGCAGCACTTTCAGGTCCAAATGTTTCAATATTCAAACATTCTGAGTTGGAGACTTGGAGGACTAGGCACCAAGAAAGTGCCATCGGAAAATGCGCCTTGATGCGTGCTAGCAAGCGATCAGGAGTGATGCAAGTGTGAACCATGAAAAACTGCGCATCCGTTCTGAATCATGTGAGGGCAGCGATGATGGGAAGCCATGTCAGGAAGCAGCACACGCAGCAGCACGCTGATCGCTGCCGATGAGGGGCGCAGACAGTCCTACCAGCGCATCTGCGAGCTTCTCAGCGGAATGCGCCTCCAGCGTCGCAGCACTGCCGCCGAAGCGCCACAGGGCGTCTTGCTGCGCCACCTGCGCCGCCACACCTGCAGCGTCAAAAGGATCATATAGATCACAGCGCCAAGTGTCGATCACGGATGTCAGACGCAACTATCAGTCTGATACAGGCGCCGAACAAAGAGGACCTGTTCGTCAGTGAGTTGAACATACTGCATCGTTGTTTGCAGTGTATAAATCCCTGCCAGCATGCGTACTCGCGACGCAGCCACTCTGGCCGAAAGGAGAACGCAGCCCAGGCATACAGCAAAGCTGCAATCTGGCATGGCATCCCATGCCCGGTTACGGGAGCTGATGATCACTGCTGCTGGTGGAGCCATCAAATGCGAAGCTGCCTTGACTGTATTCCGCATATAACGATGTCCATCTGTAAGCAATTGGGAGCTCACATTCACACCTGGCCGGACTCTGGTGGGGCGCTTGGGGATATGTTGTGCGTCCAGCCGCAAGGGCTGCGAAGGCGGCATCGGCGGCGGCACCTGGGGCGGCTTCCCTGCCTGCGCGCCTCCCGGGGGCAGCGCCTGCGCCATGGGCCGCTGCTGATTGTGGGTCGGCACAGGCGGACGCTGCGGCAGCGCCTGTGGTGTCGGTGGCGTTGGTGGCGGCCCCGACTGGTGTCGGCCGGCGGGGTCAGGCGGCATAGTGCGCACTGCTGGGGGCGGCGGCACCGGAGCAGGCTGCGACGCAGTTGGTGGCGGGGCGGTGCCGTGACCGGGCGGTGGCTTTGATGCACCTGCAGAACAACACGATGCGAAGCAGCCTCAGCAGAGTTGCTTGCAGCTGTGCGACAATATTAGACTATAGTAGGCTAGTGTGGGTGCAGCGTTATCACAACCTGAATGAACGAGACATGACAATGGTCATACAATGTGATGCTGGCAATGCGCAAGCAAGCACATCACAGCAAATATCTGATATCTGAAATCGGAGGCCGCCGCATTGGCTGACTCGACAAATTCCGGTTCTGCAGTATCAGGGGCTGCCGAAATGATGCAGCTGGCCGTCGAGTTGCCCTATGAGCAAGTTGAAGCCAAGAGGCCTGCTTGGTTGCTCTCTGGATATCGTGCACCTCCTGGTGGCGCATGCTCCCTCAGCGCCGCTCGAGAAGCAGGGCACCAGCGACACGCAAGCGCCAGGTGGATGCGGCCGTTCAGCGCACTGTCGTCCAGGAAGCGGAGATCGTGCGCGCCGCTGGCGGCATCGAAGCCGGTGACCTCTGCGAACTGCATCTGGCCCGATGTGGGGTCGTAGACGAGGACGGTGGGCAGCGTGCTGGCGCCGCTGCCAGCGCCGCTTCCGTTGCCGCGGCCGCCGCCGTCGCTGTTGCCACTGCCGTCGCCGCTGACGGCGGCGCTGCCATCGGGCTTGCCAGTCGTGGCGTCGACGCTGGCCGCTGATGTGTGATCAACGGTCGGCGACAGGCCTGCACAGTCGGCGACGATGGCGGCGTTGCTGGCAGCGCCGCGGCTGCAGAAGAAGTCGGCGAGGGGGATGGCTGCCTTGGCTTCCGGCTTCAGCCCGGTTGGAGCCACCAGGACTTTGCCAAGCCAGTCGTTGGCGTCTGAGGCGCCTGCACATAGGTCGGACTGTGAACGAAGGCAGTCGTCAGGTCATGCAGCAAGCAAACCTAACCTGCCGTTGTTGCCTTGGACGGCATTGGACAGCATCGGGTATGGCTTGATGAGCAAATGAAGCGGTCGCTAACCGAGGCCGACGTGGGCAGCCCAGTCCCGGAACGAGGAGAAGCTTCTTAAGGCCGGGTCGTCGTGGGCTGCCGGGGACGTCGTCGCCCGCGGGAGACGGCAGCTGTCGCAGCTGCAATCGCCGATGTGCACCACTGAGCGGTCCCGGCCTTGCTGCGGGCTGGCAGGCTCGTCTGCGTACCAGAGGCCACCGGAGCAGACAGCGTGCGGTATGCTTTCCGATCCGATGATGAAGATCTTGAACTTGCCGTCGGGGCAGGCAGCCAAGATGTTTCTGAGCATCTGACGAGCATTCATGGCTGCAGATTATGCTGCTGCAATAAGTCGGGTAACTGATGCAGTTTGCGAAAATTGGGCGGAGGTTTGTAGCCCCCGCCATATTTGCCGCCAACCATGTCTTCCTCGGAATGCGCGACTCGTTACCAAGTCAACCAAGATCCACTTACCCGGCAGCATGTCAGGCAAGTGATATGGTTCAACTTGAAGGAGTAGTGTGTGAATGTGAGCGTTGTAGCAGACATGCCACGCAGCGCAGTCATGTATGCAAGACTCGGCAGCGGCGTGTGTGCATGGCGACAGCCCACATCGGTGGTGCCGTCGTGTGCATGCTTCACGAAGCGACATGATGGGCATCACGCTCCAGGACAGGTGGCCGGCCGGCGCGGTCTCGCAATGCCGCAGAACCTCTAGGCATCGTGGACAATGCTGCCAGCAGCAGCGGGGGTCAAAACACAGGTACGTCTCGAAGGGTACGCCGCCTTGCTGATCATTTATAAACCTCCTGCTGAAGCCACCAAGAGCTTGAAGGTTTGAACAACGTAGTTGCAGGCATACGAGTATAGCACATGAGCATGCTGTAGGTACAACAGCTGCCAATGTCTGCGTCGCAGAACCGCCAGTCCTACTGCGAGCAGATATCGTTCAGGCATGTCCAGCACAGCTGACAAGTGTAAGTAAACGCTCAGGCTCAGCATGCTGCGCAGCCATCATCGTCGCTGCTGAGCTCGATTGCGTCTGCCTTGGAAGCACCCTGGCCGCCGCACACATCCGCAGCAGGTGCCGCCTGCTGCTCACAGTTCACTGCCGCCGCCACTGCCGCCTCCCGCTTGACGACCGGCAGGATGCACTGCACCGACGGCGGCTGTGCCGTGGGTTCTGCATATGAGGCTGCTGCAGGCGCCGGCGCGATTGCTGCCCCCGGCGCAGCCGCCGCCGGCGCCGGCGCCGCGGCCGCCGCAGCAGCTCCACGGCAGCTGTGGCGGCAGCGTGCGTCACCTGCCAGAAGTGCTCACTGCCGGCGGCAACAACGGAAGCGGGACAGCCGCCGCTGCCCCCGCTCGCTGCTGCTACCGGCAGCCCCATCCTTCTGCCGCTGTACCACTACCGCAGCACCTCGCGGCGGTCGTTGCGCACGCAGGTCCTCACAACGGGCTGCCAGACAAGAGAATATATCTGTACCAATCAGAATACGCAGACGATACGCACTACTCTTCAGCCCTGAATGATCTACCAGTAGCTGAGCCGTGTCTGCCTGTGTGACCTTCCACTGCAGAGTGCAATGTGCAGGACGATGCACCTTGGCTACGCAGCAGCAGCAGCAGCAGCAGCAGCAGCAGCAGCAGCAGCCTGTCTTTGCTTGCGCAATCTGCGATTTCGATACGCAGTACCATGCGATGGTCCGCAACAGCGAAAGCTGCTTGTCACCTCAAACACTGCATCGTCAGTGGGGTATCTAGCCATAGCCCCGGCAGCCTGATGACCGCCGCTGCTTCTTCTGCCGTTGTGTTTCCAGGGCCTGCCGCCAGCAGCACCTGATGGCAATAGAGGTTGACTGTGACACTGTTTGAGGGGAATCTATTGGACGCATTGACGTGTCTGGTAGCGCGATGCCATGTTGATGCGGATGATGAATCACTTCACTTGCTGGCTTGTCAGGTGCGATGAACAGCCGAGGCACCAAATGATGTTGATGTTAGATTGTGCACAAGTCCGGACTGCTCACCAGCATGACGTTGTGATTGAGACTCTCAGAGTGCCGGTTGTTGCGCTGGTCCAGGAACCGTTGCAGCGCTGTCGCTTCGCCGGCGCGGCTGCCCGTCAGTGCGATGCAGGCGCCAGCGTCAAACACCAGCAGGCTCTGCCCTGCAGCAATGTATTGAGCGAAGAATGTGAAGCCGTTGAAAGGCATCAACGTTGTCGCTTGAGTCAGTCCAGCGTAGTGGCGCCTCTTTCACTCACTTGCTAATTTACAAGCACCTGGAGGCTTCACAGGCTGCAGGCTGCATCTGCTCGGGCGTTCGTCCCTCGTGCTCGCGCACCTGCAGCGGCATGGACGAGTTCGTGTGAAGCATCATATGGGTTACGATTCTATCGCCCTCTCGCGAACCCAATCTTCGACAATGGTCCTGCATCAATCGGGATGCATATTTCCCTTCACACACCTTCCTGGCTGATGGTGGCCGTTGCGATCTCGAGGGTGGGCAGTGTCGCTAGCCTAAACCCTAAACCCTGAGCATGCAGAGCTGCGGGTTCAGCTGTCCCGGGCATGACTTGTCTCGATTGCACCCTGCATCTTGCTGCTGCGGCCGCTGCACAAAGTGTGTGTGGCTCACGCATCAGGTGCGTCAGGAAAGGCGCACAAGACGTCAATGTCCAGAATCAGACAGAACGCGCACCGTTCTGGAACACGAGGTCGTTCTGCATGGTGTTCCAGGCCAGCGGTAATACCGTGGCAGGAAGCCGCAGCGGCGGCAGCTGCGGCGCCACATCAGCGGCAGCTGATGTGGCGGCCGCTGCTGCTGCGCTTCTGCCTGTTTGCCTGCCGCATTGAGCGGCAGCGCACCTGGTTGCTGCTGCAGTGCCTGGCAGGACGACTGCAGCGGCATCGGCAGCCGGTGCCGCGGCGTCGGTGGCGGCGACTGATTACCGCTGCCGGCGGATGGCCCGGGATGCGCTGCCTGTGGCTGAGGTGCAGGCGGCGGTGTTACATCGAGCCTGCATCGAGCCTGCATCACCGATTGCCCATTTCCGATCGGGTCAGAGAAATGGGTCGCTGCCTGTCAGGTTCTGCAGGCAGCCTGACGAAACATGCACTGGGAACATGCTGCACAGATGCGACGATTTTCAATGTCGCAGTTCAGGGTTTAGCGTTTAGGGTTTAGGGTTTAGGGTTTAACCCTAAACCCGCGAGGGGCACCAGCGGCAGGCCGCCTCCAGGTGGATGCGCCGCGGATCCGTGAAACGAACCGTAAACCCTAAGCTCGTGAGCACCGGTGGCGGCGACGAAGTCGGCGCTGTGTGCCAGCTCCATGCGAGCGGGTTGCGGAATGAAGATGAGGATGCTGTGCCTGCTGGCTGCGACGCTGCCGCTGCTGGTGCTGCACCCGGCGCCACCGCCGGTCTCAGTCTTGGCAGGCTGGCTGCCGCCGTCTGTTGGAGCTGCTGCCAGGTCAGCGTTGATTGCAGCGTCAGCTCGCGGCGCCGCGGATGCGCCAGAAGTCGCTCAGGGGATGCGCCGCCTTCTCCTCGGGCGTCAGCTCGCTGGGTGCGACGAGCAGCCTCTCCTGCCAGTGGTGATGGCGCCTGCACGCATATATGGGCAATATTCAGTCACAGATGGAGTCACACGGGACAGGCCTGTGTTGGTGCTTGTATGCGACTAGACGTGCAAAAGAGAGGTCTTTCGCATCTGACTGCTTACAGGACACAGCAGCCATGACATGACGCACGTATGAAAGCTGGGCGGCGGCGAATGAAGGCGGGCTCACCGTGTCCGAGATGGTACACCAGCTCCGGACCCGTTGCGATATACCAAAAGGCAGGTCAGAATCCGCTGCTGGCGACGGCTGCGGGGAGCGGCATCTGTCGCACAGGCAGCAAAACAGCAGCACTGACTGCTGCTGCGAGCTGCCTTCCGATGCATCGAACTGCAGGCCGCCATAGCACAGCGCCCGAGGGCTGCTGACGGGGCCAACCAGCAGAATTCTTGAACTTTGCGGCTGGGCTGGCAGCCTAAATGCTGCTGAGCTGCTGAAGGATGTCCATTATGTTTGTATGGCAACAACGAGAGGTAGGTGCAAGTCTGCGCGGTGAAAAAGAAAGAAATATAGAGGGTCAGACCCCCACCAGATTTCCCGCCAATATTTTTCCTCGGAGCTACTCTCCGGCTAACTCGTGGATGGACTGAGGTCCAGTGCTGTATTGTTGTTCAGTCGTGAAGCTCTTGATTGGCTGATCTTTGATGGCATATGCATGCATGCAACATTGAACTTGAACCAGGGCATCGCACCACCTTGACTAATCCTCATGTCGTGTCCCCCTCTATCTACCACCTCGTGTCCATCGACCTGAAGCTACAGCCGTCAGCTGACGGCCGAGATGATGCATGTGCATACAAACCGTAGGAATCTGCGAACTCCACAAACAGCACCAGAAATCTTGAAGCCTGCTGCAGATGGAATACAAGCTGTACTAAAGCTGTACTACAAGCTGCTGTACTAGTAGTGCGCAATCAGATTCATCAGCAGGTTTCTTACAAATATCGGTCAAATACTCATGGGCAGGAGAATGATGGAGGTCACAACCAATTGATGCGTGGGAATATGCCGGAAGGTCCCAGACCAGCTCATGGCGTGCAAGTGCATTCATCTCACCTGCTCATCTCCCTGCTGCCGCTGCCGCTGGTGCAGCGCATGCACCTGTGCCGCCTGCCCGCTGCTCGGTGACTGCTGCACGCCGGGCGGCTGCGCAGCCGCAGCAGCAGCAGCGCCTCCCGCCCTGTCTGCATGGAGCAGGTCGAGAATGGCAGGCACTTGCAATATCGCTGCAGATTGTTTACAGAGACGGAGACATGGAAGAAAAGAGGTTGTTTATAGGGACGGAGACACGGAAGAAAACAGGGTTTTCAGTACACGAACAGCTTGATGAGGCTGGTGGTGGCGCTGAAGCCGCAGCTGCCGGTGGCGTTGCAGCCGCAGGCTGTGGTGGCGTCGCAGCCGCAGGCGCGCGGGCTCCCCTGCCGGGTGCTGCTGCCGCTGAGCCTGCGCATGACGTGATGCAGAGACTCGGCGCGCGTTCGAGAACAGGGAGTGCTGCAGAGACTCGGTTCGCGTTCGATGACAGCTCGAGATATGTTCCACGCAAGCAACATGCGGACAGTACGTTGGTAATGCAGCATGATCATGACAAAATGCATCAGCATCAACACAGGTTTGCCCATCTGTTCATGCGTGTGGAGGATTCAAACCATATGACCAAAGGCTCTCCGCTGAAGCAGCATGTCACTCTACCTGCGGCTGGAGCCTCGCCCCGCTGCCACTCAATGCTCGTGAAGAACTTTGCTGCAGATGAAGCGTAGACGCACGAGCTGTGCATGCTCGCACCTGGGGCCCGGCTGCGCCGCGCCACACCGCAAGCCGGGGTCCACCTGCAGCTGGCCTCCAGCTGGATGCGACCGTCCAGCGGCCTGCACTCTGCGTCCACAAACTGCAGCGTGTGGGAGTCGGTGGTGGCGTCAAAGCCGCTGCAGTCGGCGAGCTCCATCTTGTCCCGCTGCGGCACGAAGATCAGAACTCTCGGCTTACGCCGGGAGCCGCTGCCGCCGCCGGCACCGGCGGCGGCAGCTGCAGCAGCTGCTGTGATGCCGGTCGCTGCTTCGAAGTCTGCAGCGATGGCGGCATTGTTGACGGTGCCGCGGCTTCGGAAGAAGTCGCGCAGCGGGTGCGCTGCCGCCTCCTCCAGAGCCATGTCACTTGGCGCGACCAGCAGCCTGGTCTGCCAGCTGCCCGCACCTGATCATAGAGCCAAAGGTAATGATGAGCAGAGTGAGTTGGCAAAGTGAGGTGGCGGCCGTTCATCCACAGCCGAAGATGTTTGCATCAGTTCATTGTGAGTCCGCATGCGAAAGACATGATCTTTGATCGCACCAGCGGCGCTTAATGCGGATTTGCAAGCTCTTGTGGCTCACCAAGGCCGGCCTGGTGCTTCGTCAGCTTGTGGCCCGACGAGAACCACGGCGGCGTGTCGGTGGCCGCTGCGTCTGACGGCAGGCTCTTGCAGCTGTCGCAGAAACAGCGAAACAGCAGGGTCGACTTTTGGACCGCCTGACTGCCCGACGAGGCAGCATCATACTGCAGCCCGCCGAAGCAGAGCGCCTGTGGGCAACTCGTAGCTCCGATAATCAATAAGGTCTTGAATCTGGCTGAGGGAGTCGCACCACGCTGAAACGATCCGCACGACCAACATGTCGTACAACTCAATTCAATTTCGTACCAAGGGTACAGCAGCGACAGTACTTCTGGGAGGCAACATTCTTGTGCAGCAAGCCGACTGAGTGAATACCTGTCTAAGCGTCTCTGTCACCGACCAACTGCCAGTCTCGAGTCAGCCACATGCTGGAGCGGGTAACTCGCACATACACCGTTCCCCTGCTGCGGCGGCGGCCGTGTTGCATCAGGTGTGATTTTGCGACAACTGCCCCAGCAGTGGCTGCTGAACAATGTGATGCAGCGAGGGGTGGAGTACGGGGTCCAAGATGAGGTTGCAGCAGACGCACGTTATTCCCACCCCCAGCACGTCCATCACCACCTGCGGCAAGTGAAGGATGCAGAAATCAGCTCTTTGCAGGAAAAAAGACGCATGTGTACATAATAGATCCACTCCCCGGTGCGCTCGTGACCACCTGTTTGTAATTGTAGGGTCTCCGACAGATTTCTCGTTCTGAATTGTCTTTTCCTCTTTTTGTCGGATGCTGCACAACATTCGCAGATGATGCTCACTGTCCCCAGGATTTATTTAGTTATGTTTGAAGCTGAGCATTTCTTCCGCTGAACATGTCATCGCGACGAATCTTCTGCTTCGGCCACAACACACACACACACACACCTGAATGCTGCTGCCGGCGTGGGCAGGGTCCAGCCCCGCGCGAGCCAGCGCAAAGGGCAGCGCCGCACCCAGCAGCACGCTGGACAGCACTATGAGGAACAGGCTGGCGGCGATGGCGGCCGCATCACGCAGCACCCCATGAGTGACATACACCCGCGCCAGGCCGCCAACTGCGGCCAGCAGAAACAAAAGTCAGACAGAAAGTCAGACACGTAGTAACTGCCTTTTTAGTGAATGTGCGATGCAACCATGCAAGCCTGCGATATGGTATCGTCGGCTCAGCACGAAGTGGACAGTCGAACAGCTGCTGCAACGTTACCAAATATGAGCGCAAAATCTCTCTCTCCCCGGGAAATCTCTCCCCGGGACAAAACCTGGAAGCCGAGCCCTCTCTGACACCGCGACAGCAGCTGCACCTGTGACCACCCGGCTCAGCAGGCAACCGCAAGCATTTCTTGCATGGGAGAGTTGATACGTGTAGTTCTGGCGGCGCTAGGAGTTGTGATCCCAGTGTCGCCCACCTGACAGCGCGCCACCCAGCAGCACCGCTATCAGTGCCTGGTTGGCTAGCACCTGCCGCGCGCTGCGCAGCGTGGCCCGGTACTTGCCCGTCGCCAGACCGCGGATGACTTTGATGGCGGACTGGTTGCCGGCGTTGCCGCCCGCGCCCACCTGCGCGGTGCCAGGACCGGAGAGTCAGAGACGAGCGGGTTTAGGGTTTAGGGTTTAGAGTATAGACCCTAAACCCAGCTGTTGCAGCAGCGCATTGCACAACTTGGATGCGGCGGGTGGGGACTCTGTGCACAGGCCAGCCGAAGGGCGCCACTTCAAGAGGCAGAGAGGTGTTGAGAGGCGGTATCAGGGGTGGGAAAGCACAGGGGAGCGGATCGTCGCACCAGCATGGTGAGGAAGAATGTGACAACTAGGTGCCGCTTCAGCAGATCCTGCGCGCGGGCAAGGCAAACGTGCTCGAGAGAAAGTATGTCGGCAGCTGCGTGTTCTCATGTCACATACCGTCAGGGTGTGTTGCCCTAAACCCTAAACCCTTGCCCAACTGCTATGTTCCGTGCTGGGACTTCACAAAGTGTCCAGCATGCATGCGGCAATTGAGATATGCAGTCTTTTGCCACGACACGACGCATCGCAAAACACACGCGGACCAGGCAGTGCATGTTGCGTACCTGATATGCGTCCAGCACCGCACTGCTGGCACTCTGCAACACCAGCAGCCCCAGCAGCCAGCGCCTGCGGAAGCGGAAACAGATAGCTACAATGTCTGCGATGCCAACATTGACACGTTGTTCCAGCTCCAAACCCTGCCTCAGCATTTGAACTGGGTGTCTCTGGTGGCCCTAAACCCTAAACCCATTGCTGTGTACTCCCAGGCGATGAGCACCGCATCTGGATTACTTAAAAAATGGATTTTTTTTAAACCCCTCGGCAGGCCAGCGCATGCTGGTACATCCGAGGGTGGCAGAAAATCCTTCTACTGCACCTCCGGCTGGCCATATGTCCGAGCAATGCGCGCCCATGCCATCTTCCAGGTTTGTGAATGGGACTCAAATTTGATGTCTTTAAACGTCAGTTTTGTCATTCGCACCCTCGTGTCCATGCCTCTGCCAGAGCTCCCGGCAGGTGGGAGTTGTGCACAGGCGGCTCCACCGCCGCCGCTGCGACTGATGCCGCCCCCCACATTGCCGGGACGCTCAGCATGGTGTCGGCGCCATGCAGGGCTTGCACCTTCCCAAGCGAGACCGCGTCACCCCCTGCACGTGATGCCAAAGCGAAATCCGGCTTCACTGCGTGCTGTTCACTGCTGCTTTTGCACCCATGCTTGCCGCTGTAAGTGCAGCCCGTCAGCAGTGCGCAGTGCGCCACCGCCGCCACGGCAATAGCAGCAGGCTTTTCTCGTATGTGGACGTTCGGGATGCTCACGCGGCTCTGAAGGAGGCCCAGAAACCGCTCTTTGTCACTCCAAAAAACGCCAGACTCAGCCAGACTCTAACCTGCTTGGTGCCGCGCGGCGCTGAAATGTGTCTGCTGCAGCCGGCAGCCCGCCGCCTCCGCTGTGTCCACTAGCCGCTGAAAGGCGTCCAGCGCGGCGGCAAACTGCTTCCCGCCGCCGCCGCTGTCCGCCAGGAAGAATATGTGTGTGATGTCAGGATGCGCTGTGAGCGCTGCCTCCGGGTTGCCGGCGGCATCAGCGATGCGGAGCGCCTGCAGAATGGGCGCAGCAGGAGGTTCAGACCAACTAGTGGGAGGTGCGTGACGCCGTCGAACAGATTGTTTGTTGCAGCCATGGGAGGTATTCTTGCTCTCCAGCATGCACCCTGCATGTGGGCCACCACCTGCAGCAGCGATTGTGATTCTTGCTATTAGCGGGACACACACCCACAGAGCTGATTACATGTTCGTAATTACCTGCTGAGGGCCCAGGTCCAGGGCTGTTGCGGCAGGCAGCATCGTGTATACTGCATCCCACTCTGCAGACTGCGCCACCGACTGCGCCAGCCGCACGGTGGCGCCGGTCAGGTCGCCGGCGAGCAGCGCGACCAGTCTGTTGCTGCGTGGTACCAGTCCGCCGGATGTGTCCATGCTGACAGCGACGTGCGGTTTGTGTCTCAAATGCATCTGGGCATGCCGGACGCCTGCCGCGGAGGGTGTTTGTGCCAGCGATCGGGCAGTTGCAGAGATCGCGACGGATGATGTCGACTGAGTACGAAGCAATGATACAGGAATACTGACAGAGCTGAATTGCAGGCTAAAGTCCACGAAATAGGTCCGGAACACCAAGCAGTGATCGAGCAGGAGCAGACACTTTGGCGAGCGGCACAGACCCGCGAAAGGCTGTCTAAGGGATCTCAGCGCGTTCTTGAGAATGGTACAACACCGGCAAATGCTGTAATGACTAGATGTCGGAATTGCACCTGTGTTGTTGATGTTCCGGAACTGGCACGTGAGCAACAAACGAGAGCAGTTGCAGCGCCACACCGCTGCCATTTTCGAAGTTTAGACAGAGTGAACTTTCAGATTACTGGACGAGCCGCTCGCCGAACGACTGGGAATATCCTCATAGTTGAGTTGGCTTGATGCAATACTCGCACAGGACAGCAAAAGTCCAATGTGCTTGAGAACCCTATAGCACACAGCTATGCCGGGCCCGCAAGCGGCATGGTTCACGCCGGAGCGTCTGCTGTTTCTGTTTTGCTGCATGAGCCTGCTGGTCTACGTCGACCGAGGCGCGTGCCGTTTGCCTGGCGCATGGCTGCTGCAGGCGGTGTCAGTCCTCGACAGGGAAGAATCTCATGCAATGTTTCATGGCTTTGAAACAGCGTTTTCGGGGTAACACCGACATTCTGCAATGCTTTTTGTACGCAGGGGTAATTTCCAGCAACGGCGTGAATGGAGCCCATGATGTCGATGGCGCGCCTGGCTATGGCATCCAGGTATCCCCTTGCGAGCCCAGTAATCTGCATCGGGAGAGACAAAACCGATTGCCTGCTCAAGCAGTATACGAGCAGCTTTGCCTTGTGCCAGTCGCAACTCGCAGCTGAGCGGTTTGGTTCCATTTCTCGACCCGCGTGTGCAGGGCGACTTCGGACTGTCGCTGTTTGAGGACGGAGTGCTGCCTGCGGCCTTCATGGTGGGCCTGCTCGTCGCGTCGCTCGTCTTCGCGCAGGCCAGCCACACTGTCAATGGTGAGCGCGCGCAGAATGTGTTGTTTTTAGAGTGTGACAGCCTGCAATGCCGGCGCGCGCTGATTGGGACACGAGCCAGCAGTGCTTTTCGCATTGGCAAACTGCCTGAAAATCCAGGGATCTTGCCAGAATGTCGAGACTGACCTGTTCCATCCTCCGGAGGGCGGCAGCACTGGTACCAGACTCCATCGCGTCCAAGCCCCTACGTATCCTGTACTGTACTAAACTCCTCACCTGCTGAACTCTGACCCGCAGGCTTCCGGCTCATCGGCGTGGGGCTGGGCATCTGGACGCTGGCGGTGGCGGGTTCTGGCGCCGCCATCGGCTTCTGGAGCCTGGTGGTCTGCCGCATGTTTGTCGGCGTCGGCGAGGCCTCCTTTGTGTCCCTCGCCTCGCCGTTCATCGGTGCAGTTCCGTCACATGGTTCCACCTTCAACTTTCTAACTGACACATGATTGATGGGTTTAGGGTTTAGGGTTTAGCACGGCTCCACGTGCAAACCGAAGCCTGCTCAAGGTGATCGCTGCCTGCTGTATTATGGGGGACGGAGGCAGTCTCGACATCTTGCAGACGTTTATCAACGCTCACCATATTCGGAAACTCCGCTTGCTGCCATGCAGACGACAACGCGCCACCACAGAGCAAGTCGCGCTGGCTGGCCACCTTCTACCTTTGCATCCCCGTCGGCTATGCTCTTGGCTACATATTTGGCGGCCTGGTGGGCGGCTCGCTCGGGTGCGCCTTTTCCTGATCGGTCTAGGTCTCGAGAGCATGGTTGCAATACATGTACTGCAATTCACCGAGCCTGCGAGGGCGCCCTCGCGGCTCCAGCGGTAGTCTTCTGATGGGTGAGGGCAGAGCCGCACGCTCGAATTCTGAGAGTCCTTCCATGTCAGAACACGCCTTTCACACAGCGCATCTTATAGATGAGGTGTCAATTGCTGCTTCGAGAACGGCGTTGTGTGTTGTGCAGGTGGCGATGGGCGTTCTGGCTGGAGGCGCTGGCCATGACGCCTTTTGCGCTGTTCTGTCTGCTGGCGCCGCCCATCGACATCACCAAAGCCGGTGCGCCGCACGCCAAAGAGATTTGGTTGAGCACTGCACACGCCGAATGGAAGCGTAAACCCTAAACCCTAAACCCTGAACCCTAAACCCTGAACCCTATAGGCCCACACGAGGCACTGCTGCCCTCGGAAGGCTGCTGCTGCGAGCGCTGCAAAGCAGCGACATCTCCTGTCCTAGCATGCTTATCTTCTGGGGATTTTGGATTAAGAATCGCATATTTGAGTATTAGGGGCTCTGGACCCGCTGATCTGCACTGGCGAGTTCAGATACCAGAGCCAGCTTGAATGGCGAGTTCAGTTACCAGAGTCAGCCTCAAGCTATATCCATCATGCGCAGACGCTTTCAGCTCCTTGGCCGCAGTGCCTGAGACCAAGCAGCGCGGCGGCGGCGGGGCGGCGGGCGAGGGGAAGCGCAGCCAGCTGCAGGTGCTCGCGACGGACCTCGCAGCGCTGTGGCGTCACCCAGTCTATGTCGTCACGATCCTGGGCACCTCCGTGTACACAGGCGCGTCTCCAAGCTTGGAGACGCGACTGAAGTGCGGTCGACTTGCAAGT
>JAABUM010000932.1_pt1 | contig 46733 bp, 45 predicted proteins | sample 5559161 | NCBI WGS metagenome assembly JAABUM01 (sample SAMN10711868, study PRJNA513369) | rock metagenome | isolation source: Antarctica rocks | place: Antarctica: Victoria Land, Siegfried Peak nord
AGTGAACGGGCCGGCAGGCGTCATCGCCATCAGCCTCGTCTGCCTCGTCACCCTCGTCATCGGCGCCTTCGGGCTGCGCCTCTCGCGCACCACGAGCGACTTCTACGTCGCGGGCCGCAGCGTCAGCGCCGGGTGGAACGCATCGGCCATCGGGGGCGAATACCTTTCTGCCGCCTCGTTTCTCGGCGTCGCCGGCCTGGTCTACTCGCTCGGGGTGGACATGCTCTGGTTCCCCGTCGGCTACACCCTCGGCTACCTCGTCCTCCTCGTCCTCGTGGCGGCACCGCTGCGCCGCTCCGGCGCCTACACGCTGCCCGACTTCGCCGAGGCCCGGCTGGAGTCCAGGCGCCTGCGCGCCCTGGCGTCGGTCCTCGTGGTCGGCATCGGCTGGCTCTACCTGCTGCCCCAGTTCCAAGGGGCCGCACTCGCCCTCAGCACCGTCACCGGCGCGCCGCCCCAGCTCGGCAGCCTCATCGTCGGCGTCGTCGTCCTGGCCAACGTCGCCGCCGGCGGCATGCGCTCCATCACCCTCGTGCAGGCCGTGCAGTACTGGATCAAGCTGACCGCCATCTCCGTGCCGGCCTTCGTGCTTCTCGCGATCTGGCTGCGGGCCGGTCAGCCGGCTCCCTCCGGCGCCGTTCCGGGCAGCGCGGGGTGGAGCGACGCCCTCGCGGGGCACGGCGGCCGCGAGCACCCGGTCTACGCGACCTACAGCACGATCCTCGCCCTGTGCTTCGGCACGATGGGCCTGCCCCACGTCCTCGTCCGCTTCTACACCAACCCCGACGGCCGGGCCGCCCGCCGCACGACCCTGGTGGTCGTCGCGCTGCTGGGCCTCTTCTACGTCTTCACGCCCGTCTACGGCGTTCTCGGCCGGATCTACCTCCCCAGCCTCCCGGAGTCCGTCCGCCCCGACTCGGTGACCCTGCTCCTGCCGCAGGCGATGAGCCCCGGCACGCTCGGGACGCTGCTCTCCGCCGTCCTCGCGGGAGGAGCGTTCGCCGCGTTCCTCTCGACCGCGTCCGGGCTGACGATCTCCGTCGCGGGGGTCATCGACCAGGACCTGCTCGACCCTCGGCTGCGCAGGCGGTCGGGCGGCGACATCCCGCACATCCAGACCTTCCGGCTCGCGGCCGTCGTCGCCGTCCTCATCCCGTATGCCGCGAGCTGGCTCACGCCGAACGTGAGCCTCGCGGACACGGTCGGGCTGGCCTTCGCCGTGGCGGCGTCCACGTTCTGCCCCATGCTCATCCTCGGGGTCTGGTGGCGGCGGCTGTCGGTCACCGGTGCGGCTGCCGGGCTCGTCACGGGCGGCGTCCTGGCCCTCACCGCCACGACGGTCACCGTCCTCGGAGGGGCCGCCTCGAGCGGGCACGGCTGGGTCGGTGCGCTGCTCGCCCAGCCGGCCGCCTGGACGATGCCGATCGCGTTCGTCGTTGCCGTCGTCGTCTCCCTGGCCACCCCCTCGCGCATCCCCCCCGGGACGGCTCGCACGATGGTCCGCCTCCACGCCCCCGAGGACGTCCACGCCCCGTCGGCCTGACCGCCCGGCGCAGCCATCCAACCGCTCGGCGCGCCGCGCCTCCCCGCTCGGCGATCCCGCCAACCAACGGGCGCGCGTCGTCTTCCCACGGCATACGGACCGGCTCCACCCTGATGGCGTCCGCGGGGCCGGCCCGTGGCGAGTTTCCCCCGGAGGTGCGGCCGTGAGCAACGACACTCTCGACATCAGCGACGAGCGGGCCGCGAGATATCTCGAGGTCCAGCAGTCCCAGGAGTTCGGGGACCTGCGCCGCAGGTTCCGCAGGTTCGTCTTCCCGATGACCGCGCTCTTCCTCGCGTGGTACTTCCTCTACGTCATCCTCGCTGCGTTCGCCACCGGCTTCATGTCGACGAAGGTCTGGGGCAACATCAACATCGGCCTGATCTTCGGCCTGCTGCAGTTCGTCTCGACGTTCGCCATCACCATCGCCTACGTGCGCTGGGCCGACCGCAACTTCGACGCCGCGGCAGAAGATCTCCGTGACGCCATGGAAGGGGGCCGGCTGTGAGCGCCCTCGTGCCCATGGCCACCAACGTCGGCAACGCGACCGTCAACATCGCCATCTTCGTCGTCTTCGTCCTCATCACCCTCGCCATAGTGATCCGCGCCTCGCGCCACAACCGGTCGGCGGCGGACTTCTACGCCGGCGGCCGCGCCTTCACCGGGCCGCAGAACGGCATCGCCATCTCCGGCGACTACCTTTCTGCCGCCTCGTTCCTGGGCATCGCCGGCGCCATCGCCGTCAACGGCTACGACGGCTTCCTCTACTCGATCGGCTTTCTCGTCGCCTGGCTGGTCGCGCTCCTGCTCGTCGCCGAGCTGCTGCGCAACACCGGCCGGTTCACGATGGCCGACGTCCTGTCCTTCCGGCTCAAGCAACGGCCGGTCCGGACGGCCGCCGCGATCTCGACCCTCGTCGTCTGCTTCTTCTACCTCGTGGCCCAGATGGCCGGAGCCGGTGGGCTCGTCGCCCTCCTGCTCGGCATCGAGGGCAAGGTTGCGCAGAGCATCGTCATCGCCGTCGTCGGCATCATCATGGTCACCTACGTCCTCGTCGGTGGCATGAAGGGCACCACGTGGGTCCAGATCATCAAGGCGGTGCTGCTGATCATCGGCGCCTTCGTCATGGCGGTCTGGGTCCTCGGGAAGTACGGCTTCAATCTCTCGCACCTCTTCGACGGTGCCGTCCAGAAGGCCGGCAGCGGCGCGGTCCTCAACCCGATGAAGCAGTACGGAAAGACGACGACGACGAAGATCGACTTCATCTCGCTGTCGCTCGCCCTCGTGCTCGGCACCGCCGGACTGCCGCACGTCCTCATGCGGTTCTACACGGTGCCGACCTCAAAGGAGGCCCGCAAGTCGGTCGAGTGGGCCATCTGGCTCATCGGCGGCTTCTACCTGCTGACCCTCGTCCTGGGCTACGGCGCCGCAGCCCTCGTGGGTCCCGCAGCGATCCTCAAGGCGCCGGGAGGGGCCAACTCGGCAGCCCCCCTGCTCGCCTTCCAGCTCGGGGGTGAGCTCCTCCTCGGGCTGATCTCGGCGGTGGCGTTCGCGACGATCCTCGCGGTCGTCGCCGGCCTGACCATCACGGCGAGTGCGTCCTTCGCCCACGACGTCTACGCCAACGTCCTCAAGAGGGGCCAGGTCAATGCGGACGGCGAGGTCCGGGTCGCCCGCATCACGGCGCTCGTCATCGGCGCGGTCGCCATCCTCGGTGGCATCTTCGCCAACGGCCAGAACATCGCCTTCCTCGTCGCCCTCGCCTTCGCCATCGCCGCGAGCGCGAACCTCCCGACCATCCTCTACTCGCTCTTCTGGAGGCGGTTCAACACCCGTGGGGCGCTGTGGAGCATCTACGGCGGTCTCATCTCCGCGGTGACGCTGATCATCTTCAGCCCGGTCGTCTCCGGCAAGGCACCGGTGGCGGGCAAGAGCCCGTCGATGATCACCGACCCGTCGATCGACTTCCACTGGTTCCCGCTCGACAACCCGGGCCTGGTCTCCATCCCGCTCGGCTTCCTCCTCGGCTACATCGGGACCATCACCTCCCGGGAGCACAACGAGGCGAAGTACGCCGAGATGGAGGTCCGCTCCCTCACCGGAGCCGGCGCCGAGAAGGCGGTCGTCGACCACTGAGCTCGGGCGGCGCGCCCTACCCCACGAGAAGGGATCTCCTCCGGTGACCGGAGGAGATCCCTTCTCCGTCAAAGCTGCCCGCCCGGCCTGCCCGCCGGGGGTGGCTCCACGCAGGTCCGGTATGCCGTGCCGCCGCACCCGCAGCGCTGGCCGCCGCCGCCGGTAAACCGAGCCCGGCATACGAACGTCTTCATGGTGTCCTGAAAGGAGGACACCATGACACCTCGTCAGCATTACCGCATCACCCGTCAGACCGTACGGGCCTCCGTCGTCGCCCTCGCGCTCGGCGTGGTCCCCGCCGTGGCCCTGACCACCTCCGCGGCAGAGGCCGCTCCCTCCTGCGGCATCACCTGGGGTTCGCTCGACCGGACCTCGCGCACCCCCTCCGGCGCCGCCTCCGTCACGAACGTCCGGTCCGGCCGGCACGCCTGCTACGACCGGCTCGTCGTCGACGTCTCGGGCCAGCTCAAGGGCTACTCCGTGAAGTACGTCAACTCAGTGTTCACCGAGGGTCAGGGTGCCGTCGTCCCGCTGCGCGGCGGGGCGAGGCTCCAGGTCGTCGTCATGGCACCGGACCACAACGTCAACACCGGCCGGCTGACCTACCGGCCGGCGAACCGCGCGGAGCTGACGAACGTGACCGGCTTCTCGACCTTGCGTCAGGTCGCATCGGCCGGGTCGTTCGAGGGCCAGACCACCATCGGCCTCGGCGTGCGGGCCCGGCTGCCCTACCGGGTGTTCGTCCTCGCCGGACCGGACACCGGGTCACGACTCGTCATCGACGTCGCACACCGGTGGTGAGCGCGGCTCACATGGTTCTCCCAGCTCCGAGGTGCGCTACCCGCCGGTAGACCTGAGGATGGGGCGACGTCGGCCACCGCGCCGACGTCGTCCCTGACCCCACACCCCGGGAGCACCACCTGCCATCAACCTCCAACACCGCCGAGCAGCGCTTGCCGTCGCGGCGGTGGCCGTCGCGGCGGTGGCCGTCGCGGCGGTGGCCGTCGCGGCGGTGGCCGTCGCGGCGGTGGCCGTCGTCTCGACGGCGCTCTTCGGCAGCACCGCGTCGGCCGCCCCGGCCGCCGAGCCGCGGTCCACACCGGTGCCCATCGCCACGCCCGACGGCACGGTGATGAGCTACATCGTCAATGCCAAGAACGCCAACCCCGGCCAGACCCTGCTCGTGGAGAAGTCGGTCACCAAGGCGCACGGCGTCGTCGTCCAGTCCTGGCCGGAGATCGGCGTCGTCGTCGCCCACGCCGACCGGGCCGCCTTCCGGGCCGACGTCACGCGCTTCGCCGGCAACGCCCTCGAGTCCATCGGCGCCAGCCGGACGGTCGCGGTGTCCGAGGGCACGCCGGCGGGCCTGGCCGCCCCCTGGGGGCCGGGCGCCTCGGGATACAAGGAGGACGCCAAGAAGAAGGTCAACGGGGATGTCTCCTCCGGGAACTCGCCTGCCGTCGCCGTCGACCCGCGCGAGGTCGAGCAGTGGGACATGCAGATGATCAAGGCGGACCAGGCCCACAAGATCACCGACGGCTCCCGAAACGTCCTCGTCGGAGTCCTTGACAGCGGCATCGACCCCGACCACCCCGACCTCGTCGCCAATCTCGACGTCAAGGACTCGGTGAACTGCACCGACGCCGGCCGTCCCGACCTCTCGGCGACCGGCTGGAACCCGACGACGAGCGACCACGGCTCCCACGTCTCCGGCACGATTGCCGCAGCCCGCAACGGGATCGGCACTGTCGGCGTCGCGCCCAACGTGCGGCTCGCATCGGTCAAGGTGGTCAACGACGCGGTTTCATCTACCCCGAGTACGCCGTCTGCGGCTTCGTCTGGGCCGGCCTGAAACACATGGACGTGACGAACAACAGCTACTACGTCGACCCGTTCGAGTTCTACTGCGACGACCAGCCCGACCAGCACGCCGCCAAGGAGGCGGTCCGCCGTGCCGTCGAGTGGTCGACCAAGCAGGGCGTCGTCCACGCCGCCGCTGCGGGCAACTCGGCCGTCGACCTCGCGAACAAGACCACGGACAGCGGCAGTCCCGACGACGGCACGGCGGTCGTGCGCACCCTCAACAGCGGGTGCAACGACATCCCGACCGAGCTCGACGGTGTCGTGACAGTGTCGTCCGTGCAGCGCTTCCCGGCCGGGACGCTGGACTACCGGCTGTCGAGCTTCTCGAACCGCGGTCTCCGCGTCATCGACGTCGCGGCTCCGGGCTCGACGATCCTCTCGACGGTCGTCGCGAACAACGGCTACGGCCCCAAGAGCGGCACCTCGATGGCCTCGCCGCACGTCGCGGGCGTTCTTGCCCTGATGAAGTCGGTGCACCCCACCTGGACCCCGGCGCAGATGATCGGGAAGCTGCGCGCCCAGGCCGACGATAAGGCCTGCAGCGTGGCTACGGGCGGCCCGGCCTGCGTCGGCCCGGTGACGGACAACAGCTACTTCGGCGAGGGTCTGGTCGACGCCCTCGACGCGGTGCAGTGACCGGCTGACCCGCCGACCCGGCATACGTGAGCAGCACGTCGAGGCCGCGGTCCCACCGGGACCGCGGCCTCAGCGGTCGGCGCGGGCGACAGCGGCTGCCTCCAGCTCGGTCGCCACCTGCGGACGAGGCGCGCTGCCTCCGGCGGACGCCGGCAGCCACCACCGGTCCTGGTCGCTGCGGGGACGGTCGGGGTAGGTCGCCATCGCCTCGTCCAGGAGCGCCTGCATCCGCACCCGCAGCTCGGCCGTCACCTCCCGTGGGCTGGCGTCCGGCGCCGGGTGCATCGGCCTGCCGACGAGGATGGTCAGCGCCTTGCCCCGGCGCAGGCTCGCGCGCCCCCCCGCCGTGAGGACGCGCTGGCCGCCCCAGACCACGACGGGGACGAGCGGCACCTGCTCCCAGATGGCGAGGGCCGTGGCCCCGAGCTTGAAGTCCTTGAGCGTCCACGAGCGGCTGATCGTCGCCTCGGGGAAGACGCCGACGACCTCGCCGGCCCGCACCTTCCCGACCGCCTGCCGCAGCGCGACCGCCCCGTGTGCGCGGTCGACCGGCACGTGGCCCATGGCCCGCATCGCGGCCCCCACGACCGGCGGCCGGAAGACCGACTGCTTCGTCAGGAACCGGACGAACCGCCGCCGGCGGAAGCCGACGAGCCCGACGAAGCTGAAGTCGAGGAACGAGACGTGGTTGCTGGCCAGCACCGCACCTCCGGCGGCCGGCAGGTGCTCGGCGCCGCGGACGGTGATCCGCAGATCGAGCGCCTGGAAGAGCGCCCGGCACACCGCGATGACCGCCCGGTAGGTCACGTCAGTCATGCCAGGAGTTCGTTGCCGGGGCACCGAGCGGCTTGGCCCGTTCGCCGCGGGAACCGCCCGCCGGGCGGAACCTGAGACACCCTACTTGTCGCACACCGGGCCGAGGGGGTTGAGTAGGGAGCACAAGCCAGCACCGACGCAGGAGGACGCACGTGCCGAACGAGACCCTCGAGAACCTCAGCCGCGAGGACCGCACCTTCCCGCCCAGCCCGGAGTTCGCCGCAGCGGCCAACGGCACGCAGGAGCTGTATGCCGCGGCCGAGGCGGACTACGAGGGCTTCTGGGCCGAGCAGGCGCGCACCTATCTGACCTGGAGCAAGGACTTCACCCAGAACCTCGACTGGAGCAAGGCACCCTTCGCGACGTGGTTCGCGGACGGTGAGCTCAACGCGGCCTACAACTGCGTCGACCGCCACGTCGAGGCGGGCAAGGGCGACCAGGTGGCGATCCACTTCGTCGGTGAGCCGGAGAACGACACCCGTGACATCACCTACGCCGAGCTCCAGACCGAGGTCATGAAGGCTGCGAACGCCTTGGAGAACCTCGGCATCGGCAAAGGCGACACGGTCGCGATCTACCTGCCGATGATCCCTGAGGCCGCCATCGCGATCCTTGCCTGCGCCCGCATCGGGGCGCCGCACTCCGTCGTCTTCGGCGGGTTCTCCGCCGAGGCCCTGAACACCCGCATCCGGGACGCCGGCGCCCGGCTCGTCATCACCTCCGACGGCGGCTACCGCCGGGGCGCGCCGGCCGCGCTCAAGCCCGCCGTCGACGCGGCCCTCGACCGGGCGGAGACGCCGGTCGAGCACGTCCTCGTCGTGCGGCGCACCGGTCAGGACGTCCAGTGGAACGACCGCGACGTCTGGTGGGACCAGGCGCTCGCGGCGGCCGACGAGCGCCACGAGGCCGTCGGTCACGAGGCGGAGCACCCGCTCTTCATCCTCTACACGTCCGGCACGACGGGAAAGCCCAAGGGCATCTTCCACACGACCGGTGGCTACCTGACCCAGTGCGCGTACACAAGCTCCGTCGTGCACGACGTCCACCCCGACACGGACGTCTACTGGTGCACCGCCGACATCGGCTGGGTGACCGGGCACTCCTACATCGTCTACGGCCCACTGGCCCTCGGGGCAACCCAGGTCATGTACGAGGGCACTCCCGACACCCCGCACCAGGGCCGCTGGTGGGAGATCGTCGAGAAGTACAAGGTCTCGATCCTCTACACGGCGCCCACCGCGATCAGGACGTTCATGAAGTGGGGCGAGTCGATCCCCCAGAAGTTCGACCTGTCGTCGCTGAGGGTCCTCGGTTCGGTGGGCGAGCCGATCAACCCCGAGGCGTGGATGTGGTACCGGCGCGTGATCGGTGCCGACCGCTGCCCCGTGGTCGACACGTGGTGGCAGACGGAGACCGGCGCCATCATGATCAGCCCGCTTCCCGGCGTCACCGCGACCAAGCCGGGTTCGGCCCAGCGAGCGATCCCGGGCATCAGCGTCGACGTCATCGACGAGGATGCTCGCTCCGTCCCGGACGGCGGAGGAGGCTATCTCGTCGTCGACAAGCCGTGGCCCGCGATGCTCCGCGGCATCTGGGGTGATCCGGAGCGCTACCAGGAGACCTACTGGGCCCGCTTCGACAACCTCTACTTCGCCGGTGACGGCGCCAAGAAGGACGAGGACGGCAGCATCTGGCTCCTGGGCCGCGTCGACGACGTCATGAACATCTCCGGCCACCGGCTCTCGACGACGGAGATCGAGTCGGCCCTGGTCTCGCACCCCAAGGTCGCCGAGGCGGCCGTCGTCGGTGCAAACGACGACACGACCGGCCAGGCCGTCTGCGCGTTCGTCATCCTGCGCGGCGACGCCGTCTCGGGGGCCAACGAGACGACGAGCGACAGCGAGGTCGGCCGCGCGCTGGTGCAGGAGCTGCGCAACCACGTCGGCACGGAGATCGGGCCAATCGCCAAGCCGCGCCAGATCATGATCGTCAAGGAGCTGCCCAAGACGCGCTCCGGCAAGATCATGCGGCGCCTGCTGCGCGACGTGGCGGAGAGGCGGGAGGTCGGCGACGTGACCACCCTCGCGGACTCGACGGTCATGGACCTCATCAAGTCCGGCCTCGACTCCGGCCGGACCGAGGACTGACCGGAGGTCGCGCTCGTCGACCGACGTCGCCCCGGCTAGGCTGGCCGCTCACGGTGTGCCGGGAAGTCGGGCCGGCGATCGCTGCCCGGTGCTTCCGGTCGACGCTCGCGACCCGACCCCGAGAGGCCACCCGTGACCGACCCGCAGCCAGAGCCGCAGCATCCGCCAGAGCCGCAGACCGAACCGGAGCCCCAGCCCCTGCGCCGCATCCTCGGCCGCGGCAGCTGGCCAGAGACGCAGTACGTCGCCTCGGCGTTGCGCACCGAGACCGTTGGAGGCGCCCTCCTCCTCGGCGCCGCCGTGCTCGCCCTGGTGTGGGCAAACACGCCCTGGCGCACGGTATACGAGTCCCTGCGCGACCTCCGCGTCGGACCGCTCGCCCTGCACCTCGACCTCACCCTCGGTCAGTGGTCCACCGACGGACTCCTCGCGGTCTTCTTCCTCGTCGCAGGCATCGAGCTCAAGCGCGAGCTCGTCGCCGGAGACCTGTCCGACCGCTCCAGGGCGGCCCTGCCCATCGCCGCCGCGCTGTGCGGCGTCGCCGTCCCCGCGATCCTTTATGCCGTGACCGTTCGCCTCGCGGGGGGTGAGGGCGACGCGCTGCGCGGCTGGGCGGTCCCGACGGCCACGGACATCGCCTTCGCGCTCGCCGTCCTGGCCGTGATCAACACCCACCTGCCGTCGTCGCTGCGCTCGTTCCTGCTCACCCTGGCGGTCGTCGACGACCTCATCGCCATCACGATCATCGCGATCTTCTACACCGACAGCCTCAACGTCGCCCTCTTGGGCCTCGCCCTCCTGCCGCTCGCGGCGTATGCCGTGATGCTGCGCCGGGGGCTGACGAACCCGTTCCTGCTGGCCGTGCCGGCCCTGCTCGCCTGGGGCCTGCTCCACGCCTCGGGCGTGCACGCGACGGCTGCGGGCGTCCTACTCGGGCTCCTCGTGCCCGTCAGCAAGAACCGGGTGGAGGGCGAGGACCATTCCACGCTCGCCGAGCGGATGGAGCACCGGCTGCGGCCCTGGTCCGCCGGGATCGCCGTGCCCGTGTTCGCGTTCTTCGCCGCTGGCGTCGACGTCGTCTCCGGAGGGATGAGGGCAACCCTCGGCGATGCCGCGGCGCTCGGCGTCATCGTCGGGCTGGTCGCCGGGAAGGCCGTGGGGATCTTCGGCGGGACGTGGCTCTTCGCCCGGTTCACCCGGGCCCAGCTCGACGAGGAGCTGGCGTGGAAGGACGTCCTCGGGCTGTCCCTGCTGGCCGGCGTGGGCTTCACCGTGTCCCTGCTCCTCGGCGAGCTCGCGTTCGGCCCGGGATCCGAACGGGACGGCCACGTCCGGCTCGCCGTGCTCCTGGGGTCCACCCTGGCCGCGCTCCTGGCCGCCGTGGTGCTACGGGGCCGCAACCGTCACTACCGGCGGATCGAGCAGGAGGAGAACGAGGACCTCGACGGTGACGGTGTCCCCGACATCTACCTCGGGCGGGAGTCGACGCTAGGCTCGGGCTGAGTTCGTCCTCGTGCCCTCCGGCGCGGGGACCCGACGATCCCGCGTCCCGCGCGGTGGGAGGGACGCAAGCACATGGCTCTGGACAGCAAGGACGACCCCGAACGGACGCTGGGCCGGCTCATCGTGGAGATGAGCCAGGACATCAAGATCATCCTGCGCAAGGAGCTCGAGCTGGTCAGGACCGAGGTCGCCGCCTCGGTGAAGCTGGTGGCCAAGGGGCTGCCGCTCCTCCTCGTCGCGGGCGTCCTGGCGCTCTACGGCCTCGGCATGCTCTTCACGGCCGGCGCGTGGGGCCTGCACGCCCTCGGCCTGCCGGACTGGCTGGGGTTCCTCATCATGGCTGTCGTCCTGTTCCTCGCGGCCGCAGTCCTCGCCCTCGTCGGCAAGTCGTCACTGGACAAGGTCAAGCCCCGACCCGAGCGCACGATCGCCAGCATCGAGGAGACGGTGGCCCAGCTCAAGCAGGCACGCCAGTCCGCAGGCGGGGCCGCGAAGGCCGCGCCGCCGGCCGAGCGCCAGGTGGCCCCCGTAGAACGCTCCCGCGATCACTGACCTTCGACTGAGCGCACCGTCCCCGTTCATGAGCCTTGATGCGGCCTCCGTCCTGATCGACGGCCCGTGGGAGCACCGGTTCGTGTCCGCGAACGGTGCCCGCTTCCACGTCGTCGAGCTCGGGGAGGGCCCCGTCGTGCTCCTCATGCACGGCTTCCCGCAGTTCTGGTACGCGTGGCGTCACCAGATGGTGGCCATCGCCGACGCCGGGTGGCGCGCGGTCGCGATGGACCTCAGGGGCTACGGCGCCTCCGACAAGCCTCCGCGCGGCTACGACACCTACACCTCCACGGCCGACGCAGCAAAGCTGGTCCGCTCCCTCGGGGAGGAGAGCGCGGTCATCCTCGGTCAGGGGCTGGGAGGCTTCGTCGCCTGGTCCATGCCGAGCCTCCAGCCCGGGACGGCCAGGGCCGTCGCGTCGCTCTCGATGCCGCATCCGCGAGTCATGCGTCGGGCCTCCTACCGCTCGATGGAACAACGTCGGGCCAACCACTACCTCCTCGAGATGCAGCGGCCGTTCGTGCCGGAACGGGCCATGACCCGCGACGGGAGCTACGTCGAGCACCTGTTGGCTGAGTGGGCCTCACCCTTCGGTGAGTATCCCTCGCCCGAGGACGCGACGCGCTACGCGAACGCCATGGCCATGCCGTTCGTGGCGCACTCCGCCGCCGAGCACTACCGCTGGTTCGGGCGGAGCCAGTTCCGGCAGGACGGCCCGCTCTTCAACCGCCGGGTCCGTCGTCCGATCGAGCAGCCGGTCCTGCACCTGCAGGGCACGGAGGACGGATGCGTCGTGGCCCGGGCCACCGACGGGTCCGCCCGCTACGTCACGGGTCCCTACACCCACCAGCTCGTCGAGGGCGCCGGGCACTTCCTCACCGAGGAGTCCCCGGACCGGGTCAGCGCCGCCATCGTCGACTGGCTCGACACCCTGGACGGCTGAGATCGAGCCGACGCAGGACCCGCGCCCGAAGGAACGCCTGGTCAGCATCCCACCTCTTCCGCTCGGCGAAGGGCTGCGGTGGTCAGCGTGCGTGCGCGATGCGTCCGGTGCCGTCGTCTGGCAGCACGACCCGGCTCAGGTCCTGCGCACGGCCAGCGTCGGCAAGATCCTCCTGCTCCTGGAGACCGCTCGCGAGCTGGCCGGTGGAGCTCTCGACCCCGGCATCCTGCTGTCCCGGGGCGACGACCCGGTCGGCGACTCCGGCATCTGGCACGTCCTGCGCACCGGACTGCTCCCGCTGCACGACGTGGCGGCCCTCGTCGGGGCGCTCAGCGACAACCTGGCGACCAACGTCCTTTTGCGGCACGTCGGGCTGGCGTCGGTGGACGCCCTCCGCCGGAGCGTCGGCCTGCGCGACACCCGCCTGCTCGACGAGGTGCGCCCGCGGCGAGGTGCGGCCGACCCGCCCACCCTCTCCACCGGACGCGCCGACGAGCTGAGCCGGCTCGTCCACCGGATGGAGCGCGGCCCAGAGCCGGCTCCGGGCTCGGAGCAGGTTGTGCGCTGGCTGTCCGGCAACACCGACCTGTCCATGGTCGCCGGGGCGTTCGACCTCGACCCGCTCGCCCACCGCACGGCCGACCGGCCCCGAATCCGGTTGTGGAACAAGACCGGGACCGACGACGGTGTCCGGGCCGACGTCGGGCACGTCTCCCGCGCCGGCACGGCATACTCGTTCGCTGTGCTGGCGAACTGGGACTCGGACCTGGCGGAACACGGCACGGACGTCGGCGCCGCCATGCGCGGCGTCGGCGCCTCGCTGGCCCTGCTGCTCGGCTGACGGCGGTTCTGGCAGCCCACCCCGACCGGCTGGCTAGCCGGTCGAGCAGCCCCCAGTGGCAACCCGGTTCATCGCCCCCTGCGCCGCGTCGAGCACGGGCTGCGCCTCCTTCAGCGTCAACGCATAGCCGGTGGACTCGTCATCGAGGGACTTCGCGAAGACGATGCCGACGACCTGGCCACTCTCGGACAGCAGTGGACCGCCGCTGTTGCCGGGCTCGACCCGGGCGAAGAGCGAGTAGATCTCCCGGGAGACGCCCGGCTGGCCGTAGATGTCGGAGCCGGTGGCCGTGAGGGTGCGGCGCACCCGCGCGGCGTCCAGCCGGAACGGCCCGTCTAGCGGGAACCCCGCCACGACCGCGCTGTCCCCCTGGTTCAGCGCGCCACCCCCCTTCAGGGCGGGCGCCGAGAGTCCCGGCACGTCGAGAACGGCGAGGTCGCGCCCCGGGTCGAAGACGACGACGGACGCGGGGTAGGACCGCCCCACCCCCTGCACCTTCACCAGCGCCGCGTTCACGCCGGCAACGACGTGGGCGTTGGTGACCACCTTCTCGGGTGAGGTGACCCAGCCGCTGCCCTCCTGGCCGCGGTTGCACGCCTCGGCGACGCCGGTGATCTTGACGATCGACCCGGCAGCAGCCCGGATCTCCGGTGCGACCGATGCGGCCCCGTCCGGCGGCTGCACCGCCTGGATCGGCTCCGGCGACAGGCCCTCGAAGACCCGCGGGAAGCCGTTGCGGTCGAGCATCGTGCGAAAACCGGCGAAGAGCCGGCCCGTCGCCGGCGGCACGGCCCGGTCGATCGTCCGCAGCACCTGGGACTCGCCGATCGCCCGGGCCAGCGGTGCGGGAGCTCCACCTCGGACGGCTCCGGCGAGAAACCAGACGAGGATCGAGACGGCGACAACGACGGCGACGGATCCGAGCAGCGAGTCGGTGACCCGCAGCGGCCTGGCCCGCACGCGCGAGCGCACGCGCCGGCCGACGGCGACCATGATCCCCTGGCCGAGCGAGGCGAAGAGGAAGACTCCCATGACGAGGACGACGATCCGGACGACCTCGCGGTCGGTCAGCCACTGCGAGTTCCGGAGCAGCGACGGCAGGAGCCACATACCGAGCGCTCCCCCACCGAGGAACCCGAGCAGCGACAGGGCGCTGACCACCAGCCCCTGCCGGTAGCCGGTCACGGCGTAGCTGACCAGGAGCAGGACAAGGAGGATGTCGAGCAGGAGACTGCCGGTCATCGGCGGTCTCGGGTCAACCGGTCGGGCAGGGCCCTGGTCACCGTGGCGTCCCAGGGCCGGTCGAGCCCGGCCAGCTCGAGCGCCTTGGTGACGATGCCCCCGGTGAAGCCCCAGAGGAGCAGGTCCTCACCGAGGGCGAAGGCCGGCCCCCGGTATCCCGACGGGTGGACGACCGTATGCCGGGTGGCCGGGTCCACGAGGAAGTCCACCGGGACCAGCGCCACCTGGGCGACCTCGGCCGGGTCCCCGACGGAGACGGGAGACGGGTCGCGCCACCAGCTGACGACGGTCGTCACGACGAACCCGCTCGGCGGCAGGAAGAGCGGCGGCAGGGTCCCGAGCACCTCGACTCCTGACGGCTCGAGGTTGACCTCCTCGTGGGCCTCGCGCAGTGCCGTGGCGATGACGTCGTCATCCCCCGGGTCGGCTGCCCCGCCGGGCAGGGCGACCTGGCCGGGGTGGCTGCGCATGTCGTGGCTGCGTTCGAGAAGGAGCACCGAGTCCGCACCGGACGGGTCTGGACCGAAAAGGAGGAGGACGGCTGACTCACGCCCGCCCCCATCGGGTGGCAGGAACCTGCTGAACCATGACGGATCCACCCGGGCGGCGTTGAGCATGAGGGTGTCGAGCCACTCCGGGTGCCCGGCGCCATCCCGCCCGGACCGGGGGGTGAGGCTCTCCCCCGGTCCGGCAAGGGACGGCATACGGGTCATCGGGCGAGCTGTGCGCCGGGGGCCAGCTCGTACGTCAGCAGCTTCGCCGCTCGGTCGGGATCGGTCTCGCCGATGCCGTAGCTCGGGCACATCCGGGCGAGCGGGCAGGCGCCGCACGCGGGCCGCCTGGCGTGGCAGGTGCGCCGGCCGTGGAAGATCAGGACGTGGCTGAGCATCGTCCAGTCCCTCTTCTGGATGAGGGCCCCCACGGCGTGCTCGACCTTGACAGGGTCCTCCTCGGCCGTCCACCCGAACCGGCGCACGAGCCGGCCGACGTGGGTGTCGACGGTGACCCCCGGGGTGCCGAAGGCGTTCCCGAGGACCACGTTGGCCGTCTTGCGACCGACCCCGGGCAGCGTGACGAGGTCCGCCAGCCGCCGCGGGACCTCACCGCCGAAGCGCTCGACGAGGGCGGCCCCCAAGCTGACCAGCGAGTGCGTCTTGGCCCGGAAGAACCCCGTCGACGCGATGATCGTCTCCATCTCCGCCCGGTCGGCAGCCGCGTAGTCGGCGGCGGCGGGGTACCTCGCGAACAGCGTGGGCGTGACGAGGTTGACCCGCGCGTCCGTCGTCTGCGCCGACAGGACCGTCGCGACGAGCAGCTCGAGGGGCGTGGTGAAGTCGAGCTCGCAGTGGGCGTACGGATAGCGCTCGTGCAGGAGGCGGTACATCTTCCGGGCCCGACGGGTCAGCGCCACGGGGGAGTCGGTGGTGGGGGCGGCGGACACTTCCTCAGGGTACGTGGCCGCTCCCCGGCACCAGCACCGCGTCATGGCAGACTGTGCGACGTGGACCACGAGGTTGTGCGACGGGCGCCGCTGTTCGCCGCGCTCGACGACGAGGCCGGCCAGGCGCTGCTCGCGGAGATGGGCACCACCGGGATGGAGCGCGGCGACGTCCTCTTCCGCGAGGGTGACCCGGGCGACAGCCTCTACGTGATCGGTGAGGGCAAGATCAAGCTCGGCCGGACCAGCGCCGACGGCCGGGAGAACCTCGTCGCCATCCTCGGCCCGGGTGAGATGTTCGGCGAGCTGAGCCTCTTCGACCCCGGCCCGCGCACGATGACCGCCACGGCGGTGGCCGAGACCCAGCTCATGGGGCTGCGCAACGACTCCCTGACGGGGCTGCTCTCGGGCCGTCCGGAGGTGTCCAAGACTCTGCTCGCCGCCTTGGCCCAGCGCCTGCGCCGGACCAACGAGCAGCTCGCCGACCTCGTCTTCACCGACGTCCCGGGTCGGGTCGCCAAGGCGCTGCTCGACCTCGCCGACCGGTTCGGCCGGCCCGTCGAGGACGGCGTCATGGTCAGCCACGACCTGACCCAGGAGGAGCTCGCCCAGCTCGTCGGCGCATCCCGCGAGACGGTCAACAAGGCGCTCGCCGACTTCGCGACGCGCGGCTGGCTCAAGCTCGAGGCCCGTGCGGTCCGCATTCTCGACGTCGAACGCCTCCAGCGCCGCGCCCGCTGACCCGACCCCACATCGCTGTCAAAGCGGCATGGCGGAGTGGGGCGAAACTGAGGCCAATGTCGATCTGGGCAGAGCGCAGGGTCAGGCGGAGCGTCGACGGCCACGCCGGGCGCGCAGGTAGTCGGCGACGACGAACTCGCCGAGCTGGCCCAGCTCGGGGGTGAAGACCCGGCCGCCGCCCCGCCGGGCCACCGAGTCGACGAAGCGCGCCAGGCCGGGGTCGTCGCCGAGGAGGAAGAAGTTCAGGGCGGCGCCGTAGCGGGTCATCGCGTCGACCTCACCGACCGTCGCCCGCACCGTGGCCGGGGTCGTCGGCCAGTGGAACGTCGGGCTCCCGTCCTGCTCGAGGTGGGCCGTCGGCTCACCGTCCGTGACGACGAGCACGACCGGCTCCGCGTCGGGGTGCCGCCGCAGATGGCGCCCGGCCAGGAGCAGCGCGTGGTGCAGGTTCGTGCCCTGGATCCACTCCGGCTCCACCTCGGCCAGCTGCATCGCCGTCAACGGCCGCGCGACGCGGTTGAACCCGATGATCTGCAGGGCGTCCTGGCGGAACCGGGTCGACACCAGGTGGGCGAGCGCGAGCGCCGTCTGCTTCATCGGCCCCCAGCGCTCCTCCTGGATCATCGAGAAGGACAGGTCGACGCAGAGCGCGACGGCGGCGCCGGTCCGTCGGGTCGTCTCGGCGACCGCGAAGTCCTCGACGTCGAGCCGGAGCGCCGCTCGCCCGGCAGATCCGACGGGCCCGACAGCGCCGGTATGCCGTCCGGCCCGCTCCGTGGCCGCCCTCCCGGCCGCGCCGGCGCCCGCGGCTCTGCGCAGCACCGCGTTCTGGACCGTCCGGACCGCGTCGATCGGCCGCTCGTCGCCGAACTGCCACGGCAGGTAGGCGCCCGTCCGCTCGTCGGCCCCGCCCGAGGCGGGATCGTGGTGGCTCCCGACGGCTTCGGCGTCGAGGTGCTGGAAGATCCGACGCAGGGCCGTCTCCCCGAGTCGGCGCAACGCCTTGGGGGTCAGGGCCAGACCGTCGCCGCCGGGCTGCACGTAGCCCTGGCGCTCGAGCTCGGCGGTGAGGTCACGCAGCGCGGCGAGGTCGCGCACCGACTGCGCGGGCAGCTGCCGCTCGAGCGCCTCGACGTCGACGTCGTCGAGCGAGGCGCCCGGATAACCCTGCGCCAGCTGCTGTTCCAGCGCCTCGAGGTCGGCGAGGTCGGCCACGGCACCGACCGCGTCGGAGAAGCCGAGCGGCTCGGGCCCGTTGATGTCCGCCCCTCCCCGACCGCGGAACATTCCCGGCCGCAGCGCCCGCAGGTTGTCCCCGAGCTGGCCCATCTCGCTCTCGAGTCCGACGTCCTGCATCGCCTGGGCCATCAGCGACGCGAGCTCGTCGCGCTGCGCCGGCGAGAGGGAGTCGAGCATCCGCTGGGCGGCGGCCTGGCGGCGAGCCAGCGAGTCGATGAGCTCGTCGACGTTGCGCGGCTGGTCAGGAAAGAAGTCGCCGTGCTTGTCCATGAACCGCTCGAACGCCTCGGTGGTGTCCTCTCCCCGGGCGTGCGCCGCCAGCAGCGCGTTGAGGTCGGCGACCATCTCGCGCACGGCCTCCATCGCCGCCGGGTCCGCCCCGCTCAGCGCCTGCTTCATCCCGGCGAACTGGGCGTCGAGGACCTCCTCGCGCAGCATCCTCAGGACGTTGGCGTAGTGCTCCTGGCCCTGCGCGCTGCTCCACCGGTAGTCCGCCAGCTCCCGCACGGCTCCCGCCGTGTCCGGCGGCAGGGCGTCGAGGGTCATCTCGGCGAGCCTTGCCTCGTCACCCTCACGGCCGGCCAGGAAGCCCCGCTCCGCATCGAGCGCCCGGTCGAGCTCCTCACGCACCTTGCTCATCGTGCCGGCGAGGTCACCGCGCCGCTCGACCTGTCTGCGGCGCCGGGCGATCTCGCGCCGCCACGCATCGAGCCCGGACCGGTCGCCGAGCCCCCGACGCGTCAGCCGCTCCAGCGCCTCGGACAGGCTCGAGCCACCCAGCACGTCCCGGCCGATCTGGTCCATCGCGGCGCGCACGTCGAACGGCGGGGCCAGCGGGTCCGCGCCCCCGTCCCACGACCCGTACCGGTAGCGGCCGGCATGCCGACGCGAGCGCGCCATGTCTCAGCTCCCGTAGATGGTCTGGCCGTCGGCCTGGATCTTCGACAGCCGCCGGGTCAGGTGCAAGCCCTCGAGGACGAACTCCACTGCGGCTGCGACCTGACCGGGCGAGACGGACTCCTCGTCGATGCCAACCCGCTCGAGGACGGCGGCCAGCCCCGGCGTCGTCCCGAGCTGCTCCAGGAGGCTCAGCGCCGGCACCAGGTCACCGGTCTCCACCGTCGAGCCGTCCTCGAAGTGGCTCGTGAAGCCACTGAGGTCGCTGCCGACCACCCGGTCACGGAACGTCGCCGCTGTCGCGAGCCGGAGCAGGTGCCCGATGACCTCGAGCTCGCGCCCCTCCTCGCCCATCTCGAACTCCACCTTGCCGCGCAGCGTCGGCAGGACGTCGGCCAGGTCGCCGATCCGGGCGACCGCGTCGACCTCGCCGGTCAGGGCAGCGCGGCGTAGCGCGCTCGCTGCCGTCCCCTCGGCCGCGGCGATGGCGAACCGCGCGGAGACTCCCGAGCGCTGGTCGACCGAGGACGACGTCCGCAGCTCCATGACGAGCCGGGCGATGATCTCGAGGACGTGCTCGGGCACGGCCGCGACGAGATCCGCCTCCTGCCGGACGAGGGCGACCTCCTCGTCGACGTCGTCGAGGTAGTGCGTGCGCACCTCCGCCCCGAAGCGGTCCTTGAGCGGGGTGATGATCCGTCCGCGGTTGGTGTAGTCCTCGGGGTTCGCCGAGGCCAGGACCAGCACGTCGAGCGGCAGCCGCACGGCATACCCCCGCACCTGGATGTCCCGCTCCTCGAGGACGTTGAAGAGCGCCACCTGGATCCGCTCGGCGAGGTCGGGCAGCTCGTTGAGGGCGAAGACCCCGCGGTTGGCCCGCGGGAGCAGGCCGTAGTGGATCGTCTCCGGGTCACCCAGCGTGCGGCCCTCGGCGACCTTCGTCGGGTCGACGTCACCGACGAGGTCACCGACGCTCGTGTCCGGCGTGGCCAGCTTCTCGGTGTAGCGGTCGTCCCGGTGACGCCACTCGATGGGGACGTCGTCGCCGTCGGCGAGCACCAGCGCACGGCAGCGCGCGCAGATCGGCTGACCAGGATCGTCGTGGATCTCGCAGCCGGCGACGACCGGCGACCACTCATCGAGCAGCCCGACGACGGTGCGCATCAGCCGGGTCTTGCCCTGGCCGCGCTCGCCGAGCAGGACGAAGTCGTGCCCGGCCAGCAGCGCCCGCTGCACGTCCGGAAGGACGGTCTCATCGAAGCCGACGATGCCGGGGAAGGCGTCCGCGCCGGAGCGTAGGGCCACGACGAGGTTCTCCCGGATCTCCGCCTTGACGCTGCGGGAACGATAGCCGCTGGCACGCAGCTGACCGATGGTGGCGGGTTCGGGATGGCGGGAGGTGTCGACCACCTCACGACGATACGTCCGGATCCGACGGGACCCAACCCCGGGTCAGGCGCCGGACGGGTGCAGCCCGAGGTAGTCCAGCTGGGCCCGGACGCTGAGCTCGGCGGCCGGCCACACCTCGCGCGGCACGTCGGCGTAGACCAGCTCGACGACGCTGCGGGGGAACACGGCGCCCTGCGCGACGGCAGCCCGCACCTGCGCCAGCCGCTCGGCGCGGTGTTGGCGGTAGTGCTGCACCACGGCCGCCGCATCAGTGCGCTGCGGCCCGTGGCCGGGGAGGATCCGCAGCACCTCGCCGGAGCCGGTGAGCTCCTCGATGCGCTCCAGCGAGGCGAGGTATGCCGCGAGCTCACCATCCGGCCAGGCGACCACCGTGGTGCCCCGCCCGAGGATCGTGTCGCCGGTGAGCAGGGCGTTCTCCGCGGGCAGGAGAAAGGAGAGCGAGTCGCTCGTGTGACCCGGGGTGGCCACGACCAGGACCTCGAGCCCGCCGACGGTCACCAGCTCCCCCTGGCGAAGGTCGTCGCCGCCGGGGCCGAGCCGCAGCACGGGAGCGTGCGTCAGCTCGCCGAACCGGACGGCCGACCCGGCGTGGTCGGCGTGGCCGTGGGTGAGCAGCGTCAGAGCCACGTGCGCTCCGAGGCGGTCGACGGTCTCCAGGACGGCTTGCAGGTGAGCCTCGTCCAGCGGCCCCGGGTCGATGACCACAGCCTGCGTCGCACCCGGTTCGAGCAGGACCCAGGTGTTCGTCCCGTCGAGGGTCATCGGCCCGGGGTTGGGAGCGAGCACGCACCGCGCGCGCTCGGTCACCGGCCCGGAGGCCCACGGCCCACCGACCCCGCCGACCCCGCCGGTCACGGCTCGTCGCCGGCCCTCAGGTCGGCTTCCTCGCGGCGCCCGTCGGTGTCGACCCGCAGGACGACGCTGCCGTCCCCGGCCGCGACGAGGACCGGCTCGATCACCCGGATCACGGGGGTGTAGTCAAAGAACTCGTCGACCGACGCGAACCGGGCGGCATCCTCGATGCAGATCTGGGCGGTCGGGGTGAGGACGACCTCGCCGGCCTCATGGGCGGCGAGGATCGAGGCGGGCGTGAACCACCCCGCACCGTGCGGGTCGCGGGTCCTGACCACGGCCGTCTGGCTCTCGGGCATCCTCGCCACGAACACCCGGGTGTCGTAGCGCTTCGGCTCGTACTCCGGCGTCACCCAGTGGGCGTGTGCGCGCAGCAGGTCGGAGCGCAGGACGAGCCCGTGCTGGATCAGGAGCGTGCCGAGGCACAGCTCGCGGCTGACGAGACCTTCTCGGGCCGCCCGCCACTCCTCGTCGTCGACGTCGAAGAGGGGGCCGTCCTCCTCCGCGCTCGCGAGGAGGACGCCGCACTCCTCGAAGACCTCGCGCACGGCGCCGACGACGAGCACCCGGGCGCCGCTCCGGTCGGTGCCGAGCCGGATCCCCCACTCGAGGGGGTCCGGGCCGGCCCACGGCAGGGCGTCGTCACCGTCGCGGCCGTCGACCCCGCCGCCGGGCAGCAACACCGTCGCGGGAGCCTGGTCCATCATCGCAACGTGCTTGAGCAGAAAGAGCTCGACCCCCTCGTCACCGTCCCGCACGAGCATGACGATGGAGGCCGGACGCGGTCGCTGGGGGTCGTGGTCGTCCGGCTCCGCGTGGGCGTCGACCCGGGCACGCAATGCGGGCGAGTTGCCCGTCGGGAAGTCTCGGATCACCCCGCGACCCTATCCCCGGCCCTCACGCGAAGCGGGCTGCTGCGGAGCAGCCGGGCTCAGGGCAGGTCGACGCTCATCAGCAGGCGGCCGTCCCGCTCGAGCAGGCGGGGCATGACCGCGCCGCCGACCCGCATCTGGGCAAGCAGAGCGGCCGCCGACCGGGCCGCCGCCACCTCCTCCAGGCAGACCACCGTCGGAGGCAGCATCAGCGCGTCGCCCGCCCGGTACGCGCCCAGGAGGAGGGCCGGCTCCGTCCAGTCAGCGTGGTCGGCCTCGCTCGTGTCGTCGTCGGGGAGCTGACCCGCCGGCAGCAGTGCGGCGAAGAACCACGTGTCGTAGCGCCTCGGCTCGAACGGAGGCGTCAGCCAGTGCGCCCGGACCGCCAGGAGGTCGGAGCGCAGGACGAGCCCTCGCCGGGCGAGCAGCTGGGAGAGCGACTGCTCCCGGCCCACGAGCGCGGCCCGCTCGCCGTCCCACTCGGCACCACGCAGGTCCCCGACGACCGAGTCGGCAGTGGGTCCGGCGAGGAGCACGCCGCACTCCTCGAACACCTCCCGGACTGCCGCGCCGACGAGGGCCCGGGCCATCCCCACGTCGCAGCCGAGGAGACCGGCCCACTCGCTGGCCGGGGGACCGGCCCAGGGCAGGTCCGGTGCGTCGTCACGCAGGTCGACACCGCCGCCGGGGAAGACCCACATGCTCGGGGCGAAGTCCATGGTCGCGACCCGCCGGAGCATGAAGACGTCGACGCCCCGGGCGCCGTCCCGCACGAGCATCACCGTGGCGGCCGGCCTGGGCGCCGCCTGCTCGGTCAGCTCACCGCGGAGCCACGCCCGCGCCCGCCCGCCCAGCGTCCCTACTGCGAACTCGCGCTCGGGCAAGGTCAGTCCCGGACGGCCACTATGACCTCGACCTCGACCGGAGCGTCCAGGGGCAGGGCGGCGACACCGACGGCCGAGCGGGCGTGCACCCCCGCGTCGCCGAACGCCTTCTGGAGCAGCTCGCTCGCACCGTTGACCACACCCGGCTGGCCGGCGAAGGTGGGATCCGAGGCGACGAACCCGACGACCTTGACGACCCTTGTCACCTTGTCGAGGTCGCCGAGAACGCCCTTGACCGCGGCAATGGCGTTGAGGGCGCACGTCTCGGCGAGCGCCTTGGCGTCCGATGGCGGGACCAGCCCGTGGCCGTCGCCCACCTTGCCCGACTGGACCAGCTCGCCGGCCACCATGGGGAGCTGGCCCGACGTGAACACGAGGTCACCCTGGCGCAGGGCGGGGACGTAGGCGGCGACCGGAGCCACGACGTCGGGGACGTCCAGCCCAAGCGCCGCCAGGCGGTCCTCGACGACGCCCACGTCAGGCCTTCTGCCGCTTGAGGTAAGCGACGAGGTTGCCGCCGTCGGGGCCGCTGAGCACCTGGACCAGCTCCCAGCCGTCCTCGCCCCACTGGTCGAGGATCTGCTTGGTCACGTGCACAATGAGCGGCACGGTCGCGTACTCCCACTTCGTCATGCCGCTGACTCTAGCGACCCCGGGAGGGCGACGACCGGCGCCCTGCCATGATCGGGCCATGACCACGTCAGCGACCTCCGGTGGGATGCCGACCGCCGGGGTCCCGCCCGCCCGGACCACGGCGTACGGCAACGACCCGGCGCAGGTCTACGACGTCCGGCTGCCGACCGGGCAGCGCTCCGGGGCGACGGTCATCGTCGTCCACGGCGGCTTCTGGCGGCAGGAGTGGGACCGCGAGCACGCGGCTCCCCAGGCCCAGGGTTTCGCCGACGCGGGCTATCACGTGGCCGTGGTCGAATACCGGCGCACCGGTATGCCGGGTGGCGGCTGGCCGGGGACGTTCCAGGACGTCTCGGCGGCCGTCGCAGCCATCCGGTCCGACGCCACGCTGCCGGACCGGTGCCTGCTCGTCGGGCACTCCGCCGGTGGCCAGCTCGTCGCCCTCGCCGCGGCGCAGCCGTGGGCCCACGGCCTGGCCGGGGCGATCAGCCTGGCCGGCTGCGTGGACCTCGCCCTGTCGCACGAGATGGACCTCGGAGCGGGTGCCGTCCAGGCCTTCCTCGGCGGCTCGCGCCCCGCCGCTGTCGACCCGAGCGACGAGGCCCACCCGGGTCCGTGGATGGACGCGGACCCGGCGCTCCACGTGCCGGCGGTGCCGGTCGTCCTGGTCCACGGCACCGAGGACGACACCGTGCCCATGGCCGTCTCAGAGTCCTACCTCGCCAGGGTGGGCCGCTCGGGTGAGCAGCACGCGGAAGTGGCCCTGCACGGCATCCGCGGAGCCGGGCACTTCCAGCTCATCGACCCGAGGCACCCGGCGTTCGGGGCGGTCCTCGACCTCGTGGCCACGCTCGCCCGGTACTGACCCCGGGCCCGTCCCGTCCCGGCGTTAGGGTCGCAACATGCCGGATCCCGCTCGCGAGCCCTCGTGGCAGGGCGTGCGACTGCACGTCGTCACGGGCAAGGGCGGCACCGGCAAGACCACTGTCGCCGCCGCACTCGCCATCGGGCTGGCCGCCGGGGGCCACCGCGTGCTCCTCGTCGAGGTGGAGGGCCGCCAGGGGATCAGCCAGACCCTCGACGTCGCACCGCTCGGCGCGACGGAGGCCCCGGTGGCCCATGCGCCGGGAGGCGGCGAGGTCGTCGGTCTGTCGGTCGACGCGAAGGCGGCGCTGCTGGAGTACCTCCAGATCTTCTACAAGCTCGGCCGGGCCGGGAGCGTCCTCGAGCGGTTCGGCGCGATCGACTTCGCCACGACGATCGCGCCGGGCGTGCGCGATGTCCTGCTCATCGGCAAGGTCTACGAGGCCAATCGCCGGGGCACGGACGGCCGGCCCCGGCGGAGCGCCAGCAGCGCGCCCGCCTACGACGCGATCGTTCTCGATGCCCCCCCGACCGGCCGGGTCGTGCGGTTCCTCTCGGTGAACTCGGAGGTGGCCGGTCTGGCCCGGGTCGGGCCGATCCGGTCGCAGGCCGACTCGATCACCGCGATGCTCACCGCACCCCAGACCGTCGTCCACGTGGTCACCCTCCTGGAGGACATGCCCGTCCAGGAGACCGTCGACGCGATCGCCGCCCTCAAGGAGTCGGGCTTGCGCGTCGGCGGTGTCGTCATCAACCAGGTGCGCGAGCCCCTGCTGCCGGCCAGGCAGCTGGCCGCGGCGGCCAAGGGCCGGATCGACCGTGCGGCCGTCACGTCCGGCCTCGAGGCGGTCGGGCTGCGAGCCACCGAGGCCGTCCTGACCGGGCTGGCTGAGGAGGCACGCGACCACGCCAAGCGCGTCGCGCTCGAGGCGGCGCAGCTGACCGTCATCGACGCGCTCGGCCGGCCGACCTACCGCCTCCCCTCGCTGCCCGAGGGCCTCGACGCCGGCGCCGTCCGCGAGCTGGCCGACCTGCTCACCGAGCAGGGGATGGTCCCGTGAGCGCCGCCCGACGCGGGCCTCCCCACCTGGACGTCGACGCACTCCTGGCCGACCGGCATACGGGGATCATCGTCTGCTGCGGAGCCGGGGGCGTCGGCAAGACGACGACGGCCGCCGCTCTCGGGCTGCGGGCCGCCGAGCAGGGCCGGCGGGTCGTCGTGCTGACCATCGACCCGGCCCGCCGCCTCGCCCAGTCGCTCGGACTGACCGAGCTGGACAACACCCCCCGCCCCGTCGAGGGCTTCGACCCCTCCGGGGGCGGGTCGCTCGACGCGATGATGCTCGACATGAAGCGGACGTTCGACGACGTCGTCCTGGCCCACTCGACGCCCGGTAAGGCCGAGCAGATCCTCGCCAACCCCTTCTACCAGGCCGTGTCGAGCTCCTTCGCCGGCACGCAGGAGTACATGGCGATGGAGAAGCTCGGGCAGCTGCAGCACGCCGCCCGGGACGGCGCCGGCCCGACGTGGGACCTCATCGTCGTCGACACTCCTCCGTCACGCTCTGCGCTCGACTTCCTCGACGCCCCGCAGCGGCTCGGCTCCTTCCTCGACGGGCGGCTCATCCGGCTGCTCACGGCGCCGGCGAAGGTCGGCGGCCGGGCCTACCTCAAGATCTTCAGCGCGGGGGTGGGCGTCGTCACCGCGACGATGTCGAAGGTCCTCGGCGGCGAGATGCTCCGTGACGTCCAGACCTTCGTCAGCGCGCTGGACACGATGTTCGGCGGGTTCCGGGAGCGGGCCGACGAGACCTATGCCCTGCTGGGGCAGGACAGCACGGCCTTTCTCGTCGTCGCCGCGCCCGAGCGCGACGCCCTGCGCGAGGCATCCTTCTTCGTCGACCGCCTCGAGCAGGACGGTATGCCGCTCAGCGGGCTGGTGATCAACCGCGTCCAGCGGGTCTCGGCACCTGGCCTGAGCGCGTCTCGCGCCCGCGCGGCCGCGGAGCAGCGGGCGGAGGAGGGCGATGTCCTGACCTCCGGCCTGCTGCAGCTGCACGCATCCCTCGCCGAGACGGCTGACCGCCAGCGCAGACTGGCCGGGCGGTTCACGGCCGGTCACCCGGGCACCCCGGTGGTCGAGGTGCCGGCCCTGGCCGAGGACGTGCACGACGTCGACGGCCTGCGCGAGGTCGGGGCGTCGTTGGCCGGCCGCTGACCTGTGGCGATGCGCTGCTGGGTCAGGAGACGCTGGACGCCGAGATCCGAGCCGTCTGGAAGAGGTCCCACCAGGAGCCGACCCTGGGGTGGCTGCGGAGCATCGCGCGGCGCTCCCGCTCCGTCATCCCGCCCCAGACACCGAACTCCATCCGGTTGTCCAGGGCGTCGGCGAGGCACTCGGCGATGACCGGGCAGCGCTGGCAGATGGCCTTCGCGCCCTGTTGGGCGGCGCCCCGCACGAACAGGGCGTCGGGATCGCTGCGGAGGCAGCGGCCGAGGGGTGCCCAGTCGGCGCGCAGCCCCGCCGGCTCCAGCCTGGTCGCCGTGTCGTTGCTCCTCGAGGTCGTGATGGTCACGATCGTCGCCCGCTCCCCTTGGTCCTGAGGGCGCCTTGCGTGACTGCCCCGTCGCAGTCACGAAGAAATGCGCCCAAAGCGACCATAGGAAGCATCGGGATGCGAGACCATGCCCCAAGCGGGTGGTTCGGGGCGCCAGAGATGACTAGTTCCTCCGGTGTGCCAGCGCCCCGCGGACCGCTCTCCGGCCCGAGCCGAGATGACGAGATGGTCTCGATTCGAAGGGCGCCGAGGCTCGCACCACGAACGTCGAGGGTGCTCCGGCGGAGCGCGTTACGCTTGCGGCATGCACGCTGGACGCACGACGAACATCGCGAGCATCATCAGCCTACTCGGCGCCTTTCTCGCCGCAGCGGTGGTCATGGGCCTGCTCGCCGCTGGCCTGGTCATGCCCGCGGTCGGCGCAGCCGGGGCCGCCGCCCGCTCGGGTGTGGACGTCTTCGACTCCCTCCCGACAGAGTTCACCTCCGCACCCCTGTCGCAGCAGTCCCGCATCCTCGCCGTCGGTGGCGAGCCTCTGGCGACCCCCTACGAGGAGAACCGCATCATCGTGCCGCTGGCCAACGTCGCGTCGATCATGCGCAAGGCCCAGGTGGCCATCGAGGACAGCCGCTTCTATGAGCACGGCGGGGTGGACGTGCGTGGTGTCGTGCGGGCGCTTGCCTCCAACGTCGCCGGCACGACGGTGCAGGGTGGCTCCACGCTGACCCAGCAGTACGTCAAGCTGTTGCTGCAGGACACGGCCCTCAAGGCCGGCGACAAGGCCGCCGCCGAGGCCGCGGTCACCCGGTCGGGCCTCCCGGGCCTGACCCGCAAGCTGCAGGAGCTGAAGTACTCGATCCAGCTCGAGAAGGACATGACCAAGGACCAGATCCTTCAGGGCTACTTCAACCTCGTCTACTACGGCGACCAGGCCTACGGCGTCGAGGCCGCCGCGCGTCACTACTTCGGCGGCAAGAGCGCCAAGGACCTCACCCTCCCCGAGGCGGCGCTGATCGCCGGCCTGGCCCAGAACCCCGGCACCACCGACCCGGTGAGGAACCCGGACCGGGCCCAGGCCCGTCGCAACGTCGTCCTCGACCGGATGTATGAGCTGGGCGTCATCCAGGCGCCCGAGTACACCGCCGCCAAGGCGGTGCCCCTCGCGCAGATGCTCAAGGTCACGCCTGCGGTGAGCTCCTGCGCGAGCGCGGGCGAGAACGCCTACTTCTGCGACTACACGATGCGCTACCTGCTGACGGACCCGTCCCTGAACGCGGCCCTCGGTGCAACCGAGGAGGAGCGCAAGAAGAAGATCTACGGCGGCGGGCTGACCATCAAGACGACGCTGGACGTCAATGCGGCACAGGTGGCCCGGGACGAGATCCAGGCCCGGGTGCCGAGCGGCAACGAACCCAAGATCGGCGCCGCCGCCGTCAGCGTGGATTCCACCACGGGCGCAGTCAAGGCCATGGCGCAGAACACGAAGTACAACAACAACGCCAAGGAGGCGCCCGGCGAGACGAGCATCAACTGGGCCGTCGACACGAAGTACGGCGGCTCGCTCGGCTTCCAGTTCGGCTCGACCGAGAAGGCCTTCGCGCTCGTCACCGCGCTGGAACGTGGCATGCCGATCAACTCGACGGTGGTCGCCAAGGCCGGTGGGCCCGATCTGCAGGCGAGCTACACCAACGTGGAGTTCCCCGGTGACACCAGCAAGTGCGGTCTGGGCAACCAGACGTGGAAGGTGAAGAACGACGAGCTCATCGGGGAGGGCCCGATCTCGCTGATCGACGCCACCGCCAAGTCGGTCAACACCGCCTTCGTGCAGCTCGTGTCCCAGCTGGGCGCCTGCACCGTCCGGGACACCGAGACCCGGATGGGACTGCTGCGCTCCAACGGCGAGCCGGTGCACGCGCTGCCATCCGCAGTCACCCTCGGCACCGACAACGTCTCCCCGATGACCGTCGCCAGCGCCTACGGCACCCTGGGCAACAACGGCATCCACTGCACGCCCGTCCCCGTGAGCTCCATCCTGGGCCCGGACCAGAAGCCGCTGCCAGTGCCGGCGCCCGGACAGGGCAACTGCAAGCAGGTGGTCGACCCCGACGTCGCCCACGGTGTGGCGTCCATCATGAGCAACGTGCTGATGTCGGGCGGCACGGCCTCCAGGAGCGCCCTGGCCAACGGTCGCCCGGCTGCCGGCAAGACCGGCACGTCGGACCGGAACAACGAGACGTGGTTCGCCGGCTACACCCCGCAGCTCTCCACGGCCGTCTGGGTCGGCACGCCCAACGACCTGCGCAACGAGCAGACCCTCGACAACGTGTGTCTGAAGGCAGCCAAGGGCCCGCCGTGCTACCCCGTCATGTACGGTGCGAGCGTCGCCGCCCCGGTGTGGAAAGACATCATGGACCGACTGTTGGCAACCACGCCGGCGGCCAACTTCCCCGCACCGAGCGACAAGATCGTCAACGGGGAGCAGATTACCTTCGACGACGTCAGCGGCCAAAAGGTGGAGGACGCGACGGCCATCCTGCAGCAACAGGGCTTCACGACCGCCGTGGGCCGCAAGGTCTACTCGAACTACCGTCCCGGCATCGTTGCCGGCACCGAACCGAGCGGCGTGGCAAACCGCGGCTCCCTGGTGACCCTGCTGATCTCGGCCGGCCCGGGCGGACCACAGCAACAGCAACAGCTTCCACCGGCGCTGCAGCCCTTCCAGGGCGCGGCCCAGGCGCCGGACCGCCTCCCCTTCCAGCCCTTCCAACCGCCACCTCGGGGCTGACCCTGCCTCCTACGAGGAGGCGCGCCGGAGGTCGCCGCGGTGGCCGTCAGCGGGCGAGCGAGCGACGGACGAGCGCCGCGACCCGGGCACCGTCGGCGCGCCCGGCCACGAGCGGCTGGACCACCCTCATGACGAGCCCCATCTGCGGCATACCTGTTGCTCCGGACTCCTCGACTGCCCTGGCGACCAGCGCCTCGAGCTCCTCGTCGCCCAGCTGGGCCGGCAGGTAGCCCTCCAGCACGGCGAGCTCCGCCTCCTCCTGCTCGGCGAGCTCGGGTCGAGAAGCGTCCGTGTATGCCGTGACGGCCTCCTTGCGCTTCTTGGCCTCCTTGGCGAGCACCTTGAGCACGTCGGCGTCAGTGAGCTGCCGCGCGACCTTGCCGGCGACCTCCTCGTTCGTCACCGCGGCGAGCGCCATCCGAAGGGTTGCCGAGCGCACCGTGTCACGGCTGCGGATGGCGTCGGTGAGGTGGGACTGGAGGGTCTGCTTCAAGGCGCTCATGGCCAGAGTCTCTCAGCTGCGGCAACCGCAGCTGCCCGTTGGCCGCGACCTCGGCGACCGTGCCCGGGATCGGCCCGCGGCCGCTTCCGTGGAAGAATGAGCCGGTGAACGCGCTAAACCGAACCGGGCTGACCCTGGCCGCTGTCGGTGTCGGCGGCATCGGCTATGCGTCGCTCATCGAGCGCAACGCCTTCGTGGTGCGACGTCGGAGCGTCCCCGTGCTGCCTTGCGGCCGGCGTCCGCTGCGGGTGCTGCACATCACCGACCTGCACCTCATGCCGGGCCAGCGCCGCAAGGCGGCATGGGTCAGCGCACTGGCAGGTCTGCGCCCGGACCTGGTCATCAACACCGGCGACAACCTGGCACACCCGGAAGCCGTGCCCCTTGCGCTGGAGGCGTTCGGGCCGCTCTTCGACGTCCCCGGAGTGTTCGTCCTCGGCTCGAACGACTACGTCGCCCCGACGTTCAAGAACCCGCTTTTCTACCTCATGCCGCAGCTCAGCCGCCGTCGCCCGGCTCCTTCCGCCCACCTCCCGACCGACGACCTCGTCAAGGGGATGCTCGACGGCGGATGGGTCGACCTGACCAACGCCCGGGCTCAACTGGAGGTCGGCGGGGAGCCGGTCGAGCTCGTCGGGGTGGACGACCCGCACCTGGACCGCGACCGCTATGACCTCGTCCAGGGGCCGGCAGACCCTGGGGCGCTGCTGACGATCGGCGTGGCTCACGCGCCCTACCAGCGCGTCCTCGACGCGATGACGGCCGACGGGGCTGGTCTCGTCGTCGCCGGACACACCCACGGCGGCCAGCTGTGCGTCCCCGGCTACGGCGCGCTGGTCACCAACTGCGACCTCGACCCGGGCCGGGTCAAGGGGGTGTCGAGGTGGTGGCCGGGGGCGGGCGGCGAACTGTCTGCCGAGCCGCCTGATGACGCCGCGTGGCTCGAGGTCTCGGCGGGCCTGGGGACCTCGCCCTACGCGCCCTTGCGCTTCTCCTGCCGACCCGAGGCGACGTTGTTGACCTTGGAGCCGGTCGGCTGAGCCGTCTCGACCGTCGGGTATGCCGGGCGGTCCGGTATGCCGGGCGGTCCGGTCGTGCGTCGTGCCTGCACGGCTCGTGGGTCGCGGGTCAGGTGTTGTGTCGAACTCGTTGGACCGACCCTGCGTCCGTTGGCCCGACGAGGGATCCGATTGGCTCGTCCAGGGGTGGCTCGGCTATCCTCGGTCTTCGCTGCCAGCGTCCCGTCTCGGGCCGGGCAGGGACAGCCACGGGGTGTGGCGCAGCTTGGTAGCGCGCTTCGTTCGGGACGAAGAGGCCGCAGGTTCAAATCCTGTCACCCCGACCCTTGGCTCAAGGGCCCTGATCTGCGGGAACGCGTTCAGGGTCCTTCTGCTATTCCAGCTTCCGGGATGATTGGGGTTGGGGCACAACGCGAGAATGTCGCCGACTCAAGATGGCGTCGGAGGTTCCACGTCGATACTGGTCTGCGTTTCGCCGATCGGCTTGAGGATCCGAAGCCCCCATCTGGTCAGTCCTTCGCGTCTGGCCGTTTCCACCATGACGAACGAAGTTCTTTCGAAGTACTCCTGGCGAGCCGCCGGCGGGCTTCAGCAACAGGCACACCCTGCGGCGCCTCACCACACCTTTTGGGCACGCACCCTCTGCCGGGAATGGCCACGAGTGTGCCGCACCAGCCGCAGGCGACCCATTTGCCAGGGCGCGCATGGTCGACGCCTTCCGCGTCTTCGGAGCCGTCGTTTCGCTCAGCCTGCGGGCGTTCCTCCCTGGCTTGCGCCGCTGTCATCCACCACACCTCCGATCGGATCCATGTCGTCACGACGACATAGAACTAACATCGCCGGGATTCAGGCTGGATGGCTAGCAGCAGTCGTGTCCGCGCCAGGCTTCCCGGCCTTCGTGGACTGCGACGGCAGCCAGTGCCAGCCCGATGAGGGGGTCGAGCCACCACCAGCCCAGTGCGGCGGTGAGGGCGAGGCCGACCAGTACGGCGGCGGCTTGTCCGGCGCAGAGCAGGTTCTGGACGCCCTCGCCTGTTGTCGCACCTGAGCCGAGGGTCTTGCCGAGGCGCTGTTTGGCGATGCCGAGCAGGGGCATCCCCACGACGCTGGCCGCGGTCAGGATGATGCCCAGGGTGCTGGGTCGGCTGTGGTGGCCGGTGAGCAGGTCGTGTCCGGCCTGGACGGCGATGTACGGGGCGAGGAGGAAGAACGAGACGGCGACGGCCTTCTGCGCAGTGGCCTCGGAGGTCTCGGACAGGGTCCGGGCGCCGGTGAATCGCCAGATGACGATCACGGCGGCGAGGCCCTCGATGACCGAGCCCAACGCCCACCCGACAAGGGAGACCGACCCGGCCTGCCGGCCGGCGATCAGTCCGAGGACTCCTTCGCCGGTCATCCACACCAGCGACACCCAGGACAACGCCCGGGCCGCGCGCGCGGCGTCGTGCCACCGCGGGTCCCGGGTCCGTGGTGGGGTCGGCTGGCAGCAGGGGCCTGCCGGGAGGCAGGCAGCGGTGGTGGTCGCCAGGGGCTCTGGTGCCGGCCGCGCCGTGGGGAGCCTTGGGTGGTCGGTACTACTCACGGGTGCGCGCCCTGTTCGTGGTCGACGTGGCCGGCGGGTTCGAACTGGAAGGTGGAGTGCTCGACGTCGAAGTGCCCGACCAGACACTGCTGCATCTGATCGAGCAGCGCGACCGTGTGTCCGTCGTGGAAGCACCCGCCGTCGACAACAAGGTGCGCCGACAGGGCCGGCAGGTCGGACGTCACCGTCCACGCGTGTAGGTCGTGCACGTCGGTGACGTGCTCGTTCTCCATCAGGTGAGCCCGGACCTGGTCCAGGTCGACGCCTTCGGGTGCGGCTTCGAGCAGGATCCGGCCGGAGTCGCGCAGCAGCCCGGTGGCAGCGTGCAGCATCAGGGCCACGACGACGAGGGAGGCGATCGCGTCGGCTCGGGTGAACCCGGTCCACAGGATGATGACCGCCGCGACGAAGGTGGCGATGAAGCCGTACGCGTCGATAAGGATGTGCTGGTAGGCGCCCTCGACGTTGAGGCTGGAGCGGTTGGCCTTGGCCAGGACCCACGCGGCGATCACGTTGACGACTACCCCCACCAGCGACACCACGAGGACCGGCCCGCCGGAGACCGCAGGCGGCTCGAGGAGCCGGCGGACCGCCTCGATCGCGACGACGGCGCTGACGACCAGCAGGGTGATCCCGTTGCCCGCGGCCGAGAGGATCTCGACCCGCTTCCACCCGAACGTCCACCGGCCAGAAGCCGGTCGGGCCGCCAGCCGGATCGCCCACAGCGACATCGCGATCGCGGCCGCGTCGGTGAGCATGTGCCCGGCATCCGAGAGCAGTGCCAGCGACCCGGACCACAGCGCCACGACCACCTCGACGAGCATGAAGCACAGGATCGAGGCCAACGCGATGCCCAGGTAGCGCTGGTCCGCCCCGGGACCCAGCGCGTGCGCGTGACCGCCATGACCGGCCTCATGACCGCCATGGTCCTCATCCCCAGGTCCGCAGCCGTTGGGCGCGGGCTGCTCAAGATTAGTCACGAGCTGGTGCTCGTGCGTTCGGGGTGGATCGCGGTGGTGTGTTCCGCGTGAGTCATCCCCAGGTCGAGCAGCATCCGCACGTGCGCATCGTCGAGGCGGTAGAACGCCATCCGCCCGCGCCGGCTGACCGACACGACCCGGTGGGCCCGCAGCAGCCGTAACGCGTGCGAGACCGAGCTCTCGCTCATCCGGGCCGTCGAAGCCAGGTCGCACACGCACAGCTCGCCCCCCTCGAGCAGCGCGAACAGCAGCCGCAGCCGGCCCGGCTCGCCCAGCAGGGAGAAGACGTCGGCCAGTTCAAGGACGTCACCCTCCACGGGCATCGCGCCGCGGACCCGAGCCACCCGGCCGGGGTCGACCAGCTTCTCGGCACAGTCCAGCGGTTCCTCGACCGATGTCCGCGCCGCCACCATGAACTCCCTTTTCGTCTGAACAGTTGCACAGATGTTACGGGTCATGGACGGTTGCGGGCAACCTCGAGCCCTGCGGTACCCCTTGCCATGTGGTCCTGGCTCGGGTCAGGTCCGGGCCATGGCCTCGATGTCCTGGTTGAACTCCTCGACCATCTGCGGGGTCAGGGTGGGTCGGATGCCGCCGATGGCGTCCATGTAGTCGGTTTCGGTCCCGCGGCAGCGTTCCCCGGTGTCGACGCTGCACTCGAAGAGCTGTTGGGCGACGGTTCGTGCGGCATGGTTGATGTCAGCCGGGGTGAACCCCTCGCTGGCATCGACCAAGCGCCTCACGGGAATGTTGTCGTTGTCGCCGGTCACGTCGAGGTGCCTGCGCCACATGGCTTCTCGGGCCTGCACATCCGGTGGCCCGATCGGCAAGACGTAGTCGAAACGGCCATGGCGGAGGAACGCGGGATCGAGGGCTCGCACCGAGTTGGTGGCACAGATCAACAGTCGCCCGGGCTGTTCCCGGAAGGTCACGAGCGCTTTGAGCAGCTCGTTCACGACGCCAAGCGACGCCGTCGTCCCGGACTCGCGGTCGGCCGCGATCTCCTCCACCTCGTCGATGAACACCACGACGTGGTCCAGGTGGCCCAGCTGTGAGAACGCGGCGCTGATCCCGGCCGGCAAGCCGCCCTCGCCGCTCGCCAAACGGGAGGGAAACAGCTCGACAAATGGCCACGACAAACGGCTTGCGACAGCCTTGGCGAAGGTGGTCTTGCCTGTGCCAGGTGGTCCAAAGAGTACGACGGCGCGGGGCGGCTCGACCCCGTGTTCCTGGGCGAGCTCTGGCCGGGCGAGGGGGAGGACGACCCGCCGTTCGATCAGGGACTTCTCCTGCCGCATGCCGGCGACCTGTTCCCACAGCCCTGCCGGCGGCACAGAGCCGCCGAGACTGCTCAGCAGCGCCGCGGCGTGCGGGGTGACCGCTTCCACCTTCTCGTACAGGCTGACTCCGCCCCGACGCTTGAATCCGCTGTTGGTGAACGCCGTACTGCCCGTCTCGTCGTGCGGCAGAAGGGCACTGACCTGTCGAACCCCGACGGCGAGCAGCCGATGTTCCAATGCCGACAGCAGCGCGCTACCCAGCCCTTTGCCGCGCCAGTCCGGCGCCAGCGCCAACCGCAGCACCCAGGCGCGGTCGCCCTCGACCCGGCTGACCGCCGAACCGACCAGATGACCCCCGCTGACGGCAACGACCGCAGGATGACGTGCGGCCATGGCCGCAACCACATCGGCCAAGGCAAAGATCGGCGCCTCGGCCGTCGTGGACGAGGCCTCGTCGAGACGGACAGCCTGCTCCAGGTCCTCGGGGGTGAAGTCCCGAAGGTGCCAGCTGGTCACCCGGAGCCTCCGACGCCGCGTCCCCGGCTTGCATCCCGGGAGCCCGCCTCCGCGCTACTGACCACATCTGTTTCCGAGCGGGCGGTACAGCTTTCCTGACTGGCTGGCAATGGGACCCCTTGATCGATGCCTGCGGGTCTTCAACGACGACCGCGGCGAGGCTGCCTTGAGGAAGCTGCGGAACGGCAACACCGAGCACGAAGCGTTCCGCGGTTACGGGGAGCTTCACTGCCATCGTCATCTTGACGCAGGCCCGAGCGGTAAGCAACGGGAGAGAGCACACGAAGTGGGTGCACACGACAGCGGCCCACTGCAGTCGACCCTACAACGCGCAAGGCCTGATGCGTTCACTCTGGTCGATGACGTCATCGATGGTGCAGCTCGGTTCGACCGCGAAGCGCAGAAGGACCGGATTCAGGGGAGGGTCCCAGCGCGGACCTGGATGTGTCCGCCTCGCAGGCTCACACTCGTGACGTTTGTCAGGTCGCGTTCCACGGCGGTCCACGGGTGGGCGGTGATGTCGGCGCCGCCGATCCGGCAGGCCAGCTTGGCCAGGGGTACCCACGACCGCGCAGCACCGGTCGGCTCTGCCAGGTCCACGACCGCGAACCGAGCCCCGGGCCCAGCGCTGGCCAGGGCGCGCCCCCAAGCACCCTGCCACGGCTTCATCAGTGACAGGGAGTAGATGAAGATGAGGGCGTCGACTCGGGTCTCGTCACTGCCAACGCAGCGTCCTCGCAGCGCATCGGTGGTCATCTCCGTCGCGTCCCCTCGGACGAGGTCGACGTTGTCCCAGCCGCCTCTCTGGACGCGCCGGCTGGCCTGGCGCAGCATGGTAGGGCTGGCGTCGAGCCCGACCACTCGCCCGGCCGGACCGACAGCGCGTCGCAGCAGAGGAAGGCTGAGTCCCGTTCCGCAGCCGATGTCGATGACCCGATCCCCGGGTTGCAACGCGAGCGCGTCCACACCGGCGACGCGCCCCACCCGGTAGACCGGCCACTCCAGGGAGATCACGTCGTAGGCCGACGCGGCCCACCCATACCTTTGCGGTCGACGCATCCGCCTGACTCCCTTATCGAGGAAGCCCGCGAGACTCTCCTGCCGTTCTGCGCAACACGGGCGGAAGGGCCAGAAGGGTTCCTCCCCACCCGCCGACGCGGCCCGTCCGGCACACCGGTGGTGACATGGTGGTGGAGTGGAGAGTATCGATGTGAAGGCGTTCTTCGAGAGGGTCTCGCTCGAGTGGGCGAGATGCGCTCGAGCTTCTTCGGCGCCGACATCATCGATGCGCTGGCTGACCGGGCGCAGATCGGCCCGGACACGACCGTGGTCGACGTCGGCACCGGTTTCGTCGCCGCCGGGCTGGCCGGGCGGGCGGCGACGGTCTTCGGGGTGGACAACTCACCGGCGATGCTCGCCGTCGCCCGAGGCAACCTCGCCGCGTTGGGCGCGGACAACGTGACTCTCGTTGAGGACGAAGTGCACGACCTGCCACTGGTTGATGACAGCGTCGACGTCGCGGTGGCCAACATGGTGCTGCACCACGCATACGACCCGGGGATGATGCTCACTGAGATGGCCCGCGTGGTCCGGTCCGGAGGCAGGATCGCGATCACCGACGAAGTTGAGCACGGCTACGAGTGGATGCGCACCGAGCAGGCCGACATCTGGCTCGGCTTCACTCCCGGACAGGTCCGGACATACTTCACCAGCGCCCGGCTGGTCGACTACGGGTACGCCGCGCCGGGGATGCAATGATGCATCGCCTCCAAGACCTCGGTCGGGGTCACCGCGAACATCGGCATCTTTGCCGCCTGGGCCACCGTGCCCTGACCTAGGACAGCAGGGGCGTCTGGAGCGCCTGCCAGATCGCACCGCCGGCGACTCCAACAGCCACGCTGAGTACGGCGGCCGTCACCGCAGCCCGCGTCGAAAGCGTCCTCCCGACGCCATCCTTTGCGGATGCTGGGGCGGTGTCCGAGGCGGCCCTGAACGCCGGCACGATCCAGCGTAGGTAGTAGAAGAGGCTGGCCACGGTGTTGACGAGCACGGCCACCGCGAGCCAGGCCTGTCCGCCGTCCCAAGCCGCCGTCGCCGTGGTGAGCTTGCCGAGGAAGACCGCCGTGGGCGGCGTCCCGACGAGCCCGAGCAGGGACACCAGCAGGGAGCCGGCCAGCCACGGGCGCGACCGCGACAGACCCCGGTAGTCGTCGAGCCGGCGTCGTCCCGGCAGGGCCGCGGTGACGGCGAAGGCGCTGAGGTTCGTCACGGTGTATGCCGTCAGGTACAGGAGCATCGAGGGCAGCGCCAGCCCTGTGCGGCCCGCGACCGCGACGGGGACGAGAAGGTAACCGACCTGGCTCACGGTGGACCAGCCGAGCAGCCGGCGCGGGTCCTGCTGGCCGTACGCGGCGAGGTTCCCGAGCGTCATGCTGGCGACAGCAAGGACCGCGACGAGCACCGGCCAAGCGATGCTGTCGGGGATCGCCTGCACGAGGCGGTAGGTGGCGACGAGCGCGCCGATCTTGGGGACGGTGGTGAGGAACGCGGCGACGGTCCCACTCGAGGCCTCGGTCGCGTCCGGGACCCAGAAGTGAGCGGGCACGGCGCCCGCTTCGAACAGGAGCACGGCGAGCACTCCCACGAGGCCTGCCGCCAGAGCCCCGAAGGGGGCGTCCCCGAGGCGGGCCGAGAGGTCCGTGTAGAGCGTGCTGCCGGCCACGGCATACAGGAGCGTGATCCCGAGCAGGAGGGCGATCCCGAAGAGCGCCCCGAGCAGGTACGTCTTCATTGCCGCCTCAGCGCCGCGGGCCGTGCGGACCAGCCCGACGAGGCCGTAGAGCGGGATGCTGGCCAGGAGGAAGCCGGCAGCGAGGACGAGCAGGTCCCGCGCACCCCCGACGACGAGCGTGCCCGTCGTCGAGAACAGCAGAAGAGCGTAGGTCTCGCTCTCCCGAGCCGTGCCGGCGAGCTCGTCGGCGGCGAGGACCAGGACGAACAGCGTTGCGGCGCCACCGAGCAGGCGCACGACGCCGGTGCCGGTGTCGACCGCGAACGAGCCGTCGAACGCGGACTGGACGCCCCCCACCATGCCGAAAATGGTGGCGACCAGACTGGCCACGAGGGTGGTGACCGCGACGGCGCGACTGACCCCCTGACGGTCGCGCGGCAGAAAGGACCCGCTCATCAGCGCCGCGAGTCCTCCGGCGAAGAGCATCATCTCCGGGAGCAGCAGCAATGGCCGCATCTGCGAGGTGTCCACTGAACCGTCTACCGGCCGACGAGCGTGCTGACGGCGTTGGCCGCCGGCTCGATGAGGTCCAGGAGCAGCCGGGGCAGAACCCCGATGCCCACCGAGAGCACGAGAAGGGCTCCCACGGACCACAGCTCCGCGGGGCGAAGGTCGGTGAAGCCCATCGACACACCCCGGGTCTCGCCGGTGAAGATCCGCTGGAGCGCCCGCAGGAACAACGCCGCGGTGACCAGGATGCCCAGCAGCGCAACCGCGGTGACGGGCGCGACGGCGACACTGCCGGTGAAGATCTGGAACTCCGCGATGAAGCCGGAGAGGCCGGGCAGCCCCAGGGAGGCGAACGAGCCGACGGCGAAGAGGGCGGCAAGCCGCGGCGCCGGACCGGCGAGCCCGCCGAAGGAGTCCATGTCGTAGGTTCTGGCCCGGTCGTGGAGGACACCTGCGAGCAGGAACAGTGCTCCGGTGACCAGCCCGTGGCTGACCATCTGGGTGACGGCCCCCGTGACGGCCACGCCGCGCGCCTGGGCGCTGTCCTGGGTGATGACTCCCGCGGCGCCCACCGCAAGGACGACGTAGCCCATGTGGTTGACCGAGGTGTAGGCCACCATCCGCTTGAGGTTGGTCTGGGCCAGGGCGACGAGGGCGCCGTAGAGCACGGACACCACCCCCACGACGACGACGACCCACGCCCAGGAACGCCAGGCCTCGGGAAGCATCGGCATGGCGATCCGCACGAAGCCGTACCTTCCCATCTTCAGAAGGACCCCGGCGAGGATCGCCGACCCCGTCGCCGGGGCGTCCGTGTGGGCCGGCGGGAGCCAGGTGTGGAAGGGGACCGTGGGGGTCTTGACGGCCAGACCGACGAGGATGGCCGCCAGGACGAGGCTGCCGGTGAGGGGGTGGCCGGCCAGGGGGTTGGTGCGGGTCAGCTCCACCATGTCGAAGGTGTGCGGCGCGGCGGCAACGTAGAGGCCGATGAACCCGACCAGCAGCGCCAGCGACCCGAGGAAGGTGTAGAGGAAGAACTTCAGGGCCGACCGAGCGGCGTTCTCGTGACCCCATCCGGCGATGACGAAGTACATGCCGACGATCGAGAGGTCGAAGAAGACGAAGAAGAGGATGAGGTCCGCCGAGACGAACAGGCCGAGCGAGACGCTCTGCAGGAAGAGGAACAGCGCGCCGTTCAGGCGGGGACGGTCGGTCTGCCCCAGCGAGTACACGGCGCAGGCGAGGAACAGGGTGGCCGACATCACGAGCAGCGGAAGGGAGAGCCCGTCGACGCCGACGTGGTAGCTGCTGCCGACACCCGGGATCCAGGGAAGCCGTTCCTCGAAGGAGAGCGCCCCGGTGGCGGGAGCGTCGTAGCGCGCCCAGACGCCGATGACGAGCAGCAGGTCCACGAAGGCCACGGCCACCCACGCCCACCGGGCCACCGTGTCGCCGATGCGGGGGACGAAGCCAAGGACCAGTGCGGCGGCCAGGGGCAGGAAGACGATGAGGCTGAGCACGCTCACCTCACGACGACGAGCAGGAGTATGCCGGCGGCCAGGACCGCGGCGGCCTGGACGTAGTACTGGTGCAGCTGGCCGGTCTGGGGTCGGCGGGCCAGCTCGCCCAACGAGCGCACGCGGGCCGCCACCGTCTCGACGGACCCGTCCACCCCCGCATCGTCGATCCGGCCCGCCAGTGCCGCCCAGCGGCTGGTCGACCGGGCGATCCTCGTCACGGCACCGTCGAGCACGGCGTCGTCGACCCATGCCAGGCCTTGGGCGAGCCGGACGGTTGGGCGGACCAGGGACAGATGGACGAGTCGTTCGAGGCCGACCCACTCCTGCACCCACCGTGGTTCGGGCAGGCTCCACCGGCGGACCGCGAGGAGCACCAGCAGCGCGATGAGCGTCGACGCGAGCAGCTCCCCGGCTCCCGCCGCCGGGGCGCCGCCGTTACCGAGGGTCCGGGCGAGGACGGGCCCGACGGGTGGCAGGGACAGCAGCCCGAGACCTGCTGCGCCTGCGGCGAGGATGACGAGCGGGGCCTTCTGCCAACGGTTCACGTGCCCGGTGCCCGGTCTCTCCTCACCTGGGTGGGCTCTCACCCGCGCAGCCTGCGCCGGCGAGGGGGTGCGCCAGACGACGACGATGACCTTCACGGCATACGCGGCCGAGAGGACCGCCGCGAGGAGCCCGGTCAGGTAGAGCCATCCCGAGGTCTCTCGGGCTGCCGTGAGGACCGCGTCCTTGGTTGCCCAGAGCGACAGCGGAGCGAGCCCGGCCAGGGAGGCGGCGCCCACCGTGGCCGTCCACCCGACGAGGGGCCAGCGCCGGGCCACCCCACCCAGTCCGGCGAGGTTCTTCGTCCCGAGCGCGGACAGCCAGGCACCGGCGGCGAGGAACAACACGGCCTTGGTGGCGGCGTGGGCGACGAGCTGGGCCGTGCCGCCAGCGACGGCTCCCACCCCCGCCGCCATGACGACGAAGCCGAGCTGGGCGGCCGTCGATGCGGCGAGCAGCTGCTTGAGGTCGGTCTGCGCCACCGCCACGACCCCGAGGACGAGCGCGGTGAGGGCGCCCGCCCAGGCGGTGACCGTCGCCGCCCACCCGGTCACGGCGAGCAGCGGCGCAACGCGCAGCAGGAGGTAGCCGCCCATGGCGACCATCGCCGCGGAGTGCAGGAGCGCACTGACGGGGCTCGGCCCTTCCATCGCCCGTGACAGCCAGAAGGAGAACGGCAGCTGGGCGGCCTTGCCGAGCGCCGCCACAAGCACACCGAAAGCGATGACGTGGCGCCAGCCCGCGGATGCACCCTCCAGCCCGGTCAGGCTCAGCCCCCCGCCTCCGGCGAGTGCTGCGGCCGCCGCGAGGTAGAGACCAAGATCGGCAGCCCTGGTGGTGAGGAAGGCGGTCAGCCCGGCCGAGACGCGAGGGCCCTGCCGCCACCAGAACCCGATGAGCGCGTAGGACGTCGCACCCATGACCTCCCACCCCATGAGGAGCGAGGGCAGCGTCGCGGCCGTCACCGTGAGGCAGGCGGAGGCCGCGAAGATCAGCATGAGCCCGTGGAAGCGGGCTTGCCCCTCGCGGATGTCGCCGACGGCGAAGACCAGCACGAGGAGGGTCACCAGGGTGACGGTCGGAAGGACGAGGGCGGAGAGGGCATCGACCCGCAGGGCGAAGTCCGTCCCCGCGACGAACGGCGCGGCGACGTCCGGACGTCGCACCGCAGCCACGAGCGAGAGGACAACGGTCACGGCGGCTGCCGCAAGGGACACGGGGACGGCGACGCGACCCGCCCGGTCGGGCACCGCGCCGCGGGCGCCTCTGCCCGGGTCCGCGGTGAGGGGGGAGAGCAGGAGAGCCGCGCCGGCAACGGCGGGGACGAGGACGATCAGCCAGAGGGCGGCGGGACCGAGGTCATCGGGGTGGGGACTCACCGGGACAGGTCCCCGGCCATGTCGGTCATGTCGGTCCCGTGCTCGCGATGGAGCAGGGCCGCGACGGCGAACCCCATGGCCATCTCCACCGTCATGGCGGCGATGACGACGACCAGCAGGACCTGACCCGTCGGGGCCGGTGCGAGGAACCACCAGAAGCCCGCCGCCGCGAGGATGACGCCGTTGACCATGAGCTCGAGGCCCATCATGACCATGACGACGACCTGCTGGGAGAGGGCGCCGTAGAGGCCGACGCTGAAGATGGCGGAGGCGACGAGCAGGACGGTCTGCAGGGTCATCGTCCGATACCCCCCGGCTGGGGGTCGTCGGGAGTCTCGCGGCGCAGGTCGTCGCCCAGCCGGTCGTAGCGGGAGCGCTGTGCGGCCAGGACGACGGCGGCGACGATGGTCGCGACCATCACCGGGCTGATCACGGCCATGACGAGCATCTTGGGGCCCATGAGGACCTCTCCCAACGCGTATGCCGTGTCGACGGGCGGCGCTCCACGGCGCGCGGGCCACGGGACGAGCAGGGCGCCGGCGCCGAGCAGCACGAAGGTGGAGACTGCAGCCACCAGCGCTGGGCGCTTCCCGTGGACCATGCTCATCGGCATGAGGGCCGGGTTCATCCCCATGAACATCACCATGTAGATGGCCATCACCGCCATCTCCATCACCATCATGAGGATCGTCACGAGACCCACGTAGTCCTGGTGCAGGAGCAGGACGACGACCCCGACCGCAATGAACGACACGGCCAGGGCGTAGGTCGCGCGGGCCATCGAGTCGACGCGGAAGACGGCCACCCCGCTGAGGACGGCGAGGACGGACATGGCCCAGAAGGCTACGTCGAGGATCACGCGCTCCCCCGGACGAGAACGGCCACCACGGCCACGACGAAGTCCTGCACCACGACAGCGGGCAGGATGACGAGCCACGCGAGCTCCATGAACAGGTCCGGGCGCAGGGCGGGCAGGCGCCGTCGCACGAACACGAAGACGCTCAGCAGCACGGCGGTCTTGAGCAGGGTCCAGGACCACGCGGGCAGCAGCGGGCCGGCGCCCCCACCGAGGAACATCGGCACCGCGAACGCCGCTCCCGTCGTGAGGAGCAGGTATCTGCCCGCGGTGAAGAGAAGGCGGTCAAGGCCGGACAGGTCGGCCGCCACCCCACCAGCCAGGTCCCGACCGAGGGCCGGCGAAAAGGGACCCCAGACAGAGAAGGCGAGCACGCCGACGCAATAGACGAGGAACGCCACCGGCATCCAGACGGCGAACCAGAGGTTGTCCTGAGCAGCGGCGACCGCGCCGACGTTCAGCGACCCGGCGGCGATCGGCGGGGCGACGAGGGCGAACATCAGTGGCAGCTCGTAGGCCAGTCCGTGCGCGAGGAACCGGTATCCCCCGACGAGCGAGTATGCCGAGTTGGGCCCCCAGCCGGCCAGCCACACCAGGGCCCACACCACCACGTCGACCGCGGTGAACCAGACGACCCCGACGCCGAGGTCGAAGATCGCCCACTGGCCGAGCGGTACCACCGTCACCATGAGCATCGCGGCGACGACCAGTCCCCAGGTGCCCACTGCTGCCAGCAGCCGGTCGGCCTGGACCGTTGTCCTGCGACGTTGGCGCAGCAACCGCGCCACCTCCAGGACCGGCGTCATCGCGCCGCCGGACGTCCGGCCCTCGGCCCGGGCGGTGAGGGCTCCGTCGAGCGCGGCCGCCGCCAGGGCGAGGAGCCCGACGACGGCCGCCGCAGCGACGGCCCATCCGGGGCCCAGCGTCGTGACGGGGGGCTCAGCCATGTCGGGCCGGCTCGCGCGAAGCGGCGGTGTCGAGCCCGAGGCTTGCGACGACCAGCCGGGCCGTGGCCAGGTCGAGCCCCGAGAGGAGGAGCGGCACGGCGGCCTGCTGGGCCAGGGACCACCTGGGCCAGCCGGACGCTGCGCCGTGGCCGCGCACCGCCTGCTCGCGGGCGAGCGCGGCCTTCGCCAACAGGCGGTCGTGCACGTCCCCACGCCAGTGGTCGGGGAGGCCGTCGGCAGCCAGCCGCTCCACGGAGAGGCGGCCGAGACCCCGCAGGGACCACCGCAGCCCGGGTGACCGGCGGATCTGCCTTTCGAGATGGTGTACCTCAGTCACCACCTCGTCCGGTGAGGTGCGGTCGGCCCCGAGGAGGCAGGTCACGCACGCGGCGCGCCGAACTCTCCCCGTCGGGCCACCCGGCCAGGCCCAGGAGGCTCGCCACGTCGTCACAGTGGCGCGCCGCGACCGCAAAGCCGGACGGCGGCGCACCGGCGTCGACATCGGCGGCCGCTTCGGTGGGCGAACGGATGCCGCTGTCGACAAGGGACGCCTCGACGTCGGCGAGGACATCCCCGTGCAGCGAGCACCGCAGGACCAGCCCGGCCGGCCACCTCCGCAGGACCGGACCGATGGTCAGGTGCAGGACGTCCATCTCCAGACCATCGCGGTCCTCGCCCCCCTGCGCGAGGGGAATGCCACCAGGAGACATCTCCATGTCGCCGTGGTCCATGTCGCCGTGGTCCATGTCGCCGTGGTCCATCCCGCCGTGGTCCATGTCGCCGTTCTCCATGTCGCCGTGGTCCATCCCGCCGTGGTCCATGTCGCCGTTCTCCATGTCGGCGTGGTCCGTCCCGCCGTGGTCCATGTCGCCGTGACCCATCTGGCTGTCGCTGCCCTCTGGGAGCGGCGTCGAGGAGCCGGGTCGGTCGCGAGCGTCACGCACGTGGCGCGCCGTGTCCACGAGCTGGCTCGTCGCCCCGTCCAGACAGTCCCCGACGTCCCCCGTGGTCGTTACGCTGACCCGCACCCGGGGGCCGGGAAGCTGGTCCCAGACGGTGTCGATGAGCGAGCGCATCTCGGCGCCCGGGACACCGCAGACCACGAGGACGTCCGAGGCGGCCGGGGAGTCGGACAACGCCCAGCCGCGGGAGAGCACCTCCCGCTCCACGCTGGCGCGCAGTGCCCACTGACCCGGCAGCTCCACGAGCAGGACGTGGGCACGACGCACGGCCAGCGCGGCAAGACGCTCCGTCAGACCCACCTCAGGGCTCCTTCGCGCCAGGCCCAGAAGACCGCGACGAAGAGGGCAGCAAGGAACACCAACATCTCCACCACGGCGGTTGTCCCGACCTGGGCAACAACGAGGGTCCACGGATACATGAAGAGCATCTCGACGTCGAACGGCAGGAAGACGAGCGTGGCCAGATACCACCGCGCGTGGAACCGCGAGAGAGCGTGCTCCTGCGGAAGGAAACCTGACTGGAACGGCAGCGACTCGATGGGCGCGGCCCAGACGGTCGTCAGGCGGTGCAGGACCCAGAGGGCGCCCAGTCCGAGCAGTCCCAGACCAAGCATGGCGACGGGCCCGGCATACATGAGGCACCGCCCTTCGCAGCCGACGTGAGCTTGACCCCCTATGGGGATCTTTCTAGCAGATGTGCGGCGAACAGCGTCGCCGAGGCAACCGGGGAGGCAACCGTGCAGCGCCCCGCTCGGAGCGGTGCTGGTACTTACCCCGTCATCCCCGCGGATCGGCTCGAGCAACGGCACACCAAGACCACGAGTGTCCCCGAAGTCTGTTGAGGACCAATGGCCCTACTGGCTTCTGGAGCCTTCGAAGAGACTGTGGAAACCGAGAGTGCGACAGAGCTGGTCCGAGGTGAGGAGATGACCGATGAACGTGGATCTCGCGACCGTGCTGGTGCTGGCGACTGGCGGGGTGCTCGCCGCGGCCTGGTCCGTGAAGCTGGTCCGGCTTGCGGCGGGACTGAAGCGGGCCTCCCTCTACTGGTCGCAGCCACAGGGCGACGACGGTGGATTGCTGTATGTGTCGTTGGGTGACTCGGCAGCTCAAGGCGTCGGCGCGAGTCACCCTGAGCGCGGGTACGTCGGCCTTCTCGCCGAGCGGCTGCGGACGACGTCGGGCATGCCCGTGCGGGTTGTCAACCTCAGCCGGAGCGGCGCCAGGATCAGCGACGTCCTGGAGCGCCAGCTGCCCCTGCTGCGTGGGCATCGTCCCGATCTGGTGACGGTGGCCATCGGTGGCAATGACGTGTGGGGCTATGACGCCCACCTGTTCGCCTCGCAGGTCGACCGGCTGACCGCAGCACTCCCGGTGGGTGCGTTCATTGCGGACGTGCCGTACTTCATGCATGGCCACTGGGAACGCGCCGCCAGACATGCCACGGACGCCGTCACGAGCAGCGCGAGAAGCCGCGGGCTGACGGTCGTGCAGCTGCACGAGGCGCTGCGCCGGCAGGGCTGGTCGGCAATGCTGAACCAGTTCGCAGCCGACTGGTTCCATCCCAACGACCGCGGCTACCGCGTCTGGGCCGATGCGTTCTGGGCGCAGATCTCACCTGTCGTACCGTTTCTGGCGGCCCGATCACGTCACGGGCAGGACGCCGCACCTGGTATCCGGGGAGCCGCTTCGTTCAGCGGACCTGCTCGACATCGCACATCCCAGCGTGAATCCGTCGCCGTGCTCTCCCGGGGACCAATGGCCCTACCGGCCTCCGGAGTTCCGAAGAGACTCATGACAACAGAGAGGTGTGATCCGACCCGATGAACTGGACCAGCAGCTCGCTCACCATGGGCCTGACGATGGTGATCGTGTCCCGTGTGATCACCATCGCGGTATTGGTTCCGATCTGCGCTTTGCAGCGGCGTCCGGGATCGAGACGACCGTGATACCCCACCTCACTCGTCGCACCGTGCTGTTGGGGGCTTTCGGCGCGGTGGCCCTGGGGGGT
>JAABUM010000933.1_pt1 | contig 46709 bp, 89 predicted proteins | sample 5559161 | NCBI WGS metagenome assembly JAABUM01 (sample SAMN10711868, study PRJNA513369) | rock metagenome | isolation source: Antarctica rocks | place: Antarctica: Victoria Land, Siegfried Peak nord
CCGGCGGCAGCGGCGGTCAGAACTAGTTTAGCGCACCCCGCGAAACCCACACCTCGAACGCTAAATGTTTAAACATGCACGCTAAACACAAATTGCGCTAAACTCGGGTTTAAGCACGTACCCTGGCACTCGACGCACAGAAGCCGCCCTTCAGTGAAATGCAGTGCCTCTTTTGGAGCGCGCCCTCGGGTTCGTTTGGCGACCATGTCGAGGAGGTACAAGCCGGTTCAGAATTTTACACCGAAAACACATGACTAACGCAGATCGACTAAGAGGCGCGCCACCCCGCGCAACATACGGACTGGCTGAAACGAAATGCACAGCAGCAGCGTCACCGGCGTGCCGCCGGGTAGAAGCTCCAAGCACCGCTGCGGTACACGCAATGTTCAGCAACATTGCCAGGAGGGAAACCATCACAAGGCCTCGAACGCGACGCATCCCAATTCACAAGAGTTCTGACGGCGCGACAGAGCTGTGTCTGTCCCAAGAAGTATTGCATTGAGATGACGCCCAGGCGATAAAATACATGTTCAGTACTTGCATCAGGGCCCCACACAACTACCTCGGGACGCGCTGATCGAGCTGTCATGGAGCCAGCCCAGTCTAGCGAAGTTGCCAAACCACGCTAGACCGGCACTGCCCCACGCAGCTCAAATTTAAACTTCAGCAGAGCCGCGTCGGAATGCCGTACCTTTGACCGCCCGCCGCTGCCGCAGGAATGGCGGCGGCAGGGGCCTTGGGCCTGCGGCTAGTAATCATTATGTGCCCAGCCACAGCCCGGAGGCATAGGCGGCCGAGCTGTGTGTGCCAAGCGCTGTTGCACTATGCTGCCAGATCGCCACCAGTGTTTTGATCAGTCGGCCCAAAACCAAGATTGCTGCCTCCAACGCGCCGCCGCGCCGCTGCTTCGGGCGCGGGGGCTGTTCTTTCTTCCGACACACTTCGTCGCCTCATGGGCGCCTCAGCAGCGGCAGCGGCGCGGCGGAGAGCGGCACATTCATACTCTGCTCCACGCAGTGCCTGCAGTGTCGCACTCAGACCGCCAGTTCCGGCAGCGTCTGCAGAGCCGCCAGCTCCTCCTGGATGGCAGCGAAGGTCGGCCGCGCCAGCGGGTCTGCCACCGTGCACCGCTTAGACAGGTTCTGCGAGGCGAGGCGCGGCACAGTCGGTAGCAGATCCAGACAAAGCTTTCACCAGATGTACGAAGATTTCGCCAGATGTATATTTCGCCAGATGTGGCACAATGCGAGAGTGTGAGTGTGGCCGCCTGCTGCTGCGTCGCAAAAGCGTCGCAGTGCAATCGCATGAATGGCTGCAGATACTGGGGACGAGAGCAAGAACGTGCCTCAGGTGTCAGCCTGCCGGGAGCGTGTGTAGCTTGAAAGGCAGTATGACGACCACACTTTTCACAACCTGCCACTCGGCAGTGCGGGAGTTTCGCATGGTGGGCAAACGTCCTGTGAGGCAGCTCACCGCGATGGCGGGGTGCGCAGAGTCGGGCCACTCCAGGCGCTTGCCCTCCATTGTCACCATTGCAATGACCTGCGTGTGGGACATGCCCTCCCACGCATGCCGGCTGTTGGCCATCTCCCACAGCAGCACCCCGAAGCTGCAGGCACACAATCACAATTGAAGCGGGTGTGAAGACGCGACGATCAGGCACAGAATCTCCAAAGCGAATCTGCACACCGTGGATGAGACTAGCGACTGCTGCGAAGACAGTGTGCAGCGCTCCTGCCTTCGCTCGCAAATCGGGCCTCTTTACCTGAAGACGTCTGAGGCTGTGGTGAGCGTCTGCTCGAGCATTAGCTCTGGCGGCATGTGCGTGACCTGCGCAGAACCGATGTCACCGGTGTTACGAGTCTCAGCCTGTCGTGCAGCTACGAACATGCAGGTGCCCATGTGCAGCACGAGCTTGGTGAAACAGTGAAACAGCACACACGGGAACGGTAAGCTTACCGTGCCATAGGTGGCTGTCTGCATGCCGTTCTGCGACTTGAGCTCCCGCGATAGGCCGAAGTCTGCAATCTGCGGCATCAGCATGAAAGGAAATCCTTAGACAGCACGAGATTGCCATGACCACTGCGCATGGGGTCCTCTGCGCCATCAGAATGTCCGTAGCGGGAAGACCTTGCGAAGAAACAGGCGCGGTCATCAGAGGAGCAAGGGAGCATGAAGCCTTGAACCCCAAGGTTGTGTGTTTCTCGAGGCTGCACCTTGGACGTGAAGCCGTGGGGCTTGCTCTTGTCGGTGGTCAGCAGGATGTTGGTACCGCACAGGTCGCCGTGCACGATTCTGTGGCCATGCAGGTACGCCATGGCCGACGCCATCTCCGCCGCCACCGCCAGCACCGTGGCATTGGCGGCGACCCGCGGCATGGCCGCCGGCTCGCCCTTTGCCAGCGCGACACTGAAGTAGCCGCGGTCGATGCCCGTCTGCAAGTAAGAAATATCAGCCGTTGTAAAACGGCGCGGGATCAGGTGGAGGAGACCCGAGATCGCAAGCGGCATCGCGACCAGCATGCGCAGTCTGCGTTTGCGGTGTGCGGATGCGGCGCAGGGGCTGGGGTGCGAGAGGCCTCTTTGCGCCCAGCAGGGTCCCTCTGGATTTGAGGCAATCCCTGGCACGCGGGACTGCTTGGAGTGTCGAACGAGCTCAAACACCGACCTTGCCCCTTGAAAGGGCGTCCTTGGAAGGTGGACACACCTTGAGCGTGCCGCGGCTGCAGTACTCCATGACGAGCCACGTCTCCATCTCCACGTGCGCCTCTGGCGGCTCCTCGTCTGAGACATCGTCCTCCGACCTGCATGAGTCAGCCCTGCCAAGTCAGCAAGCCGTTGGAGGAAGTCGCGAGCAGCGTGATTGTAGCATGGCGCGCTGCATCCTGTTGCGCATGCCGCCAACATGCCAGGAGTGCCGGAACACTTGGTTTCAAGCATCAGCTGAGGCGTTGTCCGCCCTCAGACTCGTCAGACTCGTGCTCGCAGGCGCTGGAGCATGCAGTGATGCGCCCAAAACGAGATGGGACTTATATATATTGAACCCTGTGAAACCAACCAGTTGGCGCTGCCGCTGTTGGGGTCGCTGGGGTTGCTGCTGCAGGCAGAGCGCTGCCGTTCGCTGCCGGAGCGCTTCTTGCCACCGCTGCTGTTGGACCGCACGTCACCCTCCTGCTGTCAGGGGGTCAGCAGCCAATAAACACCGAGCCGTAGCTTGCCCATATTGACGCAACTTCAGCGAACAATTCTGCCGCGGCTGCCAGCGGTGCAACATGTGTTGCGCAGTTTTGGTGACCAAAAACGGCAGACACCGACGACATGACGCTGTCAAGCGTGCAGCGCAATGCACGACAGAAGGGATTGCATCTTGGCATTCACGCGTTTTGAAGCGGTACTGACTTGGTTGAGGACGGTGGCGTGCTTCATTGCATTCACAATGTTGGGATGGCGCAGCTTGCGGCCCTGCACAATGACACCAGATTGATGAAGCGTCTGACGACAGAAAGCCGTGCCAAACCGCATGACTGACACTGGCACGACAGAATAAGAGTTCAAATCAAAAGCGAATTGCGATCAAACCTGCAGAGCCTCCATGGATTTCCACGGCTTGATGCTACTGCCGTTGGTCGCTTTGAGGTTGCCCGTGCACACCTGCAGAAATGCACTTTGGTTGAGGGTCTGCACCGATGATCTCGGGCAAAACTGAGAGGCTGGAGCCGTCACCGAACTGGACAGGACGGCAAGGACTGCAGGAGGCTGTAAAAGCCAAAGTGCATGCAGTCACCTCGATGGGAATGCGCTGGCCCTTGGTAGCGGCACCGAAAAAATTAATAAAAAAAATGGTATAAAGCTCCTGAACACCGAGCCAAAGCTGCCGCTGCCGAGCAGCTGGATGTTACCAACTGCCTCAGCTCAGAAGGCTTGAGACTGGATTCGGAATCGTGACCCGGGAAGGGAGAGTAAGCCACCTTGATGGCGACGCGCTGGCCCTTGTAGCGACCTCTGAAAACCGAGCCAAAGCTGCCGCGGCCGAGCAGCGGCCCCAGCTCCAGTTCGTCCACCAGGTTGCTGTTCAGCGGCCGCTGCTGGCTCACGTTCAGCGCCTGCCGGTCAGCAACAGTGGTGGAAGTCGGCATCGGATAGGCGATCCTGGCACTTGATGAGGACGGCGATGCGGACTGTCGAGTTGGTGCAGCTGGCCCCTCCCAACCCGACACACAGTCAGTCCCAACTGAGAAGGGGCTGGGTGAGAGCTGCGTGTACCTGCACGGGCGTGTACATGCCCTGCGCCAGCAGCGGCGGCGCCTCAGGGGAGACGACCACGAAGTAGGGGTGCCCCGCAGCGCCTGGCGCGCTCGGCATCTGCGCCGGCAGGTCCGCCAGCTCCGCATCATCGTCCAGCTCGCCCTGGTCTGCCGGCCTGCGAACATGCCAGTATGTGGCGGCATCAGAGGATAACAAGGATGAGTGTCAACGGTGCACCTGCGGCAGCAATTCTGCTAACTCTGCATCGTCGTCCAGCCCGCCCTCGTCCGCCAGCCTGGGAGTGAATGGATGAACGTGAGATTGCATCAGTCGCGAAGAAGGTATTGTCGTCAGTGAACTCGGAATAGCAGATCCGCCATTCTTCGCATCATTGCCCAGCCCGTCCTGGTGCGTCGGCCTGCAGAAGGTTGTAGATAGGGCTTATGAGGCGTGAACAGGTGGGATTCAAGACTTCGCTCTACGGTGCAGAATGAACCACCCTGCAGCGGCGCAGAGGTGGTCGGTGCCGTCGGCGCAGGACAGTCAACAATCGGCTACCAACTGACAAGCTGCCGGGCTGCGCGCATGCACTGCAGGAAGGTCCTGCTGACATGTACCTGAACTGCAGGGAGAAGGTGCCGAGCTCGGGCTCGCCGGCGACGCGGCAGGCGCGCACGATGAACTCGTCGCCCCGCGCCGCCACCTCCCGCGCCGCCAGCCACGCCGTCGACTCGTCGTCAAACGGCCGCCGGAACAGCTCCCACAGCGGCTTCTCCAGCGCCGCCGCTGGCCCGGTGCCCGCCTCGACACATTCCAGTCGGACAGGATGTGTGCGGTGCCGCGTATGTTTGGCGAACGAACCACGCATGCTGTCTGTCAATGAAACCTTGGCACAACAGTAGCTGAGAGAGCATATGTGAAGCGGCATCCTGTTGCAGCAGAACGGGAGAGACTCGACGGGGCCACAGCACTGCACATGCGTCCAGCAGGCCCCCAAGCAACCCTATGAAAACCCTACCTCGGCGAGCATGGAGGTGGCGTGCGTCGCCTGCCACTGCGGCCGCGCGGCGTCGATGTACAAGATGGCGCGGCTGGCCATGCCGTCGATGGCGGCGGCCACCAGCGGCGCCACGTCCGAGCGCATGACCGTCGTGTCTGGCCGGTCCCGCAGCCGCTGCATCGCCGCCTTGTCCTTCGCCAGCTCGTCTGCGACGCGGCCTGTCAAACGACAGGGGAGCAACACCGTCGATGCCAGGGTTGTTGCACCGAATGTGGTCAGCGCATCAAGCATGGCAATTGTAGCACACCCCTTTTCCCAGGCATGCAGGGTCCTCATTGAGCTGACTCTCGGAGCTGCCAGGGACTGATGCACTGGGGGAGCAGTGCGGCGGCGCACCGGCGAGGCGCGTGAACCGGTCGCACTGCTCCTCCGTCGGGTTTTGCGGCTCGCTGCTGACGAGGCACAGGCAGCCAAGGACGAGGCCGCCCTTGCCGACGAGCGGGATGCCAGCGAAGAAGCGCACGTGCGGCGCCGGCGACTCCGCCAGGATGGCAGACAGCCTGCGCGACCAAGCCGACACGTGGCTTGATCGAGGACTGGAGAAGGGGGGTGGTGAGGGGGGCGCGGATGCCCCGGAGAGGCGGCCAAGAGGGAGGTGTCAATGGGAAGGGTCAAAAGCTGGCCTGGAAATTGCTCGGGGGTTGGCTGGCAATTGGCTGCATGGCGCGGCATAGCAGCTGACATTTGATGGCTGAGATGCAGCTCTCAGGTGAGCCAGAGTCTCAAAGTCAGTAGAGACAACGAGACGTTCAAAATTTGGTGATGAACAGTCATACAGGGGAGCCCTGCTTGATGGATTGGCCAATCAGACTGGCCCTTTGGCAGCAAGCTGCAAGGGACTCTTGCACGCGTCTGTCCAGCCTTCGTAGTCTTCTGAAATGTGACAATCTCTCACACCGAGATGCTGCTCTAGATCAGCATGCGGTCTGCAAAGCGGAAACACACCTGGGGACTGAAATGCCATTCCTAGATCAGCAGGCGGTCTGCGAAGTGGGAACACACCTGATGACCGCCAGAGCGTCAGGCACCATGAGCAGCTGCGGCACGGGCGCGCGCGTCTGCCAGGCCGACCAGCACCAGGGGAAGGTCCCCGGGCGGAAGCCCTCGTTGTTGCGCACCCACACGCGCCGCGTGGCGTTGATGGTCAGGATGGCGGTGTCCACATTCGCCTCCCGCACCGCCGCGGTGAGCATGCTCTCCACCTACGCGGCAGTCAGCGAGCGCTGCGTGTGAATAAAAAAACCGCCGGGCAGTCAGTACACTCCGAGAGGATTTTTATGCGGTGCTGTATATGCTGAAACCTGAGGATGCAATGCGCGCATGGCAGCCCTGCAAGCGCACAGCGACAGGCAAGAGAGCACAGATGCGATCTTCAGCCGTGGTGAGGCACATCGAGGCCACCCTTTTTTCAAATCAGGAGGTCGCAGCAGCCTGGCGCACTGGGGTCTTGCGCTTGGCAATGCAGCCAGGATTCCCGTACCTTCGGCGCCGGCGAATCGCCCAGGTAGCCAAAATTTACATCTGCGGCATCGCACGGCGAGCCGCCGACGTTAAACTGCGGCCCCGCCGCTCGAAGGAATTCCTTGTAGGGGAGCTCCACGATCTGCTGCAGGGTGGCCTGCAACGCCAGTCGCGCCTGCGCCTTGCTCGCCGCCCGCATCTCGCTGGCCCTGCTGGCCATGCTGCCTTCGGCGATCGGCAGCGGCACCCACGTTAGCCCGGCGATCGACTCTGCACGGTCCATCGAAATGCGTGCGGACGCAGCGCTGCTGGTGGCTGTGCTGTTCCCGGCTGTGCTGTTGCAGGCTGTGCTGTTGCCGTTGGCGTTGCCGTTGCTGGCTGTGCTGTTGCTGGAGCTGGCCACTGCGCCACCGCAGCAGGGGCGTTGGCCATCGCCGCCTTTCGCCAGGCTGAGGCCGCTGGCGACCATCAACACATGCGCCGCTTCCGCCGGGCTGTGAAACTTCCCACTGCTGCGGGGTGTCCATGACGCGGCTGACGTGCCGGCGGAGTCTGAGGCCAGCTCCCACTCCGTGGACGTCGCGTTGCTGCAGCAGGTGGTCGCGTCCGGTGCATCGCTGCTGCATTCCGAGTCCTCCACCTGCGGGATTTGATGATTGCGCAAATGAGCCAACCATGCATGACCGGTGCGGCAAGGAGAATCTTGAGGCGCAAGAGGTACAGCTGCATGCTGAAGGTAAGACAATAAGCAAACGTGACACCCGAGGCATCATTCTATGCTACATATGCTCAGGGTGGTGCGCAGCACACTGGACAAGAGCGCACCGCCCGCTTGGCGGCGTTGTCCTGAACAAGCGGCTCCAGGGTGCAGGATGAGCAGCCTGCCCCCATGCTTTTGGGGTTGCGGCTGCGTGCCGCCACTGGCCGCCTCCAAGTTGATTCCTTCCGCTGTGCCAATTTCTGCGGGCATTGTGAGGCAGAGCTCAGGCACTTCACAGCCAATCTTCGGAGGTCTGCCGCACGCTCAGACACGCACGCAGCCCGACTAGCTTCGCATACGAGCGCTCCATCTGTGAGTCTTTAACGTGTTGCAGCGCCGCCGCCTGCTGCGTGGGCTCGAGCAGACGCTCGCGGTCGGCCCGCGTTGAGTGCCAAAGATTGATAAATCAGCGCATCAAGCGCCGCCGAGCCTTGGTCCAGCATTTACTTCTTAGTACGAGCAAACGAGCTCCAGACGTGCTCGCCGATGCTCCCTGGAGTTGGGCTTACGATCGCGTCGCTGTGGGCAAACGTGACGGAGCGGCTCCAGAGATGTGGACCGGCAACGCTGATCAAGAGGCTGCCGCAGAGGCTGAGGTACACTCAAGGCAGAGATCCTCGCCGCGCCACGTCTAGAAAGCCTGACGCATTGATTGCGAAGGACGCTGCACGCGTGTGCGTGCAGGGCAGGATAGCCGGCGACGGACTCGCTCACCAGAGGCAGGAAGTGGTCACCACCACTCACCTCGGAGCGTAGCTGGCGGGCCGCCGGAGCTGCTTCGAGCAGTTCGTATTTCCGAAAGTCCTATAACATAGGACCCGTACTTTCCCAGTCCAAAAGCGCGGCCGAAAAAGTGCAGCGACAAACCGCATTGCCGCTGCTGGTTGGAGCGTGCGCTTGAGCAACCGAGCGGCTATGCAAGCAGGTGGGCCTGTTGCAAGGCTCGCAGCCAACGGCAAGCCCACCTGAGCCTGAAGCCGCAGCGAGCAGCTGCGGCGAAGGTCGGGATTTTTGAGCACGGTCACGAAGGAGCTGTCGACGATGTCCGTGACGCGTGCAGACGGCTATGGGAGCACTCGATCAACCGTGGCGAAGTCCGGCTGATGTCGACTCGAAATCGCAGACTGGATTGGCAGTTCATGGCCAGTGTCTGCCCGCAGTGTGCTTGCCTGGTTAGTGAAGTAACCGCGGGAAATCGGAATCATGGGCGTATTATCGCGGGAGACAGGTACTCCTGCTGGTGGGAAGTTGCGTAGCAGCTAGCTCAAAGCAGGTTTTGAGATGCAATTGCCATTGTCGCGGCAGAAGCTCACCCGGTGAACGCGTGATCTATATCGAAACCACAACCGAACGGACTTTGCCGTGCAAACACAACAGGAACCCCCGACGAGCAGCTGAAAGTACACCTGTCTTGAGTCGAGCAGTTCCGAGTCGCAGCAGTCAGGCAACATGATCGGTTTCGTGGTGGTGAGCCCACGCATTCGAGTGCAAACGCCCCTGCACGCGCCAGGCTGCGTGAAATGTGTACACATATTGTGAAAATGCAGCATCATACCGTGTGGGCGCCACCAGGCGCAAGGCCTCATTCAGTTCCTGTGTTCGCAGCCCCTTTACATCATCTGCGGAGCCGAGGCGCTCCTGGGCTTTTGCCTGATGCTGCCGCTGCCGCTGTGTCTGCCAGCGGTCGCGCTGTGCCGCTTCTCCAAGCACAACTCCATCGCCCGGTGAGTGTCCGGCCCGACACCACGAAACGCAGCCAGCTTGTGCTTGATCACACTCGCCGCATTCGGATGCTTTGCACCCCGCACATCTGTCACCTGAAGTGCAGCCGGCCTGCCGGCGCTGTGCCCCTTAGCTGACCATCTGCTTACTTGCCGTTTGCCCTGCTTTGTGCGTGCAGGACCGTGATCAACACCTCGGCGGCGTTTCTGACCATCCTGCTCCTGTCGCCGCTGTACGACACATACGCCATGCACAAGGCCAAGTCGGAGGCCTCGCACGCGACGCCGGAGTCGCTCGTCAAGACGTGCGGACATTGTGCAAACCCTAAACTGACTTGCACATCGGTGCAGTAGAGCGAGCACTTTTCATTGCGTGTCACGTTCACATCAAGCACAGGATAGTTCCCGTGCAATTTGAGCTGGGCACCCGCTGACACTGTGCGCTTCTCTGTTGCACAGCTCCTCCGGTGAAGCGACATCGCAGCTGAGCGCCTGCCTGACAGGTAGAAGCATGGCCGTTCACTCGTGTGCTGGCTCGACCAAGCACGACACCCTTCCCAGTGTGCCCTCGGCATGGTTTGTAGTCGCATCTCGTCTTCCAGCGGTGAGACCAAAAATACAGCGGTGAGACCAAAGATACGCTGGGTGTCATTTCACCATTCTATACTGTGTTGCTGCAGCGGCGGCCATCAGCAACCTGTTCATGCTGCGCCACATGGGAGCGTGCATCGACGAGAGGGAGAAGCTCCGCGTGCGCACTGCATCTGCAATCGCTGTTGTGTGCTCCTCCTAGGAGACCCTATTGCCACTTGCACGTCCTGCCTCACTGCGGCATGCGCCCTGTGATCAATCATACAGCAGTGCATAGTATACTCTGACAAGGAACAGCCGATGCCGATGCTTCGTGACGGAATTTCCACGGCCTCGCCTCCACTGTGTCGCAGGCTCAGCTGACGGAGGCGGGTCTCCGGCCCAAAGAGATGGATGGGACTGTCAACGGCACCAAGCCTGGCAGGCAGGCGGAGCCCGTCGATATCCCCCTCAAGGCCGAGTGACGTGCTGAGACTGTACCAAGGCTGCAGCCGGGCCCGGCAACAGGGGCAGTTCGCCCCAGGACTTACCCTTACCGAGCATGGCGCCTCGGCCCATGACAACAGCTGGAAAGGGCAATTCTGGAAGGTGTCCGCGGCACGATGCAGGCTGATGCGTGCCCAATCGACGGTTGGTACCTCAAGTGGCGGTGACTCGGCGATGCCACTGGTCTTTGAACAGCTGAGCAGAGAAGGAAAGATGAAACACACAGACAAATTGGCACGTTGGCGACTGCAGAACATTGACGCTGTCGTTGCGACATATGCATAGAAGCGTACAGTTCTCGCCAGCCATTCACTCCGTTTGGCTGCCAGCTGTGCTGCTGCCATCGTATTCACTGATGGTGACGAGGTGATGACGTCTCTGGGCATGTGTGCAGTCATCGCCATTCAAGTCTGTAAAAAAGGCAATAAACGTACTCGTGTGTGAAAAACAGAATGTGAAGGCAATGAAAAATACATGATCATGTCAGTCGTCCCAAAGTTCCAGGGTGTGCAGCACCTTTGGCCCTAGTTTCCCCCAAGACCTGATGAGTTTCCTGACAGATGAGAGCATCCTGCCTACCTGAATAGGGACTGGCACAGCACAACACAAAGTGTTCCCCTCAACGGGTTTTCAAACGGTTCAACTAACAAAACTGACCGAAGATAGGTCTGATAAAGGTTGCAGCGGCCCTGGCAAACCTCCGCCACTGGGTTTTTGCGCCGTCGGCCTCAAAACCTCTGCCGCTGATGTCGGCTCGCTCTGCCGCCGCATGTCACGTTTGTGCCTGGCGGTCCCCCTGCCGACGTTGCCGCTGTTGCAGCCCTGGTCGCTGACAACACGACGCCCGCTGCTCTGCGTCGTGGGCGCGATCGCACCATGTCTGTTACCTGCTCCCGCCCCGGCAGCGGCGCCGTCGCTCGAGATATCGATTTCCTGGGCAGCCTGTGCAGGTTGTCGGGCGGCGGGGTTTCGAGCAGCGGCGCTGACGGCGGCCGGCTGCTGTCTGCTGCTGCACCCCGCGGCGAATCCATGAGCCGCTGCCTGGCCTCCTGCGCGCCAGAGGTCCAGCAGCTTCCGTGTGGGCGCATCGGATGGCTCGTCGACGATGGTATTCTGAATTTTCCGACACTCTTGTGCGTGTGATTGCAACAAAGAGCTGCAGGAATACCTTGCTGATCGAAGCACTGATGCGCGCTGATTCAGCGTGTGGGGAAACGAAAATGAACGAAGCAGCATTACACCCCAGAGCGCACCTCGGACAGGCCGGCCAGGAAGGCAGAGTGCCTGGGTGGCGCGCCGTGGTGTCCCGCGATGCCTGCCGCAATCCATGCCATGCGCTCCAGTCCCTCCGCACTGATGCCCTGCATGCGTGAGCGCAAGATGTAAGCGGAGACACTGCAGCCCCGCTCAGCCTGACATCACTTGATATTCCTGATCAATGTGTCCTGGTCCTGATCCGATGTCTTCACGCTTGGATCTTCTGATCCTGCCGATCTTCTGATGTGAAATGGGTGGCGGCCGGGCTACCTTGATCAGCAGCGTCGCCTGGGCCACCGCGGCGGCCCGCGCAGGCGAAGCGCCGTTGCCCCACCCGATGCTGCGTGACCAGTCCGCCCACGACTCCGTACCCTGCACCCCGTGTTGAAAAGTTCACAAAGCCCTGTTGAAGAAGCCCTTGGCAGCTCCACACGTCTCAGCGCCAATTACTGCCTGGGGCCCAGCAGCAAGCTTGGAGCAGGACGTGTGTCCCGCATGTCTCCAACATCCAGAGCCAGACTCAGCTGCTGTGCCAAGGCTGCTCACGAAGAGTCGTGGAACAGAGGCAGATCAGACTGCAGTATGCGCCGTAGCCAGGCACGGGCAGGCGCAGCCCAAGCAGTTGTAGATACGGCAGCACGGGCGAGGTGCACCTCTGGAAGCGCCGTGCCGCTGGCGGCGGCCAGCGCCGCCGCGGCTTGTGCGGCTGCGGCGCCGAAGGAATCGCGGTGCAACGGCCACAGCAGGCCCTCTGCCAGTGCGATTGCCGCCGCCTCCTCCGCGGCTGCAGGCTGGAGGAAAACGGTTAGTGGCAGGGCCTCGGGAACCGAAGAGCCTGATGGGGTCTATGTGGCTCCCTGGATGCCTCGTTCTGCGCTGGGCACACTGCAAGGGAAGCGGGGGCGGCGGCAAAGTAAACCAGCTGCCCTGCCAGCAGACCGGGCAGCATGCGGCCTTGTGAGATCCCCAATGGGCTGACAAACCTTGTCAGGTTGTGCAACGCACCTGCTTGGCGTTTGGATTCTTGCCTGGCAGCCTCACGCTTGCAGCAGCGCCACCAGTAGGCCGCCGCCACAGCTGAGGCGGCCGCTGTTGCTGCCGCGGTCAGCAGCAGTGCTGCATGCCGAAAGCCATCCAGTTGGGGGCCCCCTTGGACCATCTTTCCGGCTATTTTCAGGCTCTTCCGACCTGCAGACAGCGTGCCAGCGGTCGGACGCGGCTGTGAGGACATGTGCCCGCATGCGAGTGGTAGTTGTACTGAAAATTGTAGTGCAGTGCCGACTTTTGCTGCCGAGGAGGGCGTGCCGTCCACTGTGCGTCGGCCTGCAATGCAAGAGAAGCTGCTAGGATGAAGCCGAACGCCTGATGCCAGTATTCCCATAGTCACCTCTCTGTCCTGCCGGCACGCGTCGCCCGACGACTTCAAACTCCGCTTCAAGCAGCGTTCTTCACAACCGCGGGCCAATACCGTGGTACATGAATCGATTGGAATGTGTGCAAGCTGCAAGTGAGGTCAGCGCGCCTACGCGCTCTGACGGGACCAGAGTTATGCAAGACGCGTCTATATGCACGTGAATAATGCCACGCGCAGGCAAGGTGCTGCCTTCGTCCGGGATCGAAGCGGCAGTGAGCAAGCGGACCGCGATGTTGATGGTGACGCAAGCGTCAGGGAGCGCCTGTCGTGAATCGTGCACGGAAAGATCACGATGCACGCGAGACATTGTGACTAATTGGGGCAGCATCTGTACCGGACGCCCAAATATCTATGCACGCCTGCAGTCTCACCTGTCATGTCCGAGAGTATTCGATTGGAACGAAGCAATCGATTGGAGTCAAGCAATCCAAGAGACTTCTCTGCTGCAGTGTGCATTGTGTATATGATGGCACACAAAATGCCTGGAGATGGCAGCAACAAGGGGGACACTCTGGAGTCTAGGCCACACGCATGCGCTGCCGCAACAATTTACAGGAGCGGCACCGACCACAGGTACTTCGACAAATGCTTGACCCATCCACTTCTGGTAACATCCCCACTTGGCGCCTGTCCCGCTACTTCCATATGTGATACCGAACACAGACGAGCAAACTAGCTCTAGGTGCGCCACCATGGAAGGCAGCACAGCGGCCGTTTTATGTCACCTCGCCCGCAGTCCTTGCCGGGCGTAGGCGCAGGACGACGGCATGCGGGCAAACCAAAGCCGCCGCCCCTGCTGGCCAAAACCAATCGTACCTACCAGAAGCCGACTGAGCAAAGAAGGGCAACAGTGCGCCTGCTGCAGGACGGCTGCCGCCCCATTGGCGCCGCTGCTGCGGCTTGCACCCGTTTGCAAAATGCCGCCTGGCAGCGGCGGCGTCTGAGGATGGTGTTGAAAGTACCAGAGTTTCACTTCGGTTGTTGTTCCAAGGAGATGCCCCATCGCAGCCCCTTCATGGGCGGCTTCAGCAATGGGCCCTAGGACGGCGCCAGGCAGCTGCCGCTGTCAAAGCTGCCGCTCTTGCAGTGCCCGCCGCCGCCGCCGGCGCAGCTGCTGCCGCCGGATGCCGCGCGCTGCAGGATGTCCTTGAGCACTGCCTGCATGCTGACACGCGCGCCCTCGTGGCTGGGGCGCCCCGCCTCGTGGCTGCTGCGCGGGCCAGCAGGGGTGCCGGGCGCCGTCGCCGGCGGCGACCCCGAGCCGTCGGGCAGCTGCGCCGAGCCGTTGCGCGAGGCGAGCGTCGGCAGCGAGCCGGCGCGGGAGGGGGCGCCGTCGGAGGCCTCGGACATCGCCTGCGGGACGCATAATCTCGGTGTCATGTGTGAGGATGAAGTGTACGTGTTTTTTAAATCGAGCTGGCCCATGAAGCTGACTCCTCGACGCCTCTCCTCCAGGGTCGGGGGACCCAGGGCGGCTGTGGGCGCCGCAGCGGCGCCCGAGCTGGCGTCAGAATGTCTGCAGAGCCTCCTTTGCAACATGTGTTGTAGTGTGTTGTGTTGTGCAAAGCAGCAAGATACTTGACGACCGGCAACTCAACGAGGAAGCAGCACGTTCGGCGAGAGAAGCTCGGAAAAGCCAGCGAATCTGAAACACCTGTTCCATGAGGCTGCGAGAGCCGGGGCGGAGTGACCCCGAGTTGGTGCGCTGCGCCTGAACACACAATTTTTCAAGTCAGGATGGAGCAGCTGTGCCAAGAGACCCGAACAAAGACATCACCAGCTTGCAGAACTTGACGAGGCTGGGCCCCAAGGAAACACGGGGCGTGGTCAGAAGGGATTGCAGATACGGTGACAGGTTGCTTGGATGGCAGGGTTTAAGCCTCCTCTCACCTGCGCCTCCAGCAGCTCTGCCAGCGCCACGGGGTCGCTGAAGTAGGGCCGCGATGCCACCCCCATGCGTGCCTGCGGAATGCGCCGCGCCTGCTCAGACATGTCTGCTCAGACGGGCTCGCACAGTGCCGGGTCATTTGCGTTCAGAGCTGGCCATTGCCCGACGGCATCACCGCCACAATATGGACCGTCTTTGAAGACGGCTGACTTCAATCCCAGGTGAGCGAAAACAAATTCGGAACAGCGAGTCCGTGCCGTTGCAAGTCGTCGGACGGGAGAGGAGACTTGCACCTGCTGCAACGGCGTGAGCAGACGGAGCGCGTCGAGGTAGCAGGCATTCGTGGCGCGGCCCTCCGCCACCATGTTGGCCCGCAGCGCCTGGCTCACCTCCACCACGTCACCGAAGCCCCGCAGCGACCCCGATATGCCGCCGTCCTGCAGCGGAGCGAGAACCATGGTCGTGCGGAGTCAGGGGAAGTGCAAAGGCTGCAATCACCTGCCCCAACCGGCAGCGAAGTAGAGCCAGGGCAATGCGCAGAAGTTGCAGCCGGTGGTCACAACACGCCGCTTCCTGGCACAGCAGGAGCTGGGAGGGGAGGGGAGGGGTAGGAAGCGGTGGCGATTTCAGGGCAGAAGACTGCCCCAACTGACCGTTTTCTGCAAGTGCAAAATGTACCAAACATGCAATTTTCGGGCACGTGTGCCGCGTCAGGACCCGGCCAGAATGTTCAAATTAGCAATAAATTTGCACTTGTGCCGTGTTGCTGCGCAGTGGGTCCTGCACGCCAATGGGTCCCGAACATGCGTGAGGGAGTGCTGTCACAGAAGTCCCTGTACAAAAATCCTTTTCCCACCTCGCCGTCGTCAAAGGCGTGCAGGGCGTCGATGAGGCGCGGTCGCTCCTGCGCGATCTGCTCCATCGTCTTCAGGGTTTTGACGCGCACCGCTGCGGGCGCACAGGGCACAGACACGGTCAGCCGACATGCAGCATGGCGCCTTTCAAATGACCGATGGCCGAAAGGCGGTGGCTGGAGGCTCTCGGCAGCCCACCACAGTTCGGCTGTTCTCCCAGCAGCTGCCGAGGGTGCAACACCAACCCAACGACAACTCCATATGTCCCTTGGACCGGAGTCTCCCCGCCGACGGGCAGACTGAGAGACTATTATATTCCTCCGCAGCTGCTGCCGATGATGGCCCCCACTCGGCAGGAGCATCAAACACGCTGCTGCCACTCATGGGCCACAGTCGGCAGGAGAATCAGATACTGCTGTCAATCATGAGCCCGTGTCGGCAGCAGCGTCACACAGGCTGTACAGAGTCAAGAGCAGAGGGCACTAAAAGCCGAATCCTATACCCCGGGAACCACGCACCGATGATCTTGTCCCGCTGCCGGTCGGTCAGCCTGAGCGCCTGCAGCACGGTGTGCTGGTCCACGGTCATGGGGTCGGGCGCGCTGCCGCCCGTCGCCTGCGCCGACGTCGTGGACTTGGTGTTGCGCAGGCTGTGCGCCCAAAGAGGGTTGTCCGCCATCTGCGGGGCAGGGGGGAGAGTGCTTTATCAGAGTAGCAAGTGTGTGTTCAAAGCGCACACAGGCGTGCGGGCTGGTTGATATCATCGGTGCAGGGGAATGACACGGCGGCTCCAACCGCTCTGCGCCTACGAGAGTTTTGCGGCCGCCCTGCACCCACCTCGGTGCTGAGAACCGCCCACACCTCAGCCAATGAGGCAGGGGCCTGGCTGGGCTTCGGCGTCTACTCAACATTATGGGGCCCAGATATTGCGCAGCGGTGTGCTGGCATTCATGTGCCCAGACTTCTTACCTTGAGGCTGATGACGCGCTCTGTGAGTGAGGCAATGGCCACGATGCGGGTGTGCGCCGCCGAGCGCGGATCCTCAACGTCGGGCGCCGCCAGGCAGCGCCCCCACACAGACACGACGTCCGTCCACAGCCCATAGTCCACCCGCTGGCTGCAGGCAGGCGCGGTGAAACTTGCCAAAGAACCTGCTGTCTTTGACCTCCACCCTTTGAAACCCTGGCAGCAGCAGCAGCAGCAGCAGCAGCAGCAGCAGCTCGGCGGACGCGGGCCGGCAAGCTCGCCCCTCCGCGGGGCAGACACAGACACCCCAATGCAGCTTCCAACAGCCTCCTAACGAAAGCCTTCTGATAGCTGACAACAGAATCGAGCCTGATGCCCTCAGCGTCGGCGGGCTTGTGGCTGCGCTCCCGTACGTGCAGGGGCCTAATGGAATTTTCAATCAGTTTTCAATGAATTTGTCATTACGAAAGCGCACCTGATGACCTCGGCGTCCGCTGGCTTGTAGCTGCGTTCGCGCACCGCGGCCTTGCTGCCGTACACCTCCTCCGCCAGCTGCTTCGTGAGCTGCACTATGTTGCGCCCCGCCTTAGACGCCTTCCGCTGCTCCTTAGACTGCGGGAAGGAGCGTGTCAATGAAGAAGAATCAATCGTGGAATTACATGACGATGCCTCTGGTGAGCTGCACGCTATATCATGTGCCCGCCGCCGAAGCCTGCCAATGATCCTTCACTGTGGGACAGGATCGATCTTCTGCAATCTTCAGCAACCAATATTAATGCTGTGAACTGCGCTTCAATGTCCCCGCCTCCAGCGCCTGCCGCTGCGGCCACCAAATGCGCGGAGTCAGGCCCCCCAGCAGCATCCCGAAACATGCATCCAGACCCTGATCAATCGATGCTCGATGGCGGGAGCACCGCATGAGCATGCGACTCTGCAAAGCTGACGCTCGGTCAGGTCAAGAAAACCTGCAGGTCCAAGTTCGAGGAGTCACAGGCGGACAGTCACAGGCGGACTCACACAGGCGGACGCACCAGCTTGGTGCGCTCGCCAGACTTCCTGCGGCCCGGCAGCGGTCGGTCCAGCACCATGTCGGGCTGCATCAGCAGCGACACCACCTCCTTTGCGGATGGCCGCACCGTGGGCTCGGCGTCCATACACTGCGCCACCAGGTCCGCCACCGCCTGGGGGCACTCCTCCGGCACCCTGCGGCAGTGATGCAAACGGTTGGAAGGTGACGACAGCGGAAGCGCTGCAGCAGGCGACTGGATGAGAAGCGCCACCAGGTCTGCCACCGCCTGGGGGCACTCCTCACGGACCCTGCGGCAGTGAGCACAGCAGCCCTGTAGCAGAAGCAGAAACGAAGCCAGGGAAACGTGAGATTCATGCGGCTGATGCGCCACCAGGTCCGCCACCGCCTGGGGACACGCCTCCGGCACCCTGTGGGCATGGGCAGCGAGCCCGACAAGCTTTCAACAGGCGAGACGGGGGGCTGCATGACTGGTGAATGCATTTCCGCAACAGCGCCTGCCGCCCCTTCTGCGGGTGAGCTGTGAGCGCAGGCGCCGCGTCTGCTCTTGTGCGGCGATGTCAGCCGAGCCCTGAGCGATCTGGACAACTAAAGGCCCTTGAAGCCGCGGGCTGGGCAGCTGCGCGGGTGAGCGACTACAATGTGTGAGTTAGTCAGAGTGAGGGGTCGCCTGAGGTTGCGGAGCCGGCCGCGCGCCGGCGGCTCTCCTGTTATAAGCTCCCACAGAATGACTCCGTAGCTGAAGAGGTCGACCTTCTCGGAGCACCTCAGCCCCATCAACACCTCAGGCGCCTGCACAAACCAACGCAGCGTCACCAGGGAGAGATGCGCAAGATGTGTCGGCGGCACTTTGGCGTGCCCATGCCGGTGTGCTGGAGACAAGGCACTCTTGGCCCCTGTGCGCAGGGCCTGTGCAGCTGTGGGAACTGTGCAGCCGTGGGAACTGTGCAGCTGTGGACCCGTGCTTTGCGTCTCAGGTGGCTGGACAACTGCACGGATGAGAGGGACGCTCACCGACCAGGTGAAGGTGCCTGCGGTTGCGTGACAAGCCACAGTCAACGATGTGTGCGGCAACCAGCGCCGTTTTCGGACACAGGCCGGCCTTCAAGCTCTTACTGCAATCAGTCCTTGGCGCAGCAGCTGCTGCCCAATGCTGCCGCAGAGGTGTGCGGCGCGCGCAAGCATGTGCGAGTTCGTGCATCTGCCATTTCATGGGTGGCCAGTGCATGTCCATGACCAATCCAGCACGTGGTGATCCCAGCTGATGTGCGCACCCACGGCCTGTTGCGCGGACAGGTAGTCCTTGTTCTGCAGCTTGGCCAGGCCCACGTCCGCGATCTTGGCCGTGAAGTCCGCCCCCAGCAGCACATTGGGGCTCTTGATGTCCTGCGGGCCGAAATTACAGTATGTCAGCCAAGCACATGCAGCTTATTAGGATGAGTACACCCTCTGAATTTGGCACGACATGTTCTGGCCAGCGGCCACTGTCACCTCGTCGTGCAAGTGTTGTCGAGGCCATGCGCAGCTACCACGAACGCCACTGGGCGCAAGCCTGAACTAGCGCCAGGTCAAAGTAGAGCCAGGTGCCCGATAAAACTGCACCAGGTGCACAATGCGGTGGGTGTGCAGGAAGGCCAGCCCGCGGGCGATATCCAGCGCGATGCGCTTGCCCAGCCCTGGCTGCGACCTGCCGCCCAGGGGTGGCAACCTGCAACAGCGCACGGATGACAAGATTCGGACTGTGAATACGTCAGATGCGGCTATTCGCATCATGCAATGGACCATCTGAGCACTTGCAAAGGTCCACAGCGGCCGCCGCCACGGCGGCTGGTAGGCGCTCTCAGCTCCTTCACGATGCAACCCCTTGGGATTGCTATACGGAAGTCTCAGGGCTATTGGCGGCCTCCAATGGTGCCCCTGAAAAACGCACCGCTGGTACCACAGCAGCTGGCCCTCGCGGTCGTCCCGCAGTGCGCCGTGCAGGTCTCCTGCCTCCATGAACCTGCAGTAAGACAAGATCGAAGATGGAGGAGTTGCAATCGCACGATCTGAATACGCCAGCAGTTCGTGAGCCGTGAAGGAACAGCTGTCTTTTGAGACCGGCTTGCCTCCGCCGCCCGAGAATGTATGTGGTCCAATACACGCAGCAACGATCGATGGTGTGGGGCAGATGCAGAGAGGGGCCGCTGACTCTGTGACGAGCAGCGTCTGTCCCGCCTCCGTGCACGAGCCAAGAAACTGCACGATGTTGCGGTCGCGGCATGACTCCAGAATGGCCACCTGCAGCATGCATGCGCCTGTCAGAAGGAGGTGTTTTCCAATCGGGGTGGCGCAGGCACATGTTTGCTACCAAGGTCGGCCCTTAGCCCCATCTGTAGGCACACGAGACGGCCATGCGTGGCGAGCATGGCGTCGCTCACACCAGCACATGCCGAGTTTGATTTGACAGGGCGGGACTGGAGAATGGCCAGCATCGCATGCAGAAGCAGAAGTAGCCGAGTCCGCGCACCTCCTTGTCAAAGTCGGCGCGCTCTTTGTCTGACGCATCAAAGGGAATAACCTTCACTGCCACGGGCTGGACCCCGCTTAACATCGCCTTGTACACCTGTGCAGCAGCAGATCCCAATCAGTCCTGCTGCTGCCAGAATCGCTGCAGCCACTCTCAAGCATCAGTCAGCAGCGCTGCCGGGACATGCGCGATACTTCTGCAGAATAGAGCCTCTCTGCGCGCGGCACAACTCGTACAAGCTGCCCCTGCAGCACGAGTGGCGCACCGTGCCGAAGGAGCCCGCGCCGAGGCGCCACAACGAGCCATCGTCACGCACGCACACCTGCGTCGTCGGAACAAAAGGACAAACTACTTTTTTTCTGATGAGCCAGCTGATGGACCGCAACAATGGCTCCAGATCTGAGCCCCACCAGCGCAGAGGTGCATGCTGAGCTGCGACGCTCTTCGCAGCCAGCTGGACCTAGATAGCAGCACCCATACCAGCAGACGGTGCTATTCCGCCTGCACGCACCTCGATCTCCTCGAGCCGCAGCACAGGCTGCGCCGCCGCTGGCATCGCCGCCTCAGCGGCGTTCCATGAGCGGGTGCGCTGCATTGCCTGCTCCGCATTCTCCAGCGGCGGCGCGCTCCTGTCAGCATCAAACCCAACCCATCGCTGACGAGCTGCTGTGAGGTATGGCCAGCAAGCGAGCTGCAATACGTGCTGAAGCCCCAGCAACGGCATGCCAAAACCGAGCTGTTCTTGGTTTGGGAACAATCAGCCGTTGGCCAATCAGCCGCTGAACAGAAGGAGCAATTGATCCGCAGCGGAAGCTTGGGGTCCATTGGACGGTTCTGACGATACCCGCCGCCCAGGACCAAAAGCCGCACCTGCCGGACAGTAGATCGGGCGCAGAGGAGTTGCTGCGCAGCGAGGACCGCGGGATGCTGCGGTGACTGTGGTAGTTGTCCGACACATTGCTGCGCTGGCTGCGCTGGCTGTAGTACCAGTTGTCGGACGCCTGTGAGCGCTGGCTGGCCCAGTTACCGCCCCCCAGGTTCTGCACGCTGCTGGAGGCCTGCAGCTCGCGGCTGAAGCCCGACGGCGGCGGCTGCTGCTGCCAGGCGCCGGCCGCGCTGCCCCCGCCGCTGGCGCCGGCGCCCAGGAGCTTCGCGGCCGCGGCCGCCGTGGCGGCCACCGACTGCCGCTTGAAGGGGCTCTCAAGGCTGCCGGAGGAGGCGCCGGAGTGCGCCACGTCGACAATGCGGCCAGCGTGCTGCAGGGAGGACTTGCCATGCGGCGCGGACTTCGGCGCGGCCGCCCGCCAGCCGTTCTGCTGGCCATTGGGCTTCTGCGCCGAGGCGGTGTCGGACGGGCTCGCCGTTGACGGGCCGGCCTGCGCCGAGCCGGCGAGCGAGCCACGGCGCCGCAGCGGCGGCGCCGCGACGGATGCGAGCCACCAGTAGGCGAGGGTGCCGGCGGCCGCCGCCGCCGTCAGGGCGGTGGCGGTGAGCAGCAACGCCGACTTGAGGGGGCCGCCGCCGCTGCTCGCTGCCGCCGCTGGCAGCATCTGCGACTGAGCGTCCATACCGTGCCCGGAAGACCAGCGGCCAGGCCAAGCTGCGGCGCTGTCTGTGTCGCGGCTGCAGGGTGGACACCGAGCAGAGGAGGATCGCCGTCCTCAGGCCGTGCCGCTTATGCGGCGCAAGCTGTAAGAGCTACCGCGAGCATTGCACCTGCACCTTGCACACAATCAGAAGCTTCAACAGGTGCAATGCAACTGGATTTCGCATTGCATATCGTTCTGCCCATTCGAACGACTGTTGTATTTGCAGCAACTACACCGCTTGCCCAGCGCGCGCCAGTGCCACGATGCCAGTGGGATGTCGACTGTTAAGATGGGCTTCAGGCGAGCAGTAATGAAGTCCGTCTCTCTCGATGCCAGCGCATTTCCTGGGTGCGATTGCGCAGGCAGACTTGTCGTACCGGCCTCACGGTGTTCAGCATCGACAACACGTCCTGCCGACTCTTCCAGGTCAGAGTTGCGCCGTGGAGACCCGCACCAGCTCGATGGCAGTGGCGAGATCGATCAAGGGCTGGGACGAGGCTCGCAGGTACTTTTTCCTCACGCGCTTCCGGCCGGAAAAGCGCCGGTGCAGCCCAGCAGGACAAGCTCGTCTTTGAGATCACCAGCGGCCGCCCGGGCCCAGATATCCAGGCGCGATCGCACGACGGGCATCTTCCGCTGTGCTTGAGGCGAATTGGGCCGAAGACCTCGCTCTGACCTTGCCTCGATGTCAGAGCGACGGAGGTTCTGGCCGAAGGAATTAGCGCCACGGGGTCACTCTGAGCGTGCTTCACGGGCTAGGTTGTGTGCGATTGCGAAGAATAATAATGGTATACCAGGACTGGCAGGCGCAGCCTCAAATACGCAAGTTCGATGAACAGGCAAACCTCCCATTGCTGAGATCATCCGGCGGTAGCACAAAATGACTAAGGGACTTCCGCATGGCCAAAAGGGCTGCCACTATGGAATCAACTCCAGCGAGGTTGATTACTGCCAATGCCACACACCAGAACATTGGGCAGATGCAACAAATTCAGACCAAAGCCGACAGAATGTGCTGACCTGACACGAAACGAGTGCGGACACAACGAAAAGAATGTCTGCGGAGCTACACTGGCTGGCGTGCAACGGTTCTGGCGACCCGCCGCCGCCTGGGGATAGTGACACTGTTGAAATGCGGTGGCGGTTTGCCACCGAATAGAAGCGCAGTCACGAGCGGCAGCATTGCTGGCATTGGTAGCTTGTTTTAATCGAGCTGGCAGGTGGCCCAACGCAGGCGCCACACCATGGCTGCACCAGCCTGCCGTAGTGCCGCTGTGCGGCCGCTGCCGCTGTGCGCATGAAGCGCAGCAGCGGCGGCCATTTCTCGAACTTGAATCCAGGCAGCGGGATCAGAGCTCCGTAGACGGAGCTGCCGCCCGCTGGGGGCAGCAGCGGCTGAACGCATCAGGGTAATCACATGAGATCCAGTGACGCCTTGCGTGACAAGCCGTCGCCGCCTTCCAACGAAGCGGTGATCGCCTGCGTGCACAGACAGAATGTATTTTGGTGTCGAGTGAGCGCAAACAAGGGTGCGCTGCTCTAGCTCGCCTCCGATGATGCATATGGACGTGCGCTGCCCGAGAAAAGCTACTGCTGGCCAGTGTCATTGAACAGGTTGAGGTTGCAGTCGAGGGTGAGCTGGGCAGATGGGCGCATATTATAGGCGGTCAGGTTGTCACCTGCTGGAGCAGGCTGCGGGAGCCCGGCCGCAGATCCTCAGAGTCCGAGCGCAGCTCCTGCGCCTGGATCAGCTCCGCCAGCGCGCAGGGGTCCCACGTGAAGGGCTGGTTGGCAACCGCCATGCGCGCCTGCACGCGCGAGCCACACACAGGTTCTGTCGCGGCACATCTGGCTAAGGTCCAGGTGATCCGGCAGCCTTTGACCGGGTGCAGCCGCGCCGCGCCGGCCGAAGGGGACCAGACTGTGCGGTCCCTGCCCCTGCAGTGCTGCTCTCGCGCTCGCAGCACCCCTTTGCATCGTCGCCTGCACCACCGATCAATGTGCACCCATGGCATCAGGCGAACTGTGCGCATGGCCAGCCTTGCTGACGAGTGGTGAGTGTGTAGTTTTGCGGGCCGTGTCACGCCTGCTGCAGCGGCGTGAGCATGCCGAGGATGTCCATGAAGCAGTCGTTGTTGGCGGCGCCCTCCGCGTCCATGTTCGCTTTGAGCGCGGTGCTGATGGAGACTGCGTCCTCAAACTGTGTGCCGCCGCCCAGGTAGTCGTCCTGCAGGCACGCGCTTTGACTTACGGAAACAGTTAGGCACAGTGCAAGCAGGTATGGGGACTGGTCGATGTTCAGCGCGGCGCTGGGGGAGACCGTGTCCTCTGCACCAAGCCGCTGACACAGTTGTCCCGCGCGCAGACAGAGGTACGCATGTCAGACTGTTGCCACAGGAAGTGCAGATGGGTTTCCGCCGCCGTCAAGCTGTTCCATAGCGCTTTGAAACGGCTTGCCACCGCGTTCACGCCCTGCGAGTCCATCAGGATCATGCCATTGACAGCATTCCTGCACCCCCTGCCAAGCCTACAGAGAACAAGCGGCGTGCTCCCCAGCACAAGTCTGCATGGAACACATGCCGAGTGCCGCCGGCGCGAGCCTCTTTATCCCCATATTCGACCCTCGTGTTCATCAAGGCTGCCGTCAACTTACCTCGGCTGTATCAAAGCGCTGCAGGGAGTCCACCAGCTTTGCGCGGTCGGCGGCGACCTTCTGCATCTCCGCCATCGTCTCGGTGAAGCGCGCTGCATGCACAGGATCAACAGCCCTGCTGAGGGGCTTGTCATCACCATGGCACCACATTGCACCAGCCAGCTTGCTTCACAGGACGCGGCATGATCCAGCACAGTCACACAGAAGCAGCCCGGGTCACTATCGGAGGTAAACAAAAGTAGTGCCTCAAGTAAGCGGGCCACTTGCCAGGAAACCTTGCAGGGCCAAGCACTGGCGCCACACAAGCGAATACATTCATAGCATCGTATGCGCACCCAGGATCTTCTCCCGCTGGAGCTGCGTCAGCCGCACCGCCGCGAGCACCGCATGCTGGTTCACCGTCACCGCGTCGGGCAGGCTGCCGCCGACAGACTGTGCCGAGGTGGTGGACTTGGTGCTGCGCAGATTGTGCGACCACATCGGATTGTCCGCCATCTGCGCCCATAAAACATCTACATTTGCTGTATGTTGTTGACATCAGCATATCAGCTCCTTCCGACCGAGGCGCGGGTCATTTGAGAGGTCCGTGTTTCCGTGTCCATTTGTCATCCCTGTGCCGAACAGGATTGCGGCAAGCTGGAAAGGCACCCTCAGCTTGAGACACGCTCCAGCAGCGTCACGAGCTCGAGACCTGAGCCCTCAGGTTGCGCTCAAAACCCTCCGCCATGCATGCGAGTGCCGGCCAAGTGAAATGCGAGTGCCGGCCAACTGAGATGCGAGCGCAGGCAAACTTGCAGCTTGAAGATGTGTCACAGCCGAGCACTCGAGCAGCGTCACAAGCCCTCGGTTGCGCCCATTCAAGCTGCAAACCCGGACTCGATGTTACCGCAGCAGTCTGGCGCCGCACCTTCAGCTTGAAGACGCGCTCCAGCAGCGTCACTATCTTGACCAGTCGCACGTGCGCCGCCGAGTGCACATCCTCCACATCCGGCTCTGCCAGCAGCTCCGCGACCTCCTTGACGGAGTCCGTCCACAGCCCAATGTCCACGCGCTGGCTACGGGCAGCGAGAGAACAGCAGGGCGGTCAGAACAGTTCGTCAGGTGCGGGCGCCGCCAGCAGCTCCGCCACCTCCTTGCATAGTCCGTCCACAGCCCGATGTCTACGCGCTGGCTGCGGCAGAGCATTCGGCAGTGGATGTTATCCTCAAAAGCATCCGCCTCCTTCCAGTGGCTCTCAAAGCATCAAGGCACGCCAAGCTTCAGTTCGCGTCTGTCCACAGCCCAATGCTCGCGCTGGCTGGAGGGAGCTAAACGGCGGCAGGACCGTCCGGAAGAGATTCGCTTGCAGCAGACTGGATCCCGGCAGCACAGCCAGGAAGAGTTTCAGCTTCAGTATAACGCCGTTGCTTCCCCAGACTACAGTGCTGATGCGTAGGGCGACAGCACGCCCACCCTCGGCGAATGGAATGGCGGCGGCCTGCCGGCTCGATTGGTGGGGAAAAGGCCCCCTCGCCAGTGCTGGGTGCCTCTAGAGCCCTCTCGGCGACTGCCTCGATGACAAGTGTTCTCCACACTGAATTTCGCTAATCGTTATTCTCCGTGCGCACTCCAGGGACCCACCTGATGGTCTCGGCGTCGGCAGGCGCCCACTCCTTGGCCCGCACACCCTCCTCACCGCCATACACCAGCTCCGCCAGCTGTCGCGTGATTTCCTGCAGCGCCGTCGCGTTGCTGGCCATCTGCGTCGAGCCCTGCACAGCATCGTCACGAGGGTCGCCGCCGCTGAGGGCACCGCCACTCGATTGGAACGCGCTTGTGCTCGGCCGGCTATTGTTTCCTCCGTGGTGATGCGCCGCAACCGACTGTGCCTGGAAACACCTTGACATGAGGTCTGCAGCTTCAGTCATGTGGCTGACAGGACTTGAGGTGGCGGCAAAAACAGAGGACAAAGTCAAGTACACACCTTCCTCTCCGGCGCGCTGCGCCGGCGGTTGGGCAGGCTGCGGGCCAGCACCGCATCGGGCTGCATCAGTAGTGACACCACTTCCTTGGCGGAGGGGCGCACGGCGGGCTCCGCGTCCATACACTGCGCCACCAGGTCCGCCACCGCCTGGGGGCACTCCTCCGGCACCCTGCGGGCATACACAAAAGAGATGAGGGTCGTGATGCCAGCTGCGGCAACGTGATGCGTTTACCTTGCCTGCTGCTGTTGCCGTAGCACGCACAAGTCAACCAGAAGCCTTGCCCCAGCTCCGAAGCGTCCGTGCAGTCAACACCAGGCTTCTCTGCATGCCGGTGGTGTGTCCCACGCAGCATTGGGAGTTCAGAGCGCACTCGATGTCACGCAGGCGGCCCCGCGCCGGCAGGTCGCCGGTGACCAACTCCCACAGCACTACGCCCAGGCTGAAGAGGTCCACCTTTTCGGTGCAGCGCTGGCCCATGAGCACCTCCGGCGCCTGTGAGGATCCCATGTTTGAGGAGTAGTCAACCCGGAGTCATCATCCTGCAGAACAGCCCCCTGCCGGTGCTGAGAACTGGCATGTGCAATCCCCACGCTGCTGAAACAAGATGGACGGGAATGGCTGCTAGCGGCAAATGTGCAGATGGTATATTGGCATGGAGGAGCCACTTACCGACCAGGTGAAGGTACCTGCAAGACGGCACAAAAATACCATTAAAATCCTTGGTGGGCAGTCTGAGTGCTTCTGCGCTTCGATCCCTGACAGGGTTTTGGATGGCGAGCGCGAGTGACAACTTCGCAGCAGCAGCAGCAGTGGATGCAGCAGCGTCCATTAGGGACACTTTGTTGAGACTGCGCACCCACGGCCTGCTGCGCAGACAGGTAGTCCTTGTTCTGCAGCTTGGCCAGGCCCACGTCAGCGATCTTGGCCGTGAAGTCCGCTCCCAGCAGCACATTGGGGCTCTTGATGTCCTGCGGGCGCAGCAAAGCAGCAGCTCAGCCGTCGGTGGGACCAACACTGTGCTGTTCCGCCCCTGCACTTGCAGGACATGCACAGGGCAGTCTTTCATGCAATGCGAGGCGACAGAATATTGCAATCAAGTCTTCGGCTGCACCAGATCGTTTGCGTTGACTGTGCGGCATGGGGTGTGCCCATGTGTCTGCACAACTGATCGTCAGTGCACTCTGGCAGGGAGCAGCGCAAGAGCCCGCTCACCATGTGTACGATGCGGTGGGTGTGCAGAAACGCCAGCCCCCTCGCGATGTCCAGTGCAATCCGCTTGCCTAGGCCGGGCTGCCGCCTGCCGTCCGGGCCAGGTTTCCTGGCATGAGGAGCGGCCAGGCGGGTTAAGTTTATGGTTTTTCACAGCTTGCTTGCCGCAGGCAGCAGGTTTTCTGCATGGAATTGCTGCCCGCATTGCGCGCCATTGGCATTACCCCTGGGAGTCGTCGGCGCCTGTGTGGTCTGCCGGACAGCACAGAAGCAATAAGCCACCGTGGTGCAAGTTTCTTGAAATCTTAAAAAATCATAAAACAAAGGAGGCCGGTGACACCAGGCCAGTTTTGCAGTTTTTAAAACAGCGCCACGGGCCTCCTTTGTTCTTTCAATTTTCAAACGGTGCGGAACAGCTCCCCTTTTTGAAAATCATAAAACAAAGGAGGGCAGTGACACGAAAAGACGGGTGGCGCCTAGACGTTTTCAGAAAGAACAAAGGAGGGCCTCCTACTCCATTTTCATAAACCATGCGTTCAGAGCGCTACTGACTCACCAGCAACGGTCACCCTGTTTCTTGGACCGACAGGATGCACATTGGATTAGTGCATAGTCACGCAGCCTCTTGAGGATCAGAATGATCAGCCGCACCACGTCTGGCTGCGCGCACCGGTGGATCCAAGGCAGAACACTTGCAGGAGTGATCCACGCCCGCAGCGCCAACCGTCCGCGTCCGCGTCCGCGTCCCAGCACGCCATGGTGCAAGACCACCCCAATGCAGCTGGGCCCTTATGATCAAGGAAGCAGTGGAGCAGCGCTGGAAGATCCGCACCCCTTGTACCACAGGAGCCGGCCGTCCTTGTCCTTGCGCAGCGCTTTCTGCAGGTCGCCGGCATCCATGAATCTGCCGGAAGGCAGATGCTGCCGTCAGAGCCTGGCAAGGCCCGCGGAATATGACCTCATGGAAGACACCGGCAGATGTGTGGGATGCAGATTCCTGCAGCTGGTCCAATTCGAAAGACATGCATGACATGTGTGCACCGCTCCACCATGCTGTCGACTGTGTGTGGAGCTGAATATGGCAAGACGCACTCGGTGATGAGCAGCTTCTGCGCGCCGTCGCTGCAGGAGCCCAGGAACTGGACGACGTTGCGGTCGCGGCAGGACTCCAGGATCGCCACCTGGGCAGCGCGCGGTCTATCACGTTGGCAGATGGTTTGCATATTTGTGACCGGCGCACATGACGAAGGCAGCAAGCGATATGTGGTAGGAGATGGTCCAGAATGGCGTCGCGCAATGCTCTCTCATCTGACATATGACATCCCACCTCCTTCTCGAAGTCGGCGCGCTGCTGGTCGGAGGCGTCAAATGGAATGACTTTGACGGCGACGGGCTGCACGCCGTTTTTTAGCGCCTTGTACACCTGCACAGCACACCCGGCGGCGTCAGCGACCAGCCCCCGACGCCTGCACATGGTGCAGCTGTGCGGCTCTGGTTGACCCGGCAGCGCCCCCTGGATGTGACAGCACATGCACATTCACATCAAACATATCAGGCAGGCTCGAGGAGTATGGAGCCCAAAGCCAGCTCGAGACATGCCAGGGTGCGGGTGTTTGCGAGCAGGTGCATCAGTATAGATCTCTTTGGTCTGTGAAGCAGGTTTGCACAGGCCGCACCGCGCCAAAGGAACCCGCGCCCAGTTGCCAAAGGGAGCCGTCCTCGCGCTGGCAGACCTGCCGCAGCAAAAGATCATGTGAGCTGACATCAGATTTAGCAGTTGCGATGGGTATCAAGCTGCTTGACTGCCACGCATAGCAAAGTGTGGAGTCTACGACGTCGCCACCTCGGAGCTTTGCTGACAACAGCACAAGAATTGATATCAGGACATGGACCATGCTGCAAGGGTTCATGGTGAACCAAACAACCCCAATTTGACGCACCTCGATGTCCTCGATGTGCACCGCTCCGGGCGTCATCGGGAACGCCGCCTCGATGTCGGACCACGACCGGCTGCGCACTGCGGGCTGCGTCGCCACGCCGCCTGCCCCGTTGCTCCTGCACACACGTGGCGCCAGGGCCTCAGCACCGAACAGAAGCCATGCTGCAAGTGGTGAGGGGGGCGCTGTGGCAACAGAGCCAGCTGCAGCGCCTCCAGCAGCATACGACAGGCCTGGGGCGGTCTTTCATCGAAAATGCATGCGGATCCATTACACAGGGACCACTGACCTGCCGGACAGCAGGTCGGGCGCCGAGGAGCTGCTGCGCAGCGATGAGACGTTTGTGGAGCCGTAGCTGTGGTACTCGTCGCCGCCGCCGCCGTGAAGACTCTGCTGCTGCTGCTGCTGCGCCTTTGCCGACGATTGCGGCCTCCGGGAGGACCCCGCAGCGGCGGCGGCGGCGGCGCTCGCCGCCGCCGCCTGCTGCTGGAACGGGCTGCTGATCACGCGGTGCTGCAAGACAGACGCCTGGGAGCCGCGAGCCGAGGCGGCGCTGGCGTCCGCAAATCTGGACGCCTCCGCCAGCCAGGAGTTACCGCTGCCTCTCGCATGGTTTCGCCGTGGTTCGGGCGCCGAGCTGGCACTGCATGCGCTCTTCTGCTCTGGCGGTGCACGCTGGTCACCCCGCGGCTGCGGCTCGCTGCGCTGCTCAGCGTCGGCCGCCGACTTGGTCACCCCGGAGCCACGGGACGCCGGCCGTCGGCGCGGCGGCGGCATGACGCGCGTGAGCCACACGTAGGCGAAAGCGCCGGCGGCGACGGCGGCGCCGGCGGCAGTCAGCCCCAGCAGCAGCGCCGTCTTGGCGGACTCGGCCGACGAGCGGCTTCGCAGTTGCGGCTGTGTGGCTGCCGTGCTTATGCCCTGCGGCCCTGGTGGGCAGCTGGCCTGCTGGGAGGCCATGGCGTTATGCGCTTGCGCTTGCCATGCGGTCACTGCCCTTGTCGACGCTGCTGCCGTTGCGGGATGGGGCGTGCCACCGGGCGGCGTCGACCCAGCTGCTGGACTCGCATCGGTGCGGCGCCTTGTTTGCAAGCGAGCGCGGTGTCTCGGCTTTGCAGCTCAGCCACAAATTCACCGTGCAGAGTCCCCCAATGCCAGCAAGCGATGCTCTCGTGCGCAGCGATGCAGCTGAGCATGCGGGTATGTGGTCGTGACTGGGTCAAATAAGACTGCGACTTTGGTCAGGTGCCAGTATTCGCGGGTCGCTGCAGCGAGACAGTGTTTTCGGAACCAAGCAGGATCCTGCCTTATGGACGACTGCCAGCCTGTCTACGTGAGGTTTGAAGTTTTTCGAGGAAAGGATGATCCTGAAGCTTGCAGAAGCAAGTGTGCAAATCAGAACTGGTGCCCGGTGTTGAAGGTTCACCTATTGCACTTTTGTTGTGCTCGCCATTGTCGTACGAAGAGAAGAGATCGAGGCCTCATTCTTCTGCGATCCAGCTCACGCTGCACACCTGCATTGCGCTCAGCTGCATGTGTCTCTCATCCGCTTGCTGACGGCTGGCCAAAAATCGCACTGTACAAATCTTTCGTGAAAGCAACCTGTGCCAGCCCCAAACCAGCCGTTCAGCTGCATCAGTAGGTCCACGCATGCCTCTCACAATGGGTGACAGATCATGTTGAACCGCGTGCTGGATCGATGGCGGCACTGCCGTGGCTGTGGGCTGCGGTGGCAGTGGCGGCGGCACTGCTGGCGGCGTGCTGGCAACTTGCGCGATCCTCAGCCAGCCAGCACAGGTAAGGCATATGCTCCTGCGTTCATAGATCTCATGACCCCTCAAAGGTCGACGGCGACCCGACTCTTTTGTAATCATGAAATCTGCGCCCCCTTTCGCAGGTGCCCTGACATGCACATGGCGGCGACGACGACCAACAGGTCAACCCTGAGTCAGTGTCCCAGCTTAGCGGCGCCGTATCGGTCGTGCTGGTTTCTTCCCAGCGGCGGCCATGTGGAAACCATACTCGCCTGGGCGCTGCGGCGGCCGCCGCGCCTGCGCTACTACCGGCGCTGCCTGAGCCTGCCGGACGGTGGCATTGTGTCTCTGGACTTTGACGATTCGCCCGCTGCCAAGGTGACTTGGCTTACTCACTGCTGCAGGTCTTTATCGGCAGCCTGTCTGCAATTTCTGCCCCAGCAGCTGGAAGCCCCCAACCAAAACGCTGCCTGCAACCGGCGTGTTCTTCCCCGACGTAGTTGTGCTATGGCGAATGCTGGCTGCCTGTGTTTCTAACGAGCAGGCCCTGCCGGACCACGCACCGGTCCTGCTCATACTGCCGGGCCTTACCGGCGGATCGCATGACGCGTACCCGCTTTGGGCTGCTGTGCACGGCCTCCGTCACGGCTTCAGGTGGGAGGCACGCCGTTCGCACTTTGGCTGCCCCTGCTGCTTCCGGCCCCATCTCGCATTCAATGCCACCGAGAATGACGTCTTTGGGATCAGGGTGCAGTGCTCGTTTGGCGATGCGGCAGTCCTCATTCTGGGATACAGTCGTGGAGCTGAGCAACACATCTGCTGTGTCTGGCATTGCAGGGCGGTGGTCTTCAATGCGCGCGGCACAGCGGGCACGCCTGTCGCCACCCCTCGATTCTACAGCGCATCCTACACAGGCAAGGGGTTGCTCGGTGAAATGTGTCCACTGTGTCAAACAGCAACTCACCGTCGCTGCTCCAGGCCGCCCAGTTGCACTGAAGCGCTACTCAACTGATCCATGATCACCCATGATGCAGGCGACCTGCGCGCCGTCATTGCCCACCTGGCGCGGCAGTACCCGAGGGCGCCGCTGGTGGCGGTGGGCTACAGCCTGGGCGCCAACATTCTTGTCAAATACCTGGGAGAGGAGGGCCCGCGGACGCCGCTCGTCGCGGCGGCCTCCCTGTGCAACCCCTTCAACCTGGTGCGCTTTGTCATCTCCAGTGCAGTTCAGGCTGTGGCTGCCGCACGCAGATGCTGAGAAGAGGGCTCCTCCGGCCTTGTGCAAGGCAGCGGCAGTGGCAGCGGCAGCCGCCACCACAGAGCACTCGCTTTATACCGGCATCGCCAATCACGCATGCAAGCGGCAGTCTTCAGGATGCCGCTGCACAATCGAAAGCAGGGAGTACTTTGAGTGAGCTGGCCTTCCTTTGTCCCGCAGCCGCTGGCGGCAGACAACATGTCCAGGGGATTCAGCCACGCCTATGACCTGGCGCTGGGGTTTGAGCTGAGGCGGGCGTGGACCCTGCACCGGGCGCTGTTCGGCGGGCCGACAGACGTGCGATGGGACTTGGCTGCAGCGGCACGGGGGCGCACGATCCAGCACTATGATGAGGCCCTGACCACACACATTTTCGGGTGTGTCTGCAGAGACTTCGCATCTGCATGCAGGGTGTGTGGCTGGCACCTCGAGTGGAGCGCTGCATAAGTGTTTGGGCTTCTGTGTCGCGAACAGCGCGGATCCATTGCTCCATCTTGGCACCTGCACCACACCTGTGCTCTCTGTGACGCAGCTGGAGCAGCGTGGAAGAGTATTACAGCGGCTCCAGCTCTGCAGATTCGGTGCCGTCGGTGGCTATCCCGCTGCTGTGCATACAGGTGCGCAGAGCAGAGTCACCACCGATTGGACCTTTAAACAGAAGCTGTCATGCGATTTCGGTTCATAATTCTGATTGCGTGCATTCACAGGCACAGGATGATCCTATTGCCCCCGCGGCCGCTATCCCGGTCAAGGCGCTGGAGCAGAACGAGAACTGCATCCTGGCGATCACGTCACACGGCGGCCACCTGGGCTGGATGCGGCCTGACAGCCCTTTATCAGGTCCCTGGACCGATATTCCGAAGTTCGAATTCTTTGACGCCGTTCTGGCGCGGCGAAGGCGGCTGAAACTGCTGGCGGCGGCGTGGTTGACCCGGAGATTGCGTAGGCAGAGGGATTAGAGGTGCACTGAGATGGCTGAGTTTAGTATCGCTGCGAGAATCTTCAGGCCCTGGTGCGATCGGCCGTAACAGTACTTGGGTTACATACGGTGTTCACATACGGAGCTGCCAGGCATTCTCAAGCTAAGGCATTGTCAGGCAAAGGTGCAATTCCAACGCAACAGCGACTTGACAACTGCCCTTTAGAAGCTTGAAGCATGGCTAGCAAGTCTTCCTGCAAGAGCAAACGTATTCCAAAGTCGCTGCTGCAGCACTGCCTCCGGAACGCAAACGTATCGTTCAGATGCACGGACAGAATTACAGACCTGGAGGCTCTGGTGCTGAAATACAAGCTCGATCCGACATCAGAGTTGAAGCGCTTCAGCCTGACAGAGGATCTGCCGGAGGAATTGGTGCTGAAGATCTGTGAGAGCCTGGCCCTCACGGCCTCCAGGCATGACACAGCGACAGCAAAGTCCCTCGTCAGCCTCGGAGCCACATGCAAGGTGATTTCAATGCATGAGCTGCGTGGGCTCTTTCGATCGGCATCATACAGCACTCATATTCTGGCATGCATGCACGCTTTGCATGCTGTGCTCATCTGTAACCTGTCCGGGAGCCGAGTGAGCTGGAGAATGTGAGATGGAGTTAGACATCATCTTGCAAAGCCGATACAGGCGTCCTGATTGCGTTTCCCCACAGGCGCTATACAAGATCGTCATGGGCGACGAAAACTCGCCGATCTGGCGCGCTGCGTGGGCCACGCGCACGCGCTACTGGACCAAGGCGCAGCTGGCGGAGATCTCCGACCGCACCACCTGCTGCCAGCGGTGCGTGTATTGTATCACCTGCGACCAGGCATGGCGACGCCGTGATTTGACGCCAGGTGTAAACGGAAGGAGTGCCGCGGCACTGCCAGCACTCAGGCTAATCAGGGTGCTGTTGCAATATAAGCATTGCTTCCGGCTCGAATGGTGATCCTGGACCGCTAAGTGCTTGGTTTTCCTTCTGCATGCAGCATGCTGCTGCTCGCCGAAACGGGCTGTCAGCTGTGCGCCAACCGGCGCAAGGCCAGGACCGTCACCTGGAAGTTTGGTGTCCGCAGCTGCGCAGACTGCCTCCAGAAGAACATGATCTCGGAGGTGAGCGCGTGCAACTGTATGCGATGCATTCAGGCGCATCTGGCAAATGCGACATGCCCAACTCAAATGTGGGCACCACGCTGTGCTGTACATGCAGTGCAATTGTACCATCTCGATCCCGTCCCCACAATAAATATTCAGATTGTTATGTGCCTCCACTTGCAGACGTGGCTCATCAGGCACTACAGGCTGCCCAAGGACCTCCTGGCTGCAGCTGACCTGCCGAGATACGCATCACCAGCGTCGCCAGCACGCTCGAAACTTTTCTGCATATCATTTTGGCAATGTCTCATGCCGTGTTGTGTGTTGTGCCTCCTTGGTCTCCCGTGGGACACCGATCGTGCGTGCTTGACGACCTTGCTCAAGGCTGCATGTGAACAACTCATATTCTTAACGAGTGCCGTGCCAACTGCAGGGTGGACAAGGGCTACCACAGCGAACACTACAACCACGATCGGTGGGAGTACTTCAAGGGTGATGTCATCCCGCTGCTGAACGAGGTGCGGTGCACTGTGTGTTTGGAACCTGTGCAGATGCATGCCCGCCACACATAAGCTACAAGATAGATCGCCGTTGGCATAAGTGCCTGGAAATAGTGCAGCTGCATCTCATCATGTGCGTCCGGGTCAGCATCTGCCCGTCAACTCCCCTGTGATGCATGCGCCCTTATACAATCCGTCTACTGCGCAGGTGCATGGCGTGTCGTCCTTCGAGGAGTTCGAGACGCAGCGCAAGGACAGCGCGAAGCAGCACTGGGCGGCAAAGGCGGAGGCGCGGGCGGCGCGGGAGCAGCAGCGGGCGGCGGACGCTGCGGAGGCTGCGGAGCAGCACCTGCACCGGGAGCAGCAGCAGAAAAAGCGGAAGCGCGTACAGCAGTCGAAGAAGCAGGCGAAGAAGCGGCGGCTGCAGGCGGCGGAGCTCAAGCTGCTGGATGTCGACCCCACCACCCCACAGCTCCTGCTGCCGAACGTGAGGGCCATGTCCCTCATCGTGCAGCGGCCGCTCTGTCAAGTTGCTGATTGATAATCATCAGCGGTGCAGCATCCAGATGTGGCGCAAGGCGCATAAGTCGCTATGCGGCGTATGTACATGCTCCTGGCCTTGCTCAGGCTTCGCATCCACGCGGTGCATGCAGAAGTCAGCATTTGCAGCGTCAGCAGATCTTGTGTGTCTGTGGCATGCTTCGGCCTTGTTGTTGCACCTCTGGATGTGCAGTGCTCGACTCAGATGTCAGCTTGTGGCGCCATGCAGGGCGAGACGCTGGTGGTAGCGGCGGGGAAGAAGAAGCGGAAGCAGCGGCACGCCTCCGGCCACGCGCAGCAGCAGCCGAAGACCGGCGCGGCTGCCGCAGCGCCGGGCCACGCGCAGCCCGGCGAGAGCTTTGCGTCCAATGCGGCAGACACTGGCTAGGCGGCGCTGCATGCAGAGCTGCCGCAATTACACGAAACGTCTGCTGCATGTACCTCTCGGTCTCTTGGCCGCCGCTCAGCATGTCTTGCCGCTGCGCAAGCGGCATGTGGCGCCAGCTTGAGACCGGATCGGCAACGCTGATATGACAGACTGCGAAACCTTTTGAAGGGCACTGCAAGGATGTGCACTGCCTGCAGCCATGAGCAGCTCGAAAGTGTGATGCTGAAGCCGAAGGAATGACCGCCGCTTGCAAGCTGGACGATGGCGGCCACTAAAAGTCCTGGCATTTGCCGCTGGCACGTCCAGGTGACTGACATAACTACCAATGCACGCAGTAACTCATACACACAGGCACGTATGGTTCCGAGGTGCGCGAAAACTCAGCCTGGCTCGAGCCCAGCAGGAGGCTGAAAACCCTAGAGCATGTAACCTTCAAAGGGCAAAGGATCGACAGCCGAAAGGCCAAAACTAGATTTGCGCACTGCCTGCTCCTACTGCCCGTCGCTCATCGCTGCCCAGAATGGCCTCACCTTCTGCTCTTGCGCCAGCTGCCAAGCGCCAGAAGATCAGCCGAGAGGCGCTGCAGAAGAGGCTGCAAATAGAAGGCGTCCCGTTTCGTGAGTCAGGGAGAATGCCAGCCCTGCTGGCTCTGGCCAACGAGCACGGCGGTCTGCTCACCCTGAACTGGCCTGCGGAGCCACAGCTCAACCTGCTGGACCTGTCATCAGATATTCTGGAGCTGATCCTGCAGAAGACCGTGGCAGCAGATTGGCGCTGGCACCGACAGGCCGACGTCCTGTTCTCCGTGGCCAGGTGCTGATCCCGTCTGTTGCCGAGCCGCTGTATAATCCGCAAATTGCCTGAAATCAGTGCAAGAAGGGCTGCCAGCGGCGCCTCGAGACCATTTGTCTCAGGGTGAGCTTTGTTGCGAATAGCAGTCTTCATCCTACTGCAGAAACCGAAGAGGACAGCGTAGCTGCAGCTCACTCTTGTTGGCAGCAGGATCGCAATGCACGAGTTGCGTGTGCACACGATGGTGGTGAAGGCTGTCACGGCACCACAGCGTCAGCGCCTGTCCTTCTGCATGCACCGCCGCCTTGATCAACGCCAAATTCAATGCCATGATCAACGACTCTGAGTCCTTCTGCCCATCATTCGCAGCACCTGCAAGCAGCTGCGCAGCCTCGTCATGGGCGACCAGAACGCGCCACTGTGGCGGTCCGCGTGGAGTGCCATCGCCCGGCACGAGGCAGCGGTAAGCAATCCAGCAGACCACAGCTCGTAGACCCCTGCTGGGTCCGTGTAAACCTTGTAATGCACTGCCAGTGCTGGCTGTATCTGCGATTGCTGCCACGCGTTCAATCTTGCGGCTGCGTGCTTTTCAGCAGGGAGCGGCGGCACTGCGTCACATCACACAAGCTGAATCTGGTAGAGCGACAGCTGCGCGGGCACTACTGCATGCCGTCCTCTCAAATCGCATGATACTTCTGCGTCATTCTGAATGTGAAAAGACGCCATCATACTGGTGCATGCAGGTCATCCTGTACGACGAATCCGGATGCAGGAAACCCGTCGACACCGACACATACGGCGAGCCGCAGAGCTTCCTGCGACGCGTGCAGCTGCTGTCCAGCAGCGGCTGTATGTCCTGCCGGAAAGCGCCGCACGCCCGCACGATCCACTGGGCGCTCGGCGTCCGCATCTGCAGCTACTGCTTCACGTCCAGGACCTGCACGGACTCCTGGTGCGCCCGGTCCCCCTGCAGCCCTGGTGGATGCGTACTAAATAATGTCTGGATGTAATTGAGCAAGCGCTCCCTGTTCATGCTGACCCGTATCAGGCCACCCTGCAGACTACGGTTTTCGGCACTGCAGAGCCGTGTCTGTGTGTGTGTGTGTGTGTGTGTGTGTGTGTGTGTGTGTGTGTGTGTGTGTGTGTGTGTGTGTGTGTGTGTGTGTGTGTGTGTGTGTGTGTGTGTGTGTGTGTGTGTGTGTGTGTGTGTGTATATATATACACACATACAGACATACACATCTTTATATATACATGTATTGTGCGCATACAGACAGTGAAATTTGTTCTTGCTGCCGCTGACGGTGTCCTCTTCCCGTCCTGTGCCCGTCACTTCCTTGCGGCTGGTGCTACAAGACCTCGCACCACGCTCTCGCACCATACTGTGCACGAAACCCTCATCAATCCGCTCGCTGTGAAACCCGCAGGGCCACGCGGCACTACAAGCTGCCGCAGGAGCTGCTGGTGACGATCCCGGTGGAGGAGGTAACCACGCGGCACAAGCTCGGCGTCACCAGCACCGAGCGCCGCGTCCTGAAGCGCGACCTGGGACCGCTGCTGGCCAAGGAGCGGCCGCTAAACACCCGCTGCAGCACGGCCCCAAGCCTTTCCCACTGCTTCATTTCTTGCTGCTTCTATGCGGGCTTTGTTGCATGCGTGCTGCCGCCGCCGCCGCCGCTGCTGCTGCTGCTGCTGGCGTGTCAGGCATTTCCTGCGGCCGTTCACTTGCAGAGCCGTCAGCTGGCAAGTGCTTCAGAGATTGGCGTAGCTCCTGCAGCTCTGATGAGATGAATATGCAACAGAGACTGCGCACGTCGAGGGTAGAATGAACGTGTGCTATCTTCAGTACAATGCTGAAGCATATGCTCTGGATGATGCGACAGGTGCACGGCGAGGGCGTGGACAGCTGCGAGGCGTACGAGCGCTTCAGGGTGGAGCGGCAGGCGGCGGAGGCCGCCGCGAAGGCGCAGCGGAAAGCGAAAGCCGCGCACCGCAAGGCCGTCAAGCTGCAGAATCAGCAGGTGGATTTTGCGAATTGTGAATCTCTTGCGATTTCTGAACCTCTGTTCAGTTGCAAGTCCTCGAGGCACCCAAATGCACTGCAAAGAAGGTGACAGGGCGCTCTGTACCGCGCCGCAAGGCCGTCAAGCTGCAGAAGCAGCCGGCGATAACACCTTTTTTTACGTTCCATGTACACCTTTTCTCACATTACATGTATCAAATGTGGAAAGTCCTGCGGCAGCTATGACACATGCAAGCGGCGGTGGTCTGGAAACCTAGTCGTCATCGTCAGTTTGCAGCTGCCTCACTGGCTGGCACGAGACCTGGTGTCAGAGCCGCCTCGCCAACAGCAGCCTTGGCAGGGCCAGCAGCCTGCCGAGCACGATATCATGCAAGGCCATGCCTTGTATTCTTCCCAATGCCCTAAATCTGCAGCATTGTAGTCGACCTGTAACTCAACCTGAAACAGCTCATGCATGACGAGCAGGCACGGGCGGCAAAGAAGGCGGAGAAGGAGCGGCTGCTGGCGGAGAAGCGGCGCGCGGCGCTGGGCCTGGCGGACGAGGCCGAGGCGGCCGCCCGCGCCATCGAGGCGTGACACGCGCGAATGAATGCATCATGCGGTGACGCCGACGCAGGTGAGGAAGCTGCTGGTGTTGTGGGTAGGCGCTCGGGCCACGCTGCGGTGATCCTGCCCGAAACATGTACATGCACGCACACTGGCTCATCTGGAGATGGAGTCAAAACATGAATGTCAACATGACCGTGTGCTGCATGCAGGGCGTGTCAAAGATGAAGCGAGTGCAAGCAGGGGACGCGGAAGGTGCTGCAGGGACACCGGTGGAAATGGAGTGACCTTGATAATAATAAGATCGAAAATGGATGCGGGTTGTTGCACCAGTGTGCATCAGAATGCCTGGCCTCCCGACAATGCACCGCGCCATGTGTGCGCAATTCGTCATGAGCTCAACAGGAGTGCCGGAGAACAATGTGCGGCGCCCGCACTGATGCTTACAGCCTATTTGAATGACAAAGGAGTGGTGCTTGCACCAATAGAACCTCCTGCAGCGATATCAAAACCAATTCGCATCTGCATGAGGCAGTTGGAGCTTCACCACCCAGCTGGCGCCGCCGAATGTGGCGATGCATGGATGCTGAAGCTACAGCCGACTCAAGGAGAATGACTGGCTCGTCCCACGTAATCCTCGGAGCTCTACAACATGCTCGTCATCGGGCAATTTGCTGAACAAGGATTTGCTGATACAAGTTAGAGAAGCCAAAGGAATCAACAAATGCGGCAATAATTCGTGAGTCATAACCCTGCTGCCTCCTGTGCAGTGCTGGCTGCGCGATTGCGGTGGTGTCATGCTTGCATCTTCAGGCGGAGCTGTCACGCCAGCATCACCAGTATCTGCAGTCTCGGCAATTCTGGACAAAATGTGCGGGCCTCGGCGGCATGAGCGCTGGGCACCCCCATGCTTAGGTGCGGACTGGCAAAATCCTTGGGCGCCCTTCAGCGGCCGAAGACGCGCGGCGCCGCCTTTGCCGGCGGCTGCCGAGGGTCATTGCCTGCCGAGTCGGCTAGCGATGCTTGCAGAGCGGAGGCCGCGTCCGTCATGGAGGGGGGCGGCGACGCGTTAGAAGCGGCCAGGGAGAGAGTCGAGCTGCAGCCGTCACGGCAGTTGCCGCACGTCTGCAGCCATCAACAGAAGGCAACGTCACATGGCGCCGCTGTCGCATCAAAGGGGTAAATGAGACTTGAGCTTGTATTGTGTGCAGCTGGTGATGGGAGACAGCGTCGCGGGCGCTTCCGCAGCACAGCTCACCTTCTGGCAAGAGTGTCCAGCTCGCATCCACCAGCTCGGGCAGATGTCCTGAGCTTTCTGCATGTTCCACAAGCGCCAAAGATCAGAAGCCGCACGTGGATTCACTCAGAAGCCCCCAGGTAGAGCGCCCACTGAAGTATGCACTGACTTGAGGATGCACTGAACGGTGTTTATATATATATATATATATATATATATATATATCACATGCGCAAAATGTGATGCAAGCAAGGAACATCGAGCTTCCGAAACATCAGACTTGAACTGGCCCAAGTTTGATGCACGATGCAATGCAGAGCCTGCTGTGTGATGTCTCTGTATATCTGTGCATCATCACTGACGCTACATGCAAGAAGCCCAGCAGCTCACCGCGAGGCTGCAGCTGAAGATATCGTAGGGTTTGTCGTCTCGACAAGTGCAGTTGCCGGACACAGTCTGCTGCATGCCGGTGTCCTCGGAGGCGCGGCGCGGAGAAGTGTCGTTGGCAGCGTGCCTGACCTGCGCCGGCGGCTGCCGCGCCTGGCGGACAGCGGCGCGGCGCATCGGTGGCGCAGCCGCCGGCGGCGGCATGGCGGCTGCGGCGGCCCTGCCCGCGGCAAGAGAGGGGCTGGTGCTGTTGTTGCCGGTGGCGGGCGGGGCCGGAAGGGACGGGGGCATGGAACCCGCGTCTGGCGGCGCTGGGTTGGTGGAGTTAGTGGTTTTGCCGGCTGGCCTAGGCACAGGTGTCGCCGCGGCATTGGCGCGTGCCGGCGATGGCGAGGGCTGCGCCCTGCGAGGCGGTGCTGGTGGCGAGGCGTTGCCTGGGGGAGGTGAACGGAGACCAGTAGTAATGTTGCCGCCCGGTGGTGAGGATGCGGCACTGGGCGCTGGGGGCGCCCCCGAAGAGGAGGGCCCTGGCGGCGGCAGCGCGAGGGGCGCGCTAGGCGCGGGAGCGTTGGGGGGCCTGCCGCCAGCGGTGCCGTTGCCACCAGGAGAGCCGCTGTTGCCACTGGAAGAGGTGCTGTTGGAGCTGCCGGATGCGTTGGTGCTCAAGTTGCTGGGGGCGGCATTGCCGGGCGAAGGAGGGTAGCCAGGCGGCTGCGGCGGCGCGGATGTGGAGCTGTTGGCGGTTTCGGCGTTTTCCGGCGGCCCCTCGAAGGCCTGTACCATGGCGGGACCCGGCGGGCTGCCTTGCAGAATGACTGTGTCCAGTGCGGCGTTGACGTTGTAGCCCTGACGCAGCAGCCACAAAGTTGAGACTTCATGCTTGATGATCAAGTGAAAGGGTCTCCTGCGATCAGCGCCCTGACATTATTATTATTAGTATTAGTATTGTTATTGTTATTATTATTACATATGTTAGACATTATCTGCATGCTCCTCACAGCGTCATGCGCCTGCCATGAGGCGGTGACGTCATCACAGTGCAAGCTGGCCCTTGGCAAGCTACAGCCTCCACAATCGTCTTACAGGATGCAGAATCGCGAATGCGAAGGACAAACAATTGCTCGAGTCTCACGAGCAGCGCAAACAATAATTTGCTGACCCCTGAGCAAGTGTCGCCCCTCGTCCACATGGTGAAGCGAAGCTGCGACAGCATGCACAAGGTGTCCCTGCAATTGCATAACTGCTTCAATTTTCTTTGCAGCTGCGGCTGCGGCACCTCGCTGCTGAGGAGACTGCCAAGGAGCAGGACCGGCTATCAGTCATCCTCTACTGCTTCGTCAATGCTATCCACGACCGATTCAGGCGCCGCCAACCACCGTAAGTCCTGAAATCCGTGTGTCAAGAATCGATGGTCACATCGGTTCGAACTAAAGACACAACGCGCAGTAAGGACCGCACCGAGGGCTGCACGTCGGAGGGGTCGGTGATGTGGAACTGCACGCCGGTCGCCAGAAGTCCAGTCTGCCTGTCGTATGGAATGGCGTCCTCCTGCGTCACCTGCGCCGCGGCACCAGAAAGCGCCATCAGCTGCGCAGCAGGCGGCATCAGATGACTAGGTATAGCCCTCTGTATGTGGGATTGCATGTCGATGCAGGCGACCGTATGTTTCATACAGATACCTCTCGATCGGATGGCCAGCTGCGCGCACCTCGGCGTTGTTGTTGGCGATGATGCGGACATCGATCTGCAGCACAGACATGGGCGAGCTTGGTCGGAAGCAAATGTCATGGCGGACGTCAACGTCGGCAGGCAGTCGAATTTCAGTCAGCCTTTGACTTACTACCGGGTGCTGCATGTAATGCTCAACGTGTGCACAGCATGAGGTGCGCAGCAAGCTCAGAAGATATCAGTGAAACTCGCCGGAGGCTGCGGCGACGACGGCACCTCCCAGGTGGCACCCCACAGATTGTTCATGTCCTGCAAGTCAGAGAGCCTTTTGCCTTGCAAGGTTGGTAGAGGGGAGGGGAAATAAGGTGCACCACGCTGCATTGCACGTCACACAGCGCCACAGCGGGATGAAATCCAGTGAAGATGACGCAAAGCATTGGTTTGGGAGTGCATGCAGCACACCACGTGTGCTCGATTCATCGGGTGTAAACTGTGTGCCGCACCTCCCACGACGAGGAGTTGGCGTTCTTCAGCTGGACCTGTGCCATATATTTGCGCATCTCACAAGCTGCTGGAAGCGTCGCGTATTTGAAGGTGGGTTGGAGCTGGAAGGGTGTTTCTGTTTCAACATGGCAGTGAGGAAGTCATCCTCAGATCTCAAGTGTGCATGTTCAGATAAGTGAACATGCACACGACCTCACCTGCTTCACTGCCGCTGGACCGCCGGCTTTCTGCGGTCAGCAGCATCCAGAATGAGATCATTGTTTCTGCCGAGCGACGCAGTGTCATCTAGCATGAGAAACGGCAGCGCGCGGAAGACTGGCTGCATTGATCCAACAATGTCCAGGATCACTCCACTGTTTCCAGCGCAAGTCTGGTCACTCATGATCCCTGTAGCTACTGCCCAAGCTGTCGCATGACATGCCCTACCACTTTCAGCCTTGACACTGCAAACCGCACCTGGATGGACAGGCGGATCCACCTGTCGCCGCCATCGTTCGCATCGACGTTCACCACGAGGTCGGAGGGCGGAGCGCACTCCACCCGCCGGTACTGCAGGTTGATGCGGCCGCCGCCGGGCGACGGATTGGCGATCTGCGGAGGATGACACCGGACCAGGACACGTCGACTTGAAACCTCGTGGTCCGGTTCTGAGGTGCACACTGTGCAGTCTTGTACAAGGGGCGGTCGCCGGACGCCCAAGATGCACAAGATACACGTGCAGAAACAACAGTTCTTCAGCCAACCTGTCTTTAGAAATATTGCCGTGTGTAGCAACTGTGCTACATCAGTAATTGCTCCGTTCCGCACCTTGGCCCAGGTGAGCGCTTGCAAGTCCAGGTGGTTCGGTTCGCACTCGGGGCAGCTGTCGGTCTGCGCATGAACAACACAGTGCTGTCGCATATTGTACTTGTCCAATGCGCGGGTCAGCGTAAAAAAAGCGCTAGCGGCCAATGCGAGGACGCTGACCCGCGCATTGGACTTTTGTTGTCACTAGCAGGCAACAGATGTGGCCTGTTGCGCAGGCATGACTGCGTGGCGCGCCAGCATATGCATGTGCAGCTGGTGGCACACTGCTTCTGGGTGGCGCCAGTGACAGCAGACAGGAGGCGAGCGGAAAAAGACAGGCGCACAATCATAATGACGATGGTGCGGTTGCTGGGGTCGGATTGACAGGCAAAACCCTGGTCGCCCAGCGGGCCCTGCGTAGGCAGGCTCGTGCAATTCAAAGAGTCCGCGTGGTCATCGACAGACGACAGCTCGCAAACATGTGAGCACATGATTCACATGATCGCGAGGGGGGTAGGTCAGCCATGTACAATTTCTGAATTCGCCTCAAGGAAGCCAGTATGCGCTCTCACAGACATCGCAGTTTGCACAATCGGTTTGCAGCTGAGACAATGGCACAGGTTTGATGACGCACATGCTCGAGGCACTGGACCTCGAAACACTCCCCGCACGCCTGCGTTGCAGCATGACACAGATGGCAACAGAACAGGCGGCACGACATGCCGTCAGTGAACGAAAATATGTAATGGTGTTGATTCACAATGAGGACGCTGGTCTGCCATATCTGCAGCTGTAGATCTGATGCCGCAGATCAAGAAGAATTCGTCAAGAGAAATTCCAGGCTTCTGCGAACCGAGTGCTACTCACATGGAGGGGCTCGTCCAGGAAGTAATGGTTCGAGGTAGACAGTGCGCCGACGGACCAATATGGGTAGTCTGTCTTCGAAAGCAGACCAAAACCGCAGCTTCCCTGCAACAGTTCCCGTCATGCTGGGGTGCGCGATCCATATAGAATTACATGATGAGCACGTGCTGGCCAGGTATGCGGCTGCGCACAATCACATGCCGCAAAATGCACGCACCTCTGATGTGCCGTATGACGGAGAGTTGGGGTCCATGCCTGAAAAGACACATGAACGAACCGTGTTGAGTGCAATGCGCACCTCGCCATCTGTGCATCACAAACAGCACCAGCGTGGCATTCAGCACAATGCATGCCATGGCAGCGGATGCAGTGTGCGCCAGGCGCTCGAAACATGCATGTGCTGCTTGGGCCTGTGCCGTCGCACCGTCCGGGGCTCCACCTGCAGCACACATGCACAGCCATTGTTGGTGACGCAGCTTCTGAAGGTATGCATGACACAACCTGCCCACGAGAGCAGCATTGCATCTCATCAGTATGGCACTGCTGTTCTCTCGCACTGCGCCATTGGCCTCCTTCTTCCGCACCATAAAATGTAGCCCACGATTGCTCCCATGCCGTAACGGCAGTGACTGCCGCCGCCAGACGCATCTGGCACCACAAAACCGCCGCCGCCGCGAGCCAGAGCAGCCTCCAAGAGCGTCCCATGCCAACCAGGGCTCCCATGGCGGCGCAGCCAGCCGCTGCGACTGGGTGGATGCCTGCAGGCATGATCTAGCTGTGATCATGTGAATGCGATGACGGTGTAAGTTTAGATGATATTGCAGGCTGCTCCGGCTCTTAAAACAGCTGGTGTCTGCCCAGCAGCACGGTTTAGTCTCATGAGATCAATAATCGCCGGCCCATCAGCTGCTGCACCGTCGGGGGTGGGGCACCGATGCTTGCACAGCCTTGAGCATTGCGACAGATGAGGAGAAGGCTGCCGCTGATTATGCATAGCAAGGCGGCGCCAGATGTTCTGCTGACGGACCCTGACCGGATGAGCTGAGCGTCCAAGACCGCACACAGAGCGAGTCTCTCGGAACCGTCACCGCACCAACATACGGACAGACTAAGTGGGGTTAGATGCTCTACTCCCGACGTCCGACAATCCGACCTGATCATCGTGCACTACCTGTTGTACCGCCGTTGTCAGCTGGTGTCACTACAACAACGCCGCTGCTGCTGTCAGGTTTGCCCCCATAATCTGATGTAATGCCAAGGCTCTTCTGCGTGCAGAAGTTTGTGCTGATCGAGAGGTGAATATGAGATGCGTACCCACAATTTGATGCTCTGTCAGCAAGAGAACCCTCCGCTCCGCGCCCTCCGAATGTCAATGCCGATGAGCCGCCGAATATATGCTTACGGCAGTCGATCAAACTTGACGTGACCACAAACTGAAATTAGCTGGCCAGCAGGAAGCAAGAACGGACCAAGTCTGCAGTGCGCCCGCCCGTGCTCAAGAACACGTCGGATCGGTCGTCGGGGAGGGGAAGACGGCTTGCGTACTTCACGTCAGTGCCTCAACCTGGAAATGTCGGGCCGAAATGTTTCTGACTGCCGGCCTGCTTTGAATCGGGATTTGTCCTGCCGAAACAGGATCATCCTTTGCGGTCTGGTACTTTGACCGCTTTCGCACCGGCGTGGACCAAATGAGAAAGCGGAGGGTTAGCATCAGCGCAGCGTGTGCTAACCCCGCCCTGTGCCTAGTGGAGGAGGGTTTAGTGATGCCTTTGTCCTTGCACGAACATCGGTACCTGCAGCTTTTTTGTTGG
>JAABUM010000934.1_pt1 | contig 46708 bp, 35 predicted proteins | sample 5559161 | NCBI WGS metagenome assembly JAABUM01 (sample SAMN10711868, study PRJNA513369) | rock metagenome | isolation source: Antarctica rocks | place: Antarctica: Victoria Land, Siegfried Peak nord
GACATGGGAGCCTCCTCTCTACTCTCTAGACGACGGCGTTTTGCCCTCAGTATGCCCGATTGCCGCGCGTCCCGTCCGCCCGATTGCCCCTCCGACCCCCTTCGACAATTCGCCAACAGTATCAAAAAGTGAGCGGACGGGCAAAGCAATACCCTCCAAGGGGGCACGGGCGCGGAAGACGCCCAGCGCGTGCCTGTGGAGGGTATCGATGGACAGCATAGACCTGTCCGAGGACAGCATACACGAGGTGGGGGTGCTGTTTGAGGAGGCGCTACGCGCAGCGGTGGCGGCGATGAGCACGGATGATCTGGCGGGCCTGGAGCGGCGGCTGCAAGCGGTGGGGCGGGCGGTCTTGGGTCAGGTGGTGGAACGGGTCTTGGCCGAACGGGCGGCGCGCGAGGGGGTCGAACGCCTGCCCTGCCCGCACTGCCACGGGCCGATGCGACGCGTGGATCTGGCGCGCGCGGCACATCCAGGGTGTGGTCGGCGACGACACCATCCGCCGGGCCTACGACCTCTGCGACACATGCCGGCGCGGGCAGGCGCCGCTGGACGTGCGCATCGGGCTCGGTCCGGGGACGCTCTCGCCGACGCTCCTGCGGGCGGTGTGTCGCTTGGGCATCGACACATCCTTCGAGGAGGCCATAGACGCGGCGCGGGAGACGTTGGGGGTGACGGTCGCCGACGAAACGGCGCGGCGGGACACGGAAGGGATCGGCGCGGTGGCTGAAGCTGATCAACAAACGGACGTGGACGCCGTGCGGCAGGGGCGGCCGCTCATGGCGACGGCGCCGATCGACATGCGTGTGCTGGCCATCGCGGTGGACGGGGTGCAGGCGCCGCAGCGGGACGGCTGGCATGAGATGAAGGTGGGGACCGTTGCGCCGCTGGGGCCGGGGCTGCGGGTCGACGCCGCGACACGGCGCACGCATCTGGCCTGGGGGGAGGCGAGTTATGGCGCGGGTGGCGAGGAGGCCGAGGTGTTCTGGTGGCGGATCTACGCCGAGGCCTGCCGGCGCGGGTTGGGCACACCGGCGGTACGTACCGTGGTCCTGCTCGGCGACGGAGCGGAGTGGATCTGGCATCGCGGCCGGCATTTCCTGCGCGTCCGGGGCGTCGAACTGGTCGAGATCGTGGACATCTACCACGTCTATGAGTACCTCTGGGCCGTGGGCAACGCCGTCTTCGGGGCCGGGAGCGCGCGGGCCGCGGGCTGGGTGCAGCCGCTCAAAGACCGCTTGTATGAGCAGGGCGCCGCGCCCGTCCTGGCCGCGCTGGCCGCCTTGACCCCTGAGACGGACGCGGTGGCGGAGGTCGTGCGCGTCGCCCTCGGCTACGTCACGACCCATGCGGCGCGCCTGGACTATCCCCGGTTCGTGGCACGGCAGTTCCCCATCGGCTCGGGCGCGGTGGAGAGCACCTGCAAGGTCCTGATCACGGCGCGTGCGAAGGGGGCGGGGATGCACTGGAGCGCGGCCGGCCTCCAAGCGATCGCCGGCTTGCGCGCCCTACACCGCTCGGGCCGCTGGAACAGCTTCTGGCAGACCCAACCCCAGCGGCGCGCGCCCTACCTGCAGGCCCTCCCCCGTCCACGACCCACTGCGACCCCCGTGACGGCCAGCCCGTCGCAGGCTCCACCCCCGCCGGTGGTCGCCCCCGCTCCAGTCGCCCCGCCTGAAACGCCCCGTCCGCGTCCGACGCCGCTGCGTCATCAGCGCCCCTTCCTCCCGCCGCGCGCCCGGTCGGCCTGAGTTCACTTTTTTGGGGTACACCCCAACACGACGGCGCGAGACCCGCTCCACGCGCGGCCCTGCGCCGGTCGCCCGACAGGGCGCCAGTCGCCGCGGCGGGGGGCCACTGTCCCGTCAGACGCGGGCCAAGAGCATCGCGAGGGCGAGGGCGAGCACGAGCCCGATGTAGGCCGCGCCCAGCGCGCATCGATCGCGCCGGCCGACCTTGTCGTCGTCGGTCGGACGCGCCGCGCGCCGGCCCGGGTGCAGCCGCACCGCCATTTCCGCGAACGTCACGACGGTGACGACCGCCAGCACGGGCGCGGGATGCGCGGCGACCAGGGCCGTCAGCATCACCGCCCCGAGCGGCCATAGGGCCCGCGACACGGCGGCGGCGACGCGGCCACCATCCAGGGGCGCGATCGGGATGAGATTGAACAAGTTGAGGCACACCCCGAACGACGCCGCGTGCTCCCATCCCGGGGCGCCGGTGACACGGGCCACGGCCAGGCACGCCGCCGCCGCGGCGGAGCCCGCCAGCGGCCCGGCCAGGGCGAGTTGCGCCTCTTCCTTGGCGCCGCGCGGTTGCGCGTGGACACCGATCAGCGCGCCGATGAACGGGATGAACACCGGCGGGGGGCGGCCAGGCCTTTGGCGCGCAACGCCAGCACATGGCCACACTCGTGTGCCCCGAGCAGAGCAACGAGGCCGACGGCCGCGACGATGTCGTGGAGCCACAGCGCGGCGTACGCGAGGATAGAGACGGCCACGCGCGCGCACGTCAGCGCCAGGCCGCCCCTCCCTCCGGCGAGAGACCGGGCACGGGCGACCGCCGGCCCCAGCGGCCCGAGGGCGCGCCGCGCCGCCTCGACTCGCGGCGCGGTGTCGGCCCACGCGGCGACGAGCCGGGCTCGCGCGCCGCCCGCCGTCTCCGCGGCGCCCTCGTACAGCACGGCGAGTTGCCAATGCACGCGCCCGAGGGCGGCGGGGACGCGGGATCTCCCAGGCGCCGCCGGGGGTGCGGTCGCGCCGATCGAACCGTCATCGGCGAACACGAACGAGCCAACCCCCGGCGGCGCGTCCGGGGCTCGCCCATCATCGCCGCCTTCTCCCAGGTCGGGGAGCGGTGCACCGCAGCTGTAACAGGAACGCGCCTCGCGCGCGTTCGCCCGATAACACACGGGGCAAGTCCTCATCGTTCCCCCCTCACAAAAACCTCTCAGGATGCCCACGGCTTCAGCCGTAGGCTCATGACATCACAAACCCATCGTCGCGCGCGGGCCGCGCGCGGTTGGATCGGATACTATCCGATCCGGGCACGCGTCGCCCCTTCTCCGCCGGCGGCCGGAGCGTGTTCGCTCCGTCGCCTAGCGCGCGGCCGTCGCGTCGCCGCCAATCCAGGGCCAGCGCGGCTCCCCGGCCGCCTCGCTTTCCTGGAGGGCCGGCCCCGTCCCCGCGGACATGGTCAGACCCCAGATCACGCGCTCCTTGATCCCCGCGAGGTGGTCTACCCGCCCCTCAAGCGCCGCGACCGCGAGGGCGTCGGTCGTCTTCTCGAACGAAGCGACCGCGAGGAACGAGTGCCCGCGCATCGTCGCCGCCGAGATGGCCAGCACGAGCGGCTCCGCCTCGATCGGGGCGCTCCCGGCGGCGACGAGCCCTTGATTGAGCCGGGCGACCTCCGCCCGCGGGAGGATCGCGCCCGGACGCGCGCCGCCGCCCCCCGGGTCCGTCACGCGGACGTGCCGCGTCATCTGCCGGACCATGACCTCGACGTGCCTGTCGTCCTTCTCGACGCCCTGCTGCGCGTACATCGCCTGGATCTCCCCCACGAGGTAGGCGCGCGCGCCCTCCAGGCCGCGGGTCTCGAGGATGTCGGTCGGCCAGGCGGCGCCGGGTGTGAGCGCGTCCCCCGCCTCGACGCGCGCGCCCGGCTCCGGCAGGACGGCGACGCCCGCCGGGACCGGCGCGGTCCAGGACGTCCCATCGTCTCGCCGGACGGCGATGGTCCGACGCGTCCCATTCCCCTCGATGCCCACGGTCCCCGACGCCCGCGCGACGAGGGCGCGGACCTTGGGGCGGCGCGCCTCGACGAGCTCGATGATGCGCGGCAGCCCCTGCGTGATGTCGCCGCCCCCGACGCCGCCGGTGTGGAAGGTGCGCAGCACGAGCTGGGTGCCGGGCTCGCCGATTGACTGCGCCGCGACGACGCCCACGGGAGCGCCCACGGAGACGAGCCGCCGCGTCGCCACGTCCCATCCGTAGCACCGGCGGCAGACCCCCTCGCCGGCCTCGCACGTCATGACGGACCGCACGCGCACATGGGCGAGGGTCCCGGACGCGATCGCCACGCGCAACGCGCGCGCCGCCGCGTCGCCGATCTCGGCGCCCCGCGCGACGATCATCCGCCCCGCGCTGTCGCACGCGTCCTCGGCCGCGACGCGTCCCGTCACACGGCGCAGGAAGCGTGCCTCGGCCGCGCGGCGCCGCGTGCGGTCCGCGACTCCGACCCCCGCCTCGGCGGCTCCCCGCGCGAGCCCCGCGCGCGTCCCGCAATCCTCCGCGCGGACGACGACCTCCTGGGCGCCCTCGACCATCTTGCGCGTGAAGTAGCCAGCCTTGGCCGTGCCTTTCGCGGTGTCGGCCAGGCCCTTGCGGGTGCCGTTCGTCGCCGCGACGTACTCGATTGGGCCGAGGCCCTCCTTCAGGCACGCCTCGATCGGGCGGTCCGTCACGCGGCCGCTCGTGTCCGCGACCGAGCCCTTCCAGAACGTGAGCTGCACGATTTGCGTGAACCCGCCCTTGGTGGACCCGCTCGTCGCCATCAGATGGACGGGGCCCTCGGGGTCGAGCGCGGCCCCCGTCGCGGCCTCGATCTCATCCTTGAGCCCGCGCCAGACCGCGCACCGCTCCTCGTAGGCGCGCTCCGACGAGGTCATGCCGCGGCGTTCCGCGGCGTCAATCGCGGCGACGCGGGCGTTGCCGCGGGCCAGGATATCCGCCTTCTCCGGCGGGATGGGCGCGTCGCCGATGGCCATGGAGACGCCCGACCGGGTGACGTAGAGGAATCCCAGGCGCTTGAGCTCATCGGCGACGATGGCGGTCCGGGCGGGGCCGCAGCGGCGATAGACCGCGCCGACGAGGTCGCGTAGCTTCCCCTTGTCGAGGGTCTCGTTCGTGTAGGGGACGTCCCGGGGCAGCGCGTGGTTGAGGATCAACCGGCCGGGCGTCGTGCGGAGCGCCAGCGCGCCGCCGCGCGCGATCGCGGACGCGCGGGGCACGCGTCCCCAGGACAGGTCGTACCACGGCGCGTCGGCGTGCGTCGCGCGCGCGACCCGGTCGGGGATCAGCACGTCGACCGTTTCGTGCAGACCGATGCGGCCCGGCGTGCGGGGGGCGCCTGGGGGATCCGCCCGCCACGCGGGACGCGGGACGCCCGCGCCGCCGCTGCCCGTCGTCGCGGGTGGCCCGTTGGGCGCCCGGTCGAGCGGGTCGTGACCGGGATCGAGCGCGGCGTGGGCCACGCGGGCGGCGTCGGCGGCCCGGATCGCCTCGTCGGCGTCGCCGAAAAGCGGCGGTTCGACCGCGGGGGCCGGGAGGCGGGCGCGTGTGAGGTAGTAGCAGCCCATGACGATATCCTTCTGCGGCGCCACGGTGGGCTCACCGTCAGAGGGTGAGAGGATGTTGCGCGAGGCGAGCAGGAGGTGGCGCGCCTCCAGCACGGCCTCGGGCGAGAGCGGGATGTGCACCGCCATTTGGTCCCCGTCGAAGTCGGCGTTGTAGGGGGAGCACACCAGGGGGTGGATCTGAATCGCCATCCCCTCGACGAGCACGGGCTGGAACGCCATCATGCTCAAGCGGTGTAGCGTCGGCGCCCGATTGAGCACGACGGGCCGCCCCGCGACGACGGCGGACAGCGCCTCCCACACCGCGGCGTTGCCCGCGGCGTACGGCCGGCCGCGGGCGTCGCACGGCCGCGTGCGGCGCGGCTCGTGCAGGGCCGCCTTGATCCGCTTGTCGGCGGCCGCGATCGAGGCCGCCGCCCCGTCCCCGACAAGTTGCCGGCGCACGAACGGGCGCATCAACTCCAGCGCGAGGCGCTTGGGCAGGCCGCACTCGTGGAGGCGCAGGTCCGGGTTGACGATGATCATCGAGCGGCCGGAGTAGTCGGTGCGCTTGCCGAGCAGCGTCTTGCGGAAACGTCCCGCCTTGCCGCGCAGCCCCTCCGACAGGCTCTTGAAGGGTCGTTCCTCTTTGTCTTTCACCGCGCGGCACGCGCGCCCGTTGTCGAAGAGGGCCCACACCGCGTCGCACACCGCGCGTTCGGCGAGGCGCGCGAGCATCGGCGGCGCCCCTGCGGAGCGCAGGCGGGCCAGCCGGTCGTTGGCGAGCAAGACGCGACGGTAGAGCTCCGTCGCGTCGGCGATCGCGCGGCGGCCGTCGCCCATCCGCAGGATGGGCCGCAGGTCCGGTGGGAGCACCGGGAGTGCCTCGATGAAGAGGGCGTCGGGGGAGGTTCCGGCGGCGCGCAGCGCCCGCACGAGCTCCAGACGCCGCCCCCCGTCCCGGCGCGCGCCGGGGGAGCCGTCGCCCCCGGCCCCGGCGTCCTCGCCCTCCCGCTCGATGCGGGCCAGGTCCAGCCCCCGCGCCAGATCGCGCAGCGCGCGCGCCCCCCAGCCCCAGCGGACCGCGCCGGGACGGCGGGCCGCAGCGTCCTCCAGGGCGTCGAGCGGGGCCACCGCCCCGGGGCGCAGCCCGGCCAGCAGTCGCGCGCGCGCGCTAGCGCCGGCGGCGCGCGCGGCCTCACTCTCCGCGGCAAGCGCTGCCCTGTCGGCGTCTATGACGATCGGATCGGCGTAGGAGAGGACGCGGGCGACCGCGGAGGGCGTCAGGCCGAGCAGGACGGCGATCGCCGTCCCGTGGTCGTTCCCGGTGCGGCGGGCGTACCACGGGTGGGCGACAGGCGCCCCGAGCTCGATGTGGCCCATGCGCTCGCGCCGCACCGCGGACGGGAGGGACGCGACCCCGCATGTCGAGCAGACGTCGCCCCGCCGGCCCGGCCCGGACACCTTGCCGCAGCGGCATTGATAGTCGACGGTGGGTCCGAAGACGCGCTCGCAGAACAGGCCGTCCCTGGCCGGCGCGCCCAGGCGCGGCTCGATCGTGTCCGTCTTCGTCACCGCGCCGCACGACCGCGCGCGCACGTCGTCCGGGGTGGCCAGGCGCGCGCGGACGCCGGGCCCGTTCGGGCCCTCCACATCCTCGACGAGGACGCAGAGCGCCTCCAGCTCGCGCAGCAGCAGGTCCAGGGTGGCGGTTCGCCCCGGCCGCGGCAGGGGGGCGCCCGCCTCGAGCGCCGCGGCGACCTGGCCGCGCTCGGGGGCGTCGCTGCGCAGGGTCATGGTCTCGCGCAGGAAGGCGGCGGCCCCATGCGCCTCCAGCGCCCACACCTCCATCTCGCCGGCGCGCTGGCCGCCGCCGAGCTTCTTGCCCTTCACCGGCTGCCGCGTGACCGCACTGTAGGGGCCGGTCGAGCGCGCGGCGGCCTTATCCTCGACCAGGTGGCCCAATTTCATCATGTAGAGGACGCCGCCCGTCACCCGCTGGGCGAACGGCTCGCCCGTCACGCCGTCGAAGAGCACGCTCTTGCCGTCCTCCGGCAGGCCGGCCTCGCGCAGGGCGGCGTGGACGTCCTCCTCGGACGCCCCGTCGAAGACGGGGGTCGCGACCGGGCGGCCCAGGGCTTCGGCCGCCCACCCCAGGTGCGTCTCCAGGACCTGGCCCGGGTTCATGCGCGCCGGGACCCCCAACGCATTGAGGACGATGTCGACGGGGCGGCCGTCGGGCAGGAACGGCATGTCCTCGTCGGGCACGATGCGCGAGACCACGCCCTTGTTGCCGTGGCGCCCCGCCATCTTGTCGCCCTCGACGAGGCGGCGTTTCCGCGCCACGAGGAGCGTGACGCGCGCCTCCACCCCGCCGGGCAGGTCCGGGTTGTCCGCCCGCTCGGTCACATGGACGCCGACGATGACGCCATCTTTGCCCTTCGGCAGGCGCGTGAGCGTCTCGCGGGGCTCACGCGGGGAGGCGTCGAAGATCGCGGCCACCAGGCGCTCCTCCGGCGTGAGCTCACGCGGGAGGACCGGCGTGCGCTTGGCGACGAGGATGTCCCCCGGACGCACGGTCGTGCCGACGTGGACGACGCCGCGCGCGTCGAGGTGGCGCGCCTCGTCGCGCTCCCCGGTCGCGGCGGGCGCGGGACGGGCCAGGCGCTCCGGGCCGGCGTCGGTCCGCCGCACGTCGACCTCGATCTCATCCACCCGGACGGAGGTCAGCGCGTCCTCCTCGACAAGGCCCCGGCGCACGAGGATGGCGTCCTCGTAGTTCCCGCCGCGCCAGGCCGCGAAGGCGCACAGCAGATTCTTGCCCAGGGCCAGCTCGCCGCCGATGGTCCCGGCCGCGTCGGCGACGACATCACCGGCGGCGATCCGGTCGCCGCGCCGCACGGCGGGCCGCTGGTTGACCCAGGTCCCCTGATTCGATCGCCTGGCCTTCCGCAGGTGGTAGGCGCGTTCGCGGCCGTCGTCCCCGCGCACGACCACGCGGCGGCCCGAGGCGGACACGACGACGCCCCGGCCGTGCGCCAGGACGAGCTGGCCGGAGGCGCGCGCCACCGGCCCCTCCATCCCCGTCCCCACGAGGGGCGCCTCCGGGGCGACCAACGCCTCGGCCTGGCGGATCATGTTCCCGCCCATGACGTTACGATGGGGGTCGTTGTGGTTCGCGAAAGGGATCAGCGACGTGATGAGGGAGAGGATCTGGCCTGGGTCGACGTCGACGTAGTCGAGGTCCTCGGGCGAGGACGGGACCCGCACCCCGCCGCGGCGAGCCATCACCCGCGCCGCGGGCCGCCCCGCCGCGTCCATCTCGATCGTGGCGGGAGCGATCGTGACCCGCGCTTCCTCGGCCGCGTCGAGCAGGACCACCTCAGCGGAGACGATGGGCCGTATCCGGACCTCGCGCGCCGGATCGATCACGGTGAGCGCGGCGGCCAGCGCGGGCGAGATGGTTTCTCCCGCGCGCGCGCCGGGCGCGCGCCCCGCCCCCGGGAGGTCCGCGGCGAGGACCTGCCCGATGAGCCGGGGGTCGCCGGCGGGGAGGTGCGTCAGGACGCGGCGGTACGGGGTGCGCAGGAAACCCAGGTCGTCGACGACGGCGTGGCGCGCCAGGCTCGGCACGAGGCCGACGTTCGGGCCCTCGGGCGTCTCGACCGGGCACAGCCGCCCATACTGCGAGCGGTGGACGTCGCGCACGGAGAGGCCGGCCCGATCGCGGTCGACGCCGCCCGGCCCCCGTGCCGTCAGACGCCGTTTCTGCGCGAGCTCGTGCGCCGGGTTCGCCTCGTCGAGCATCTGGGCGAGCGGATGGGTCGCGAAGAAGGAGACCAGCGCGGCCGCGATCGGCGCGGGCGACACGACGCGCGCGGGGGGTAGCCCGTCGATGTCGCCGTCCCGCAGGCGGTCGAGGCGGTCCCGCGCGAGCGCGGCGACGCGGGCGATGGCCGGCCGGACGGCGATCTGGAGGAGCTCGTCGACGCCGCGCACGCGGCGGTTCGCGAGGTGGTCGACGTCGTCCTCGAGCGGATCCAGCGCCACCTCGCCCGCGGTTAGGAGCGCCAGACGGCGCGTGAGCGCGGCGAGGTCCGCCCCCTCCAGGGCGCGGCCCGAGCCCGCGTCCGCGCCGAAGCGGCGCGCGAGGCGGTGGCGTCCGGCCCGGCCGAGGTCGTAACGCGCGGGGTCGGCGAAGATTGCACGGGCGGCGCCGAGGGCCTCATGCGCCGGCGGGGCCGGGCGGCCGGGACGCAGGGCGGTGATAAGGGCGACGGCGGCGGTGGCCGCGTCGTGCGCGTGGTCGTGCGCGAGCGTCGCGTCGATGGCGCGCGCGACGGCTCCGTCGGGTGCGCCGCCGAGGGCACGCAGGGCCGCGTCGTCGGCGCCGTCGTCCCCCGCGAGGCCGCACAGGCGCATCATGACAGTCACGGGCAGGGGCGCGGCGTCGCCGATCCGCGTCGCGATGGACCCGTCGCGCGCGGACTCGAGCCTGATCTTCGGGCCCCGGGCGGGATACAGGTCGAGGAGAAAGCGCGCGCGGCCATCACGATGCTCGATGGAATAGTACGGGCCCGGCGCCCGGACGATCTGTGCCAGGGGGAGCCACTCGACGCCGCGCACGATGAACGTGCCGCGGGGCGTCATCGTCGGCGCGTCGCCCGCGCTCAGGGTCTTCTCGACGACCTCGTTGATGTCCAGGCGCGTCAACGTCGCGCGGACGCGCAAGGGGACGGCGTAGGTGTGGAAGCCGGCGCGGCACTCCTCTTCGTCGCGCCCGACGCGCCCGAAGGCGTCCGGCGGGAGTGAGAGGGCGACTTCGACGCGACCGCGCAGGTCGCGGACGGGGGGCGTCTCGGCCAGGGTCGTCGCCAGGCCCTCGCGCACGAAGCGCGCGAAGGCCTCCCGCTGGAAGGCGGTTGGGTCGGGGAGCGGGGCCGCCGGTCGGCGGGCATAGACGCGCCGGGCGCCCCCTGTCGGTCCTGTTCGCGTGTCCATCATCATGGCCTCCTGTCTTCGTCGTCGCGCGGATCGCCGCGCGGGACGGGGCGCGGTGTCTATCCATCGATCATAGAAGGGTCACCGTGCCAGCACCGTGCGTGTCGCGCAAAAACGCACGGTGCTGGCACGGTGACGGCCCGGCGGCGACGATCGTCGCGCCCGTGTGATGGCGCCCCGCATAGCCGGGCGCGTGAGCCGACGAGGCCGATGGGACGAACCGGCAAGCCCTGATAGGGCGGCAAGCGCGAGAGCATAGACATAATCGTCGTCGTCTTGCCGGTCCTGGCGCGGCGACCGTCCCGTGCATTGGCCCCGCCATAACACGGGCGCGGCGGTTGTGCTAGCGCGACGGGGCAACGTCATCTGGAACGAGGATTTGTCAGCGCCCCGCGCTTCCACGACGGATCGCGCGGTTCCTGACGAGGGCGGGGGCTGCCACCCTGTCTATCGATCTGTGTGGAAGGAGTCGCCGTCGTAGTCTTACACGCCGTGTAAGTTTTGGCGAGACGAAAGACCTTTTCTATGTGGCGCGCACGGCTGGTTGGTACTTTGCGCGAAGATGTTGACATGTCCAGGCGTGGATTCTGAGCGTGTCAACACCTTGGCGCAAAGGGGTTTTGCGCGAAGGTGTTGACACATTGACCAGGTTCACGCTCACGAGGCCGGACGAGGCAATGAAACTATGTCGAGGCGAATCTCCTCGGCTGACACTCACGATGCTATCGAAACGGCCCTGTGTCAACACCTTGGTGCAAAGCGTCAATACCTTCACGCAAAAGCCGTCAACACCTTGGCGCAAAGTACCACTGGTGGCGCGTCGGTGCGCACGGCACGACGCGCCGCACAAGATTGCCTCGCGGATGGGAGCTGACACGGCGTGTAAGCTCTGGGCCCGACGCGGGTAGCCTTACACGCCGTGTCAGGCGCGACGGCTCTAGCGGGCTGGGGATCGGGCCGTGCGCGAGTTCTGGACGGTGCATGGGCTGACACGGCGTGTAAGGCCAGCTTCTGAATACGCGCCGCCCGGTCGCGTTCGCGACGGATGCTGCGAACGCGCTATGAGAGACCTTACGTCAACAACCGCCGGATGAATCCGGGGGCTTGCACCTGCCCGGCAGCGGGGCGGTGCGTTCAGGAGGCGTTATAGGCCACACATCCCTACCCCTGCTCACAAGGGGTCGCCGGTTGACACTGACCACGATCAGGTCCGACGAGTCATCAGGCAGAACAGCAAATCGTTTCCTACGGGCTGTCCGTGCTGCCGGGGATTACTCCCCGCATGCTCCCCGATGCATGTTTCCGCAACCAGTGGGGCGTACCCCACGCCAGAGGCATCTCCGAGGAGCGCCGTTGCGGCATATGCTGGCGCATACTCCACCTTTATTATACCGTGTGTAACCGGAGGGGTCGCATTCCCCTCCGGTTTAAGCCGGAGGGGAATGCGGTAACAATGATGGCGTGTAAGGGTGAGTTCGCCCTGGGAGCTTACGTGGAGGTATGACGTGGGGCGAGCCGATTGGAGATGACGCGTCCGGCGAAGAAGCGCACATCGTGCACGGTGGGCGCATGTCCTTCGGGCGTACAAGAAATCAAGCGGCTATGCGGGGTGATGCGCGGGGGCGCGGGGCGCGTATTGACGCGCGAATAGACGCGCGGAGGGGACAAAAAGGGAGGCCGCGCAAACCCGACCGTTTCAGGATGTTTTTTTGCGGGGACAGCCGTGGAAGCCTCCGGCCGCGCGCCTTGTTGAACGCCGTGTCGGGTTTTTGATGCCTCCCACGCCTAAAGGGCGTGGGATTCCCAGGCGCGTCCCACCAGCTTTCCACGGCTCTCCCGTCTCATACTACTATCGCCAAACAACGACAGTTGCACGAGCGGTACAACATCCGTGGCGTCCCCGGTTTTCGGCAAACCCTTCCCCGCGATCGGCTCCGACGCCATAACTGACGGGCTAACCGCCTGTTTGACGTGAGCGCGCCTGACGGCGCGACTGCTCGCCGGTTCTCGTTCGCCCAACCGTCCCACCAGCGCGGCGAACCGTTCCGGCGGGAGGGGGGTAGACGCCACCGGCAGGCCCGCATCCGAGCCTGGGAGAGTGGCCCATGCTTGTTGGGCCGCCTCCGCGTCTAAGTGCCATAGGATCGTATCCTTGCCTGCCTTCCCCTTGCCTGTCTCCTTCGCCGTGACAGTAGCGACCGCGAAGCGCGCTAGCCACGCGCTCCAGACATCCCGTTGGACGGTGATGCCGCAGTCGCAGTGGTGAACGCGCTCGCTGAGGGACTTCTTCTTGATGGTCCCACACAGACAGGTTTGGGACAGGCGCAGCGTCGTCGGCACGCGTGTCACCGACCCGCCAGCACTTTCAGCCAGGCGGGTGAGGTGATTGACGAATGTCGCCGGCGCGGCCGATCCCACGGACGTGCCGTAGGACCGTTGGAAGGACTTATAGCTATTACGCTCGACGTGAATAGTGGCGCCCCGGGAGAGGATGGCGTGCGCCACCTGGCCGTGCAGGCCCGTGCGGTGGGCGGTCGCCTTGCAGCGCATCTCGACGAGCTTGACCTCGTTGCGTCGTTGCCCTCGGGAGATCGTCCACGTCATCCGTCCTTTCTTGGCGGTCCCATCGGGGTTGTAGTTGGCGGGGTTGTTGGCGCGCCGCTGGCGATCGATGTGCCGTTGCAGGCGACGGATCACCTGGCGGCTCTGTTTGAGCGGCGTCTGGAGATCAACCTGCGCTCCCCAGTCGGGCCCGGCGACGCCGAAGGTGCGCGGGCCAGGGTCTAGTCCAATGACGCCCTCACGGACGATATGCTGTGGCTTGCGGCAGGGCTGCCCCTCGCACACCAGTTGGGCGAAGAAGCGCACGCGGCCATTCAGTCGACGCCGGATGAGGCGCACATACTTGATGGGGTGATCGAGTCCGTGAGCGAGGACTGGGTTGGTGGCTTGATCGGCGGGGATGATACCGGTGAGCGTCAGTCCGCTCCACAGGAGCGACCCCTCTTTCCACCTGAGCCCTTGCTTGTTGCCCTTCCCCTCGATACTGCCGATCTGGTTCTTGCCCTTGAAGCGCGGGCGACCGCGCGTGCCGAAGCCGTACTCTTGCACGGCGCGGAAGCCACGGGTAGCGAGCGTCTGCACGGTGTTGGCGTCTAGGTGGTCGCCCAGGGAAGAATGGGAGATATGGCGGGTGGCCCAGGCATGCAGCCCGTACTCGGAGAACCCGACGAGCGCGCGCATCTCGCGGAAGGCGTCGCGTCGGACATCTCCTTGAGCGAGCGTGCGCGCCTGCTGGTACGCCTTGCGCTCGCGCATCACGTCCAATCGCCGCAGGGCTTCCCCCAGGCAGGCGTTATACGCTTGTTGGGCCGCGCGGAAGCGTACCCCAAGGGCCCGCTCCTCGGACCCATTAGCCCGGAGCGGCACCTCGGTGATGAACGACGGCGTGCGCGTGCGGCATACCTGTATCTCTCCTTCCTCTCGTCTACTCGCGTCAATTCGTCTACTCGCGTCAATGGGGCCGCTGTCGGTAACACCCTACTCCGGTCACTATCCGCTCCCTGCGGCGGTGCGCCATTCCTCCCACGCCTGCAGCGTGGGCTACCTAGCGTTTTCCTGTGTGTGGACCCCACGCGCGGAGCGATGGGCGGATGCGTCGAGGCGTTCCGCCCGAGGTGCGTATCCTCGAGACATCCCGCGCGCTGACTCGCGAGGTGGCGCCTGGCCGGATCGTTGACGGTGTTGTGCGGATGAAAGGCGAACCCGTGAACGGTGATAGGGTCGTCGGCAAGGCGGTTATCCGATAATACGAGAGCCATGTGTGAACGCTATTCAATTTACGGCCACTTGATACGATAACCGCCGCCATGCTCGTCCTGCTTTCTATCGGCGCTACAACGCCATCAGCGAATTATTTTTTCAAGCAGCAAGGACTATGACATGAGCATTGGAAATGACGACCCAGCGTGGCCGTGAGTGATCGTATCGAATGGCCGGATTTCGGGTTCATGCCCTCTTTTGGTGAGTCAGGTGGAGCGATAGGCTGAAGGGAGACCAGGACATGTCGTCCCGTCGAATCGTCCCGCATCACGTTTCCCGGAGCCAGCATTGCATCTCACCCTCATAACCTTCATGCCCCATCTGCGGGGCCTCCACGTCGACCGCCTCGACGTGCGTGACGAGCGTATCTCGATCACCGTGACCACCGTCCGCCGCGCAGCCGCCTGTCCCCTCTGCCGCCGGCGCTCAACCAGCGTCCACAGCCACTACGCCCGCCAGGTGGCCGACCTCCCGTGGAGCGGCGTGGTGGTCGCCCTGCAGGTGCGGACGCGGAAGTTCTTCTGCCGCAATATGACCTGTGAGCGCAAGATCTTCTGTGAGCGGTTGCCCGACCTCGTCGCCGTCTACGGGCGGCGCACGCACCACCTCCAGGCGTGGCTCCGGCGCATCGGCTTCGCGCTCGGTGGGCAACCGGGCGCACGCCTCGCCGGCGCACAGAGCATCGCCGCCGGCCGCACGACCCTCTTGCGCACGATCCGTTCGACGGAACTGGGCCCCCTCCCGACGCCGCGCGTGCTCGGAGTTGATGATTGGAGTTGGCGCTGCGGGCGCACCTACGGCACGTTGCTGACGGACCATGATAGTGAGACTCGCGGACAGAGGGCTTTATCACCCCTGTTCTTGCGTCTGCCCTATACAGTCGTACGCTATTAGCAAGTAAGCAGGCTCGTGCGAAAACGCCGCTGGCGGCAGTTCCGCGCGCCCGAATGCGCCTTGAATCGAGCGAGCGCGGCTAGCGAGTGAGACCGAGAGGTGCAGGTCGGGCGCAATCGCGCACAGCGCGAAATGGTTGCCTGCGTGCAGATGACTGTATAGGGCAGACGTCAATTGAGCCGTCGTTGAGCGTCAGACGAAAGAAGTCCGAGAAAGACCTTGAACGCCACCGCCCCGTCGATCTCCTCCCCGACCGAACCGCCGACACCTTCGCCCAGTGGCTGACCGCACATCCCGGGGTGGACATCATCAGCCGTGATCGGGCGGGCGCGTATGCGGAGGGGGCACGGCGGGGCGCGCCCCATGCGTTGCAAGTCGCTGACCGCTTCCACGTCGTCAAAAACCTCGGCGATATCGTCGAGCAGGTCGTCGCGCGTCACCACGCCGGTCTGCGTCAGGCGAGCGTGATGCTGGCGGCCGTGGCCGCGCCGGCCGCGGGAGGCCACGCGCTGATGGACACCCTGCCGGTCGCGCCCGTCACGCCGCTTACGCCGCGCGTGCGGCAGCGGCAGGACATCCGTCGGGCGCGTCGTCTCTCCCTTTATGAGGAGGTCAGGGCGTTGCACACGGACGGCCATAGTCAACGCACAATCGCGCGAACGGTGGGACTCTCCCGTGAGACGGTCCAGCGGTTCGTGGAGGCCGACGAGTTTCCCGAACGGCGCGAGCGTGCGCCACGGACGCCGCTGTTCGCCCCGTACGAGCCGTACCTGCGTGAGCGATGGGCGGCCGGATGCCAGGAGGCCGCCACGTTGTGGCGCGAGATCCGCGCCCAGGGCTACACCGGGTCAGCGTCGGGGTTGCGCCAACACCTGCGGCAGTGGCGGACCACGCCCGCCCGCTCGGGTCCCCGGCCCAAGCGGCTTGTGCGGACACAGGTGCCGGCGCCGCCCAAGCGACGGACCTTCTCCGTGCGCCAGACCAAATGGCTGCTCTTGCGCACGCCTGAGGCCTTGGATGCGGAGGAGGACGCCTTCCTCTCTCAGCTCCGCGCCCTGTGCCCGGAGATCGAGACCACCTACCACCTCGCGCACGCATTCAAACGGCTGATCCGTGCGCGGGATCAGGCGGCCCTCGACCCCTGGCTCGCGCAGGCCACACACAGTCATATAAAGGAGGTCGAGGGGTTCGCTGGTGGTATCCGCAAGGACCGCGCGGCCATTGACGCGGCCCTCACGACGGAGTGGAGCAACGGACAACTGGAGGGCGGTGTGAACAAGCTGAAAACGCTCAAACGCCAAATGTACGGCAGGGCGAGCTTCGACCTCTTACGCCAGCGCACGCTCTACGTCGCCTGACTCACCAAAAGAGGGCATGAGCCGGATTTCGCGTAGCGAACATAGCCATGGTCCCGTTGTCGGCGGGTAATCGTTCTACTGAGCATCAGCCATACCTCATCAGGGGTGATCGCTCCGACGCTTCTCTCCTACCCTTACCTGCTCCACCACGTTTTATCAACGCCTTGCGTTCCCAAATACCACCTTTTCTCCCAGGGGGCCGCTGGCTTCAGCCATGCGGAGGAATGGGATCGCCTGCGGGCGACGGGCCGCAGCGCGCGGCACGGAGCGCCCTGGGGTGTGAGACGCCACCGCCTCCCCCCGAAATGGTATACTACGGGAGCGCGATTAGGCACACTCCCCGTGGGTGAAACGGCTTCAGCGCATCGGTCAATGGGGGCATGCCTGTTGCCGTTATGCGGGAGTAACTGCCTACGGGCCGGACACGAGATAGACGTTTCATCAGATCACCCGGCCCCGTCGTCTGTACGACGCACGCACGCTTCGGCTGGCGTGGAAGCCCGAAAATCGCCGCTCCGGCGATGAGTGGGGGCAAGCTCCTGGCTTCAGCCATGGGGTGGGTGACAGTCGTTTCCCTCATCCCTCCCGACACCGTCTGTCCCAGAGCCTGTCGTTACGCTTGCCCTGCCCCGGCTGCGTTGGTACAGCTCCCTTCTGTGGGCTGCTGTCGCCTTGCCCCCGACCCCAGTACCGTCCTCGCATCAGTGAGTCGTCGCGTTCCTGCCCGCATGCCATCATCACACGTCGTCGTCCCCGATGTCGTGTCGCGACGTATCGTGCGCACGCGACCTTTCGGCAATCCGTCGCCTGTCTGTATAGCCGGGGCCTTAACCCTCAGGAAACATCAGTCGCCGCCGTGAGTGAGGCGCAATTCTCCGTTCACGAGTGGGTAGGGCTACAACCCGCTCTGGCCGCTGTTGTGATCGCCGTTGGGGGCGGAGTAGTCGTAGACATATCAGATGATCGCCCCGCGCACGCGCACGGTCCGCCCGATCCACATGCGGGGACACTGGTGGAGCCCGGTCGCGACCTCCGCGACTGAGTACACCCGCTCCTGCGCCGCGAGGCGCCCCACAAGCGTGGTGGACAAGGCGGCGACAGGGACGACGCTACACAGGAGGAGCACAAGCCGTTTCATGTGCTCCATTTGACTGATAGGCGTATCAGAGATGCGACGCATCGAGCGCGAGCACGCGTCCCGGTCGTGGTCGGGCGGTGGGGGCCGTCTGGGGGATAAACGGGAGACGCCTCCGCACCTGTGCTGGCAGCCACGCCCACGGGTCAGCCGGTGGCCGAGGCATAAAGTCGCCGCCATCGCCGATGAAGACCTGGCGCGTCCTGTCATCCAGGACAATCGACGCGGGCGCGATGCCGAGCGCTAACGTGCGCAGGACGCGCCCGGTCCTCGCGTCCACGACGCTCACCCCGCCCGGTCCCGTGACCGGCGCGGCGATGATGATGGTGGCGCCGTTCGACGAACCGGAGCCGTCATGACTGCCCGCGTGCGTCACGTAGACGCGCCCCCGCCGTTCGTCCACGGCGATGGACCCCGGACCGATGCCGAGCGGCGCCGTGGCGATCGTCGCCCCAGTGCGTGCGTCCAGCGTGTGCAGCATACCCGCCCCGGTCGCCATCGACATCCCCATACTGCCCCCGCTCGGGAACGCCTTCTGCACGTAGCGTGTCGGCCCCCTGTCCGCGACGAACACGCGCCCAGTGGTGTGGTCCAGGGCTATGTCGCTCGCCGGACTGCTCAGGGTGATGGTGCGCACCGGCATCCCCGTGCGTGTGTCGAGGACGAGCACGACGCCGCTCGGCGTCGGTCCGGGGAAAGAGCCGTACAGAGGCCCTGCGGCGATGAAGGCGCGCCCCGTGGCCTCATCCACGACCATGCGCTGGGGGATCAGGTTCGGCGCGTTGAATGCGGTGCGGCGCACGAGCCGCCCCGACGCCGCGTCGAACAGCCTGACGACGATGGGTGAGCCGTTCCCCTTGGCGCCGGCGACGATGACATGGTGAGCACGGGCATCGACGCCGACGGCCCAGGCTCCATCCGGGACGTGGAGGACGTGCTGAAGCCGGTCACTGGCGGCGTCGAGAATGGCGACGCCACCGCCAGCAGTGGTGCACATCCCCGGCCATGGACCGGCGCAGTGTTGGTCGCCGCTGCTCCCCAGGACAACCACACCCCCACCGACCGCCACGCCCCCAGGATAGAAGACGTTGGGGGAGAGCGGGACCATGGCCGTGGCGCGGGGGTCCCCTGACGTGCGTCGAGCAGGTTGACGCGCGTGGATTGTCTATCAGGCGACGGCTGCACCGCATAGAGGCGTCCCGTGCCGGGTTCGACGGATAGCGGCACGAACCAGTCGTTGGTGACACCGAACCTATATCCTCGCGCGGTCCCCGCCCCGTCCAGGACCTGTATCTCATTGCCCACCGGCCCGTACAACGTCGCGTAGACGTGACCGGCAGGCGCGTCCACTACGAGATCGCCCAGAAACTGCTTGGCCTGTAGCGTCAATACTGTGTGTGGGCCAACGCCCACCACGGTCCACCGAAGCGCCACGACACCGCCAGCACCACAGAGCGCCACCAGTATGGTTAGATCGCGCCACACACGTTTTCGTCTCACACGTACATAACGTCGGAGGTGCAACCAAAGTTACACTCCGGCATCGTCGTCAGACGCGTCACCCGTGCTCAACGACACTGCATGTGGCGGCCGTCGTCGCGCTCTCCACCGGCCGATGCCGCGCGATCTACGCCGGGACGGTCTGGCCATCGGCATAGCCCCGCTATGTTGACAGTCCCATCCTCGCCAACCTGCACGCCTTCCCCACTGCGCACCAGACCGGTAGCCCGCGCCACGACGCCCGCTGGCCCAACCGCCTCGCCTCGCCCGCGACGATCGAGAGCCGGTGCGGGTCATGGCGTCGCGCCTTAGATTTATGTCAACTTGACGACTGAGCTTTACAGCGCCCGCGTCATCGCCTCGCCCTCGATACGCCGCAATTCCTCCCACTCTTGCCGGCTAGCCCACGCCACCAGCCGCTCGCCGTACAGGACATCGAGCGGCCAGCGCCGCTCCACGGTAGGACGGAGCGGGCCGGAAACGCCGAACAGGATGCATCTACCCGACCCATCAGTGGTGACGTATTCGTGATGGGCATAGACGGCGCCCGTGACAACGTGGCGATTGAGCGTATAGCGATCGTAGCCGGGGACGAGAACGCGGCGTAATAGGCTGACCATCGTGTACCTCCAGCAGGGCAAATATGATACCTATATTATAGATCATTTGTTCTAATAAATGGAGTGGTGACGGGCGGTCAGGAGGGGGCTGTACGGCGTGGAGGGCGACGATCCGGGCGCGCCTTACCTTGCAATTTAACTGCTGATCAACAACAAGGATGGCGTGGGTAACCGTGTGGGCATGCTGGTGGCAGAATAGGAGGCTATGAATGAGTCGACAGCCCTCACCGCCTTGCACACCTTTCGTCACGCGCTCTATGACTGCTTTGAGCGCCGCGCCGATGCCCTGATGGAGCTCACGGATGCGCTGCTGACGGCGGGACCGGTGCTCTCTCCGGTGCATCTGAGTCAGGAAGCCGTCCACCGACGCGGGTGGGGGAGCCTCTACGCGGCCCTGGCCCAAGGGCGTGTGAACAGCCCAGCCCTGCGCCAGTTGCTCGCTCAGTATCCCCTTGCGGAGGGCCAGCCCATCTACGCGGTCGATTGTAGCGTCTGGGCGCGCTGTGCGGCAGCGACCAGCCCACAGCGGGGCTACTACTATCACTCCTCGCGCCACAGCGGAGGTGTCCAGTGGTGGCGGGGTGGTCCTATCAGTGGATCAGCCAGCTCAGCTTCCGGCGCGACAGCTGGACTGCGCCTGTGGACGTGCAGCGCGTCCCCCGCACCACGGACGTCAACACCGCGGCGGCGACCCAGATCAAAGCCCTGCTCGCGCGCGTGCCCGCCGGCCGTCCCGTGCCGCTCTGTGTCTTCGATGCCGGCTACGACCCCGTACAGCTCGCCCTTGATCTGGACGGCGTCGCTGCCGCCACGCTGGTGCGCCTGCGCAAGGATCGCTGCTTCTATGCCGACCCTGATCCCGCGACGGTGGCGCGGACGGGACGGCCGCTGCAGCATGGGCACAAGTTTGACTGTACCCGCCCTACCATGTGGCCAGTGCCGTCCGCGGAACTGCGCACGGAGGATCCGCAGTACGGCACCGTGCGGGTGCGGGCATGGGCCGGGTTGCATCCCAAGCAGCAGAACCACGCGGCCCGGGGGACCCGCAAGACCCGCCCGGTGGTCTGCGGCACGCTGATCCTCGTGGAGGTGAGCCGCTTGCCGGGGCCGCCCCGCCCCTGGCAGCAGCTGTGGTTGTGGTGGTCGGGTCTGGGCATGCCGGACCTGGACGTGCGCTGGCGCGCCTACATCCGGCGCGTCGATGAGGAACATACCTTCCGCTTCCTCACACAGGTGCTCAACTGGACCCTGCCCCGCGTCCGTCACCCCGCGCAGGCCGACCGCTGGACCTGGCTGGTGCTGGCCGCCTACACCCACCTGCGGCTGGCGGCGGCCTGTGTCCAGGACCGCGTTTGCCCTGGGAGCGCCCCCGGCGCGAGGAGCGCATGCTCTCCCCCTACCGGGTCCGCCGCGCCTTTTCCGCACTCTTGCTCATTGTGGGCACGCCGGCAAATGCGCCAAAACCCTGTGGCCGCTCGCCGGGGGCGGCCCAACGGCCGCCTGTCCGCGCCGGCGCCACGCCATCCCGTGGTCAGGACGACGCCCACGAGGCCCTCACAGGCCCCAAAGCGGCGCCAAGTGCGCGGCGGCCGCCACGAAGAGCGCCTAGCCTGCTGCGCACCATCGATCTGCGAATCTCCCTGGCAACAGGCATTGTTGCCACGTCTGGTCCTGTTTAAAACGCAAGGTAAAGGCGGGGGACTCCTTGAGGCGGCCGCGTTGATGACCAGGAGGACTCATGTACCACCGGACGAGCGCCACCATGACCCTAGCTGCCTTACTCTGCGTCGCCCTCCCCTCGTCGCGTCTCGCCGCCATGCCTTCTCACCGCCCGTGCGGCCGTCCAACCGTCGCACGAGACCGGCTGGGGGGGCGAGCGCTGGTCCGTCAAAGTCGGCATGGACCCGCACGCACGCCTCGTCGATCAGCGGACGGACGTCCCCACGAACATCATCCAGTTGCGCGCGTTGTCGGCGCCGGCGTCACCGCCCCCGAACAGCCGCGTCAAGCCCGTCGAAACGACGGTGTGGTCGCTCGACGCGATCTTGCTGCGCTATAAGCAGGAGGACGACTCGGATTACCACCTCGTCCTCGCCGACACAGGCGGACCCACGATGATCGCCAAGATCCCCTCCCCCACATGCGTCGACCCGTCGAGCCCCTTCCTACCGGCCATGGGTGCGGTGCGGACCACCTTCACGGCGGCGTTCCATCCGACGATCTCGTTCCAACGCGTCAACGTCAAAGTTCACGTCACCGGCGTCGGCTTTTTCGACTTCAAGCATGGACAAAGTGGTGTGGCCCCCAACGCTATCGAACTCCACCCCATCCTGAGCATCCAGTGGGGGAGCGGGGGTGCGACGCCGACGCCGGGATCGGGCACGCCAGGTCCGATGACAGGGACTCCAGCTCCGGACGAGGGGACACCTGCTCCCTCCGTAAGGTCAGGGAGCGTCCTCGCTGTCCGTGTACAGATCAGCCCGAACCCGGCCGCCTATCGGATCGACACCACGGTGCGGGGCTCCACGCTGCCGGGCGCGCACTGCGGTGTCCGCGTCGTCTACGCCTCCGGTACAGCGTCGACAAAGCGCGGCCTCCAGGTGACACAGACGGCCGACGCGCGCGGAGAGGTGTCGTGGACGTGGCGCTATGGGCCCGGACGACGGGGTAAGCGTACGCGACGATGACATGCACGATGGGCGACCGGCAGGGCGCCGGGACCGCGACGTTCGGCGCGGGGTGAAGCGAGCGTAGCGCCAATACGGCCGCGCCTCGCCGACTGAACGACAGGGTGTGGCGCCGATTGCCGATAGAGGGAGTAAGACCACTGCTGGCGTATGGGCTGTGCGCCGGCGGTGGTTCTGGACAGTCGGATCTCTCGGTAGGACACGGCGGCCATACCGCGCCGCGCCCTCCACGATCGACGACCGTTCGCGGTATCGTTGCACGGCTGCCCTTGCGCAATATGGTCGTCCTGAGGTGAACGCGCCGGCGTGGCCGGTGATCCAACAATCCGGTCACGTCCCGCGTCGACACGGGTCTCTTTTCGCGGCCGTTCCACTTGCGAGAAAAGACCTTGAAACGGTCGAGTTCGCGCGGCCCCTCCGGGCACCCCTCCCACCAGAGATGGAAGGTGATTTCTAGCCTCGAAAATGGCGCCCCATTTCTTGTACGCCCGAAGGACACCCAATTGCCTCCCGAACGGACTATGTCGCACGAAGCGCGCACGGTCATGGCCCGCTAACGGCGCGCGCCGACGTACGTGATCAGGCGTCCCGTCGACCGTCGCTCATGCTCACTCCGCCAATTCAGGGGGTACGTTCGCCGCTGCCCGACGCTACGTGTGCGGCGCGTTTCGGGAGTCCTATCGTTTAGGCATATCGTGGGTAACGGCGTTGCGTCGATTGCATGGCGTGGGGCTCCGACGAACGGCGCGTCAAGATGCCGTCTCGACGCGCGATCCCGCTCGACCGATTGGTCCGCCCGCCGCTCTTGTTGGGTCGACATCCGCCCCGCCTATACGCGCGTATCACCGATCGATACCTTGTCTCAATCGCTCGCTTTAAGATAACTATGACGTGGCGCCCGGTCGTTCTACTGCCCCGGCGCCGCATACCTCGGCGCTCACGAGCGTAAAATGCCGAAAAGCGCATGGTAACGGCATGATGGCAGCGCGCGGCGCCCACTCACAACGCGCCTTCACCCAAAATGCGCACGGTACGGGCACGATACCGGCGAGACCCGGCCTTTCACTGGCGCGCGACCGGCCAGAAAGCGCACGGTACGGGCACGGTACCGGGTGTACGATAAGGGTGTAAAGACCTAGCCAAGCAGGCAGCCACCCCGCGACGTGCGAGAGCGCGTCGCCCCGGCTCCCTGGCGGGATGCGCATCCCCGTGGCCTTTCCGATCGCGTCGCCGGCGTCAGCCGCGCGGACCTCTTCGTCTATCGACACCACCTGTCGAGAGACGAAGAGGTTGCTAGCGTCCGACCCATCAGGGCCGGAGCACGACGATCGCGCGTATGCGCGCGATAGCCTCACGTGTCCCCGAGGCTATCGGGTCTGGTTAGAGCTCTGCTCCCAGGCTCCGAGGGGAACAGACCATACTGCGACGGAGCGTCGAGAAGATGAGGGGGATAGCCGCGACGGGATCGAACGCGAGGTGCGCCAGACGCGCCCCGCCACCGCTTCCGTCGCGTCCGTCCCGCGCCAGACAGCTGTGCCAGGCCGAGAGGTTTGGTCGGCCCACGATCACCGGGGCACGCGTGCCCTGTCGGTGTCCGAGTGGGGGCACCCATGGGCGCGACCCGCGTGATCGTGCGGCCCCGATCGCTGGCGGCGCTCGGACGAGCGTCGTGGCGATCGGACAGGGTGTGGATGTCCGATGGACCGCGCCCTTGACGGGGCGAAAGACGTGTCGAGCGCGCACACCCGGCCGTCCGCGCCTTTTTTTATGTTCCCGTCCGCTCAATGAAGTGACTGGAGGGGAAGGGGGGATAACGCCGCGCAGTCACGTCATGTCCCGCAATGTAGGAGGTGCGGGAAGACGCTGCCCCAGCCCGACAAATTGCACTGAAACATCCCGGAGGTACCATCATGGACCCTAATGTCATCCTCGCGTTCCTTATCTGGATACCTTTCGCCGCCGTGTGGGCCCGCAGGCGCATCCTGCTCCGCCGCGCCGAGAGCCGCGCCCTCGCCGAGAAGATGGACCGCCGCCGCCTCGCCACGCAGCGCCTGCCTCACGCTCGTGCGATCCTCGACCCATATCTGGAAATGATGGTCGACGCCGGCCACCGCGTCACGCACGACGACCTGACGCTCTCGATCTCGCACGACGCGATCGGTCGCGAGGTCCATGTGTGGGAGATCGTCTGTCCCGCCGGCGATCGGGTCGCTGCGGTGCATATCGTCTATCGTCGACCGGGCGACCCCGAACCGTTCGCGACTGGTCCGCACGCGGTCCCGCCGTGCGACGCCACGGTCGTCGGCGGGACGCGCCGCGACCCCTCACCCCGTGTGGGCGACGTTATCGACGCGGACGACGCAACGACCGACGACGCAACAACCGACGACGACGTGGCTATCGACGTTGCGGCTCCCGAGGCCGCGCCCGAGGTTATCCCAACGAGCGAGGATGAGCTCGCGGCCTTCGATGATTGGGCGCGCAGGATGGTCGCCGGCGCCGACAACTCGTCGGGCGAGTCGCCGGATGGCGTGGATGGTCGGGCGGACGGCCAGGCCGACCTCGACAAGCGGCCCGCGCCGCAGCTATCCGTTGTCGTCGCGTCCACCCCGGACGGGCAGGGACATGTCGCATGGCTTCGGCGTGCCCTGCTCGTCGACGTCGCATCCAAGGCGTGGTCGTTCGACCAATCCATCGATGTCGGCGAGCAGCCCGCCGCTGTCGCCTATGTCACGCGCAACGACGGCGTTGTCACCATCACCGCGCAGGACGGGCGGAGCGCCGCCGCAGCCGTCTTCTCGCTGGTGACGCTCGTGCAGGCTGAGACCGACACCATCCCGGTGGTTCGGACGATCGCGAGCGCGTGCCCATGCGACGAATGCGCCCTGATCACCGCTCCGGTTGCCGCGCATGGGGGGCATACCGAACTTGCCGCGCCCTGAATGGAACCGTGATATGAGAAATCCGAACACACCGTTGGCACACCTCGCCACGCGAAAGGGGCCACTGCATGTCGACAGCCCCCTCGGATGACGACGCGCCGCTGGAGGTCGGCGACGCGTCGCTCACCGCCGTGCTGCTGGCGCGCCGCTGTCGATAAGATCGGCGCGCGCTCCGGACATGCGCGGATCACCTGGTATGTCGGACAAGATCGGAGGGTGATGCACAGACACACGGGCGTGTGCATTGAATGCGTTGCCATAGTGCAAGTCGTCGCATTCGCCGACGGCGCTCTCACCGTGGTCTGGCGCGATGTCGGCGGGCGGGGGACCGTTATCTCGGGGCCGCCGCAGTGCCGCCGTCCCGAGACATGCGCGCGCCCGACAGACGCGCATACGGTTGTCGGAGGATCCTAATCTCCCCTAGCTTCTCCGGCGTTCCGATCCCCGCGCACGTCCACGGCCCCACGGCCCTGGAGAAGCAATGTGCCCCCGACACCCGCGGGACACTGGGCACGCAGGCGTTGAAGGGACGACGTGAAAACCACGAACGAGGTCGCGGGGGTAATAATCGCTATCGGCTTCCTCTTCACGCCCCGCGCGTATCCCCCTCCGACGCCGCAGGCCGCCGTGCTCGCGTCGCACCTTTCCCCGTCGGTCTGTTCTTCCGACCGGTCCCCTATGCGGGGGTGCAACTCTCGGGTTGACGAGTGTCCCGATCACGTGTGTCTCGAGCGGGGACGGAGGGGCTGACGTACGGTATCCGCACGTGTGCCTGTCCCACCTGCCCGCCGCGGCTCCGGACCTATCGATGGTCGTCCTCCACACCTTCCGGAGGTGGCGCGCCGCCGTTCCCCCGCCACTCTCGGCCGGGCCACCCGCGCCATCACATGGCGCCCTCGATCCGGTCGCAACTTAGAGGTGCGCTCGACCACCGGCGCCGCGATGCCGGCGTCCCGGCCCGGCACATTGACCCCCTCCACCGACTCTCGTACCCGACGCCGATCCCATGAAACGGCGAGTTCACATGCGCGCCCGACGCTCCCCCCTTTTGCCCAAACGATTAGGAGGCTCACCATGACCATGCTTCACCATTCTCCCACCGATGGTTTCCACGTCGCCCCGTCGATCAAGACCATCCCGCGGACCTTCCGCGCGTTCGTCACCGGTCCCCAGAACGCCCTGGCCTATAACGCCGCCCTCACCGTCGCGCGGATCCCCGGCACGATGTATAACCCGCTTTACCTCAGTAGCCCCTCCGGGCTCGGTAAGACGCACCTGTTGCACGCCATCGCCGCCTACCTGCGCCCGCGCCTCGACGGCGCCGAGGTCATCATGGTCAGCGCCGACCAGTTCTCGCAGGACTTCGTGACTCACCTGCGGCGCGGGCACATGCTGCCCTTCCGGCGGCGCTACCGTCGCGCCGGCGCCCTCCTCATCGATGGGATCGCCCTCATGACCGGCCGCGAGGCCGCCGCCGAGGAACTGGTCCACACGTTCGACGCGCTGCGCGAGGCCAACCGGCAGATCGTCATCGCCGACGAGCAGCGCCCCCACACGATGCGCGGTCTGCCCGAGCGCTTACGCGCGCGCCTGGGTGCCAGCCTCATCGCCACCATCGGCGCGCCGGACGAGGCCACCCGTGCGGCCATCCTGCGGCAGAAGGCGACCGGCCTGGGCTGGCTCGCCGGGGTGTCAGGAACACCGGAGATGTCCGTCGCGCAGGTGCGGCGCGGGAGTGAGGTGTCCGCCGACGAGGGCGGTGCGGGCGAGGTTTCCGAGGAAGCGCTTGCCGTACTGGCGAGCCGCATCCGCGGCTCCGTGCGCGATCTTGAGGCGGCGCTAACACGCCTCTCGGATGAGGCGGCGGCGCGCGGCACGCTGGCGACGGCGCCGCTGGCGACGCAGGTGGCGACCGAACTCAACCGCGCGGCGCGGCAGCCGCGCGGGCGCGGCGGGGTCAAGGGCATCCTCGCCGCCGTCTGCGACTACTACGGCATCCCCCAGAACATCCTGCTCGGTAAGAGCCGCGAGATGACCGTGGCGCAGGCGCGCCAGGTCGCCATGTACCTCTTGCGCGAGGACGCCGGCCTCACCGCGACGCAGGTGGGCATCGAGTTGGGGCGCGACCACTCCACCGTGTTGCACGGCCACGCCCGCGTCTCCGCCGCGCTCAACAACGGCGATACCATCATGAACGTCGTGCTCGACAGCGTGCGCAAGAGCGTGCTGCGGAGTGACCGCAGGACCGCTGAGGGGATGATGGGGTAGTTGACGCAGCAGGACAAGGGGGCTGCGGCCGTGCTAAAGCGTACGGAGGTAACCACCATAGTGTCAGTCGGTCGGGCACGCGTCGATTCCATCACGCGGATGCGAGGCGTGAGCGCGGAGCGGCCGACGCCTTATACGAATACGACGCGCCGCGACGGCCCAAGTGGTCGAAGGGCCTCGTTGGCCTTCATCCCATGGGCTGGCGCGTCTTACAGCGAGCTGACCTGCTTGCGCGATGTTGGATGTGGACCGCATGACGAAGGGGCGGAATAGAGGCTAACGAACGCGGACTATACGACGAGAAGACTGTACAACGGGAGAATAGACCAATGATGCCGATACAACATCTGGGTGCCAGGATCTTGGTGAACGACCAGCCGGCGCTCACGGGGCTGATCCGGCTGCGTGGGGCGCTCGCGCGCATAGGCGCGTTGGTGTCCGAGCTCGCCCGGATACTCCTATCAGGAATACCCCGATCGATGCGGACGGATGCGAACGCCGCGATCGACGACACGCCTTCGTCGGCTGTGGCTGATGGACCGAATAAACCGCGCTTCGCTGCTTCCGGTAGGGCGTCGGCCGCGTCGATCGGGACCGGCGCTTGCCCCGCGCGGCGGCCCCTCGCCATCGGCTCAACCTGGTGGCGGAACGACGACGGCGCCATCCTCACGATCGAGGGCCCCACAAACGAGCATCCCTATCTCGCCGTGCGCGTGTCCGTGCCGGGGCACCCTGACGCGCGGGGGGATGTCCACCCTGCGGTGATGACGGCGGCGATCATAGAGTCGCTCCTGCCGTACATTGTCGACGACGAATAGGCGCGGCAACGCGGTAGACGGAATGCCGGCGTCCCTGCGCCAGTGCGACCGTGCCCCTCCCGGTGTCCTGATGCCCGCACGGAGAATGGCCCATGCGGGCATGTGCGCCTCGCCGGATCCACGAATCCGCGCGCAGGTCGGGGGCCTTATGCATGGGGAGGGAGGGATTGCCTGGCTATTATGGACGGGAAACGTGAGCCATGACACCATGGTCGCTAGCGACAAACAGTCAGTGACCCACGGACTTCAGCCGTGGGTCTCCTTGGAGGTTCTTATGAGGAGGACGAGATGTCGCTCTCAGAAGCCATTAAGCAGGCGATGAACGCCCGCGACTTGTCGACGGCCGAGGTGGCGCGCCGCCTCGCCGAGGGGTACGACCGGGCCACCTTCTATCGGTTGCTCGGCGGCGCGACGACGGAGCCGCGCCTGGGCACGCTCGTCGGCCTGTGTGCCGCCCTGGAGATAAGCCCGACGGAATTGCTGCAGCTGGCCGGGCTATGGCCGCAACGCGACCGCGCGGCCGATGCGCAAGATATACGCCTGCGCCGCGCCTTCGCGCGGATCCAGCGTCTGCCGCGCGCGGATAAGCGGCGCGCCGTGGTGGTGATCGCGGCGGTTGCCGATGGATGGGATGTGGAGGACAGGCGGGACACACAAGGTGCGGAGGACGCGCGGCCTGGTGAGTGTCTCGCACGCGCATCACAACGACCTGACGGGTCGGCGGGTCTGATTATGTCAGGAGCAGTTTCTTCGGCGCGAGCGGTGTTGCTTACCCCGCCTATCCGTCACGAAGGGTAACACCGTTGACATAAAAAACTAGACGCTTGCGGAAGGCCGGCGGCATCCACCATAGTCGCTTCCATTCTCGCTGACGGCTGTGACCTCGCCCTTCAGCTTCGCTTCGCGGACGTGTTGCCCAGCCGGGGCGAATCAGATAGTATCTGATTCGCCCCGGCATCTCCAACCAGGGTCGCGGCGAAGAACACCATGGACTAACGCGACCGCAGGCTGCGGCGCCTGATGCCGACTGATACATCGGACGCACTCATGAGCATGGCGCCCGTCCTCGCTACCCCTCCACAGTGCGCGAACACAGGTGCGCGAGGTGGCCTCATCGCCGCGGTGGGCTTGGTCGTTGGGGGCCTTACACGGCGTGTAAGGGCAGCACCATACGCCAATTGTAAAACTACCCGTGATGTCGGTGTCTTACACGCCGTGTAAGACCCGATGATCGGCAAGACGAGCCCCGATACTCCGTCATCGGCGGGACCTCCACCACCTGTCGCTGCTCCATGCCGATCTCTGGCGCGTCCATGAGCAGCCTCGCGCACCCTGGGCACACCAATGGACGCCGCGCGATGTCGTGATCGGGCGCGTCCACCAGCCGCAGGCGCGCCAAGGTGCTCCGGTTGTCCGCCCGGCTTCTTCCCACTTTTGCCGCGCGGGCTCCGGGGCACGCACACTGGCCCGTCACTCGATGGCGGTTTGTTGCTGGTGCGGCTGGTCATCGCCCGCTGCCCCTCCAGGTCCTTGACGCGCTCCAGCAGCGTCGCGACCTGCGCGCTCACCGTGGCGATCGTCGCGTGCGCGGCCACCACCTCGGCGCACAATCGCGCGTTCTCTGCCCGCAGGGTCGCGCTGGTGTCCTCAGCCGTCATACCCTTACTCTACCAGGGGCGGCCCCTGCCGTCCCTCCTAAACAGTCATGGTAAGCGTAGGAAGTGAGTTGCGTATGGTTGCACACGCATATGTCGATGCCAGCCCGTTGCTCTACGGTGAACCGGATCTCGCCCCCCGGCAATCGTGCCCCGCGCGACAGGTCTACCCAGTCGCCGATGTTCCGGCATGCCCGCCGGGTCGGCTGCCTATCGATTTGATAGGAGGAGCCGCCGACTTACTAGCGGCCATCCTCGGCGACCCCGACCCGCGGTGGTCCGAGGGGCTCATCTCCACGGCGGGAGGGCTGGCGTCCCTGGCTACATGCTCGTCCGTCATGCTCGCCGAGCGGTACGGGCTCGACGTCATGTCAGCCGAGCGCATCGCCGCGGCGTTTGCCCTCGGTCGGCGCGTGATCATGGAGCCGCGGCGCGATCGACCACAGGTGCGCTCCCCCAAAGACGCGGCCGCGCTCGTGATGCCCTTGATGGAGGCGCTGACCCAGGAGCACCTACGCGTCTTGCTACTGGACAACAAGAATCGGTTGCTCGCCAACACACTGGTGTACCAAGGGACGGTGAATTCGTGCCTTGTGCGCGAGGCCGAACTCCTGCGCGATGCCGTCCGCTACAACGCGCCGTCGATCCTCCTGGCGCACAATCATCCGTCAGGATCGCACGATGCATCGCCGGAGGACCTTCAACTTACCCGATCCGCCATCGACGCGGCGAAGCTACTAGGCATCGTGGTCCTGGATCACCTCATCATCGGCGCCGGCTCGTACCTCTCACTGCGGTCGCAAGGGTTACAGGACGGCCCCTGGTCCTGAATGCTGCTCATAGTCGTGAGGGGCGGAAGGAGAAACTATGGCCGGGGACTATGGACTCACTCCTAAATAAGTTGATCATCTTATCCGGATCAACACGCCTGATTTGAGCACGACATTGGCTAATTTATTTGAGTGTGACCAAAATCCGTGGGAAGAGCCGAGGACGTTGAAAGCCAGCGCGCGCTGGGTCATACTGTAGCAGCATCACCCGCTACAGTACTCAAGGAGACGCCCGATGACGTCCAACGTAGACCTGAGTGTACAGCAGATTCAACAGGACTTTCAAGCCTTGATCGCCTACGTCACGGGGCCGGAGACACGCACGGCGACGGCCTACACGGTGGAACTCACGCTCTTCCGGCGTCTCTTGGCGTTGGGAGCCGTGCTGTTGCGCGTGTTCTTCCAGACGCGGGCGGCGGAGCGCCCCGCCGGTCCGGTTCACGCGCCGAACGGGAGTCTGCTGGGCTATCATGATCGCCGGTTCACCACCTACTATTCCGTGTTTGGCAAAGTACGCTTCGCCCGGCACTACTTTACGGCGGTCGGGCAGGAGGGCGTGTGCCCGCTCGACGCGGATCTGAGCTTACCCGCGCGCTGCTATTCCGACCTGTTGCAGGAGTGGGGGACGTATGGCACGACGGACGCCTCCTATCACGAGAGCCAGGCCGCGCTTGAGCGCATCCTGGGCCTCGTGACGAGCGGGGGCGCCCTAGAAACGATGGTCGCGGACGCGGTGGCCGACGTGGAGGCGTTCCACGCGCAGCCCGTGCGCCCGGAGGTGCGGGCGGCGGAGGGGCCGCTCCTGGTGGTGCAGGCCGACGGGAAGGGTGTGCCGATGGTGCAGCCGCCCGCAGGGGCGCGGCCCGTGCGGCTGGGCAAAGGGCAGAAGCGCACCAAGAAGAAGGAGGCGGTGGTGACCAGCCTCTACACCATCGCGCCCTACGTGCGCACGCCGCAGGAGGTGGTGGCCGCGCTGCTACAGGACCGCGACCGCCCGCCGGATACGGTGCCGCGTCCTACGCCCGCGGGCAAAGAACTGCGGGCCACCCTCGACGGCAAGGAGGTGGCCCTGACACGCCTGGCCGCGCGGGCGCGGCAGCGCGAGGGGCCACACATCCAGGAACGGGTCGCGCTGACCGATGGCGCGGAGGCGCTGCAAAAGCAGATCGCGGCCCACTTCCCCCGGCATACGCTGGTGCTCGACATCATCCACGCCACGGATTATCTCTGGAACGCGGCCAACGCGCTGCGCGGTGAAACGCATCCCGACCGCCTCGCCTGGATCCGGACGCATCTGGCGCAGCTCCTCGCCGGAGACACGCCGGCCGTCATCACCGCGCTGGAAGCGGCTGCACAGGACCCGGCGCGCACGGCCACGCAGCGCACCGCCCTCCTGGGCACCGCCGGCTACTACCGCCGCAATGCGCCCTACATGTGCTATGACGTGTATCTCGCGCACGGCTGGCCCATCGGCACGGGAGTCGTGGAAGGCGCCTGCGGCCACCTCGTCAAGGATCGCATGGAACAAGCGGGCATGCGTTGGACCAAAGCGCGCGCTCAAGCGGTGCTCGACCTGCGTGCCCTCCGGCTCAACGGCCAGTGGGACGCCTATGGTCAGTTCCATCGTCAGCGGCAGCATGAGCGCCTCTATGGGACGACTAGTCCCGTCCCCGAGACAGCGGAGATGTGGGCCTTGGCCGATGCGGCATAGGCACCCCCACCCCTCCACGGATTTTGGTCACACTCAATTTATTTAGGAGCAAGCCCTATGTGACGGAACTGCTCGTCCGAGGCGCCCTGGCGAGGCCAGCGCAGGTGGTGGGGAGGATCATGGGATGACACCGTGGTACCATGCGCCGTCGATGCGTATGTGGCCGGCGCCGTGCTCGTCTGGACGGTATCCCTGGTCGTCGGGGTGTCCGAGCCCCTGGCGCTCGCCGCAGCGTTGGCGATTGTGTTCGTGGGCGCGTGGCTGCTTGACCATCTCTACGTTGCCCCTGGCCGGGCGCAGGAGATCTCTTCGCCGCCGTCATGGGCGCGTGCTCGACCACGGCGACGTCACGCACCCCCAGGCGTCGAGTCGTATAGCCCAAGAAGGAGGATGTTGAGGATGAACTCGAGTAACGGGCCCGACGGCAACGACGCGGCCGCTACCCCGGACCGGGACGACCAACGGCACAACGACGAGGACTTCATGGTGGCCTGCCTGGAAGAGGCCAGCGTGCTGCAGCGACGGGCCACCCTCCGGGAGAGGCGCACACGCGGCATCCACGCATGGGTGCGCGACCCCGACACGGGCCAGACGCTTGCGGTTACCGTCGCGATGCGCGCTCCCGGGGTTCGCTTGCCCGAGGGCAGGCGACTGAGAGTGCTCGGTCGGGGGATCGTCTGGTTCGTGGCCCTGGAGAGGATGGTGGTGGACGCGGAGGTGGATCGCCAGTCAATCGACCCCGATACCGTCGTGTGGATGGCGCGAGAGGCGATCTCGCTGAGCCGCCGCTCCTGGCAAGCCCTCAGGGTCCCGCCCCTAACGGATCCTGATGAGGGGGATGCATGAGCGCCGCCGACGGCGGCCGGCCCCTGGCGCCCGCGGTGGCGTAAGATAAAGGTGGATGGGGGCAGGGTTCCTGCCCTCCACACACAGCGGGAGGGACAATTATGGATCCGAAGGAAATGGTTGCTTTCCTCAACGGCGACGCGGATGACGCCATGCGCATGCGCGCGGCGTGGGAAATGTTTAGCTCGGCCGGCACATTCGATGTCGTCGCGACGGATGCGGTGATGGTCGAGTATGGCGGCGCGGGTACGCGCCCGGTCGCGTTCTTCGAGTTCGGTGTCGTGGTCTTTCTGGGCGACGACAAGCGGTGGGCCATCGACGAGTCCGGCGTCTACACGGCGCCGGATATCGACGCGCGCTACGATGTCGCGCCGGGACGGTGGAGTGTTTCGGTCGGCGGTCATGAGGTGGCGACCGCATCCCAGGTCGAGAAGAAGAGCGCATGACGAATCGCTCGGCGCAACGCGCGTGGATGTTGCCACAAGCAATACTCACGCGCGTTGCGCCGAGGCGGACAGTCCATGGGAGCCACCGATAACCGTGGCCAGCATCCCCCGCCGCTTTCACGGCTGCCCGCACTGTGTAAGTACCAGCTTTGAAGATGCTGCTGGTGAACCTCAATGGAGCCTCGTCAGCAGGTCGATGGCACGCGTGAATACACGCAATTTAACGCACCCAAAACTCGTGCCAGAGGGTTCGCCAGCAGCATCTTTTGATCTGGGTGTTGGGTGCTTTTGCTGGTGCTGTTCGGACGGGACGTGTGGATCGCGGTAACAAAAACCGAGCCTCTTGGGTCCACGAGTAACGTTGCTAAGGTTAGACAACCGAAATGGTTGGCCAGCGTTGCACTATCCTGCGCACATTGCCACGGAATCGGCATCATCTCATGGATGTGCGCGGCGCCGTGAGGCCGGCTGTGGTCGAATGGACCGATATAACGCGCTTGCGTTCATGGCTGCGATGCAACACGGTTGAGCCTAGCAGACGCGATGAGGCGCATGCGTCACGTCGAAGCCACGCGCGTATACTGTCGCGTGAGTTCACGGTCGACGAGTCGACGGCAGAGGGCCACGATGACGGCTGTCAGGCCGACAGCCAGCCCATCAGTCACCACGATCAGGAGAGGATGATGGATGCCAACCAAGTCAAAGAGGATGAACGTCGCGCAAAAGATGGTGATGGCCCCATCGCTAAGCGTGGCAACTCCGCGCGCAATCCAACTCTGCCCAACACCACCATTGGGCTGAAATGGGCCCGGCCATACGACATTGGCTGTGAGGACCAGCGCTGCAAGCATGACCAATCCCATCGCAATAACGGGCGCAATAGAGAGAATCGCTAGCGGAGGGAGAAGGAGGATGCTCGTGCCCAACGCGGCCAAACCGACGGCGAGTACTATGGTTGGGGTCACATAAAATACCCCGAGACAACCCACGGTCGACGATGGGGCAAGCGGCGTCCGCGCCAGGATATCACGCGCATTCATCTCGCGCGACCAGGCGGCGTCGAGCAAGACGACCATGAGTCCACCACAGGACAGGACAACCCCCACATCAATGATGACGTCGCGCAAGATAGGGAGCGTCACGATCGAGGGTATATTATGCGCTCGACCGAATAGACGTAGGCTCCTTGGACCCAATTTTGCCGCGCCGACGAGAACGGCTAGCATAACCCCGGACATAGAGTACAAGCCGATGGCTGCGCGTCCCAGTATCGCCCCGTCACGCCGCGCGATGATCCATTCTTTACCGAGTAGCGCACGTTGCCCACTGCGTGGAGATACGTTGTCCGGCGCGCGCCGAGATAGGGCAGACACGCGCGCACCAGGGCCAACAAGCGCGGTAGCAAGCGGGATAGGACGTGCAAGGCCCCTCCGGGGTCGCGCGCGTCTGGTATCCGCATCCTCCGTATATGCGGCCAAGCCCGCCGCCAGGAGATCGCGTGCGCCGATCGAGGCGACAGCGAGCACAATAATCGTTAGGAGGATAGTCTCACCGGCCAAGGCCAAGGCGGAGGGCCATTCGTGCGAGATGATGGCCGCCAGTGCGCGGCCATCCCACGTAAACGGGGAGATGTCCCATAAGCGCAGGAGTGAATAGGCCATCGCTCCCGCCGCGCCTCTTGGCGCTAACAATAGCACCAGGCGTAATGTCACACCAAGCGTCCCGCTGATCATCGGCGCGAGCAGTGATACGATGGCGCGCATACGGCTGGCCGGGATGAAAAGGAGCAGGACGACCGAGAGGAGGAGTCCACAGGCAAAGGGAAGCGCCGGCATCGACAGGACAATGACGAGGCATGCTATCGCCGATCCCCAGCCAAGAACATGGGCCTGTATGAGCGCCAGGACAATAGGGATCGTTAGGGCGCACAGTGCGAGTGAAAAGAAGGTAAGCATGCTGAGCGCTGCCGCTCCCATGATCAAGCGTGGCGAGACGGGGGTCGCGGCAAAGACGCGCATGTCTAGTGTGTAGACGATCTGGGCGCATGTGATCGTCCCAAAAAAGAAAAACGCGGCTCCCGCCCAGCCGGATATCCCTGCCAGAGTGCGAGCAATCGTCCCCGTATCGTGTGTATACGCCGCATGGATCACGTGCGTGTCGATTACTGTGTAGGTAGGGCGGAACGCAATAACGATGAGCGCGAGGCCGACGATGGACACGATGCCGCGGCGCACGCGCGCCCATCCGCCCTCCGGTAAGCTACGTAGGAGCAGGAGCGCATGCAAACGCAGCAGGAGCATCAGCCGCCCTCGCCGATGGGATTGTCGCGGGCGCTGTGGGTCTACGCCATGCCCGACAGAAATAATCACGATCGTCCCTCCAGATAGCCATCCTTGTTGTCGTCGCTGGCGTCTCCGTAGGCCTCACCAATGGGGCCAAGAGCAGGATTGATGGCAGGACGTGGCGCGTCCTCCACGCCATCCATCGTCGTGCGCGCGGCCAGCCCTTCGTCATCTCCGGTGAGGCGAAAGAAGACGGTCTCGAGATGGTCCGTCGGATTAGCGCCCGCAAGGAGACGCAAATGGCCCATGTCGCCATCCGCGATAATGTGCCCATGATCGAGGACCACCACCCGGTTCGATACGCCTTCTGCTACCTCCAGCCCATGTGTGGAGAGGAGGACGGCCCGTCCGCGACTGGCATGCGCGCGCAAGACGTCCTTGAGGTGTAGCCGCGAGGCCGGGTCCAACCCATCGAAGGGCTCATCGAGGATGATGAGGGCTGGGTCATGGATCAAGGCCGCGCACACTGCTGTTTTTACGCGCGTACCCTTTGAATAGCCGACGATCCGACGATCCGCGTGTTCGCCCATCCGAAAGAAAGCCATCAAATCGTCGATATGGTGGTCAAGCGCGGGCCCGCGCGGGACGCCATATGCTCCCGCGACGAATCTCAGAAACTCTCTCGCCGTCAACCGATCGTAGAGTATGGGGTTATCGGCCATCGAGCCGGTCAGGGCTTTGGCGCGGGCCGTTTCGGCGCGGCCGGCCGCGCCGGGAAGGTAGAGCGTGTGCCCGGCGACACGTACGGTCCCGCGCGTCGGGCGGAGGAGGCCGGTCAGGATGCGGAGCAAGGTTGTTTTCCCGGCCCCATTATGGCCGACAAGGGCCACGATTTGCCCGGATGGGATGGAGAGCGATAGGTCGTCGAGCGCTTTGTGGGGCGCACGCCGATACGCGTGCGTCACATTGCTGGCGTCAACCACCGTCGTCGAGTTTTCGTCCATCGGCTCTCTATCCCCTGCTGAAAATGCATTATGTGACACTCCGTTAGCGATAAATCGCTGCGGCTTCTTGGGCCACGCACGCGGACAATCCCGCCACGTTAGCGCCCAACGGCGGTGTCCCCGTCGGTTGTTGGTGTAGCGGTTGGGCACACACGGTCTGTGCTCGTCCCAGAATGTTGATGGCCGCGTTATGGTCGCGATCCAACGAGAGGCCACATGCCTCACAGGTGACCCACCGCACAGACAGCGTGATCTCCTGCGTGAACCGCTCGCTACACCCTGAGCACGTCTTCGACGTATAGGCGGGGTCTACGAGGCGCAGGTGACGGCCGGCGCATGCTGCCTTGCGCGTCAGGTGGTGTGCCAGGTAGCCCCATCCGGCATCGAGGATGCTTTTCGAGAGATGACGATTACGAGTCATGTGCGTGATGCGGAGGTCTTCGATCGCGATCAGGTCGTGCGACCGGACAAGATCGGTCACGAGTTTATTGAGATAGTCTTTGCGCCGGTGGCCGATCCGCTCGTGCTGGCGCTGCACCTGAGCGACTGCTTTACGCCGATTGCGGCCGCCTTTCGTACGGCGGGAGATACGGCGCTGGATCACCCGTAGCTTGGCCTGTTCCGCACGATACCAGCGCGGGTTTTCAACCCTGTCACCCGCGCTCGTGGTGAGCAGATGTGTCAACCCCACGTCGATGCCAACCTGCTTTCCCGTCGCTGGCAACGGCACTGGATCGGGCACGACACACGAGAAAGCGGCGTACCACTTGCCCGCTTTCTTGCTGATCCACACCGTCTTGATGTCGCCCTCAATGGGCCGGTGCCAGCGCACAGGTAGGCGGCCCACCCCAGAGACCTTGAGCCGCCGCCCCTCGATCTTGAAGCCGTTGCCTAACTCTTTCAGCCCGAAACCGGTCCAACGGTTCATGCCCCTAAACCGAGGGTAGCCTGGGTTGTCACCCGCCCGCACGCGCCGAAAGAAGGCTTGAAACGCTCTATCGAGATCGTCGGCCACCACCTGCAAGATGTGCGAGTGGACGGAGGCTGCATACGGATTGACCGCTTTGCGCTCCTTCACGCGCCGGAGTTGCTGCACCTTTGTAACACTCTCCCTGCGCTCCTCCCACGCCTGCTTGCGTTCGGCGAGCAGGCCATTGTAGAACAGGCGCGTGGTAACGAGAATCGACTCCATCGTCCGCTCTTGTGCGCGCGACGGATACAGGCGATAGACGAAGGCTTGGCGCATCGAGTTCTCCGATATGAGCGTAGGGATTGGAACACCTGTTCCTAGTATATCATCGAGTTTACGGCTAAAGCCGCGCGAGAAACCCGCCTATCCACACGGGATCAATCCCGGTAGCTTGCGACAGGTTTCTGTCAGCTATTAGTATCTACCACTAGCATAAGTGATCATCCGGACAGGCAACAGGGTTCTATCCCCCGTGCGTTGCGGACTGCTTGACGGCCCAAGTCACGGCGCCGCGCTAATGGGCGTCGGAGTGTAGAGAGGAGGTGATGCCGTTGCGCTACCAGTGGAGCGCGTCCCTAGACGAAATGCACTCTGGAGTACGCCACAACACATCACGCGACATGATGGCGGCCCCGACTGCTTTGTGGGAGAGACTGTCGCGCTCGACTGCCGGCGGGAAGACGGAATGGTTGACATAAGAATATGAGGTGGCTGCCATGGAGATAGCGCACCCGAGCGCAGGCTAAGTGGTGCATCCGCTAAGTCCAGCGCGCTTCCTCCACGCCGTTGTGATCGCGTACAGCGGCCAATTCGTGCGGTAGCGACGCGTAAATGCTAGCCGCAAGTGCCGTTGAGGATGGTGAAAGACTTGCCGGATGGACCACTTAGAGCGGGCGTACAAGGCGTTCTTCGAGCGCGGGAGCGGCATCCCGACCTGGAAGCGCAAGACGGATCGACAAGGTATCCGCTACCCGCAGCGGTTCCGCGTCAAGGACGCCCGCATCTATCTCCCGAAGGTCGCCTGGGTGCGCGCCATCTTCCACCGGGAGAGGGGCGGGACACCCAAGAACGTCACCGTCAGCAAGACGCCTTCGGGCGACTGCTATATCGCCATTCAGTGCGAGCGAGGGATAGAACGGCCGACACATACCGGCCCTGCGGTAGGTGTGGACATGGGCCTGAAAGACCTGGCCGTCCTCTCGACGGGCGAGAAGACCCCGCACCCCAAACACCTGCGGGAAGCGGAACGGCGACTGGCGCGCCTGCAACGCTCCCTCTCGCGCAAGGTCAAGGGCCGTAAGAACCGCCAGAAGGCGCGCGTCTTGGTGGCCCGCCAGCATGACCACGTCGCCAACTGCTGACGCGACACCCTCCACACGCTCAGCGATCGTCTGACGCGCGACTACAGCACGATACGGATGGAGAACCTGAACATCCGCGGGATGCTCAAGAATCACGCGCTGGCCAAGGGGACTGCCGATAGCGGGTGGGGGATGCTCATCGGCTTCTGCCGCTACAAGGCCCCGTGGCGGGACGGGATGGTCGAGCAGATCGACCGCTTCTACCCGTCCACGAAGACATGTCACGTCTGCGGCCACAAAAATGACGCCCTCACGCTTGCTGATCGGTCGTGGATCTGTCCCCACTGTGGGACCCTCCACGACCGGGACGTGAACGCGGCCAAAGTGATCCTTGCCGCGGCCGTTGGGCCAGCAACTCCCGCACGCCCACCACACCTACCGCCGGAGCGGCGGAATGTCAAGCCCGCGGAGACGCTGTCAGACACCCCAGCGTTAGCCGGGGTGCAGGCGTCGATGAAACGGGAAGCCCGAGCCCTTTAGGGCCGGGTAGCTCACGGGCTAACCTCGCGCAGGAAAAGCGGGTGGTAGTGCAACGTCGCCCTCCACGTCGCCTCGATGGAGAAGGTCAGCACGGTGTCCCCGCCCGGCGCGGGGCGCGCGTCGTAAACCTGGCCCGATGCCTGGGGAAGCAGGCGTGCGTCCGTGCCAGTCGGTACGGCGATCGATCCGTCGTCGAGGGCTTGCTCGGCCGCCGCAAGTCCCACGTCCCCGGCAGCGCATCCTCCTCCGATCGGGACGGACACCGGGCTTGTGAAGGCGGGCGGGGGCGGCGTGACGCCGTCGGGCTCCGGTAATGGGGTTGGGGTCGGGACGGTGGTGATCTCCGGCCCCATCTGGCATGTCGTCGACACGCCGCTCGTCGTTGGCGGCGCGCCTGCGGGGAAGCGCACCGCGAAGTCGATGCGTTGGGTCGCGGCGAAGGCGAGCGGAATGCCGGAGGTCAGCACCGCTGTCTGGTGATGGGCGGTGAGATAGGAGGGGATGTCGCACACGGCGTCCGCATGTGGGCCACCCGCGCCCGCGCCCGCGCTGTCGCCGTTGGTCCACACGACATTGATGGCACTCGGGAAGCCGGCGCGGTCGTGCGTGACCGGGCGGATCTCGGCCGGGTACGCCGGGTCGTGCGCATATGTCCCCGAGATGGGAGCGGTCGGCGCGCCGCAGCCGATGTCATTGATGCCGTAGGACTCGGAGGTCACCGTCACCGGGACAATATCCGCGCTCGCGCCGTTGCCCAGGTCGGAGAGCGTCAGGCGGACCCCGTCGGGGCGGTCGGATAGGACGGGGAGAAGGTGCAGCGGTCGACCGATGGGCCACGAGAAGTCGGAGGGGCGCGGGTTGTGGTCGGAGGTCGTCGGCACGAGCGTGTCGCTCCCCGACGTGCTATCGCCCTTGGCATCGAAGATCCAGGCGTAAGGCTGGGGCAGCGGGGCGGCGGCGAGCGTCAGCGCCCCGCGAGGCGGGGTGGGCGTGGCGGTCGGGGGCAGCGGCATCGGGGTGTCCGTCGGCGGGATGGGCGTGGCCGTCGGTGGTACCGGCGTAGCCGTGGCTGGCGGGGTTGGGGTCGCGCTGGCCCCGAAGCGCAGTAGCGCTCGCTGCGACGCGCCGAACAAGGGATCAGCCAAAGTTTGTCCCCCGTCGGCGAACGTATACCCCACGGTGAGGCCCGTCTGATAGGTCGCGGGGCTGCTCGCGGCCACGTCGGCCCAGCCCTTGGTGGTGTCCGCCGTGAGGATATCCTGCTCCCCTCCCGGCCCCGGTTTGGCCGTACTGACCATGCTCAAATGGTAGGTCGCCGTCGTGTAGCGGCCGATAACGCTGTCGGGCACGGGGGTCCACCAGATGCAGGCAAGCCGCGGGTTGCGGTCGCAGTGCATGCCGGTCGGGTCGTAGTACGGCCCCTTCGGGTCGGCGTAGACGGCGACGCTCTGTCCGTCGCCGAAGTTGGCGACGCCGCTGCCGTCGGCCAGGGAGCCGAAGAAACCATTGTCCATCACATAACGCCCGACCTTGAGCCGGTAGGTGGCGCCGTCGCGGACGGTGACGGGGGCGTCGATGAGCGCCCGCCAGTTGTAGGGCTGCGCGCCGATGGCCTGGCTGTAGGGTCCGAAGCTCGCCGCGCCGTGTTGCGGCAAGAAGGTTGTGGTGCCCGTGTAGTCCGTCGACTGTTGAACATAGGGGAAGTCGGGCGCCGGCAGGGGGATGCGATTGTCGGATCCGCCGCCGCCCCCGCGGCCGACGCCGCTACCCGCGCTCTCGTCCACGTTCTCGAACGCGGGCGGCGTGTTGCCGATGGTGCTGAGTAGGCCGTCGGCGACGCGGCGGTCGCCGGACACGGGCTGGCTCGTCCAGTCGTACTCGGTCGATAGGTGAGCCCGGTCGCCGAGCGATTGCAAGTCGTAACCGTTGTTGACGGTGTTCTGCGCGTACGTTGTCCCCGCGTCGCTTGTGAGGTTGATTTGGTCGTGGATGTGGGATTTGATGCCGGGTCCCGTCTGGCCGGCCGGCGCGACCTGCATGTTGACGAGGTAGTCGACGATGACGGACAGTGCCGTGGTCTTGTCCTGGAAGCGGAAGGTGACCGCCAACTCGTAGGAGCCGGGGTTATTCGGGGCCGTCCACATGCCCTCGTAGTAGTAGAGGCTCGTGGCCCCCTGGACCGGCGCATCGGCGTTGCAGGACGCGTCGACAAGCCAAACCCCTCCTTGATACGCTCCTGGATCTAACTTTTGATACCCGTTGTTAAGTACCCGCGTCTCAGTGACATCCGGTGCTCCCCCGCCCGGCAGCGCGTAAGCGCCGAGATGCACTGGTACCGTCGCTCCTGGTTGCACGACGTTCTGATCGACGTAGTAGTCGGCGGTATGCGGCTGCTGGGCATTGGGCAAGGCGAGATAGGAGCTACCGCATACCTGATTAGCTGGCTGTGCCAGCAACTTTGACATGCCAGCGGCGCTCCCTACACCGGCAATTGCTGCAAGGAATACCAGTGGGAGTAGCGTTTGACGCACTACTCTCATAACGAACTCTGCCATCGGTATAAACCGCCAAGTGCGCCTGAGGTGAACACAACGCGTGCTATGGGGACATACCAGAGATGGGTTGTGAGGGTCGTATCCATGGCTGGGAAATCGAGCGTTCCGTAGGGTTGCGGGCCCCGCTGCGTGGTATTGGCGACAGCAATCCAGGGGTCTTGATCCGTCTTCGCGTATAGGCCTGCAAGCGGTCCATTATGCAAAGGGGAAAACGTGGTGATCCAGCCGTTGCTAGCGCGGACGCTTTGATCAAAACCTCCAGCCACGGGGAGACCTGCGGACAAACGCCAACGTGCGCCGCCGTCAGCACTCGCATATAGACCATCACGTGCCGTCACATACAATGAACGCCCCACCCAAGTCAGGCTTGACACGGAGGTGGCGTGTAATTGCCCCGCAAGTAAAGCACGCGTCTGCCAGTGAGCGCCAGCGTCCGTCGTGCGGTACAGCGTTCCCTCGCGCGCCAACTCGTACACGACGCGTGGGTTCCGCGGGTCCGCCAAAAGCTCGCACGGACGGCCGATGAAGTTGGATTGGGGCTGCGGCACATAGAGCCATGTGCGCCCGGCATCCTCGCTACGCAGCACGCCCACATCGTTCACCGCCGCGTACAGCCGGTGGCTGTCGCGCGGGTCCACCAACACCGCATAGCCCGCTGTCGGCAACGCCGTCCCCGGCGGCTTCGCCCCGATGCTCACGATGGGCGTGCTCGTGGTCAGCACGTCCTGCCAGGTCCGGCCACTGTCAGTCGAGCGCACTACCAGATGGGCACCCACCCCCGGCGTCGGCCGGCTGCAGGTAGCATCGAGGTCCACGCAGCCGGCTACGTAGATCGTGTTGGCGTTGTGCGGGTCGACGGTAATGCTCATGGGCGTAAAGTCGATGGGGAGCGCCGCGTGATTCGTCCAGGCGGCGGTGCCATTCTTCGGGAATGCTTTGGGATCGGTGGTGCTGATGTTTCGGGCCCAGGTGGCGCCATGGTCGTACGAGACCAACCAGGTGCTGCCGAGCGAGCTGACCGGGTTGACCGCATAGCGGTCCTTGCTGCGCACGACATAGACGCCGGCAGCGTAGAGCACGCCGCCTGGTGCCGTGGTCATGGCGGTGACCTTGATGTGCGGGAGCACCGGGCCGCCGCCGTCGAGCGCGGCAAAGCGTGCTGGCGCTAGCCGAACTGCCCCTTGCACGGATGCCCCGCGTCCCCCCATAACGCAGGCCAATATGAGTGTCGCCAATCCCAGTTGCCGTATCGCCGTACGCATCGTGACCTCCTATAGTTATTTGTTCTCTCGTGCTCTGCGTGAGATTCGCTCCACCTTTCCATCTATGGTACCGCGCCGTCATCTTCATCGCGTGGCGCGCGGAGCATGGACGTATACAAAAAGCCGGTATACATGCGCCCGCGTATCTACCCAAGGTGCCATTTGCACCAATCGCTAATGGGGTAGGCCGATCAGGGTGGGGAGAGTATAAGGGGAGGGCTGTGTGTAGCAGCTATATATCTATATCGAGCACGGAGCCGAGGAGGCTTGTGATGAGGAGCAGGACGAGGATGATAGTCGCCGGGAAGACGATGACACACCCAAGCCCTTTACATAATCCACGCCATCGCTCACGCCACGTCAGTCCTCGTGTTAACAGGTATAGCAGCGCCCATCTATCATAGCCATCACCAGGACGCCGAGGAGCGCCTCGGGGGGGAGCGTGGAGAAGGTGAGCGTGGCCAGGATGAAGCAGAGGATCCCGACGGCCGACCATCGAGCGATGCGCAACGCGCGGCGAGGATACGACACATCGGCCAGCAGGTCGTCCGCCATCGGGCCGAGCCACCAGTGCAGACGACGGTGCCGATCCTTGGCGTTAGTCGCGCTAGGCGGGACATTGATCGGGCCTGGAGGGGTGGGGGCGACTTGGGCGTCCCGAAGGAGTAACTCCTTCAAGCCCCGTATCTCGCGGCGCTGCGGCGCAGCAACAACGGCGAGCATGGCCTCGATACCATCGAGCGCGCGATATGCATCGTCAACGGAGAAGGGCTGCTGGTGCATGCAGTCGTTGCGGACCCGCAGCAGGTAGCGGACCAGATCCCGTTCCTGCGGACCGAGGCGCGGGCGACAGAGGACGTCCCAGTGCTGGAGCATGACTTTGAGGAGCGCTTGCACATCCGGCGTGGCCCCCGCCTTGGGAGTCCATTCGCGGCTTTCTCCGATAGCCGATTATATTCCCCTTGCCAATGCGGGCCGTAGCGGTCCTGGAAGATGCCCTCAACGAACGGTGTCAACCCCTTCAGCAATACGTCGAGGCCGTGTATCACGTATTGGCGTGGGTTGCTGCGGAACGCTGTGTTCGCATGCATGGTGTATTTCCCTTCTAATCGCTGCTCACTGTCTCCGGCAACGCGCCGTCGTCCTCTATATCTAGGACGCGCTCGATACGGCTGCATAATGGGTGAAAGTCCGCGCAGTCCGTATGCGCAAGCCCGATAACTCAATCTTTGCTCGCTCTTCTATACAGAAATACACCCACGGCCCTATTGTACAAGACCTCTCGGTAGATGACAGGCTGAATCACACCGTCGTCGCAGGGCGAAATGAGGTCGCGCCGCTGTTTCTATTGTGCAGTGCGCCAACCGGGTGCTGTGCGCCGTAACACATGCATCCCAAGAGCCGAAATACACGCGCCATCAGTGTATCCGGCCGGGGCTAGCCGCCCGGCCGCCGAGGAGGCAGGCTATCAGCACAGGCGAGTAAGGGAGGTGGTTGCTGTGATTGTCTAAAGGGCTGAGAGGCCCTACATCGTAACCGAGAGAGTCTAACAACATGATAGAGAAAAGCGAACCGGCCATAGATGCAAACTACGACCGGTTCCTGATACAAGGGGAAAGGTACAAACCCCATGCACCAGTACGATAGCACGCTCCACGCGGGGAATCAACAGATTATCCGCCTGCACCGCTCGATGCTCCCGCTCGACCCTACCTACGAGCCTAGGGCGCACGATCCGGGCGACCCGTCGGCGCACGTCCCGAATCGGAACTTCTGGGAGGCGTCGGACACGCTCGACCAGTTCTTCGACGCGACCCGCAGCTATACGGCGCTCGTTCACCACGGGCACGCCGACTTGGCCGCAGCGCTCGTTGCCTCGCATGACGCGGCGAGCCTCGCCCATCTTGGGGGGCAGGTGGCTACCATCGCGGCAGGTGAGGACACAAGCGGCGACATAGCGGGTGCGTGCGGTCCCGACGTGGGCGCGCTCACGGCCCTCGCCCTCTGGCTCGCCCGTGCGGGTACGGCGGGGTGCGACGCGACCGGCGTTGCCAGCGCCGCTCCGAAGCGTGATCGTGTCGATGCCGAGTGGGCCGCAGCGATCGCCTCTTTCCTGACTGGCGACGACGACCCCATCCTCTAGCGTCACCCCGTTGACGCGTCGGCTCGCCGGGGGCGGATCGGATAGTATCCGATCCGCCCCCGGCACCCCCAAGCACCATCGTAGCGAATGGTTCCGTCGATCCACGCGACCATGCAGGGCGGCGTCCGATGCCGCCTGTGTACCCATCGATTCGATACCCTATCCCGATCGATCCAATACGTCATCGCCCGTGCGGACGGCATGGGCGCCAGAGGAGACTATCATGATCCGCAACTACGAGCGCCAGGTCTGCTACGCCGTCAGCGTCCAAGGTACCATTGACACCATCCCCGTCGAGGTTCAGTGTGACGGTGCCATCGAGGAGGTGCCCGTCGAGGCACCGACCTACATCGTCCGCGTCGTGCCCTCGCCCGTCAGGTCCATCCCCGTGTTCGAGATGCGCGTCATGGGCGACGATCAACCACTTGCTGCTGCAGCCGCGAAACTGTCGCGCGACTACGGCATACCGGCCCACCTCATCATGGGCTAGGACGGCCCGCTCTACCAAACGGGCGGCACGAGAAATCTCGTGCCGCCCTGATTGCGCAGTCCCGCCCGTCGCGCATCACCCAGGCCCCGACTCGGGGATCGGGGCCTTTATCGAAGTCTGGTCGAGGGTCCTCGCGGCCCCCACGCCCCCCCGACAGTTAGAGAAATAGGGCGTACCTACGGCGTTTTACTGGCATCCTTCTCATGTTATACTCTCATGCGAGAGGGCAGCAGGGCTAGCTACCCTGGGAAACCGGGAACCCCTCTAGGGCGTATGGGGACGCGCAAGCGGAC
>JAABUM010000935.1_pt1 | contig 46682 bp, 42 predicted proteins | sample 5559161 | NCBI WGS metagenome assembly JAABUM01 (sample SAMN10711868, study PRJNA513369) | rock metagenome | isolation source: Antarctica rocks | place: Antarctica: Victoria Land, Siegfried Peak nord
CCGGAGGGAGAGGGAGCAGGGCAGGCAACTTGCCCGTGACCGGCGTCCGCCCACATGCTCTCCAACACACCGGAGGTCCCGCTATGCCCGTCACACGCCGCGCCACGCTGGCCGGGGCCGCGCTCGCCACCATCGCCGCGACGCCTGTGCCAGGGGCCGCCTGGGACTTCGAGTTCCCGTCCATTGACGAGGGCACGCTCCGCCTGGCGGACTTCCGCGGCAAGGTGCTGCTGGTGGTCAACACAGCCTCGTTCTGCGGCTTCACCCCGCAGTTCAAGCAGCTTGAGGCGGCGCAGCGCGCCCTGTCCCCGCGCGGCTTCAGCCTGATCGGCGTGCCGAGCCAGGATTTCGGCCAGGAAAGCGGCAGCAACGGCGAGGTGAAGGCGTTCTGCGAGGCGACGTTCGGCGTGGACTTCCCGATGGCCGGCATCAGCCATGTCCGCGGCGCCCAGGCCGCGCCGTTCTACCAGTGGGTGCGGGCGCAGCGGCGCTGGGAGCCGGGCTGGAACTTCGCCAAGGTGCTGATCGCGCGCGATGGCACGATCGCCGGAACCTTCTCGTCCGGCGATCTGCCCGAAGCCGGCAGCGTGAAGGCCGCCATAGAGCGGGAGCTATCCCGGAGCGTCTAGCCGCCCGACGACCTCGGCGACCACCGCCTGGAACATCGGCGTCGTCAGCAGCCGGGTGTTCGTGTTGTAGCGGGACACATGGTAGCTGTCTGCCAGCACCGTGCCGCCGGGCAGCGCATTGAACGCCCCGTGCTGGAACTTGATGCGGCTGGCCGGAAGCCCGCAGGCGCGTAGCACCGCAGCATGGGCCAGCACGCCCAGCGCCAGCACCACGCGCAAATTTGGCATACCCTGCAATTCCGCTTGTAGGAAGCGGTTGCAGGTCCGCATCTCCGCAGGCTGCGGCAGGTTCGCCGGCGGCACGCAGCGGACGGCATTGATGACGCGGACCCTAGCAAGCTGCATCCCGTCGTCCGGCCGCGCATCGTACGTGCCGGTGGCAAGGCCGTGCAGGATCAGCGTCTCGTACAGCAGCACCCCGGCATGGTCCCCGGTGAACGGCCGCCCCGTCCGGTTGGCGCCGCGCACGCCGGGCGCCATGCCCACCACGAGGAAACGCGCGTCCACAGGACCCCAGCTCGGCACCGGGGCGTTGAACCAATCGGGGTTGGCGGCCTGGTTGGCCCGGCGGTATTCGACCAGCCGCGGGCAAAGCGGGCAGTCCGGCGGCGGTTGCTCGATCATGCCAGGACCATAGGACAGGTTGGGACGGGCATGAACTGGCAACGCATCCTGGTCGCCATCGGCGCCAACCTGCCGGGTCCGGACGGCCGCACGGCGCTGCAAAACTGCGAGTGGGCCGCAAGGCAGTTGCAGGTGCTGCCCGGCCTACGCCTGGATGCACTCTCGCGCTGGTACGAGTCGGCCCCGGTGCCTGCATCGGACCAGCCCCCCTTCGTCAACGGCGTGGCCCTGCTGTCGGGCGCCGCCGACCCTCAAGCCCTGATGGCCGCGCTGCACGGGATCGAGGCTGCAGCGGACCGCACCCGCTCCGTGCCGAATGCCGCCCGCACCCTGGACCTGGACCTGATCGCCATGGACGGCCTGGTGCTGGACGGCCCGTTGCGCCTGCCGCACCCGCGCGCAGCGGAGCGTGCCTTCGTGCTGGCGCCGCTATGCGACGTGGCGCCGGGCTGGCGGCACCCGCAGCTGGGCCAAACCGCGGCGGACCTGCTGCCCGGCGTGCGCGGCCAGGCGATCCGAATGCTGCCCTTGCCCGGCGGCGCAGATGCAACTAAATAGAACGTTCAACTGAAATTGCCGGAGGTCGTGGCGCATGGCTCGCGTGACCGTTGAAGACTGCGTCCAGAGGGTTCCTAACCGCTTCGAGCTGGTATTGCTCGCCGCCCAGCGCGCCCGCAACCTCAGCCGCGGCGAGGAGCTGACGGTGGATCGTGACGACGACAAGAACCCCGTCGTCGCTCTGCGCGAGATCGCCGGGGAGACGGTGGAGCTGCCGCGGCTGGAGCAGGACCTCATCAAGTCGCTGTCCCGCGCCCCGGAGCCGGAACCGGCGGACGAGGAGGTGCTGGACCTGATCCCGACCGACCAGAACATCTTCGGCCTGCAGGACATCTCCGCCGAGGAGGAGGCCGCGGCCATGCCGGTCGAGGAGATGCCGGACGACATCGAGGCAGCCATCGAGGCGGAGTTGGGTGGCCGCCGCCGCTAACCGCCCCCTGCTGCGGGCGCCGGACGGCTCCGCGGCGGGCGACGCTTCCGCCCGCCTCACCGGTTGCCAGCACGACTTGGCGGCAAAGGTGCGCGCCTACGACCCCAAGGCAGACACCGCCCTGCTCGACGACGCATACGCCGTCGCGGCGCAGGCGCACGCGCAGCAGACGCGGGAGAACGGCGACCCCTACATCACGCATCCCCTAGCGGTGGCGGACATTCTCGCCGGCTACCGGCTGGACACCGCCACCATCGCCACGGCGCTGCTGCATGACGTGATCGAGGACACCACGGTCAAGCTGCCTGACCTGGAACGCCGCTTCGGCGCCTCCATCGGCGGCCTGGTGGACGGCGTTACCAAGCTGACTCGGCTGGAGCTGCAGTCGGACCGCACCAAACAGGCGGAGAACTTCCGCAAGCTGGTGCTGGCGATGAGCAAGGACATCCGCGTCCTGCTGGTGAAGCTGGCGGACCGGCTGCACAACATGCGCACGCTGCATTACGTGCAGAAGCCCGAGCGCCGGCAGCGCATCGCCCGCGAGACGATGGAAATCTACGCCCCGCTCGCCGAGCGCATCGGCATGGACGCCCTCAAGACCGAGCTGCAAACCCTGTCCTTCGCGCAGTTGGAGCCGGAGGCGTTCGACACCATCCAGGCCCGGCTGAACTTCCTGCGCGGCCAGGGCGCCGACGTGATCGAGGACATGCGCGGCGAGCTGATCCGCGTCTGCAGGGAGGGCGGGGCGGAGCCGGCGGAGGTCACGGGACGGGAGAAGTCCCCCTACTCCATCTGGGAGAAGATGCAGCGCCGCAACGTGGCCTTCGAGCAGTTGTCGGACATCATGGCCTTCCGCGTCGTGATGCCGACCCGGGACGCCTGCTACATCGGGTTGGGCGCGATCCATGCGGCGTATCCGGTGATCGCCGGGCGGTTCAAGGACTACATTAGCACGCCGAAGTCCAACGGCTACCGCAGCCTGCACACCGGCGTGACCCTGCGGGAGCCGCAGAACCAGAAGATCGAGGTGCAGATACGCACCGCCGACATGCACGACATCGCCGAGAACGGGGTGGCGGCGCATTGGCTGTACAAGCAGCACGATGCGTCGAGCAGCGAATTGCAGCGGTTCCGCTGGGTGCAGGACCTGCTCGAAATCCTGGAGGACTCGCAGGCGGCCGACGACTTCATGGAGAACACCAAGCTCGAGCTGTACCAGGACCAGGTTTTCTGCTTCACGCCCAAGGGACAGTTGATCGAGCTGCCGCGCGGCGCGACCAGCATAGACTTCGCCTACGCCGTCCACAGCCAGGTCGGCGACCGCTGCGTCGGCGCCAAGGTGAACGGCCGGCTGCTGCCGCTGCGGCACGAGCTGCAGAACGGCGACCAAGTGGAGATCCTCACGGCGCGCGACGGCACGCCGTCCCCGTCCTGGGAGCGGTTCGTCGTCACCGGCAAAGCGCGGGCGCGCATCCGCCGCTGGGTGGCGCAGCAGCAGCGGCAGAACAACCTGGACGCCGGACGCGCCGCGCTGGCCAAGGCGTTCCGGCAGGAGGGCGTGGACGGGTCGGAGAAGACGCTGGAGCCGGCGCTGAAGGGGCTGAAGACCGCGACGCTGGACGACCTGTACGTGGCGGTCGGCACCGGCAACATCGGGCCGAAGGACGTGGTTCACGCCGCTTATCCCGAGCTGCGGCAAACGCCCCGCGCCCCGCGCATGATGCCCAGCCTGCCGCCGCGCGCCGGGCGGGCGATAAGCCGGGACGGGTCCATGCCGATCAGCGGGCTGGTAACGGGCATGGCCGTCCACTACGCGGGCTGCTGCCATCCCGTGCCCGGCGACCGCATCGTGGGCATCGTCACCACCGGCAAGGGCGTCACCATACACGTCAAGGACTGCCAGACCCTGGAGAGCTTCGCCGCGACGCCGGAGCGGTTCATTGACGTGGGCTGGGACGTAGGTTGGGATGTGCCGGCGAACGGGCCGCGGGCGACGCACACCGGGCGCATCAGCGCCATCGGCGTGAACCAGCCGGCGACGCTGGCCAACCTGACCAACGCCGTCGCCAAGCACGACGGGACCGTGACCAACCTCAAGGTCACGAACCGTCAGCAGGACTTCTTCGAGGTCGTGCTGGACGTGGAGGTGCGGGACCTTCGGCACCTGTCCAATGTCATCGCCGGGCTGCGCGGCGCCGGGGGCGTGACGCAGGTGGAACGGGCGAAGGGATGATCCCCCGGTGATCATCGGCCTCGGCTCGGACCTATGCGACATACGCCGAGTCGAGCAGGTGCTAGCCCGGCATGGCGAACGCTTCCTGCAACGGGTCTTCACAGCCACCGAGCGGGCGCGGGCGGAGCGGCGCACGCCGTCCCTGCACGCCGGCACCTACGCCAAGCGGTTCGCGGCCAAGGAGGCGTGCGCCAAGGCGCTCGGCACCGGGTTCAGCCGGGGGGTGTTCCATTCGGACCTGGGCGTCGTGAACCTGCCCAGCGGACAGCCGACGATGGCGCTGACCGGCGGGGCCGCGGCCCGGCTGCACGCGATCACGCCGCATGGGCTGACGGCGCTGGTGGCGCTGACGATCACCGACGAGTATCCCTATGCGTTCGCGCAGGTCGTGATCTCGGCGGTGCCCGCGGCAGGGCCGCCGGCGGGGTGACGCAGCGGGGCCGGGCGGGCGCGGCCGGTTTCTTGACACGCGCCGCCGCTCCCGGCTTTGTGCGGCCACCCCTACGGATCACCTCACCTCCATGGCGAACAAGAACTCGGGCGGACTGCTCGAAAACGTCAAGACGATCGTCTATGCCGGACTGATCGCCGTCGGCATACGCACCGTGGCATTCGAGCCGTTCAACATCCCCTCCGGCTCGATGATCCCGACCCTGCTGGTCGGCGACTACCTGTTCGTGTCCAAGTACAGCTACGGCTACTCCCGTTACTCGATGCCGTTCTCGCCCAACCTGTTCAGCGGGCGCATCTTCGGGCATGTGCCGGAGCGCGGCGATGTCGCGGTGTTCCGGCTGCCGCGCGACACCTCGACCAACTACATCAAGCGCATCGTCGGGCTGCCCGGCGACCGCGTGCAGGTGCGGACAGGGCAGTTGTATATCAACGGCACCCAGGTGCAGCGGACCCGGCTGGGCGTGTTCACGGCTGTGAACGAGCGCGGCGACGCGAGGGAGGCCGGACGCTACACCGAGGTCCTGCCCAACGGCCGCCAGCACGAGCTGCTGAAGCAGACCGACCAGGGCGGCGCGAACGACACCCCGGAGTTCAAGGTGCCCGAGGGCAGCGTGTTCGCGATGGGCGACAACCGCGACGACTCCCTGGACAGCCGCTTCCCGTCGTCGGTCGGGGTCGGCTACGTCCCGATGGAGAACCTGGTCGGGCGGGCCGAGTTCATCTTCTTCTCCGTGGACGCGACGGCGCCGTGGTGGCAGGTCTGGGAATGGCCGTTCGAGATACGCTGGAGCCGGCTGCTGCACGGCATCTCGTGACCGCGCCGGCGGGGCCGGACCCGGCGGGGATCGCCGAGGCGATCCTGGGCCACAGCTTCGCCCAGCCTGGCCTGCTGCACGAGGCGCTGACCCACCGCTCCGCCGCGCATGGGCGCGCGAAGCCGCTGCGCCGCGGCGACCGGCGCGGGGTGGGGTCGAACGAGCGGCTGGAGTTCATCGGCGACCGCGTCCTGGGCCTGCTGATCGCGGAATGGCTAATCGAGCGCTTCCCGCTGGAGCAGGAAGGCGAGCTTGGCCCGCGCCATGCGCTCCTGGTGTCGCGCAGCGTGCTGGGAGAGATCGCCGTCGCAGCCGGGCTGTCGGCCGCGCTGTCCATCGCGCCGAACGAGGCGCGGGCCGGCGTCGCCAGCCTGACCAACGTGCTGGCGGACGCAACGGAGGCGCTGATCGGCGCGATGTACCTGGATAGCGGCCTGGAGCCGGCCCGGCGCTTCGTCCGCCGCGCCTGGCTGCCTGCCATCGAGTTGCAGCGCCTGCCGCCCAAGGACCCCAAGACGGCGCTGCAGGAACGCCTGATGGCGCGGGGCCGTCCGCTGCCCATATACGGCGTGGTGTCGCGCACCGGCCCGTCGCACGGGCCGAGCTTCATCATTAGCGTGGCCGCCGAGGGCCACACGGGCACGGGCACCGCCGGCAGCAAGCGGCTGGCGGAACGCCTGGCCGCCGCCGACCTGCTGGAGAAGCTGACCAAATGAACGACACCCCTGCAGGCCCGCGCTGCGGCTTCGCCGCCATCGTCGGGGCGCCCAACGCCGGCAAGAGCACGCTGCTCAACCGCCTGACCGGCGCCAAGCTGTCCATTGTCAGCCCGAAGGCGCAGACAACGCGGTTCCGCGTGCTGGGCATCCTGATGCGCGGGGCCAGCCAAATCCTGCTGGTGGACACCCCCGGCATCTTCCGCCCGCGCCGCAAGCTGGACCGCGCCATGGTGAAGGCCGCCTGGACCGGCGCGGACGACGCCGACCTGACGCTGCTGCTGGTGGACGCCAAGGCCGGGGCCAACGAGTCCGTGCTGGGCATCGCGCGCCAGTTGGCCGAGCGCAAGCGGCGCACCTGGCTGGTGCTGAACAAGATAGACCTGATCGCGCCCCACACGCTGCTGCCGCTGACGGCGGCATTAAGCGCGGTCCTCACGTCCGAGGAGACGTTCATGGTCAGCGCCGCCAACGGCGACGGGCTGGACCGGCTGCTGGACGCGCTGGCGGCCGGGGTGCCTGCCGGGCCGCATCTGTATCCCGACGACGACCTGACGGACCTGCCGGACCGGCTGCTGGCGGCGGAGATCGTGCGGGAGCAGGTGTTCCTGCAAATCCAGGAGGAAATCCCCTACGGCTGCACGGTCGAGACCGAGAACTGGCAGGAGAAGCCGGACGGCTCGGTCCGCATCGAGACGACGATCTACGTTGGACGCGCCGGGCACAAGGCCATCCTGATCGGCGCCGGCGGCAGCCGCATCAAGGAGCTGGGCGCCCGTGCCCGCAAGGAGCTGGCGGCGCTGCTGGACCGTCCCATCCACCTGTTCCTGAACGTCAAGGAGCGGGCCGGCTGGGACGAGGAAGGCGCCCGGCTGCGCGCCATCGGCCTCGACGACCCGGGCTGATCCCCCATGGAGTGGGAAGGCCCCGCCGTCGTCCTCGCCGCCCGGCCGCAGAGCGAGGGCAACGCCGTGGTGACGGTGCTGACGCAGGCGCAGGGCAACCATCGCGGCCTGGCGCGCGGCGGCAACTCGCGGTCGCAGGCGTCCCTGTGGCTGCCGGGCAACCTGGTGCAGGCGCGCTGGGTGGCGCGGCTGCAGGAGCAGCTTGGCAGCCTGACGGCGGAGCTGGTGCATCCCGGCGCGGCCCTGGCGATGGACGATCCGCTGGCCCTGGCGATCCTGTCCGCCGCCTGCGCCGTGGCGGAGGGCGCGCTGCCGGAGCGGGAGCCGCATCCGCGGGTGTTCGGCGGCCTGGTGCAGTTGATCGCCGGGCTGTCCCGCGGCGAGGACGCGCTGACGGACCTGGTGCGGTGGGAGGCGGCGCTGCTGGCGGAGCTCGGCTACGGCATGGACCTGTCGGCCTGCGCCGTGACGGGAGAGGTCGCCGGGCTGTCCTGGGTGTCGCCGCGGACCGGACGCGCCGTGTCGGACGATGCCGCCGGGGAGTGGCGTGCGCGGCTGCTGCGGCTGCCGGGGTTCCTGGCCGGCGCCAACAGCGCGGGGCCGGAGGACTGGCGGGACGGCCTGAAGCTGACCGGGCACTTCCTGGAGCGCGACGCCTTCGGCCACCATCACCGCCCCGTGCCGCCGGCCCGGCACATGCTGTATGACCGGGTGCTGGCCTTGGCGGCGGGGTAGCCGTTCGCTATATGTTCTGGATGGAGCGGGGACGACATGCCTGACGATCTCACCGGCACGATCCAGGACACCAATCTTTCGGAGGCGTTGAGCGAGCGTTACCTCGCCTATGCCCTCAGCACCATCATGTCCCGCAGCCTGCCGGATGTGCGCGACGGGCTGAAGCCGGTGCATCGGCGCCTCGTCTATGCGATGCACCAGCTCAAGCTGGACCCGGCCAGCGGCTTCAAGAAGTGCGCCCGCGTGGTCGGCGACGTGATCGGCAAGTATCACCCGCACGGCGACGTCGCGGTCTATGAGGCGCTGGTGCGGCTGGCGCAGGACTTCGCCGCCCGCTATCCGCTAATCGAGGGCCAGGGCAACTTCGGCAACATTGACGGCGATAACGCCGCCGCCATGCGCTACACCGAGGCGCGGCTGACCGAGGTGGCGCAGACGCTGCTGGCCGGCATAGACGATGACGCCGTGGACTTCCGCGCCACCTACGACGGCGAGGAGCACGAGCCGGCCGTATTGCCCGGCGGCTTTCCGAACCTGCTGGCCAACGGGTCCGCCGGCATAGCGGTCGGGATGGCGACCAGCATCCCGCCGCACAACGCCGGGGAGGTCTGCGCCGCCGCCATGCACCTGATCGGCAACCCGGACGCCACCACCGCCGACCTGCTGCTGCACATGCCCGGCCCGGACTTCCCGACCGGCGGCACGGTGATCGAGGACCCCGCCGCGGTCCTGCAAGCCTACGAGACCGGCCGCGGCGGCTTCCGCACCCGCGCCAAGTGGGACGTGGAGCGCGGCAAGCACGGCGTCTGGCAGGTCGTCGTCACCGAGATACCCTACCAGGTGCAGAAGGCCCGGCTGATCGAGCAGGTGGCCGAGCTGCTTGAGGCGAAGAAGCTGCCCTTCCTGGCGGACATCCGGGACGAGAGCACGGAGCTGGTCCGCGTGGTGCTGGAACCGAAGTCGCGCGCCATCGAGCCGGAGGTGCTGATGGAGACGCTGTTCCGCGTAACGGCGCTGGAGTCGCGCTTCTCGCTGAACATGAACGTGCTGACCGCCGACCGCACCCCGACGGTGCTGGGCCTGCGCGGCGTGCTGCGCGCCTGGCTGGACCACCGGCAGGAGGTGCTGGTCCGCCGGTCCCGCCACCGCCTGGCCGCCATCGAGCGGCGCCTGGAGGTGCTGGACGGCTACCTCGCGGTGTTCCTGAACCTCGACGAGGTCATACGCATCATACGTGAGGAGGACCATCCGAAGCCGGCCCTGGTCGCCCGGTTCACGCTGACGGACGTGCAGGCGGAGGCGATCCTCAACATGCGCCTGCGCTCGCTGCGCCGGCTAGAGGAGATGGAGCTTCGCAAGGAGCACAAGGCGCTGACGCGGGAGGCAGGGGGCCTAGGCACCTTGCTGGACGACGTGCGCCGGCAGTGGCGTGCGATCACGGCGGAATTGCATGCAGTGCGGGAGAAGTTCGGCGCGGGTCCGCTCGGGGCGCGGCGCACGGTGATCGGCGTGCCGCCTGCTGCGGTGCTGGTGGACGAGGACTCGCTGATCGAGCGGGAGCCGATCACCGCCGTGCTGTCGGCGAAGGGCTGGCTGCGCGCCGTACGCGGGCACCTGACGGACGGGGCGGAGCTGAAGTTCAAGGAGGGCGACGGCCTGCGGCTTCTGGTGCCGTGCCAGACCACGGACCGGCTGTGCCTGGTCGGCACCGGCGGGCGGGCGCACATCCTGCGCGCCGGGGAGCTGCAGCGCGGGCGCGGCGACGGCCAGGCGATCCGCCTGCTGGCGGAGATGGGCAACGACGACGACGTGGCCGCGCTGTTCGTGCTGCAGCCGGGCCTGCGCTACCTGGTGGCGAGCGACGCGGGACGCGGCCTTCTGGTGCCGGCGGCGGACCTGATGGCGGAGAAGCGCACGGGCAAGCAGGTGCTGAACCTCAAGCCCGGCGAGTCCGTCCGCGTGTGCGTGCCGGCGGTGGGCGACCACGTCGCGGTGATCGGCAGCAGCCGCAAGCTGCTGGTGTTCCCGCTGGACGCGGTGCCGGAGCTGTCGCGCGGGTCCGGCGTCACGTTGCAGAAGTATGCCGGCGGTAAGCTGGAGAACGCCAAAGTGTTCCGTCTGGCGGACGGGCTGAAGTGGCAGTGGGGCGAGAAGGTGCGGACGCAAACGGACCTTGCGGACTGGGTGGGCATACGCGGCCAGGTAGGGCGGCTGCCGCCGAACGGCTTGGCGAAGTCGGGAAGGTTCACGTAGGCGGGCTTTTCTCACTTTCGTGAGAGGGCCGGGGTGAGCCGCCCCGCATGGGGATGGGTGGCAGCCCACCTCCGCGCAGGGCCGATGCCATCATGCGGCAGCGCCACGCCCCATGTGCAAGGGAAGCGGCCGGTGAGACGGTGGCCTGCATGAGAACCGGGCTGCAACGGGCTGAGGCCGGTGCTTGTGGCTTCCCTCACCCCGGCCCTCTCCCGGAGGGAGAGGGGGAAGGCAGGCAGGTCAGCGCGACGGGTAGGAACGGGGGTATGTTATTTCCGCTGCCGGTCCGGGCGCGGACGGGACGCCCTTCTTGCCGCAGGCTGCCAGCAGCACCAGGGCGGCCAGCACGAGGACCCTCATGCCAGCGCCGCCTGCCACCGGGCCGCCTGCGCTGCCACGTTGGCCGGCGCGGTGCCGCCGTAGCTGGTGCGGCTGGCGACCGACGCCTCCACCGTCAGCACGCCGAACACCTCCGCGGTGATGCCAGGCTCCTCTGCCTGCATCTCCTGCAACGTCAGCCCGGCCAGGTCCACGCCGCGCGCCTCCGCCTGCGCCACCAACCGGCCCGTCACATGGTGGGCGCTGCGGAACGGCAGGCGCAGCACGCGCACCAGCCAGTCCGCCAGGTCCGTCGCCGTGGAGAACCCCGACCCGGCGACCGCGCGCAGCCGGGCCAGGTCCGGCTGCATGTCGCGCACCATGCCGGCGATGGCGGCCAGCGACAGCGCCAGGGCGTCGGCGGCGTCGAACACCGGCTCCTTGTCCTCCTGCATGTCCTTGGCGTAGGCCAGCGGCAGGCCCTTCATCACCATCAGCAGCGACACCAGGGCGCCGGTGATGCGCCCTGTCTTGGCACGCGCCAGCTCCGCGGCGTCGGGGTTGCGCTTTTGCGGCATGATGCTGCTGCCGGTCGTGAAGGCGTCCGACAGCCGCACGAAGCCATAGGGCGCGCTGCACCAGATCACGAACTCCTCCGCCAGCCGGCTGAGGTGCATCCCGCAGATCGCCGCGGCCCCCAGGAACTCGAGCGCGAAGTCGCGGTCCGACACCGCATCCAGCGAGTTGGCCGTCGGCCGGTCGAAGCCCAGCGCGCCGGCGGTGTGGTCGCGGTCTATCGGGAAGCTGGTGCCGGCCAGCGCCGCCGACCCCAACGGGCACTCGTTCAGCCGCCGCCGGCAGTCGGCCAGGCGACCGCGGTCCCGCGCCAGCATCTCGACGTAGGCCAGCAGGTGATGGCCCAGCGTGACCGGCTGCGCCGTCTGCAGGTGCGTGAAGCCCGGCATCGGGTCGGCTGCGAACTCCGCCGCGCGGTCCGCCAGCGCCCGCATCAGGTCAGCCGCCTGCGCGTCCAGCCCGTCCAGCTCGTCGCGCACCCAGAGGCGGAAGTCGGTCGCCACCTGGTCGTTGCGGCTGCGCGCGGTGTGCAGGCGCTTGCCGGCCTCGCCCACGCGCTCGATCAGGCGGGCCTCGATGTTCATGTGTATGTCCTCAAGCTCCTCCACGAAGGGGAAGCGCCCGGCCTCGATTTCGGCGGCGATGCCGTGCAGGCCCGCCCGGATCGCCGCCTCGTCGCCCGGCGCGATCACCCCGGCGCGGGCCAGCATGGCGGCGTGGGCCAGGCTGCCGCGCAAATCCTGCCGCCACATGCGGCGGTCGAAGCCGATGGATGCGTTGATCTCCTGCATGATGACGGCCGGGCCGCGGGCGAACCGTCCGCCCCACTGCACGTTCGCCTCGGTATTCCGGGCGTCCTGGGGTAGGATTGGGCCTGGTTCGGACATACTGCTCAAGGACTTCCCATGACCCCATACAAGCGCCGCACCCTGCTGGCGACGGCCTTGACCCTACCGGCGGCGGCCATCCCGCGCAAACCCGCGGCGGCGGAGGGCGGGTTGCCGGGCCTGGCGAAGCTGGTGACCGTGAAGCCTGCCGCCGTGCCGGAGCTTCGCCTGACCGGGGCAGACGGCGCCGTGCATGGCCTGGACCGCTATGCCGGGCGCGGCGTGGTACTGAACCTGTGGGCGACTTGGTGCGTGCCGTGCGTGGCGGAGATGGCGGCGCTGGACGAATTGGCGCGGCGGGCGCCGGACGGCATCGCCGTGCTGGCGCTGTCCTCCGACCGCGGCGGCGCCCCGGCGGTGGAGCGGTTCTACCGCGAGCACGGCATACGCACCCTGGCAGTCCTGCTGGACCCGCGCGGGGAGGCAGGACGCGCCCTGGGCGCCCGCGGCATCCCGACTACGGTGCTGGTGGACCGCAGCGGGCGGGAGCGGGCGCGGATCGAGGGCGCGGCGGACTGGGCGGCCCCGGCCTCCATCGAGGCGATTCGGAGGGCGATCCTGATTTAGATGCTAGACCCCGGCCTTCTTCGGAAAACTGAAGCCGCGCCTCACGTCCAGTAAAGCACCCGCGCCATCGGCAACCGCGCGGCGATGCTGCGTTCCAGGTGAGACCGCATGTCGCGCATGACCTCGGTGGGATAGACCCACTTGGTCGAGCCGAACTTGGTCGTTTTCCGGCTGCGCTGCTCCTCGTCCATCTCCAGGCTGCTGCCGGGATACCAGCCCTGCAGCACCTCCTTCGACCCCGGCGTGAAGCGGTGGGTGATCAGCTCCGCCGTCAGGTCGAGGTCCGGCACCCCGGCCAGCGCCGCCGCGGCGTCCTCGATCAGCTTGTCGTAGCCGTCCTGCCAGTCCGGCACCGGCATGATCGGCGCGACCGTCAGGCCAACCGGGTAGCCCGCCATCGCCACCTGCCGCAACGCGGCCAGGCGCTGCGCCATGCGGGCGGTGCCGCCCTCGTAACGCTCGGCCCCGCGGGCGTTGACCGAGAAGCGGATGCGGGTCCGCCGGTTGTGCCCGATGTCCAGCAGCGGGCCGATGCCGTCGAACTTGGTGGTGAAGCGCAACTGCACCGGCGCGTCCCACCCGCCGAAATGCGCGACGGACGCGGCCAGCGATCCCGTTAGATGCTCGATCCCCAAAGGATCGGTGTAGCACCCGGCCTCGAACGTCGTACCCTCCGCTTGGCGGGCGGCCTGGCGGGAGGTGATGCTGCCCTGGCCCACCGCGGCGGCCAGGCCATCCAGGATTTCCGGCAGGTTGGCATAGGCGCGGGTGATCGGCGGGCCGGACAGCGACCCGGCGAGGTAACAATACTGGCAGTGCGCCGGGCACCCCTCCGCCAGGTCGAACCGCCAGTCGGCGCTGGGCGGGATCGGCTGCAGCTTGCGCTTGCTGGGGGAGGCGGTGATGACCGCCAGGGTGCTCTTGGCGTCGGAGTACTTCTGCGGCAGCCCGGCCAGCCGGTCCGCCGGCAGGCGTATCACTTCCGCCCCCACCGCCGCCGCACGCGCGACGATGGCGGCGCCATGTTCCCATTCCAGGGCGGAAGGCGTCACCAGGACGCGCTTGGGCGCCCATAGCTTGAAGGGGGCGGGCGGCGCCGCAGGCGCCGGAAGAGGCTGCTGTAGGGATGCGGACATGATGGGTAGAATGTGGGCATTCGTACGAAGTTCGCCAGTTCCTGCCGCCGGGCACGCTCCGGATACGTTGATCCGGGCACGCTAAAGCGTGCCGACCGTCCGAATGCGCGCGCGCGGGAAGATTTCGGCCTGGGACAGCACCGGCGTCGCCGGGCGCAGCCGCTCCACGATGGCGCGGACATGGCCGCGTATGGCGCCCGAGCACAGCAGCACCGGCGCCTCCCCGGCGCCCACCGCGGCCTCGAACACCACGCGGAAGCGCTGCATGAACTCGCCCAGCCGGGACGGCGCGATGGCAAGCTGCCGGTCCTCCGGCGGCCCGACCAGGGCGTCGGCGAACGCCGCCTCCCACTCCGGCGACAGCGTGACCAGGGGGATGTAGCCCGCCGGGCCAAGGTGGCTGTCGCTGATCTGCCGGGCCAGGCGGGTGCGTACGTGGGCGGTGATGGCGGCGGTGGCGCGCAGGCCGCCGGCGGTGGCCTCGCCGATGCCCTCCAGGATGGTCGGCAGGTCGCGCAGCGACACGCACTCGGCCAGCAGCGCCTGCAGCACCCGCTGCACGCCGCCGATGCTGAGCTGCGACGGCACCAGGTCCGACACCAGCCGCTGCTGCTCCCGCGGCAGCTCGTCCAGCAGCTTGGCCGTCTCGGCGTAGGACAGCAGCTCCGCCATGCTGTCGCGCACCACCTCCGTCAGGTGCGTGGTCAGCACGCTCGCGGGGTCCACGACGGTGCAGCCGCGGAACACCGCCTCCTCCCGCTGGTCCTTGCCGATCCACAGGGCGGGCAGGCCGAAGGCCGGCTCCGTCGTGCGCTCTCCCGGCAGGTCCGGCACGCCGCCGACCGGGTCCATGGCGAGCAGCATGGCCGGGCGCAATTCGCCCCGCGCGGCCTCCACCTCCTTCAGGCGTATCGCATACTGGTCCGCGCCCAGCGCCATGTTGTCCTGGATGCGCACCGGCGGCAGCACGAAGCCCATTTCGGTGGCGATGGAGCGGCGCAGCGCCTTGATCTGCTCGGTCAGCCGCGGCGTGTCCCCGCCGGCCAGCACCAGCAGGCCGAAGCCCAACTCCAGCCGGATGCCGTCAATCCGCAGCGCGTCGGTGATCGGCGCCTCCAACGGCACGGCCGGCGCCTCCACGACGGCGTTCACGGGATGCTTCCACCGCATCCACGCGCCGCCGCAGGCCAGGCCGGACAGCGCCAGGAACGGCAGCGCCGGCAGCCCCGGCATCAGCGCCAGCACCGCAGCCGCCATGCCCGCCAGCGCCAGCGGCTTCGGGCTGCCGCCCAACTGCCGCATCAGCGCGGCATCGGCAGGACCCTCGACACCACCCTTGGTCACGACGATGCCGGCCGCCGTGGACACCAGCAGCGCCGGTATCTGCGACACCAGCCCGTCGCCCACGGTCAGCGTCGTGAACGTCGCCGCCGCGTCGCCGAACGCCATCCCGTGCCGCAGCAGCCCGATGGCCAGCCCGCCGATGATGTTGATGACCGTGATCAGCAGCCCGGCGATGGCGTCCCCGCGCACGAACTTCGCAGCGCCGTCCATGGCGCCGTAGAACCCGCTCTCCTCCTCCAGCTCCCGCCGCCGCACCCGCGCCTTGGCCTCGTCAATCAGGCCGGAGGACAGGTCGGCGTCTATCGCCATCTGCTTGCCCGGCATCGCGTCCAGGCTGAACCGCGCCGCCACTTCGGCGATGCGCCCCGATCCCTTGGTGATGACCATGAAGTTCACCACCAGCAGGATCGCGAACAGGATCACCCCGATCACCACGTCCCCGCCCATCAGGAAGCCGCCGAACGCCTGCACGACATGGCCCGCCGCCGCCGGCCCCTCGTTGCCGTGCGACAGGATCAGCCGCGTGGTGGCGACGTTCAGCGACAGCCGCAGCAGGGTCGTCAGCAGCAGCAGCGTCGGGAAGCTGGTGAAGTCCAGCGGCCGTTGCAGGAACATCGCCACCATCAGCACCAGCACCGACGCCGTGAGCGACACTGCCAGCCCCATGTCGAGCAGCACCGCCGGCAGCGGCACCACCAGCACCGCCAGCAACGCGATCATGCCGAGCGCCAGCGCCACGTCGGTGCCCGGCAGGAAGCCGCGCAGGCGGCCTTGCAGGGCGGTCAGCGCCGGGGAGAGGGCCACCCGCTAGGCCATCTGCAGGGCGTTGGCCTGCATGGCGCTAACCTGCATGGCATTGGGCTGCATGGCATTTGGCGGCGTCACCGCGGCGCCGGACTGCGCGTAGTCCCGCAGCTTGTTCCGCAGCGCGCGTATGCTGATGCCCAGTATGGTCGCGGCATGGGTGCGGTTGCCCAGGGTGTGGCTGAGCGTCTCCAGGATCAGGCCCTGCTCCACGTCGTCCATCGTGCGGCCCACCAGCCCGGCGATGCCGCCCGCCCCGCCGCCCAATCTACCGGCCGACCCACCGGCCGCGCGCGCCGGGGCGCCGCCCGGCGCCGGGGCCAACTCGATGGCGTCCGCGCCGATCTCCGTGCCGTTGGACAGCAGCACCGCACGGTGGACCGTATTCTCAAGCTCCCGCACGTTGCCGCGCCAGCCATGCGCCAGTAGCCGCGCATGGGCCGCCGCCGACAAGGGCCGCAGCGGCAAGCCGTTCACGTCGGCATAACGCCGGGCATAGTGGTCCGCCAGCGCCGCCACGTCGCCGGGCCGCTCCCGCAGCGACGGGATGCGCAGGCTCACGACGTTCAGGCGGAAGTACAGGTCGTCGCGGAACCGCCCCGCCGCGACCTCCACCGGAAGGTCGCGGTTGCTGGTCGCCAGGATGCGCACGTTGACGCGCACCGGCGCCGTGCCGCCCAGCCGGTCTATCTCCCGCTCCTGGATCACCCGCAGCAGCTTCGCTTGCAGCCGCACGTCCATCTCGCTGATCTCGTCCAGCAGCAGGGTGCCGCCGTCCGCCGCCTCGAACTTGCCGGCCCGGCGCGCGACGGCGCCGCTGAACGCCCCGCGCTCGTGTCCGAACAGCTCGGATTCTAGCAGGTTCTCCGGGATCGCCGCGCAGTTCAGCGCGATGAACGGCCCGGCGGCCCGGCGCGAGCGACGGTGTATGTGCCGGGCCAGCACCTCCTTGCCGGTGCCGCTCTCGCCGGTGATGAGGATGCTGGCCTCGCTGCCCGCCACCTGCTCGGCGCGCTTCACGGCGGCCAGCATCGCCGGGTCGCGGGCGATCATGGCGTGGGTCTCGCCGGACGCCGCTTCCAGGATGGCGGCGATCAGGTCGGGGTCGGGCGGCAGCGGCAGGAACTCGCGCGCCCCGTCCTGCATGGCGCGCACCGCCGCGGGCGCATCGGCGTCCGTGCCGCAGGCGACGACCGGGACGCTGAACCGTTCCGCCGACATGGCCCGCAGCAGCGCTCCGATGTCATGCGGCAGCTCCACCAGCAGCAGGTCCACCCGGGCGTCCGCCCGCAGTTGCGCCAGCGCCGAGCGGTCGTCGTCCGCCTGGTGCAGCTTGGCCCCACGCGCCTGTGCGAGGCGGGCGGCCTTGCCCAGCTCGCCCCCCAGGGACCCCAAGATCAGAACGTGCATCGCCGTGTCCTCCCCTATGCCGCCCGGCTGGAGCGTGATTGGTTCAGGTAGATGAACCGATCACGCTCCAGCCTTTGTTTTTGCGAGCACGTCATCGCCCAGGTTAAGCAACCTAATGCGACCGTGCTCATCCCGCCCGGTCGCCCTTGATGATCTCGGTCATCGTCACGCCCAGCCGGGTCTCGTCCACCATCACGACCTCGCCGCGGGCGACCAGGCGGTTGTTGACGTAGATATCAATCGCCTCCCCAAGCTTGCGGTCCAGCTCCACCACCGCGCCGCGGCCGAGCTTCAGCAACTGGCTGACCTGCATGGTCGCCTTGCCCAGCACGGCGCTGACGGTGACGGGGATGTCATAGACCGCCTCCAGGTCCCGCGGCGCGCGCGGCGCGGGGTCGGGCGGGCCGGCGTCGGCGAGGTCTGACAGTTCCAGGCTATTGGGCATGGTCGAGGCTCCTGATTGCAGGCTTCACGTTTCCAGGGTTCACATCCCCAGGCTTCACGTTCCCAAGCTTCACGCCGGCGGCGTCCACGAGGCCCAGCCCGGCAAGCGCCGCCACCATCGCGGCGTGGATCGCAGCCTGGTCACGCACCAGCGATCCATCGGTCCAGGCCACCCGGGCGTCGCCGGGCGGCATGTCGGCGGCGGTCACGGTCACGCGGGCGGCCAGGTCGTCATCCAGCAGCAGCAGGTCCGCCCGGATCGCCTCCGCGACGGCCGGGCTGACGCGCACGGCGATGCGCGGCTCCCGCTGCAGCGCCGGCAGCAGGTGCGCCAGCAACTGCCGCACCTCCGCCTCGCCATGCCCGGCGCAGTAGGCGGGCAGCAGCCCGGCGGCGAGCGTCAGGATGGCGCGCACCGTCCCGTCCGCCGCAGCCTCCGCCAACGCCCGCCCTTCCTCCTGCGCCGCCGTCAACTCGGCGGCCACGGCGCACAGCGCCAGCGTGCAGGCATGGGCGTCCGACCTTTCCCACTCCGCGCGGGCATGGGCCACGGCAGCCTCCGCCGCGGTCTGCCGGGCCATCTCCATCTCGCCCGACGAGAACGCCGCCTCAGCGGCAGGCTCCGGTTCCGGCGCGGCCTGGAACGGCTCAGGGCTGTCGAAGTCCTCTGCATACAGGATGCCGGCCCGGTCGGGCGTATGCAGCAGGGGTTCGCCCCCCGGCTGTCCACGTCCTGGCTGTCCACGCCCTCTCTGTTCGCGCCCCGGCCGCTCACGCAGAAGGACCTCGTGCAGCAGGGAGCCGTGCATGTGCGAGTCCATCGCTATGCCACCATCTCGTCGTTCTTGCCTTCGCTGATCTCGATGACGCCCTGCGCCGCCAGGTCCTTCGCCATCGCGACGATGCCGCCCTGCGCCTCATCCACGTCGCGCAGCTTCACCGGACCGAGCATCTCGATGTCCTCGCGCAGCATCTTGCCCGCGCGCTCCGACAGGTTGCCGAAGAACAGCTCCCGCAGGCCGTCCGACGCCCCCTTCAAGGCCATCGGCAGCTTGTCCTTCTCCACCGAGCGCAGCAGGATCTGCACGTTGGCCGGCGTCAGCCGCTTCAGGTCGTCGAAGGTGAACATCAGCGCCTTGATCCGGTCCGCCGCGTCCCGGTTGCGCTCCTCCAGCGCCGCCACGAACCGCGCCTCGGTCTGGCGGTCCAGGCTGTTGAAGATGTCGGCCATCATCTCGTGGCTGTCGCGCCGCGCGCTGCTGGCGAACGTCAGCATGAACTCGGAGCGCAGCGTCGCCTCCACCCCGTTCAGCACGTCCCGCTGCACGCTCTCCATGCGCAGCATCCGCATGATGACCTCGATGCCGAAGCTGTCCGGCAGCAGCGACAGCACGCGCCCGGCATGGTCCGGCTTGATCTTGCTCAGCACCACCGCGACGGTCTGCGGGTATTCGTTCTTGAGGTAGTTGGCCAGCACCGCCTCGCTGACGTTGCCCAGCTTCTCCCACATCGTCCGTCCCGCCGGGCCGCGTATCTCGTCCATGATCTGCGCTGCGCGATCTGGAGGCAGGGCGGCCATCAGCAGGCGCTCGGTGCTCTCCATGCTGCCGATCAGGTTGCCCTGCTGGCCCAGCCCCTCCGCGAAGTCGCTGCACACCTGCTCGATCACCGCGGCCTTCACCGACCCTAGCCCGATCATCGCGCCGGACAGGTCGCGTATCTCGTCCTCCTCCATCATGGCGATCAGCCGGGCACTCTGGTCCTCGCCCAAGGCGAGCATCAGGATCGCGGCCTTCTGCTTGCCGGTTATGCCTTGCAGGCTGCTGAGCGACGCCATCTATCCCGCCTCCTCGATCATCCAGTTCCGCAGCTGCGCCAGGCTCTGCTGCGGCAGGCTGTCCACCAGGGCCGTGACCCGGCGCACCGACGACGCCCGCAGCGCCCCGTCCACGTTGGCCAGCATCACCAATTCTTCCTCCGGCGGGCCGGACAGCGCCGCGGCGCCCTCGCCGGCAGCGCCGGAGATCGTGCCGGCCATGCCGCCACCGGCCAGGCTGCCACCGACCACGCTGCCCCCGGCCACGCTGCCCGCCATCCCGCCGGGTAGCCCCGCCATCGCCCCGCCACCGGCCAGCAGCCCGCCGGGCTGCAAGCCCAGCCGCAGCACCAGGGGCCGCAGCACGAACAGCAGCGCCATCACCACCGCCAGCGCGACCATCCCCGTCTCGGACAGCCGCATCCAGTCCGCCTTGTCCAGTTGCAGCCAGGCCGCGGGCTGCGCCGGCTCCTGCGTGTCGTCCGGCCCGGCGAAGCGCATGGACACCACCTCCACCCGGTCCCCGCGCTGCTCGTTGAAGCCGATGGCGCTGCGGACCAGGGTGGCGATGCGCGCCAGTTCCGCCGGGCTGCGCTCGGCCCAGACCGGGACGCCGTCCGCGTTGCGCGCGGTCGCGCCGTCCACCATCACGGCCAGGCTGATCCGGCGAAGCTGCGGCTGCTCGCGCACCAGCGTCCGGACGGTCTTGCCGATCTCGTAGTTGGTGGTCTCCTCCTGCCGCTGCTCCTGCGTGCCGGACGGGCTGGCGCCGGCATCGGCGTTGGGCAGGTTGTTCTGCACCGACACGTTGGCGGCGGCGTCGGTCGTCTTGCTGCTGTTGGTGTTGCTCTGCTGGCTGCGGACCACCTGGCCGTCGGGGTCGTAGCGCTCCTGCGTCTCGCGCACCTGGTCGAAGTCCAGGTCCATCGTCGCCTCCGCCCGGACGCGGCCGGGGCCGACCGAGCGCTCCAGCATCTCCTCCACCGCACGGGACAGCCGCAGCTCCCCGGCCCGCTTCAGCTCGTCGGCGGATTGCGCCGTGGCCGTGGGTCCCGTGGGCTGGCCGGCGCGGGCCAGCAGGTTGCCGCGGCTGTCAATGATGGCGATGTTCTGCGGGCGCAGGCCCGGCACGGCGGCGGCGATCAGGTTCAGCACGGCCTGCGTGCCCTCCCGGTCCAGCCGGGCGGCGCCGGTCATCGTCAGCACGACGCTGGCCTGGGCGTCCTGCTTGTCCCGCGCAAACGGCTCGCGCCGGGGCAGGACCAGGTGGACTCGGACGGCTCGGACGCCTTGCAGGCTGCGTATGGTGCGCGCCAGCTCCCCTTCCATGGCGCGGGTCTGGCTGATGCCCTGCTGGAAGCCGGTGGCGGTCAGCGCGTCGCCGCGGTCGAAGATCTCGTAGCCGATGCTGCCGCCGGACGGCAGGCCCTCCTTGGCCAGCAGCAGCCGGGCGCGGGCCACCTGGTCGGCGGGGACCAGGATGCGGCTGCCCCCGGCTTCCATTTGGCGGGGGATGCGGGCGCGCTCCAACTGGTCCACGACCTGCCCGGCCTCGCGCAGGTCCAGGTCGGCATACAGCAGCGCCATTGGCGCGTCGCCGCCGCGCAGCGCCAGCCAGCCCAGCAGGCCCAGCAGCACCAGCGACACCGCCGCCATCGCGCCCAGCCGCACCGGCCCCAGCCCGCGCAGGCCCGCGAGGACCGCGCTCATTCCAGGACTCCAGCGGGATGCCGATGTGTCATGCCGGCAAGCTGCGCGCTGCCGGTTACTGCGGAGTTAATTGCCCGGCAAAATCTGCCGGGCGGCGCAAAAGGCTTCTCGTATCAACCCTTGAAAGCCTCGACCTGCACCTGGCAGCGGACGATGTAGGGCGGGTTAGCGCAGCGCCATCCGCCGCAGGCCAGTGCTAGCCGTTGGCGGGAGGCGCTGACGCTTTCCCGCCCTACATGCACGGCACGCCGCAACAGGTCAGAACTTACGGAGGTTGGCATTACGCCGCCAGCCTTGTTGTGCAACCCGTCATTGCGAGCCGCCTTCGGCGCGGCGATCCAGGAGCATGATGGACTGCGTTGGCCGCCCTGATCGCCACGCCGCAGGCGGCCCGCAACAACGAATCGTTGAACGCTGCCGCACCTACGGCGTGCCGCGAACCGACTGCACCTGGGACAGGTCCACTGACACGCTGCCCATCTGCACCGTCAGCGCCCCGCCGCTCCGCTGCACGCCGGTTGCGGTGCCCTCCACAGTGAAGGGCAGGGCCTGCGCCGTCCCGGACCCGTTCGCCCCCGTCACGGCGATGCGGTAGGCGCCGTCCGGCAGGGTCCGCCCGGCATCGTCCTTGCCGTCCCAAGCCCAGGCGTTGGCGCCGGACGTGCCGGCGACGGTTGCAGTGCGAAGCACCGCGCCGGCCTCCGTGGCGATGGAGATGCCGACCGGCTGCGGCCCGGCCAGAGTGAAACCCACCCCGCCCTTGCCGCCCTGCAACGCCAGGTGGTCCGACGTGGCCTGCACCTGCTTGCCCACCATACCCGCCGATTGCAGGACCGAGCCGCCCTGCGTCGCCTCGATCAGCTTGGTCAGGCTGCTGTTGGTGTTGATCTGCTGCTCGACCGACGAGAACTGCACGAGCTGGCTGGTGAAGGCGTTGGTGTCCATCGGGCTGGTCGGGTCCTGGTTCTGCAACTGCGTCATCAGCAGCTTGAGGAAGTCGTTGGCGTTGCCCGACAGCTTGGACAGGGCATCGGCGGGCTTGGCGGCAGCGGCGGCGACTGCGGCGGTGCCGGGCGTGACGGCGGTGGTCGTGGTGGTCATGGCGAAGCTCCTGGTCAGGCGGTTGTGTCGTCAGGCGGTTATGTCAACGCCGGCGCGCGAACCGTGCGCCGGACGGGGAACGGGACGGGACGCGGCAGGCCCTGGATCGGCGTCGCGCAGGTATGGCCCGGCCCGGCCCGGCGCCTGCCCGCTCCCGCCGCGGGGCTGGCCGCCGCCGCCGGGATCGCCGCCCATGCCGCCGGCAGCCGCGCCGGGCTGCGGCGCGGGCGCCGGGTCCCGTGCGGCATCCGGTGCGCCAAGCTGGAAATGCAGCGTGCGCCCCTCCGCCGGCACCCCGGCCAGGTCCAGCGCGCGATGCAGGGCGGGCTGGTCACGCATCAGCAGTTGCAGCGTCTCCGGACGCTCGGCCATCAGCTCGATCCTGGCCGGGCCGTCCGGCTGGCGAACGATGCCGACCTGGACGAGGCCCAGCTCGGCAGGGTCCAGCCGGACGACCACGCGGCTTGGCCCGGCGGGCGACGCGGCGGCCAGGAACGCCGGGCCGAGCTGGTCCGGTGCCGGCATGGCAGGGGCGGCGTGCGGCATGACGGCGGCTGCCGCTGAGGAGGCGCTTGCTGGTGCCGGCATCGGCGCTGGCATGGTTCCGGCGGGCATCATAGGAGGCCAGGGCGTTCCTGCCGCCGGGTCCTCCTTGTCCAGCGGCGGCGCATCCGACGCCGCTGCGGCTATGGCTCCGGCGGCGTCGGACCGGACCGGCGCCATGCCGACGATGGCGGTTGCGGGCGGTCCGGCAGCCGGCTGCGTCCCGGGGCCGGCTGTCTTGGCGGAGGCGGCCGGTGCGTCGCCGGGTTCGGAGGGCGATGCGCCTTCCGCCGAGCGCCTGATGGCTGTGGCGGCCAGGCCGGCGATGCCAGCGGCCCTGTCCCGCCCCGGCTGCTGCGCGCCCGGCTGCTGCGCGCCCTGTTGCACCGTTGCGGCAAAAGCCGGGACCGCAGCGACGGGAGCAGGGCTGGAGCTGACCTCCACGGAAGCCGCCGCACCGGACAGGCCGGGATGCAGGCCCGCCTGCGTCCGCGTGCCGTCTGCAACCGGGGGGGCGACGCCTTGAGACGGCTGGACCGGGCTGGGCGGTGATGGGACGGCCGGAGCAGAGGCGGCTGCGCTGCCGCCCGGCTGCGCCGCGTCCATCACGGATGCGGTGCCGGCGGCCTCGGTTGCGGGTTGTGCGGCGTTGGAGGGCCAAGCGCCCGCCGATGGCGCAGCAGCCGTGGACTCCGCGCTTGCCGGGGCTGGGGCAACGCCTCCGATGGTTCCGGTCTCAAGCATGGCTTTGGCATCCACCTTGCCGACGCCCCCGGACTTGCCGACGCCTCCGGACAACAGGCCGCTGCTGACCTCGCCGGCAGAGGTTGCGGTTGCAGCCGGCGCGGCTGCGGCGTCCAAAGCGGCGCCTTGTGGCAGGAGCGCCTGCCCCACGCCGGCCGGCGGAAGCGAGGCGTCCGCAAGTGCCGTGGCCAGGGGTTGCAAGCCGTCTCGTTGCTGTCCCGATGCAGTATCCTCTCTCCCGGCCACCTTCGCTAAGCCGCCCGGGCCTGCACCGGCGCCTTTGCCTGACGGCCCCGGCCATGCCGAGGCTGACCGAGCCGCCCCGGCCGCGGTGGACGAAGGGCCAGCCGGGATGCCCTGCGCGAGGGAATTGCTGGAGCGCACCTCTATGGCCGCGGCTGCTTTTGGCCTGGCAGCCTGCGACCCGGCCGGCGCAGGCGGGGCAGGGGCCATGGCGCCACCCGCCGCAGACGCCACCATGCCGGCAAAGCCGTGGACGGTGCCAGATGGGCCGTGCCCCGGCGCCGCCGGCCCGGACAGGGCCAGGCGTCGCGGCGTTCGGGTGTCGGCGACGAAGCCAGGGGCGGCTGAGGGCATCATGCCACGTCATCAGCAAGCCGCGGGCCAGCCAGCCGCTGATCGCAAGCCGATCCGAATGCCGTCCGCTCCGGCCGCTTCCGTGCGTCGCTGAAATGCGTCGCTGAAAGAGGTGCGGCAACGCAGCATGGGAGGCAGCAAAGACAGTGCCGCGGCCCCTGGATCGCCATGCCGCAAGAGCGGCCCGCAATGACGGCGCGGCAGCGCGAAGGCCAGGGCGGACGGCCATCGGCACCAGCCCGCCGCGAGCCGCCGGCCCCGCGGGAACGCAGCCCGTCCCAGGCCGCCAACCCTCTGGACCCGGCAGATGCTGCCGGTCCCAATCTGCCGGGCTGGCCATCCCAGCCGATGCCGCGCCGCCGGGAGAACGCAAGCCGCACGGCGTCTACGGCCCGGCGCGGCCCTGGCACGGTTCATGCCTTGACCTTTGCAGGGCCTCCATCGGGGCCGCCACCACAGGAGAGATGCGATGTCGCTGTTCGGCGCCATGAACACCGCGATCAGCGGCCTATCCGCCCAGTCCGCCGCGTTCGGCAACATCGGCGACAACGTCGCCAACAGCCAGACCGTCGGCTTCAAACGGGTGGACACCGTATTTGAGGACTACCTGACCAGCAGCACGGCCAGCAGCAACGAGTCCGGCTCGGTCGTCGCCCGCCCGGCCTACGCCAACACCGTGCAGGGCAGCGTCAAGCTGACCGACAACCCACTGGACCTGGCCATCGCCGGCCAGGGCTTCTTCACCGTCAGTAGGGAGCTGTCGTCGGCCAACGGCGTCGGCACCTTCGGCCCGCAGGCGCAGTACACCCGCACCGGAGACTTTAAGCTCGACCGCGATGGCTACATGGTCAACAGCGCGGGCGGCGTGCTGAACGGCTGGCTGCCGGACGCGAAGGGCGCGCTGGACACCACCAAGATGGCGCCGATCCAAGTCGGGCAGGCCGCGTTCAGCCCGGTGGCGACGAGCCAGGTGCAGCTCGTCGCTAACCTGCCCGCCACGCCGTCCGCCGTGGGGCCGGTCGCCAACCCGTTGCAGGTGTACGACGCGCTGGGCAACGCGCAGACGCTGCAACTGTCCTGGACGCAGCAGCCCCCCGCCACCGCCGGCGCCACGTCCGATACCTGGACCGTGAAGGTCGCGCTGCCCAACGGCACCAGCCTCGGCACGGCGGACGTGACGTTCGGCACCGGCGGCGCGGCGCCGGGCACCATCAGCGGCGTCGGCAACGTCGTCGCCGGCACCACGACGGCGCCGCCCGGCGGCACCGTTACCGCCGGCAGCACCTATGCCGCGGGCGCCCCGGCGACCCTGCAGATCAAGCCCGACTTCGGCTCCGGCCCGCAGGCGATCACGCTCGACCTCGGCACCTTCGGGCGCGGCAACGGCCTGACGCAGTATGCCGGCACGGATTTCAGCCTGAAGGGGCTGACGCAGGACGGCGCGGCGCCGGGCAGCTTCAGCGGCGTGACCACCCGGCAGAACGGCGACATCGTCGCCAACTACGACAACGGCCAGAGCCGCACCGTGGCGCGCGTGCCGTTGACCTTGTTCGCCAACGCCGATGCCTTGCAGCGCCAGGACGGCCAGGCGTTCACTGCCACCCGCGACAGCGGCGGGGCGCGCACCCTGCAATCCGGCAGCAACGGCGCCGGCAACCTGGTGGCCCGGTCGGTGGAGGGCAGCAACGTGGACATCGCCAGCGAGTTCAGCAAGCTGATCGTCGCCCAGCGCGCCTACTCCGCCAACACCAAGATGGTCACGACGGCGGACGAGCTGTTGCAGCAGACGCTTGACATGAAGCGGTAAACGGACGAGGGGGCCGGCGGCATGAGCCTGATGGGCGCCCTGGGCGCCGCGACGACGGGGCTGGACAGCATCGCCAAGCAGTTGGCGGTGGTGTCGCACAACGTCGCCAACGCCGGCACGCCGGGCTATGTGCGCGAGTCCGTGGCGGTGCAGGACGCCGGGGCCTATGGCGTCGGCATCGGCGTCCGCACCGGGCCTGCGGCGCGCAGCCTGGACGAGGCGTTGCAAGGACAGCTCCTGGTGTCGTCCGCCGGGGTCGCCGGGCAGGGCGTGCGGAGCGCATCGCTGGCCCAGTTGGACGCCGCCGCGGGCAAGCCCGGCAGCGGCTACGACCTGCCGGGGCTGCTGGGCGCGTTGCGGGACGGCTTCTCCGCCTTGGCCAGCGACCCGGCGAACGGCACCCAGCAGCGCCAGGTCGTCGCCGCAGCGGACGGGCTGGCGCGCGGGTTCAACGCGTTGGGCGCCGCGGTGTCCGCTGCGAGGCAGGCGGCGCAGGACGGGATCGTGGCGGACGTGGGCGCGGCGAACGCGGCGCTGCGGAGCATGGGCGCGCTATCGGACCAGATCATCGCCGCGCAGGCCCGCGGAGACAGTGTCGCAGGGCTGGAGGACGCGCGCGACCAGCAGGTGCAGGTGGTGGCGAACCTGACCGGGGCGCGGTTCCTGCGGCAAGCCAACGGGGACATGCTGGCGGTGGCGGGCGGGACGCTGCTGTCGCTGCGGGCGGCATCCGGCCCGCTGGCGGTCCAGCCGGCGACGCTGGCGCCCGACACGCCCGCGGCCGCGGTGCCGCGGGTGATGGTGGGCGGGCTGGACGTGACGGCCTCGCTCACCGGCGGGCGGATCGGCGCCAACCTCGCGTTGCGGGACGCGGTGCTGCCGGGGGTGCAGGCCGGGCTGGACGGGGTGGCGCAAGCGGTGGCGTCCGGGTTCGCCGCCGCGGGACTGGCGCTGTTCACCGATGTCCTGGGCGCCGTGCCCACGGCGGCACTGCCGGGTTTCGCGCAGGGGATGCAGGTTTCGGCTGCGGTGCGCGCCGTGCCGGCGATGCTGCGGGACGGCGCCGGACCGGCTGGGCCGGCGGGCAGCACGGCGCTCATTGATGCGATGCTGGACGGGGTGCTGCTCGGCGGCGCCGGGTCGGTGGCGGCGCAGGCGTCATCGCTGTCGGCCGGGATCGCGCAGGACGCGGCGGGGTCGGCGTCGGCCCTGGACGCCGGCACGGCCGCGCAGTCCTCGCTGCAAGCCAAGCTGACTGCGGGCAGCGGCGTGTCGGTGGACAGCGAGCTGGCCACGATGGTCCGGCTGCAGGGCGCGTATGCCGCCAATGCCAAGGTGATCGCCGCGACGAACAGCATGTGGCAGGCGCTGCTGGACAGCGTGAGGTAGGGCATGTCGGGCACCATCAGCGGCTATGGCCTGCTGCAAGCCCTGTCCCAGGACGGCGCCGCCCTGCGCGGGCAGTTGTCGGTGGCGACGCAGCAGGCCGCGACGGGCAAGATCGCCGAAACCTATGCCGGGCTGGGCGCCGGGGCGCGGGTGTCGCTGGACCTGCGCCCGCAGGTGGCGCACCAGCAGGCGTGGGCGGCCAACATAGACGGCGCCGCGGCGCGGCTGGGCGTGGCGCAGTCGGCGCTGGGCGCCATCGGCGCCATCGCCGCCGAGTTCTACGCCAAGATGCCCGGCCTGAACGGCCTGACCCCCGGAGCGGCCGGCGCCGTGGCGGTGCAGGCGCGCGATGCGCTGGAACGGATGGCCGGGCTGCTGAACAGCAAGGTTGCCGGCACCTACGTGTTCGCCGGGCAGGACACCGACAACCCGCCGGTGCCGAACGCCTCCGCCGCGGTGCTGATCCCGGCGCTGCTGGGCGGCGCGGCGCCGGCCCCGTTCTCCGCCACGCTCGGGACGGCGGTGCCGGCCATCGAGGTCGGGGAGGGGCAGCGGGTGCAGGTAGGCGTGCTGGCCAACGCGAACACCCTGAGCCTCTCGGCGCCGCCCACCACCGGGTCCTACATGCGGGACATCATGCTTGCCCTGGCGACGCTGGCGACCACCACGGACGGGCCGGGCCTGCCGGCGGTGGCGGCGGCCACGCGGGACCGGCTGGGGTCCGCCGTCGCCGCGTCGTCCGGGGAGGCCGGGGCGCTGGGCGACGCGCAGCGGGGGCTGGCGACGCGCAAGGTGCAGCTTGTGGAGACGCAGGCGGCGCTAACGGCGCAAATCTCGGGGGCGGAGGACGTGGACCTTGCGGCGACGCTGACGCGGGTGACGGCCCTGCAGACGCAGTTGCAGGCGTCGTATCAGTTGATGGCGGGGGTGAAGGGGCTGTCGCTGGCGCAGTACTTGTGAGTTTGCAGCGGGCGTCTCCCACGTAACCGCCGTTCGCCCTGCCTCTCCGCCGGTGCCCCATCATCGCGAGCCGTGCTTGTGGCGCGGCGATCCAGGAGCCGGCAACACGGTTCTTGCTGTTCCTCGATTTTGGTCGCACCACAGAACGGGCAGGATTGAACGATTTGCGGCACGGACCGGGAGCATGGATGCCGGCTGTCCCATTTGAGGTATAGTCTGCCTGCTACGGCACGCACCCAAGCTGGAATGGGGGAGTTTCGGGCCGTCTGGCAAGAGGAGTCCAATTGGGACAGCAAGGGCAGTCACATGATGGCGACGTTGCTGGCCGGCATTGCCACGTTCGAGCGCGAGTTGGTCCAAGAGCGTATCTGCTCCGGCATCGCCGCCGCCAAGGCCCGCGGCAAGTGGCTGGGGCGGCAGCCCGGGCAGCGTCCGAAGTCAGACCGGCTGGCGCCCAAGGTCCTGGTCCTCGTCGCCCAGGACCGTAGCTACCGCTGGTCGGGCGCGGGGTCGGGCTGAGCAAGAATACCGTGTTCGAAATCGTCAAGCGTAGCCGGGTGAACGCGTGAGGCAGATAACCGCGCCTGCTCGGGATTTGGTGACGATCACGGCTGGACTCATACTTGCAGCAGACGTAGCCGCCGTTCTGAATTGGGCAACGATGCGCTACTTTGTAGCGATCGCGTTTATTCTGGCGTTGCTGCACGCGGTCATTCTGGGCACTCCAGCCTACCTCATCCTGCGTCGCCGACGGCCCATCACTGCCCTATTATGCGGGACCGCAGGCGCGGTGATCGGAGCGCTGCCAATTACGATCCTCACCTTGCTGCCAGTTCTGCTGCCATCCGGAACTGATGCAGCAGATGGTCCTGCATTCCCGACGATCGTCGTGACCGGGATGCCGCACGCAGCAACCCTTCGTAAGTGGATGAAGCTGCCGTTATGGTTTGGCTTGCATGGCGCCTTGGCAGGCATTGCGTTCTTTGCAGTGGTGCGTCTGGTCTATGTCGGTGCTGGGTGGACAAGGCGGATGAGCGCAGTCGTGGGGCTTATCATCGGTGTCACGGGAGCAATTTTCACGATTGCTCCCTCATTGAACGACTTCTCAGCAATGATCTCATCCGAGGTCGCAAGGCGAAAATCGAGTCACATACCGTAGAGGCTCTGAGCAGCGCTAGTTTGATGAACATGAATTAGGATCAGGCATGGCGAAGCATGTTCCTGGTTCGTGCCGCCAACCGTGCTATGGCGTGACCCCGGATTGCCGCACCGCAAGGACGGCTCGCAGACAAAAGCAGTCAGAGCAGATGGCGCTCGCTATCAAGGGTCAAAGGACGGAACCGGCTTGCTCTCGCCGGGCTGCAGACCGCCGAGATGAGCCTTAATATGCTCGTATTGCGGGTGATCCGGCGGGTAGCGCAACAGGTCCTCCCCCATGACGCCGGGAGACGCCGCGCGCAGCCGCAACACGATGGTCAGATCCGGCTCCATGGTGGCCATGCCGATGCTGGTGGCCTTGTCGGCGGGGGCTAGGCTGCCGGGCAGCGGGGTGTCGGACATGGTGCGCCTTTGTGCATGTGTTGCGGCGATGGGGCCGGCAACTAGTGCAAGGCCGACGCAGAGCAGGCCGCGCCGCCGCGCCGTCCTGCCCGGGCGGTGCGCCCGGCGGAGGTCCGTGAGAGTCACGGTTTCGCCGACTTCGCGGTTGGGGCAGGCTTGGCCGGCGGGTCCAGGAAGCCGAGCGGATTGCCGTGCTAGTACTTGTGCAGATGCGGCGTGCTCCCTAGCGAGGACGAGTCGTTGCTGTAAAGAGGACGAGTCGTTGCTGTAAAAGCGAGTGCAGCTTTCGGCAAAGGTCCTCTGCTGCCCGGCCTCTCCGGCTGCGCCTCGTGGGCGTCCAGCGCGGGCTTGCCGGGCGTGCGAGCCCCGTTGAACGGTGCGCCCGCCAGCAGAAGCAGCCTGGACGAAGTCAGCGCCACGCTTGCGTGGCAGCAGCCCTTCAGAGCCGCTCCAGGATGCTCACATAGTTCGCCACCCCCGCGCCACCCATGTTGAACACGCCCGCCACGTCCGCCCGAGGCAACTGCATGTCCCCGGCCTGGCCGGTCAACTGCATCGCCGCAATCGCGTGCATGGACACGCCGGTCGCGCCCACTGGATGCCCCTTGGCCTTCAACCCGCCGCTGCGATTGATCGGCAGGCGACCCGTGGCACTGGTAGTGCCGTCCAGCACCGCCCGCGCGCCCTGGCCCGGCTCCGCTAGCCCCATCGCCTCGTAGGCCAGCAGCTCCGCGATGGTGAAGCAGTCATGCACCTCCGCAAACGACAGGTCGTCCAGCGTCAGCCCGGCCGCTTCCAGCGCCCCGCTCCACGCCCGCGCCGCGCCGTCGAAACGGGTAGGATCGCGCCGGGACAGCGGCAGGAAATCGTTGACGTGGACCGCCGCGCGGAACCGCACCGCCTTGTCCATCGCACGCGCCGTGTCCTCGTCCGTCAGCACCAGCGCCGCGGCGCCGTCGCTGACCAGGGAGCAATCGGTGCGCTTCAAGGGCGGTGCAACATAGGGGTTGCGCTCGCTGACCGTCCGGCAGAACTCGTAGCCCAAATCCTTCCGCATCTGCGCGTAGGGATTGTCCACCCCGTTCTTGTGATTCTTCGCGGCAATGGCCGCCAGCGCATCGGACTGGTCGCCGTAACGCTGGAAATACCGCTCGGCGATCCGCCCGAACACCCCGGCGAACCCCGCAGGGATGTCGCCCTCCTCCCGCCGGTAGCTGGCGCCCAGCAGGTTGTCGCCGATCTGCGCCCCCGGCGTCGCCGTCATCTTCTCCGCCCCGATCACCAGCGCGAACCGCCCGCGCCCCGCCGCCAGGAAGTCCCGCGCCCCGTGTATCGCCGCGGAACCGGAAGCGCAGGCGTTCTCGTAACGGGTGGCGGGCTTGAAGCGCAGCGCCTCGATCCCCTGCATCGGCAGGCTGCTCGGGAAGTCCTGCCGGGAGAAGCCGTTGTTGAACAGGCCGACGAACACGCCGTCCACCTCCGCGGCGTCAATCCCGGCGTCGGCGATGGCGCTCCCGGCCACACGGTCAATCAGGCTCTCGACATCCGGGTCCTCCAGCTTGCCGAACGGGCTGTGCGCCCAGCCGACGATGCATGTGTCCATGGCGTCCTCCTGCGTGTCGCCCGGAAAATCGGGCCTTCCGCGCCAGGATGCAAGCCAAGCCCTGCAAGCGGCGCTTCCCACGCCGGGGCAACTGCGATACCCGCACGGGCAACGAACGGAGGACCGCCCCATGCCCACCCTGAACCGCCGCTACCTGCTGGCCGGCACCGCAGCCCTGCCGCTGGTCGCCATACGCACCCGCCCGGCCCACGCAGCGGAGTTCACCTACAAGTTCGCCAACAACCTGCCCGCGATCCACCCGTTGAACGTGCGCTCCATGGAGGCCGCGGCGCGCGTCAAGCAGGCGACGGACGGCCGGGTCGAGATCAACGTGTTCCCGAACAACCAGCTCGGCTCCGACACCGACGTGCTCAGCCAGCTCCGCTCCGGCGCGGTGGAGTTCTTCACCCTGTCCGGCCTGATCCTGGCGACGCTGGTGCCGGCGGCGAGCATCAACGGCGTCGGCTTCGCGTTCAAGGACTACAACCAGGTCTGGGCGGCGATGGACGGCAAGCTCGGCGCCCATGTCCGCACCGAGATCGGCAAGCGCGGGCTGCTGGCGATGGACCGCATCTGGGACAACGGCTACCGCCAGACCACCACCAGCACCAAGCCGATCACCGCGCCGGAGGACTTCCGCGGACTGAAGATCCGCGTGCCGGTCAGCCCGCTATGGACCAGCATGTTCACGGCGCTCGGCGCGGCGCCGGCCAGCATCAACATCTCCGAGGTCTATTCCGCCTTGCAGACCCGCATCGTGGACGGGCAGGAGAACCCGCTGGCGGTGATTGAGACCACGAAGTTCTACGAGGTGCAGAGATACTGCTCCATGACCAACCACATGTGGGACGGCTACTGGTTCCTGGCCAACCGCCGCGCCTGGGACAAGCTGCCCCCGGCGTCGCAGGAGATCGTGGCGCGGGAGCTGAACCGCTCCGCGATGGACGAGCGGACGGACGTTGCCGCGCTGAACTCCGGGCTGCGCGGCAAGCTGCAATCGGGCGGCATGGCGTTCAACGACCTCGACCCGGCGCCGTTCCGCGACACGCTCAAGCGGGCCGGGTTCTTCAAGGAGTGGCAGGGCAAGTACGGCCCCGAGGCGTGGGGCATTCTGGAGGGCGAGGTCGGCAGCCTGTCTTGAGGGCAGGGGCCTTGAGGGCATTGTCCTTGAAGGCAATGTCCTTGAGAGCAGGGGCATGAGCCTCGCCGTGGACGCCCGGCCGGCGGCGGGAGGCGCGCTGGGCGAGATCGAGCGCGCGCTGCGCCACCTGGTCGAGGCGTCCGCGGCGCTGCTGGCCCTGGCGGAGATCGGCATCCTGTTCCTGGGCGTGGTCGCCCGCTTCGCGTTCCACCGGCCCATCGTCTGGACGGACGAGCTGGCGAGCATCCTGTTCCTGTGGCTGGCGATGCTGGGCAGCGTCATCGCCTTGCAGCGCGGCCAGCACATGCGGCTGACGGCCATCGTGTCCGGCATGGCGCCGCGCTGGCGGTCGCGCGCGGAGGCGCTGGCGGTCGGCGCGTCCGCGCTGTTCCTGCTGCTGATCCTGCCGCACGCCGCCGAGTATGCGGCGGACGAGTGGTATATCGAGACGCCCGCGCTGGGCTGGTCCAACATGTTCCGCGCCGGCGCCATCCCGGTGGGCGTGGCGCTGATGCTGGCGTCCTGCGCGCTGCACCTGCTGCGCGAGCGCGCGGCGGACGTGCTGCTGGTCGCGGCCGGGCTGCTGGTGGCGGGCGGCGCGCTCGTTCTGCTCGGCCCGGCGCTGAAAGGTGCCGGCAACTGGAACCTGGTGCTGTTCTTCGTGGCCCTGCTGGGCGCGGGCGTGCTGCTGGGCGTGCCCATCGGCTTCAGCTTCGGCCTGGCGACGCTGGCCTACCTCGCGACCACGACCGGCACGCCGCTCACGGTCGTGGTGTCGCGCATGGACGAGGGCATGAGCGCCTTGATCCTGCTGGCGGTGCCGCTGTTCGTATTCCTGGGCCTGCTGATCGAGATGACCGGCATGGCGCTGGCGATGGTCAACTTCCTCGCGAGCCTGTTGGGCCATGTAAAGGGCGGGCTGAGCTACGTGCTGCTGGGCGCGATGTACTTGGTCAGCGGCATATCGGGGTCGAAGGCCGCCGACATGGCCGCTGTCGCCCCGGTGCTGTTCCCTGAGATGAAGCGGCGCGGCGCGCATGACGGGGAGCTGGTGTCGCTGCTGTCGGCGTCCGGCGCGATGAGCGAGACGATCCCGCCGTCCCTGGTGCTCATCACCATCGGGTCGGTGACGGGGGTGAGCATCGCCGGGCTGTTCACCGGGGGCCTGGTCCCGGCGCTGGTGCTGGCGGCGGCCTTGGGCGTGGTGGCCTGGATGCGGTCGCGGGACGACGACGTGTCCATGGTGCGGCGGGCGACAGCGGGGCAGGTCGGGCGGGCGCTGCTGGTGGCCCTGCCGGCGCTGGTGCTGCCGTTCCTGATACGCGCCGCGGTGGTGGAGGGGGTGGCGACGGCCACCGAGGTCAGCACCATCGGCATCGCCTATTCGGCGCTGGCGGGGCTGCTGATCTACCGGCGGTTCGAGTGGCGGCGGCTGTATCCGATGCTGGTCGAGACGGCGTGCCTGTCCGGCGCCATCCTGCTCATCATCGGCACGGCGACCGGCATGGCCTGGGCGCTGACGCAATCCGGCTTCTCGCGCGCCCTGGCCGCCGCGATGGCCGGGGTGCCCGGCGGGGCCGGGGGCTTCATGGCAATCAGCATGGTGGCGTTCATCGTGCTGGGCAGCATCCTGGAGGGCATCCCGGCCATCGTGCTGTTCGGCCCGTTGCTGTTCCCTATCGCTCGGACGCTGGGGATCAACGATGTCCACTATGCGATGGTGGTGGTGCTGGCGATGGGCGTGGGGCTGTTCGCGCCGCCGTTCGGGGTGGGATACTACGCGGCCTGCGCCATCGGGCGGGTCAGCCCGGATGCGGCGATGCGGCGGATCTGGCCGTATCTGGGGGCGCTGGTGCTGGGGCTGATCCTGGTGGCGGCGGTGCCTTGGTTCTCGACGGGGTTCTTATAGGGGCGCAGGGATCAGTGGGTTCGGGCCAGAACCGGCTGGCCGGGGCAGGGCAGCAGCCAGGATGACGCCCGTGCTCCCGCCCTGCCGGAGTGGGCCGTTGCGCCCGCGCTGCATCTCTCCAAGGATGTTCAGGATGCGGTTCCGCACGTTGCTCGTGTCAGGATCAGCAGGGGTTCGGTCAGCCCAACACCGTGGTTGCCAATGGCGCGGACGAATTTCTGGAACCCAAGCTGGTCGCCTGCTGCGCTGTGGACGCCGATAAGGTGCTGGCTCCCGGATACGACCGGCGACCAGCATACGCATCTTGCCCTGCATAAACGTCTGCCGCATGTTCCGGGTCGTGTTGCACTGCCGGGTCAGCAGTGCCAAGCCGTCGAGTGCCGTCGCTGCCTGCAACGAAAATAGGGGTGCGGGCGCTCATGTCCCGTCCAGAGAAGCCGCGGCTCGGCCGCCGGCAACCAGTGGATCGGGTGGCAGAGGGGGATTGTCATGGACAACACGGTCGAGGTCAGCATCCCGGTCGAGGCCGCCGCTGCCGCGGCTCTGGACGATGCCCGCACCCGCGAAGCCATCGGCCGCGTCGTCAGCCGCATGGTGCGGCCCAGCGAGGACGCCGATCCGCTGCTGGCCGTCATGGAACGGCTGAGCGCCGACGCCGCCAAGCGCGGGCTGACCCAGGACATCCTTGATGAGGAACTGGCGGCATACAACGCCGAGCGGCGGGACCCGGACAGCCCGCCCGGTTGATCGTCTTCGATGCGTCGTCGCTGGTGGGAGCCGCCATTGGTGCTGACGGCGTACCCCGGCGCGCTGTCCACGCCGCGCGCAGGCGGGACCGCTTCGCCCTGTCCACAGCGGTCCTGGACGAGGTTGTCGAGGTGCTGCATCGCCCCCGGCTGGCACGCTTCATCAATCCTGCGCTGCGGGACGAGCTGCTTGACCTGCTCGTCCCCGGGGCGGCCTGGTTTAAGCCGTCCGAGCGTGTCGCGGACTGCCGTGACGCCAAGGACAACAAGTATCTGGAGCTTGCCCTTGCCGCCTCGGCGTCCACCATCGTCAGCAGCGACGCGGACCTGCTCGTGCTCCACCCGTGGCGCGGGGTCCGCATCCTGCGGCCGGGAGAGTATCTGGCCGACCCTGACGTGACCTCCTGACGGCAAGCGACGCCGCATGGACTTGACCCAGCGGCCCTGCGGCGTCCCGACCCCGCCAGCTTGGCGGCCCCGACCCGCACGCCCATATCCCGCGCAGCACACCACCGGAGACCCCCCCCCATGTCCCTCTTCACCACCAAGCCCAAGCCCGCCGAGAGCTACGCCTTCACCCGCACCGACGCCGAGTGGCAGCAGATGCTGACCCCCGAGCAGTTCAAGGTGATGCGCGGCCACGGCACCGAGCGCGCCTGCACCAGCCCGCTCAACGCCGAGAAGCGCGCCGGCACCTACGCCTGCGCCGGTTGCGGCCAGGCCCTGTTCGACACCGGCGCCAAGTTCGAGAGCGGCACCGGCTGGCCTAGCTTTTTCCAGCCCACCGCCCGCGGCGCCGTCGCCACCACCGAGGACCGCGCCTGGGGCATGGTCCGCACCGAGGTGCATTGCAGCAACTGCGGCAGCCACCTGGGCCATGTCTTCCCGGACGGCCCCGCTCCCACCGGCCAGCGCTACTGCATGAACGGCGTTTCCCTCGCCTTCCAGCCCGCAGCGTAGGGCCGGCCCGTTGCCCCTGGAGATCAAGGTCGGCCCGCCGCAGCTCGCCATCCACCAGGGGCACACCGTCCTCATCACCGAGCCGGACGGCCAGATGCTGTGGCCGACCGACAAGGGCCTGTACTTCTTCGACACCCGCCTTATCAGCGCCTATGCCCTGTATGCCAACGGCCAGGTCTGGGACCTGCTGAACAGCGGCGCCCCGGCCTATTACGCCGCACGCATCTTCCTGACCAACCGCGCCTTCCCCAGCGAGGGCGGCGACGTGCCCGCGCGCTCGTTGACCCTGGTGCTGACCCGTGCCGTGGACGGCGGCATGCACGAAAGCTACGCCGTCACCAACCACGGCCGCACGACGGTGCGCTTCAACCTGGAGATCGCGCTGCGGAGCGACTTCGCCGACATCTTCGAGGTGAAGACCGGCCGCATCATCCGCCGGGGCCGCATCGGCAGCGCCTGGTCGGACGGCGACGGCATGTTGACCACCGGCTACCGCAACGGCGACTTCTACCGCGAGGTGTGCATCACCGCTCGCGGCCCGGCGCCGGCCGTCTATGCCAACGGCCGCATCAGCTTTGCCATCGAGATGGCGCCGGGCGCGACCTGGCACGGCGCCCTGATGTACGACCTGCGCGACGGCGACACGTCCTATCCGGCGCCCGCATCGTGCGACCTGGGCGCCGGCAGCGCGCAGGGCCACGAACTCGCGGCCTGGCGCGCGGGCATCCTCAAGCTGGACGCCGACGGCCACGCCTTCGAGCGCATGTACGAGCAGGCGGTGGAGGACATCGCCGCCCTGCGTATGCCGCTGACCGGCACGAATGGCGTGCAGACCATCGTGGCGGCCGGGCTACCCTGGTTCGTGGCCCTGTTCGGCCGCGATACGCTGATCGTCGCGCTGCAAACCGTCGTATTGGATACCCAGTTCAGCCGGGCGGCGCTGGACATGCTGGGACAGTGGCAGGCGACGGCCCGCGACGACTACCGGGACGCCGAACCTGGCAAGATATTGCACGAACTGCGGCTCGGCGAGCTGGCGGCACTCAAGCTGATCCCGCACACGCCTTATTACGGCACCGCGGACGCGACGCCGTTGTATCTGGTGGTGCTGCACGCGGCCTGGCGCGCGACCGGCGACCTGGACCTGCTGCGGCAGCACCTGGAGACCGCCGAGGGCTGCCTGTCCTGGATAGACGACTACGGCGACCGGGACGGCGACGGTTTCCAGGAATACGGCACCCGGTCCGGCCAGGGCTATGAGAACGTCGGCTGGAAGGACAGCGGCGAGGCCGTCGTGAACACCGACGGCACCCTGGTCAGCAACCCCAAGGCCCTGTGCGAACTGCAGGGCTACGTCTATGCCGCCTGGCGCGGCATGGCGGAGGCGTTCACCGCCCTGGGCGATCCGGCCCGTGCCGCCGCGCTGGACGCCAAGGCCGATGCGCTGTTCGTGCGCTTCAACGAAGCGTTCTGGGACGAGGCCGGCGGCTGCTATGGCTACTGCCTGGATGGCAACAAGCGGCTGGTGACGACGGTGGCCAGCAACGCCGGGCACCTGCTGTGGTCCGGCATCGTCATGCCGGAGCGGGCCGGACGGGTGGTGGCGCGGCTGATGCAGCCGGATATGTGGAGCGGCTGGGGCATCCGCACGCTCACGGCGTCCAACCCGTCCTATAACCCGTATTCCTACCAGAACGGCTCGGTCTGGCCGCATGACAACAGCCTGATCGCGCTGGGGTTCAAGCGTTACGGCTTCCATGACGAGGCGAACGCCATCGCGGAGGACATCAACCGCGCCGCCGGGTTCTTCATGCAGCGGCAGTTGCCGGAGCTGTATTCGGGCTTGCAGCGGGACGACACCAGCTTTCCGGTGCAGTACCTAGGCGCCAACGTGCCGCAAGCCTGGGCGGCAGGGTCGGTGTTCGCGCTGGTGCAGGCGATGCTGGGGTTGCAGCCGGACGCGCCGGCCGGCGTGCTGCGGATAGACCCGGCGCTGCCCGCCTGGCTGCCGGAGCTGACGCTGCGCGACACGCGCGTGGGAGACCAGGTGTTCGACATCCGCTTCTGCCGCGATGACGGCGGCACGCGGCACGAGGTCCTGCGCGGCGACCCGGCGGCAGTGGTCAGAATATAACGCTTCCTGCTCCCTCTCCCTCCGGGAGAGGGTTGGGGTGAGGGAAGCGGCAAGCGCCGTTCTCTGCCGCCCGAAGGCCAGCCCCTCATGTGCCTGCAACAGTCCTTATGGTTTCCCTCACCCCGGCCCTCTCCCGGAGGGAGAGGGAGCAGGAAGCGGTGCGTCCCGATTGACACCGCAACGCCCCGCGCCGGATGCTCCCCGCCATGCACCCCGTCTCCGACGCAGACCCGTTCAGCCCGGCCTTCTTCGATGATCCGTTCCCCGTCCACGCCGCCCTGCGGGACGCCGGGCCGGCCGTGTGGCTGACCCGCTACGGCATCTGGACCGTCGCCCGTCACGCCGAGGTGCGGACGGTGCTGCTGGACTGGGGCACCTATTGCAGCAGCCGCGGCGTCGGCCTCAGCGACTTCGCGCGGGAAAAGCCCTGGCGCCTGCCCAGCCTCGTCCTGGAAACCGACCCGCCGAAGCACGGCCGCGCCCGCATCGTACTGTCCCGCATCCTGTCCGCCGCCGCGCTGGAGCGCCTGCGCGACGGCCTCGCTGCGGCTGCGGACGCGCTGGTGACAAGGCTGCTCGACCTGCGCGACTTCGACGCCGTGCCGGCTGTGGCCGAGGCGTTCCCGATGCAGGTGTTCCCGGACGCCGTGGGGCTGGCGCAGGAGGGCCGGGAGAACCTGCTCCCCTATGCCGGCACGGTGTTCAACGTGTTCGGCCCGCGCAACGCGCTGTTCGAGGCCGCGGTGCGCGACGCCGGGCCGCTGAACCAGTGGGTCGCCTGGGCCTGCAGGCGCGAGAACCTGGCGCCCGGCGGCTTCGGCGCCGGCATACACGCCGCGGCCGACGCCGGGGAGCTGACCGCTGAGGAGGCGCCGCTCGTCGTGCGCTCCCTGCTGACGGCGGGGGTGGACACCACCGTGAGCGGCATCGGCGCCGCGCTGCACTGCCTGGCGCGCAACCCCGAGCAATGGGCCTGCTTGCGCGCCGGCCCCGGCCTGGCCCGGGCGGCGTTCGAGGAGGCGCTGCGCTACGAGACGCCCGTGCAGACCTTCTTTCGCACCGTGAACGGCGGCGCCACCCTGGGCGGCGTCGCCATGCAGGACGGCGATAAGGTGCTGATGCTGCTGCACGCCGCCAACCGCGACCCCCGCAAGTGGGATGACCCCGACCGCTACGACATCCAGCGCCGCACCGCCGGGCACGTCGCCTATGGCGCCGGCACCCATGTCTGCGTCGGAATGCTGCTGGCCCGCATGGAAGGCGAGGCGCTGCTGTCCGCCATGGCCCGGCGCATCGCCACGCTGGAGATCACGGCGGAGCCGGTCCGGCGGCACAACAACACCCTGCGCGCCCTGGCGAGCCTGCCGCTGCGGGTGACGGCGGCCTGAACCGGCCGCTTTGCGCCCCGGCCGGCGAACGGCCGCGTTCTGGTCGGAAACCGTCATGGCGAGCCGCTGGCGGTGCGGCGACGGGGCAGCATGGACCGGCACCCATCCCTGCGATGGTTGCAGCGCCTCCTGAACCACCGCAATCCCTGCTGCGGGAGCGAATGCGCCAGCCCCGGTTCCCAGCTCTCCTCCCAAGTTCAGCCCACGGCCGGGCCGCCCGGCAGCCTCGCGATCTCCAGGATCAGCTTGCGGCGTATCGCGGCGCCGAACGCCTCGAAGTCCTCGGCGACGATGAGGAAGGCGCCGGGGCCGCCGATCACCGATTCCCGGTAATACGGCTCCAGGTCCTGGCCGGGCTGCACGCCGAAGTTGGGACGGTCGTTCACGATGGGCAGGCCGTTGATCGTCACGCCCTCGGCCACCAGCCGGTCGCGCTCCACCTCGGCCGGCGGGCCGTTGTTGTTGGGGCCGTCGCCGGACACGTCCACCACGCGGAGCGTTCCTTCGAACGGGCAATCGGCCATTACCTGCCGGCTGAACGACAGCGCGCCGGAGATGCTGGTCCACGACATGCTCTGCCGCGGGCTGCGCGCCAGGCGGGCGGACCAGGCTGCGGCGTCGGCCGGCCCGGCAATGCGGGTCCAAGGGATGACAAGCTGCTGGTAGCCGGCGCCCGCCCACTCGACGTAGGCGACGGCGATGGCGCCCAACATGCCGCCGCCGACGGCCGCCAGCACGCGCGGGTCCACCATGGCGGAGCGGTAGCCTTCGCGCTGCAATCGCGCCTCCTCCTCGTCAACGGAGCGGGACACGTCCACGGCCATGACGAGCTGCACGTCCACCGCGGCATCGGCCGCCCGGACCGGAACCGGAAGGGCAAGCGCGCCGCCTGCCGCAAGAAGTGTCCGCCGCCGCATGTCGCCTCCATTCGGCTATGTGGAGGCAGCGAAGCGCGATTGCTGCCGCGACGCAATGGCAGCGGCGAGGGTGCCGCCGGCGGGTATGGGCCAGCGGAGATGCGGTTGCAGCAGGTGCGGCAGGGCCAGGGCGGCATTATGCTTGCACTCGAACGGGGAGGGGACGGCTATGTTGCGGGTTTGGGTCCTGTCAGGCATTGCGGCCGTGGCCTGGGCGCGTCCGGCGCAGGCCGACTTCTTCGACGACGTGCGCCGCACGTTCCAGAAGGACATACCGCGCGTCTTCGAGCGGGACATCCCCCGCGCCTTCGGCGCAACGCCGAGAAAGGAGCTTGCACCGCCGGCAGGGGCGCCCGTCAAGGCGCCCCTGCCGCCGCCGCAGATCAGGCCCGCCGCACCACGTAGCGCACGGCAAGCGCCGCCGTGATCTCGTCGGCGTGGGCCGGGTCCCGCGCCTCCACCATCAGCTCCAGCTCCGCCGCCTGCACGCTGGGCGCATCGAACAGGCGCTGGTGGACGACCTCGATGATGTTGCCGCCGGACCCGCCGATCAGCCCGGCGATGTCCGCCAGCACGCCGGGGCGGTCGGGGATGTCCATGTTCAGCCGCAGCAGCCGGCCGTCGCGCAGCAGGCCGCGCAGCAGCACGTTGGCCAGGATGCGCCCGTCTATGTTGCCGCCACACACCGGAACGCCCACCCGCCGCCCGGCGAAACGGGCGGGATGCGCCAGCAGGGCGGCCATGCCCGCGGCGCCGGCGCCCTCCGCCACCTGCTTCGCGCCCTCGGCCAGCAGGGCGATGGCGTCCTCCACCACGCGCTCCGGCACCACGACCACGTCCGAGACGTGGGCGCGTATCACTTCCAGGCAGTGCGCGCCGACCTGGTGGACGGCGATACCCTCCGCGATGGTGGCGCCGCCGGTCTGGATGGGGACGCCGGCCAGGACCTGCGCCAGGCTGGAATAGGCGGCGACCTGCACGCCGATGACCTCGATGCCGGGCTTGATGGCGCGGGCGGCGACAGCGCAGCCGGAGATCATGCCGCCGCCGCCGACGGGCACCAACAGCACGTCCAGGTCCGGCGCGTCCTGCAGCAGCTCCAGCGCCAGGGTGCCCTGGCCCGCCATCACGGCGGGATCGTCATAGGGATGGACGAACACCAGCCCGTCCCGGGCGGCCAGGGCACGGGCGTGGGCGGCGGCGTCCAGCAGGGTGTCGCCGTGCAGCACGACCTCGGCGCCCCAGGCGCGGGTGCGCGTGACCTTGGTGCTCGGGGTATGGCGCGGCATGACGATGGTAGCGCGCACGCCCAGCAGCCCGGCATGGCGGGCGACAGCCTGCGCATGGTTGCCGGCGGACATGGCGACGACGCCGGCCTGGCGCTCCGCCGGGGTCAGCAGCGCCAGGCGGTTGGCGGCGCCGCGCTCCTTGAAGGAGCCGATGGCCTGCAGGTTCTCCAGCTTGAGCGTGACCTGCGCGCCGGTGGCGCGGCTGATGGCGTCGGACGGCAGGGCAGGGGTACGGAGCACGCGGCCTGCGATGCGCCCGGCTGCGGCCTGCACGTCGGCAAGGCCGATCATGGGGTAAAGTGCATATTGGCGGCCTTCAACGAGAAGAGTGGACGGCGCTGGCCTGTCAAAGCTTGCTGCCCCCTCTCCCTCCGGGAGAGGGCTGGGGTGAGGGGGTCTTGAGGCGCGGTCCATGCCGAAGTCAGGTGCGTGTTCCAGCGGCACCAGCGTGTGCCGCTCCGCAGCCAAGACCCCCTCACCCCGACCCTCTCCCGGAGGGAGAGGAGGAAGAAGTCAGCCGAACTTCACCGCCAGTATCTCATACGTCCGGTCCCCACCGGGCGCCGGCACCGACACGTTATCGCCGATTTTCTTGCCGATCAGCGACTTCGCCAACGGCGAGGAGATGCTCAGCCGCAGGTGCTTGATGTCCGCCTCGTGGACCCCGACGATCTGGTAGGTCGTCTCCTTCTCCGTCTCCTCGTCGAGCAACCGGACATGCGCCCCAAATTTTACTTGGTCGCCCGACAAAGTGCTGGGATCAATCACCTCGGCGGCCGACACGATCTCCTCCAGCTCGATCACCCGCCCCTCGACGAAGGACTGGCGTTCCCGGGCAGCATGGTATTCGGCATTCTCGCTCAGGTCGCCGTGGCTGCGGGCTTCGGCGATGGCGCGTATGATGGACGGGCGCTCCACCGATTTCAGGTGCCGCAGCTCCTCTTCCAGCCGTTGCAGGCCAGGCCCGGTCATCGGAAATTTCTGCACGCTTCGTCCCCACGCTCATGGTCCAGGCGCGGACGCGGTGCCCCGGCCCAGCAGCCGGGGCACCGCGGCGCCTAGAACGATCCGCGAAAGTAGGACTGTAACGGCGCGACTTCAAGCGTTCCCGCCTTGAGCGCCGCGATGGCATGGACCGCCGCCCGCGCCCCGGCGATGGTCGTATAGTGCGGCACCCCATGCAGCAGCGCGCTGCGCCGGATGTCGAAGCTGTCCGCAACCGACTGCGCCGACCCCGCGGTGTTGATGACCAACTGCACCTCTCCGGACCGTATGGCGTCCACGCAATGCGGCCGTCCCTCCAGCACCTTGTTCACCATCCGCACCGGCAGCCCGGCGGCGCCGATCCGCGCGGCGGTGCCGCGTGTGGCCATGATCTTGAAGCCCATGTCGGTCAGGCGCCGGGCCATCGGCACCAGGCCGATCTTGTCGCCGTCCCGCACCGACAGCAGCACCGTCCCGGCATCCGGCAGCTTCACCCCGGCGCCCAACTGCGCCTTGGCGAACGCCCGCTCGAAGCTGGCGTCCAGGCCCATGACCTCCCCGGTGCTCTTCATCTCCGGCCCGAGAATGGTGTCCACCCCGGTAAAGCGGGCAAAGGGGAACACGCTCTCCTTCACGGCGACATGCGGCGCAACGGCGTCGTCGTCCAGCCGGAACTCGGACAGCCGCGCGCCGGCCATCACGCGGGCGCCGATCTTCGCCAGCGGCACGCCCGTCGCCTTCGCCACGAAGGGCACCGTCCGCGCGGCGCGCGGGTTCACCTCCAGGACGTAGATCGCCTCGTCCTTGATGGCGAACTGCACGTTCATCAGCCCGACGACGCCGATGGCCCGCGCCATCTCCTCCGTCTGCGCCTTCAGCTCGGTGATCGTGCTGGGCGACAGCGAATACGGCGGCAGCGAGCAGGCGCTGTCGCCGGAGTGTATGCCGGCCTCCTCGATATGCTCCATGACGCCCGCGACATAGACCGTCTCGCCGTCCGAGATGCAGTCCACGTCCACCTCGATGGCGTCGTTCAGGTAATGGTCGATCAGCACCGGGCTGGTGCCGCTGACCTGCACGGCCTCCCGCATGTAGCGGTGCAGGCCGGTGCGGTCGTGGACGATCTCCATCGCCCGCCCACCCAGCACATAGCTCGGGCGTATCACCACGGGGTAGCCGACGCGGTCGGCGATGGCCTCCGCCTCCGGCGCGGACCGGGCGGTGCCGTTCTCCGGCTGGCGCAGGCCGAGCTTCTGCAGCAGGGCCTGGAACCGCTCGCGGTCCTCCGCCAGGTCAATCGCGTCGGCGCTGGTGCCCAGGATGGGGATGCCGGCGGCGGCCAGCGCCTGCGACAGCTTCAGCGGCGTCTGCCCGCCATACTGCACGATGCAGCCCAGTACCTCGCCGCGCTCCTGCTCCTTGCGTATCAGGGCGATCACGTCCTCCGCCGTCAGCGGCTCGAAATACAGCCGGTCGCTGGTGTCGTAGTCGGTGCTGACGGTCTCGGGGTTGCAGTTGACCATCACGGTCTCGAACCCGGCCTCCCGCAGCGCATAGGCGGCATGGACGCAGCAGTAGTCGAATTCGATGCCCTGGCCGATCCGGTTGGGGCCGCCGCCCAGGATGATGATCTTCCGGCGGTCGGTCGGCTGGCTTTCGCACGCGGGCGTCCCGAAGCCGCCTTCATAGGTCGAATACATATACGGCGTGGCGGAGGCGAACTCGGCGGCGCAGGTGTCTATCCGCTTATAGACGGGCTGCACGCCCAAGGCGGCGCGGGCGGCGAACACGTCCGCCTCCGTGCGCCCCGTCAGCGAGGCAAGCTGCCTGTCGGAGAACCCCATCGCCTTGATCCGGCGCATCGCCGTAGCGTCCGCGGGCAGTCCGCCGGCGGTGATCTCCCGCTCGGCATGGACGATCCGCTCCAGCTCCCGCAAGTACCAGGGATCGAACTTGCAGGCGCCGTGGATGTCCTCCACCGACAGCCCGGCGCGCAGCGCCTGCGCCGCCATCACCAGCCGGTCCGGACGCGGCGCGGACAGGGCGGCGCGGTAGGCGTCGTGGCTGCCGTTGCCCGGCGGCTCGATAGGGTCCAGGCCGCTGAACCCGGTCTCCATGCTGCGAAGGCCCTTTTGCAGCGCCTCGGCGAAGCTGCGGCCCACGGCCATCGCCTCGCCGACCGATTTCATGCTGGTGGTCAGCAGCGCCGGGGTGCCGGGGAATTTCTCGAACGTGAACCGGGGCAGCTTGATGACGACATAATCTATCGCCGGCTCGAAGCTGGCCGGCGTCGTGCGGGTGATGTCGTTGGCCAGCTCGTCCAGCGTGTAGCCGACCGCCAGCTTCGCCGCGACCTTGGCGATGGGGAAGCCCGTCGCCTTGGACGCCAGCGCCGAAGAGCGCGACACGCGCGGGTTCATCTCGATCACCACCAGGCGGCCATCGGCCGGGTTCACGGCGAACTGCACGTTGCTGCCGCCGGTCTCCACGCCGATCTTGCGCAGGCACGCGATGCTCGCGTCGCGCATGATCTGGTATTCCTTGTCGGTCAGGGTCAGCGCCGGGGCGACGGTGACGCTGTCGCCGGTGTGGATGCCCATGGGGTCCACGTTCTCGATGGCGCAGATGATGATGCAGTTGTCGGCGCTGTCGCGCACGACCTCCATCTCGTACTCCTTCCAGCCCAGCACGCTCTCCTCGACCAGCACCTCGTCGGTCGGGCTGGCGTCGAGGCCGGTGGCGACGATCTGCTCGAACTCCTCCCGGTTGTAGGCGATGCCGCCGCCGGTGCCGCCGAGCGTGAAGCTCGGGCGTATGACCGCCGGCAGGCCGACCAGCGCCAGGGCCTCCCGGGCCTCGGCCATTGTGTGAGCGATGGCGCTGCGGGGGGATTCGATGCCGATCTCCGCCATGGCATCGCGGAACTTCAGCCGGTCCTCGGCGCGGTCTATCACGTCGGCCTTGGCGCCGATCAGCTCGACGTTGTGGCGCTGTAGGGCGCCGTTGGCGTGAAGCTGCATGGCGGTGTTGAGCGCGGTCTGGCCGCCCATGGTGGGCAGGATGGCGTCGGGCTTCTCGCGGGCGATGATCTTCTCGACGATCTCCGGGGTGATCGGCTCGATGTAGGTGGCGTCGGCCAGGCCGGGGTCGGTCATGATGGTGGCGGGGTTGGAGTTGACCAGGATGACCCGGTATCCCTCCGCCCGCAGCGCCTTGCAGGCTTGCGCGCCGGAATAGTCGAACTCGCACGCCTGGCCGATGACGATGGGACCGGCGCCGATGATGAGGATGGAGTGGATGTCGGTGCGCTTCGGCATAGTTCACCTTTGTTCGGCGGCAAGCTTGGTTTGGCGTTGACGTGCAGTTGAGCACCGGGCGTCTGTCCGGCTTGGGGCATCTGGAACGTTCGTCTCACAGGCAGCCCTGCTCCAGGTACTCGCCCCTGGCCCCGGTGAGACGGCCATCTCCGTCCGGGTGCCAGAAGACACAGGCACTTCCTGCCTGCCTACTCCCTCTCCCTCCGGGAGAGGGAGCAGCAGCTTCATTC